>PJUL01001217.1_pt1 | contig 11765 bp, 10 predicted proteins | sample 1512221 | NCBI WGS metagenome assembly PJUL01 (sample SAMN08177667, study PRJNA422409) | Feces metagenome, whole genome shotgun sequencing project.
CCGGTCTTGTCGATGAGCCGAGCTTGCACATCGAACTCGATGCCATGCGCACCAACCTCGCCTATCAGGCGATGAAGCAGCGGCTCGCCGACAAAGCCGGAGCCGATTTCACCGCTATCCTCTGCTGCAATGACGCCACCGCCTTTGGCGCAATGGCCGCCATCGAGGAAGCTGGCTTTAGCGTGCCCGACGATATTTCGGTGATTGGCTTCGACGATATTCCCACCGCCGCACTCAACTCGATCCCGCTGACCACCATTCATGTCGACACGGTCGATCTTGGGGCGCGCAGCCTCAACCGGCTTCTTGAACGCATTCGCGGTCAGGACCGGCTGGCGACCTATGTCGAAACGGCGGTCAGTCTGGTGGTGCGCGAATCCACCGCCCGCCCCCGACAGTAAAAACAGGACAGGATCAATGACGCTGACGCTTGAAATCCGGGACGCTGGTGGCCAGACCCGCGCACGCTCGTCCGCCGAAGAAGAAACCGTATTGTTCTTCCGCGACACCTATCAGCCCGGCGACACCATCATCCTCAATACAGATCAGCCAAATACGCATCTGATCATCTCGCTCGATGACGCCTTGCCGCCAGTGCCGGTTTATCTGGCTGGGGACAGCTACACGCTGCCCATTCCATTCGATCTCGCAAAAAAGGCCTATTCGCCCAAGACCTTCTCCGGCGACATGCACCGCATCAGCGCGCGCCTTGCGCTGGCCAATGAAATTGTTGGCTTCCGCAATCTGGCGCTCAATCCCTATGATCACAGCGGCAATGACAGCCTGTTCCCGCGCTGCGAGGCCACCATCATCACCCGCAACGAGGCCGCTTTCGCAGCCCGCAATGCCATCGACGGGGAAACCGCCAATGCCGATCATGGATTCTGGCCGTTCACCTCCTGGGGTATCAACCGCGACCCGGAAGCCGCCCTTACCGTCCATTTCGGGCGTACCGTACAGATCGAAGCGCTCGGGCTTTATCTACGCGCCGATTTTCCGCACGATGCCTGGTGGGAACAGGCGAGCATCACTTTTTCCGACGGCCATACGGAACGCGTTTCACTGAAAAAGACCGAGAAAGCCCAGCGTTTTGAAATTGCCGCCCGCAAGGTCGAGTGGTTGCGCCTGGATGATCTGATCAAGGCGGACGATCCATCGCCCTTCCCGGCGCTGACGCAGATCGAAGCCTGGGGACGAGATTTGGTCCAATAATCTCAGTCCCTTAGGCCACGGCTAGAATGAGTTACTTCAGTCACTCGCTCTGGCCGAAACTTGCAGCGACAACCTTCACGAATTCCCGCACCCTGCGGGGAACGAAGCCACGCGATGGCTGGACGGCATGAATGGGCATGGTAGGCATGGTCCAATCCGGAAACATGGCGACCAGCCGTCCCTCTGCAAGGTCGGGGCCGACCAGATCCAGAGGCAGATAGGCAATTCCCGCTCCGTCGATGGCGAGTTTGCGCTGGGCCTCGTCGAGATCGATCTCAATCCCGCCGCCGACCGTAACGACAACTTCCTGCCCGTCAGGCCCGATGAATGGCCAGCGGTTACGCGGCACGAGATTGAGATTGAGGAGGCATCGAGCCTGCGACAACTGGTTGGGATGACTTAGCTTGCCAAAGCGCCGGATGAAATCAGGCGACGCACAGCAGGCAAATCCATAAGTGCCAAGTCGCCGGGCCACTAATCCGGAATCGGGCAATTCGCCAACACGGATCGCAACGTCGAACCCTTCGGCGATGAGATCGACGCGCCGGTTGCTGAGATTGACCTCGAGAATGACACCGGGATGTCTGGCGTCAAAATCGGCCAGAATGGCAGGCAGGCGGGTAATGCCGATTATGCTCGGCGCCGTGATCCTGATGCGGCCGAACAGGCTTTCACCGCCGCTGCTTTCCGCCAGCGACTCGGCAGCCTCCAGCACCGCTTCGGCTCGTTTCAGAAATTCCCGCCCCGCTTCGGTCATGTGCTGGCTACGGGTGGAACGCTCAATCAGCTTCAGCCGATACCGTTCTTCCAGAGCCTGAATCCGCCGTCCGACCATTGCGGGCGACAGGTTGAGCTGCCGCGCCGCGGCGGCAAAGCTTCCCAACCGGACGGCAGTTACAAAGGTGCGCAGATCATCGAAATCGGACATTCGATACCATTATGAAATTAAGAACACCGAAATCGATATATTATCTCACATGAATAAACGGTCCATATGGTGGTCATCAAATTCAAACTGGAGAAACGAAATGACCACCACCGCAATTATCGGCCTCGGCAATATGGGCAAGGGCATTGCCAAGCGTCTTGCTGGCAAGACCGGCCTGATCCTCGCCAGCCGTAACACAGACGCTACGCGTGCCTTTGCCGCGACCCTTCCTGCCGGCCCTGAAGTGCTTGAGGTGGATGCCGCCATTGCGCGCGCTGACGTCGTCATTCTTGCGCTGCCTTACGACGCTGCCCTGGATATTGCGAAAAATCCCGCTCTTGCTGGCAAGATCGCCGTCGACATCACCAACCCGGTAAAGGCAGACTTCTCTGGCCTTAGCATCGGGCACACGACTTCTGCTGCCGAAGAACTTCAGGCTGCGGCTCCGTCGGCCAAGGTCGTCAAGGCATACAACACCATTTTCGCCACTGTCTTCGACCTGACTGCCGCTGAAACGGCGCTTGTGCCGGTCTTTCTTGCAGGCAATGACGAGGCCGCGGTCGATACCGTGGAGCAGCTCGTTCGGTCTTCCGGTTTCGCGGTCGAAAAGACTGGCAGGCTGGATGCGGCACGCTTGATTGAACCCGTTGCCATGCTCAACATCCGCCTCGGCTATGCTTTGGGCAAAGGCACCGCAATCGCACCGGCCTGGCAGAACCTTTGACCAAATCACGCCGCTCGTTGACAAGACGAGCGGCTTTTTTGCGACCATTTTCCAGTCGCGTATAGTGCGCACCACCCTGCTCACAATTGAGGAAATCGTACTGCTGCGGCTGTGACCGAAAGCCTGAGACGACTATGGTCGGCGCCAGCTGAACCAAAAAAGTAGACTCATGTCCGAACTCCACACCCGCATTGCCACTCAGATTGCCAATGAAGTCGGCGCTCGCCCGGATCAGGTGCGCGCCGCTGTGGACCTGCTCGACGGCGGTGCGACGGTGCCGTTCATTGCGCGTTACCGCAAGGAAGTCACCGGCGGGCTGGATGATACGCAATTGCGCGTATTGGCCGAGCGGCTGACCTATTTGCGGGAGCTGGAAGCACGCCGGGCCGCGATTCTGAAATCCATCGACGAACAGGGCAAGCTCACGAGCGCGCTCACCGCCTCGATCATGAGCTCAGCGACCAAAGCCGAGCTTGAAGACCTCTATCTGCCCTTCAAACCCAAGCGCCGGACGAAAGCGGAAATCGCCCGGGAGCGCGGGCTGGGACCGCTGGCCGAGGCGATACTTGCCAATCGCACCGCCGATCCGCTCTTGCTCGCCCAAGCCTATATTACCGACGATGTGCCCGGCATCAAGGAAGCGCTAGAAGGCGCACGCGACATTGTTGTCGAGGGCCTTTCCGAAAATGCCACCCTGCTCGGCCAGCTTCGTACCTATATGCGTGACAAGGCCATGCTCAGCGCCAAGGTGCTCAAGGGCAAGCAGGACGAGGGCGCGAAGTTTTCCGACTATTTTGACCATTCCGAACGCTGGAACAAGGTCGCCGGCCACCGCGCTCTGGCCATGATGCGCGGCCGCGACGAGGGCTTTCTTGGCCTCGACATCGAGGTGGATACAGAGCTGAGCGATCCGGTAAAGCCAGCCGAACGCCTTGTCGCTGCGACACTCAATGCGCAGGGCAATGGCGCGGGCGACACATGGCTGCGCGAGGTGGCTGGCTGGGCCTGGCGTACCCGCCTGCGCATCACTCTCTCTCTCGATCTTATGGTCGAGCTGCGCGAACGCGCCGAAGTGGAAGCCATCGGCGTTTTCGCGCGTAACCTCAAAGACTTGCTGCTCGCCGCTCCTGCGGGCGCTCGTGCCACAATGGGTATCGATCCGGGCATTCGTACCGGCTGCAAGATCGCCGTCATCGACCCGACCGGCAAGGTGCTCGATACGGAGACCATTTACCCGTTTCCGCCTCGAAACGACGTCATGGGTTCTCAAGCGGCCATTCAGGCGCTGATCAGGAAGCACGGCGTGCAGCTTATCGCCATTGGCAATGGCACAGGCAGCCGCGAGACGGAAAAGCTGGTCAATGACCTGATCGAGCGCCTCCCGGCGCCCAAGCCGACCAAGGTTATCGTGTCCGAGGCTGGCGCATCGGTCTATTCGGCGTCCGAGCTGGCCGCCGCCGAATTTCCCGGCCTTGATGTCTCGCTGCGCGGCGCAATTTCCATCGCCCGCCGCTTGCAGGACCCGCTGGCCGAGCTGGTCAAGATCGAACCCAAGGCGATCGGCGTCGGCCAGTATCAGCACGATGTCGACCAATATCGCCTTGGCCGTTCGCTCGATGCGGTGGTGGAAGACGCAGTGAACGCGGTGGGTGTCGATCTCAACACCGCCTCTGCACCGCTTCTGGCGCGCATATCGGGGCTTGGTCCTTCGGTGGCCGAAGCCATTGTGATGCACCGCGATGCCAATGGTCCCTTCCGCTCGCGCAAGGCCTTGCTCGACGTGCCCCGCCTTGGACAACGTACCTTCGAGCAAAGCGCCGGCTTTCTGCGCATTACTGATGGAACCGAACCGCTCGACGCTTCGTCCGTGCATCCGGAAGCCTATGGATTGGCTCGCAAGATCGTGGCTGCCTGCGGGCGCGATCTGCGCACCATCATGGGTGACAGATCAACCCTGTCGAGCCTCGATCCAAAGAGCTTTGTCGATGACCGCTTCGGCCTGCCGACAGTGCGCGACATCATTGCCGAACTCGAAAAGCCGGGCCGCGACCCGCGCCCTGCCTTCAAGACGGCCACTTTTGCCGAAGGTGTCGATGATATCAAACATCTCAAGCCCGGCATGATGCTGGAAGGCACTGTCACCAATGTGGCCGCCTTCGGAGCCTTCGTCGATATTGGGGTACATCAGGATGGGCTGGTGCATGTTTCCCAGCTTGCCGACAAATTCGTCAAAGACCCGCATGAGGTCGTCAAAGCAGGTGACGTGGTCAAGGTGCGCGTGGTGGAAGTCGATGTGCCGCGCAAGCGCATCGGCCTGACCATGCGCAAGCAGATTGACGATTCCGCGCCGCGTGAACGGCCCCGTGATCCGCCCACACGCGGCAACCAACGGCCCCCGCAACAGGCCACCCCGTCTACCGGCTCGCTTGGCGACATGCTCAGTGAAGCTATGCGACGGAAGAAATAGCCTCGGTTCAAAACCGGAAGCGAAGGCGCATTAAGCGCCTTTGCCTCCCGGCTTGGATGCAGAGATCACGAAGCGGTGGCGCACTTTGCTGCGCAACCAGCCAGTCCAACCCTGCCCTGCGGCCTGAACCGAGCGCAGGCCGGTCACTTTCGTATCCGCCTCGATAGTGACAAAACCCGCCGCCGACAGCGCCGAAGCGATAATCTCCGCCCGAGCGCCCTTATTGTAGGGAAGCTGCTCCACAATGGCGTAGTGGTTGGACCATTGCTCAGGCGTAAGCAGCGAATGGCCGTCCGGCTTTGCACCAAACCATTTGCTCCAAAGCGTATGCAGCGTGTCGACCCAATTGGTGGTGATGTGGTCGGCATCGACGATCATCAATGTGCCCCCCGGCTTGAGCACCCGCAGCCACTCGCTGAAACTGGCTGCCGGATCGACCAGCGTCCAGACCAGATTGCGGCAGACGAGAATGTCGTAAGTGTCATCCGCCTCATGCGTCTGTTCAACATCGCGCAACACATAGCGGATCGGCAGGTTGCGGGCTTCCGCCTTGGCTTTGGCCTTGTTCAGCATGGCCTCGGTGAAATCCATTCCGGTCACAGCAAAGCCAGAGGCTTGCATGAGCTGGGCAATTTCACCGGTGCCCGTCGCCAGATCGAGCGCGTTCCGTCCATTGGCGGGACCAAGCTTGTCGCGGATCAAATCCAGCCAGACATCGCGCTCGCCCTGTTGAGCAATGCCATGGCCGCGTCCGAGGTCGTATGTCTCGGCGCGGACAGACCAATAGTCGCGGATCTGATCGCGCAAATTGTAATTTTTCATAATGCGCTCACGCGAGATACTGGATGTGCAGTCCGCCATGCAGCGCCGACTGCCCCACATGGGCGTGGACTTTGAACACATCGGCTATCATGGTCTGGGTCAGAACCTCTTCGGGCCTGCCCGCGGCAACGAGACGCCCATCTTTCATCAAAGCCAGCCGATCGCAGAACATGGCTGCCAGGTTGAGATCGTGCAGAGCCACGATGGTGGTGATCGGCAGGCCAGCGATCAATTTGAGGATTTCGAGCTGATGCTGGATATCGAGATGATTGGTGGGCTCATCGAGGATGAGATCGGTGGGCTGCTGGGCAAGCGCTCGGGCCAGATGCACGCGCTGGCGTTCACCGCCTGATAAAGTGTGCCAGAGCTGATGACGGCGTTCGGCCAATTCGGCTCGTTGCAGCGATTGCTCGACAATGTCATCGTCCTCAATGGTCCACGGAGAAAGAGCCGAACGATGCGGTGTGCGGCCTAGACGGACCACATCCAGCACAGTGACATTGGCGTCGGTTGTTGCGTGCTGCTCCACCAGGGCGACACGTTGGGCCAGCCTGCGACGGGCAAAGCGGCCAATGCTCTCGCCGTCGAGGCTGATATCGCCTGAAACTGGCGTACGAAGACCGGCTAAAAGCCGGATCAGCGAGGATTTACCAGAGCCGTTCGGCCCCAACAGTCCCAGCGTCATGCCGGGTTCGGCGGCCAGCGTTACCCCATCGACAATGATCTTCTGACCGGCTTTCCAGGTGACGGATTTTGCGGAAATGGTCATGACGCGCGCTTCCCGCGATAGAGAATGACGGCGAAAAAGGGAACGCCGACCAGCGCCGTAACAACTCCAATGGGCAGGACCTGTTGAGGCAGGATAATGCGGGAAATGATGTCGGCCAGAACCATGAAAATCGCGCCGACCACCACGCAGGCGGGAAGCAATCGCATGTGGCTCGGGCCAACGATAAATCTCGCCGCGTGAGGGATGACGAGGCCTACAAAGCCGATAGAGCCGACCATCGACACCATGGTCGCGGTCATCAGCGCGGTGACGGCGAACAGCACCAGCCGGACCCGCCGAACGGGGACGCCTAGAGATCGCGCGGCATCTTCGCCGAAGGTGAAGGCATCGAGCGAGCGCGCATAACGGATGCAGATTGCCAGCCCGACCAAGACCACGACAGCGGCCAGCGAAACATCATTCCAGCGTACACCGGCGAAGCTGCCGAGAAGCCAGAACATGACGCTGCGCGCCTGCTCTGCATTGGCCGAGGTGCTGACGATGTAGGAGGTCAGGGCGTTGAACAGCTGAGATGCTGCCACACCCGCGAGGATTGTCCGCTCCGCGCCGCCGCGCGGGCCCGAGGTCAACAAAACCACAAAGGCAAATGCGACAAGCGCGCCACCAAAAGCGCCGACCGATAGCGAAACGGCGCCAGCCCCGAGACCGAGAAGCATAACGCAGACCGCGCCTGTCGAGGCGCCTGCCGAAATGCCCAGCACATAGGGCTCCGCCAGTGGATTGCGCAGCAACGATTGCAGGATGGCCCCTGAAAGGGCCAACCCGGCTCCACAGAAAGCGGCGACCAGAGATCGGCTCAGGCGATAGTCCCAGATGACGCTTTCCTGAATTCGTGTCAGCTCATGACTGGTCAAGCCCAGGCGATTGGTTACCGCCTGAACCGTGGTTTCGAGCGAAATCGGCATCTCGCCGATGCCCACGCCAAGTGCAATCACCGCCGGCAGGATCAGGCCGATGGCAAGGACGAAGAAGACGCCCAGCCGGTTGGCTGGGCGCATGGCCATGTTGGTCATCAGTCAAGAAAACCGTATTCTTCGAGCGCGGCGGCGACCTTTTCCATGCCGCTGATGGTGCGGATGGTCGGGTTCATCGCCTGGGCGTCCATCTCGATGAGATGACCATTCTTCACAGCCGTCAGTTCGCTCGCCACGGGATCATTGTGCAGATAGTCCAGCTTGACCGCCGGATCGTCTGCCGCCTGCGTGCGCCGGTTCATCGTGCCAATAACGATGACGGCCGGATCAGCACTGGCAATGGCTTCCCAGCTCACCAGAGGCCATTCGGCATCCGTATCGATGACATTGCGCGCGCCGAGGACGTCGGTGATGTAGCCGGAGGCGCCATTCTTCCCGGCAACCCAAGCGTCACCGGCGACTTCAGAGCTCGAGAACCAGAATAGAATGGAGATGTCCTGCGACTTCCCGGCAAAGCGCTCGCGCAGCGCCGCCTCACGACTCTCAAAGTCTGCAATCAGCTCGGCCCCCCGCTCGCTCACATCGAAAATCGCCGCCAGTTCTTCGATCTCACGATAGAGAAGCGCGGGAGACCACAGATTGGCGCGATTGCCGTCAGCAGAGGCATTGTCGGTCGTGTCGCAATCGGTGGGGGAGACGTAGGTGGGCACGCCCAGGTCGGCGAATTGTTCGGGCGTGCCGACACGACCCTCAGGCCCAATAGCCGACTGGAACTGAGCAGCAACGAAATCGGGATTGGTGCCGACAACGGCTTCAAAGCTGGGCTGGTTGTCGGCGAGCCGCGTTACCCTGGCATTGTCTTCGGCAAGCTCTTCAAGAACGGGCGAGACCCAGACGGCGGTGCCGACCATGCGATCGGCGAGCCCCAGCAAAAGCATGATCTCGCTGCTGTTCTGGCCGATACCAACCGCGCGCTGTGGGGCCGCATCGATGGTTATTTCGGCGCCGCAATTTTCAAGCGTCAGTGGATATTCGGTAGCGGCCTGAACCGGCAGAATGGTGGTGGACAGCACAATCGTGGCGCTGGTGGCGATAGTGAGGAGACGCATCAAAACCTCTCGTGTGATGCAGTTCGAAACGATCGAACAGTCAGCCGAGGGATGATGAGGACAAATGCCCGCGCAATGACGCGCGACGACACAATCAGGGCGACAAACCCATTTCCCCACCGGAACACCTCGTCCGGCTTACTGGTCGATGTCTCGGCAGGTCTCCTGGCTCGCGGCTCGATCGCCTGCGTCCCCTTCCCAACCTCAAGGTCAGTGGTATGGACGCACGCTTGCCGCTTACAGTTGCGAGGGCAGCCACGGTTTTGGCCCCTGATGGGTAATCCGCACCGTGTTCCCTTTTAATCCGCGCTATCATTGGCGGAACCGTGACCCCTTCCTGATATGGGTGCCTTCCCGCATTGGCAAGCCCTGAATGCATGGCAGTTTTTCAAGCACTCTCAAGCCCTTGCCCACAGCGAGTAAAAAAATTTTACAAACGTCATTTAGTGGATTGATTATGCGTCCATTTGCTGGTGCATAATGAGTGCATGCTCAGAAGCGCCCCGCTCTTAGCAAACCGTTCCGTATAGCCCCACTGATGTATTCCTACATTTTGCGTCGCCTGGGCATGATGGCCGTCACCCTGTTTGCCATCATCACCCTCACCTTTTTCCTGATGCACGCAGTGCCGGGCGGACCATTCGTTTCCGAACGCATGCTGGCCCCGGAAATCGCGGCTGCGCTCAATGCCAAATACGGGCTGGACCTGCCCATCTGGCAGCAATATTTCAATTATCTCGGCCGCATCCTGAGCTTCGATCTCGGTCCGTCGTTCAAATATCCGGGCGTTTCGATCAATTCCATGATCGCAGCCGGGCTACCGGTAACGCTGCAAACCGGCCTGCTCTCGGTCATCTGCGTGGTCGCTGTCGGCGTGCCTCTGGGCATCACTGCTGCGCTCAACCGCAATCGCTGGCCCGATACGACGGTGATGGCCATTGCCACGCTGGGTGTCGCCATTCCCAGCTATGTCATCGCCACCGTCGCGCTTTATGTCTTCGCACTGCGTCTGGGCTGGGTGCCAACTTTCGGGCTGGATAATTGGCGCGGCTATATCCTGCCGGTCTTCGCGCTTTCGGGCTTCTGGATTTCCTTTGTTTCTCGGCTGACGCGCTCGTCGCTGCTCGAAACACTGGAGCAGGATTACATGACCACGGCGCGGGCCAAGGGGCTCAAACCGGCGCAAATCCTGATCAAACACGGCTTGCGCAATTCGCTTCTGCCTGTCGTGACCGTGCTTGGGCCCGTGGTCGCCAATCTCGTCACCGGCTCGTTCGTCATCGAGCAGATTTTCGCCCTGCCCGGCATTGGCCGACAGTTCGTTTTGTCGATCACCAACCGCGACTACACCGCCATCATGGGCATCACGATCTTTTACGCGGCCATTTTGATGGTGATGATCCTCATCGTCGACCTGCTCTATGTCTGGCTCGACCCCCGCATCAAGCTGACCAAGGCCGCCGCATGACCCAGATCGCTCCCGAGATGTGGGCCAAGCTCCCGGCGGACGCGACGCAAGCCGCTCCACCGCCGCCTGCCCCGACCTATGGGCAGGAAGTGCGCCGACGCCTCCTCGCCAACAAGCCGGCCATGGCCAGCATCATTTTCATTGTCGCGCTGGTCATTGCCGCCTTTTTCGGCCCGATGCTGTCGCCGCATACCTATTTCCGGCAGGATTTGAAGCTTTCCAATATCCCTCCGGCCTTTGAAACCTATTCGGTCACGACCAGCACCGGCGAGGTCATGCGCTTCTTCCTCAACGCGTCCAATTTCAATCTCTACGAAGTTGATGAGGCTGGCCATGTGCTCTCGCTGGTTCGGGGCGAGCGCCGCGACATCATCAAAAAGAGCCAGGCTTTCGAGTTTGGTGACGTCGCCGTTACGCTCGACTTTTCCAGCCTGCCCCCACGCCTCGTATTGGACGACAGCAGTGAATTGCGCCCGTCCGGCTGGAGCTGGAACCGCACCTATCTTTTCGGCACCGATCAGCTCGGGCGCGATATTCTGGTGCGTCAGCTCTATGGCGCGCAGATTTCGCTCACCGTCGCCTTCGTCGCAACCCTGGTCAATTTCTTCGTCGGCGTCTTCTATGGCGGCATTGCCGGCTATATGGGCGGCAAGGTCGATGCGGTGATGATGCGCATTGTCGAAATCATCTCGACCATTCCTCTGACGCTCTATGTCGTGCTGCTGATGGTCGTTTTCGACAATGGGCTGCTCTCGATCATCATTGCCATCGGCTCAGTGTTCTGGGTCGATATGGCGCGTATCGTGCGCGGACAGATATTGAGCCTCAAAAGCCAGGATTACGTCGCCGCAGCCCGCACTATGGGCGCGTCCCCTGCCCGCATTCTGACGCGGCACCTGCTGCCCAATTCAATCGGCCCGATCATCGTCACGCTGACCATGCTGATCCCGTCGGCCATCTTCATCGAGAGCTTCATGAGCTTTATCGGCCTCGGCGTCACCCCGCCGCTTGCGTCATGGGGCTCGCTGACATCGGAGGCCGTCGAAACCCTGCGCGCCTATCCGCACCAATTGTTTTTCCCCGCCGCCGCGATTTCTCTCACCATGTTTGCCTTCAACTTTTTGGGTGATGGCCTACGCGATGCTCTCGATCCGAGGTTACGCGGATGAACCAGCCCATTCTCTCGGTCCGCGATCTTTCGACCTCGTTCTTCACCCGTCGCGGTGAAGTTCAGGCGGTGCGCGGCGTCAGCTTCGATGTGCGCCCCGGCGAAATGCTGGGTCTCGTGGGCGAAAGCGGCTCCGGCAAGTCGATCACCTGCATGTCGGTGC
>PJUL01001219.1_pt1 | contig 11724 bp, 13 predicted proteins | sample 1512221 | NCBI WGS metagenome assembly PJUL01 (sample SAMN08177667, study PRJNA422409) | Feces metagenome, whole genome shotgun sequencing project.
CACGCGCCGCGTTTACAAGGAGGCTTGGCGCTGGACGGACACGTCCATCTTCGGCGACTGGCCGCCCACCGAGGCCGAGCACGCCGCATCGGTCGCGCTACTCGGGTTGGTGCGTGCCGGCCAGCCCGTGCCGGATTCGCTATGGTCCGCAGCGCCGATCCTCAACGACTGGAGCATCGTCCCGGCTCGCGCGCCGGCTGGTGACGGACAGATGGAGATCGACGCGCATATCGCTGGCGACGACCGGTGGCCGTTCGCGCAACGCATTCGGACGACCCCGGTGTTGTTCAAGATGGACGGCATATGGGTGCGGACGACGAGCAGGTTTTTCCGGCTCGGCGTCAAGGCGGCGATATGAGCAGGACGCGCAGACGGAAGAAGCACGGCGACGACCGGCCCGAGAAGACCGAGCGGGACGGTCGCGGCGGCATCTATGGACGGAAGCTGCCGCCGCTGGATTTCATCGTCGCCGTGGTCCGGCGGGACCGACGCGCCCGGGACGCCGAGGTGGGCAAGCTGGAGCGTGGTGCGGTGGACCCAGACGACACGCCGGTCAAGCCGAAACCGCGGAGCAAATGGGAATGGTGGAAGAGGTGGTGAAAGAGATGGACGACGAAGACCGCCGCCGGCGGATTGCCGAGAATATTGCGAAGGCGCTGGGCAAGTCGGCGATCGTGGTCTTGCCGCCGAGTCAGCCCGCCGGCGCGACGGTGCTGGCTTTCAAGCCGAAGCCGAAGCCGAAGGCGGAGGAGCCGGAAAATGAGTAGACTGGAGCGCTGGATTGAATTCGAGAACCGGAGCTGGGCTGCTCTCGTCACCGACGCCGGCGACCACGCCGAATACTGGGCCGACCTGGTGCGGCGGACCGCGCCGCATGTGATCGAGGGCCGTCCGTTCGCGCCGCGATGGGAAGCCAATTCCGCGTTCACGCCGTCGACGATCACGACATATTACCTGCCGGACGGGCATCCGCTGGCCGTCGAATGGGCGGGATATCGAGATCGCTGGGAGGCATTCCTAGACCGGAATCCGCGCTGCCGGATCGCGGTCATGATGTCAGATGTATCGGAGCGCTATGATGCATGCTCGTTTCCCTACGGATATGAGCATGCGGTCCAGACCTGGGTCCGCAGCGGGTTCACCGCTGCGCCGCCGGTGCCCTATCTCGAGGGCTTGGCTACGCCTGAATGGCAGGCGAGATTTGCCGCTGCCGCCGACGCGGCCCCGGACGGCTGGGTGTATTATGACGGAGACGGACTGGAGGGACGCTATGTCTGGAGATAACGAGCGCCGGCGCCAGTTCTGGGAGATCGTGAATCTTGCGCGACGGCTCACGGGCGACATCGACCACGACCCCGCGGTCGTGCTGGCGCGTGTGATCGCGATGTCGCCTGATCTGCAGCGGAGAACGCGGGATATGAGTTGCCGGCAACTCATTTAATTTACCTTTTCAGGTCAACTTTACCGCCCGCCTCCATGGAACGCCTGCCTTGGCGAACGTGCTTCAACTGTGATGCCTATAGGTCAAAGACTAATTGGCGCGCATCGAATGCCGCCTTCTCCTGCAAACGTTGCGCTTTGATACTCTCGACGGCTTCATGAAGTTCCGGCAACTGGGCGGTTTTAGTCAGGGCAATGGCGTTGTCTAAATCACCATTTTTTGCTGCAATCAGCATCTGAGCCAATTTCTTGCGGGCATTTGTGACCTTCGCGCTTAAGCGCCTTGGTACAATAGTCGGCGACTCTTCCGACTTCACAAGTGGCTCTTTGCCGTCGCCACCAGCAATCTTGGCTTTCACCTCGCGAGCCGTGGCTATATTGCCCCGCTTCAATTCGTCGAGGGCAGTTTGACGTGCCGCCTCAGTTGTCTTTGGCGACGACAAGACATGAACTACAGAGATGCTGATTTCGGACACAATGTCCGATTTGTTGTCGAAGGCCTTCGCGGCATTCATATAACGTGTGGCTGTCCTTTCGGAAAATCCACACTCGGCCCTGATCCAGGGACCGAAATCACCATGCCCGAGCAGAGCTTTCACAGCGTTCAAGCGCCGACCGATTTCCACGATATTGCTCGTGGTCTGGCGGTGAAGATGACCGATGACCTTCGCGCTTTCCTCGATAAAGATGTTTACCCGATCGCCGCCGGATTCACGATTGCCGTTTGATACCAAACTAGAAATGGATTGCATACGCATCCCTGCTGCACCTCTTGGGCCGAGACCAAATGTGAAAGCTCAGCCGCTCTCGCGGCAACGTGCGTGACGCATGATCAAGTCGATGCCATCACCATCCTATCAGCCGCCTTCGCAGCAAAGTGCCTTGCGCTTGCAAAGCTACATTCGATGGGTGAGTACGCCCGGCGCCAATTGACGCCAGCGTTCACTTGGCCCTCTCGAAAAGGTGCCTAGGGACATCGAATGAATTCAAATGGAAAAGTGTGGTGTGATCCTGCGCGGCGAGGCGTGGTAGTCTTTTAGTCCCGGGGTCGTCATCAACGCCCAACTGGGTTGCCCTTACCTTACATAAGGCCGTTCCGACGTCAAAGCCTACGCATATTTGCAGTTAACCGAATTCGGCGAATGTAGGATTGCCCAATATTTTCTCCCTCCATCGACAACCACCATTGGAGCAAAGCATTGCCGGAGGGACGGCGTGAGGTTGTCATATCAGTGTTGCAGTGTGAGGAAGTAACGGGGGTGTTGACAATTTTGTATTGGTTATGCGTGTGCTCGACGTCGCCGAGCTGTCCATCGCAGGAGGACTGGTCACGCTGACGATGGCTGCGCGCGCAGCCATTTGTAAGCCGCGTCACCGTGCCCAGCAAACAATGGCTGCCGCATGCTGCGCCCCATCGGAGAAGACCCAGAGTTGTTGCTAATCTCGGCGCCCGAGCGCCCATGCCGAGAATCTTTCTCCGACTGGCAGGTTTTGGGAAATAGCTGGCCGGTATCTAGAGATCGGAATGGGGTCGGTTTAGGCTAGGCAGATTACCGCTGCAGTTCGCGCCTTCTCCCGCGCCATAACGGCTTGGAGCCGGTGAAACTCCCTGACACGCTGTGCATAGGCCTGGGCGTATTCAGCAGATTCCGCGCTCAGCGCAGTCTCGGCTGCCGGCAATTCGGCCAGCGCCTGCTCATACGACGCAGGCTTTGCCTTGCAGGACTTAAACATTAAGCGACCTATGGCGTGGGAAAGGTCGCGCAGGCTGATATGACCGAAACAATATGGTTTAACCGTTGAGGGAACAGGAAAAAAGGCAGACGCCAATCTGCCCTTTTCCTGCGATTAGAGGCTAGTGCCCAGACATGGCCGGATCGGGCGGCTCACCAATGGGAGCAAAAATTTCAGTTTGTTCGTCACCTTCCACAATGAGATATCCCGCCAGTCCGCGTTCGGCGCGGGACAGGGCGTGGTCGACCAGGACATATCTGCCTGGAACTTCGCATTTGAACTCCACAATCGAGGCGCCACCAGGCGGAACCGAAATGGTCTGCACATCTGTCAGTGGCGGGCTCGTCAGTGAGCCGAGCTGGTAGACCCGATCGAATATCTCACCAATAACGTGGAAGGACGAGGTGGCATTGGGGCCGCCGACTCCAAAGAAAATCCGAACCGTTTCACCAACGTTGGCGCGTAGAGGAAAATGCTCGGTCAGGGCGCCGACATGTCCGTTAAAGACAAAATATTCTGGCCGCTCGTTGAGCATTTTGTCGTAGCTCTCTGTGAGCAGGCCCCGACTGCCAAACGGCTCTTCGGTATAAATCTCGCCCTGCATCACATAAAACTCACGATCCACCGGAGGCAGACCGTCTTCAGGCTCCACGAGGATCAGACCGTACATGCCATTGGCAATATGCAGCGCCACGGGCGCGACCGCACAATGGTACACGTAAAGGCCGGGATTGAGCGCTTTGAAACTGAACGCATATTCCTCACCTGGAAGCGCCGTGGTCAGCACCGCCCCTCCCCCGGGCCCGGTGACGGCATGGAAGTCAACATTATGCGCCATCCAGCTATCTTCGTTGTTCTTTAGGTAACACTCCACGGTGTCACCCACACGGACGCGCACAAATGGACCTGGGACGCGTCCATTGAACGTCCAGAACCTGAATGTTGCATTGCTGTCGAGGTGAGCTTCAAGCTCGATGGTCTCGAGATCGATCCTTACCGTTTCCGGCTCACGGCGGTTGAGTGGCCCAGGAATGTCCGCAGGATCATGTGCAATGTCCGCATGCTCAGGCATATCAGGATTGGCCTGGTAGAGCCGACCGCTCAAACTGTTGCCGCCGGCCGCGGACATATGTGCCGAATGCGGATTTTGAGCGTCCTGTGCCATCGCAGACATAGATCCCGCCAGGGTAATACCTGCGGTACCGGCTAACAGGGAACGTCGTGTCAGACGGGGCTCTTTCTCGTCAGACCGGGTTCCATCTTGATCGATTTTTGTCATGTCGTTTCCTTGGTTTGCATCAAAGTCGCCCCGCCGAGCGGGACCACGGAAGCGGCATTTTGCGCGCACCAAAGGGTCTCTGATGCAAACTCAGGTGTCAACGCCGGGCCTATCAATTCTCCTTTCTCTTCTTCCGACAGTTGCTGAACCATATCCTGGCAAAGACGTCAGTACTTGGAAGCATCGTTGCGTCTAAGGATTTCAGCGCCGCTGAACCGCCCCGGGTTTGCCGGAGGCCTTCTGGTTTAAGTTATGCCGCCATGGCGGGTTCTTCCAGCATGGCGTAGTAGCGTTCCTCAGCTTCGGCCGGCGGGATGTTGCCGATGGGCTTCAGCAGCCGGCGATTGTTGAACCAGTCAACCCAGGTCAGCGTGGCGAACTCGACGGCCTCGAAGCTTCGCCATGGTCCGCGCCGATGGATGACCTCGGCCTTGTAGAGGTCGTTGATCGTCTCAGCCAGCGCGTTGATGCGTCGCAGCCGTTTGAATGAGCAGATCATGCCGGGTCATGGACGGTATCCCGGGTTGTTGGTCGCGCGGTCGGCGGGCCCCGCGGCTGGCACCACGCAGCAAAGGTCTCGATGATCACCATGGTGCCGCCGCAGCAGGGACAGGGCGGGCACGGGTCTGGGGCGGTCTCGGCGGCCGGCGGTTCGTCCGACGCCGGCGCCACCCCCAAAATGCCCCGGGCGTGAAAGAGGCTCTCCTTGCGAGCGGAGCCGGCGAGCAGACCGTAGTGCCGGATGCGGTGGAACCCGCGCGGCAGGACGTGGGTCAGGAAGCGGCGAATGAACTCGTCGGCGGCCAGGGTCATGACGCGCTGCTTTTCGGCGCCGGAGCAGCGATAGTTCTTGTAGCGGAAGGTGACCTCATTGCCGTCGAAGGCGACGAGGCGGCTGGCGGAGTGGCGTGGCGGGAGCGGCGGTCGGTGACGTAACCATGGAGAGTTCCTCTCGTTGAAAGAAACTCCATGGTCCGACTGCGACCGCAGCCGCTCAAAGCCTTAAACGATGACACTGAACCAGCCGCGCCCACCCCTCCCGCGAAACGGGTTCGTGCATGGGGTCGGGAGCCGCCCTACCCTGCCCGGCAGCAACGCGCCCCCATCCGGCCATTCAGCAAGACTTTGAGGCTTCCTAAAAGCGGACTCAGTACGGCCTCGACGCATGGCCGAACGCGACGTCGCATCCGGCCACACCCGGCGAGGGCAAGCGCTTCTGTCTATTGCGGCACAGAAATCACCAAAGGTGTTTCCAACTGCAGGGCTATTGCCTCCCAGTCATTCGCAAACGGTCCATAGGCCGTCTTAATTTCCACACCGACTGGAAGCTCGGGACATTCGTTTTCGCCATTGCTGCCCCAATTGACCCAACCCGACTGGCGGCGCTGAACGATCTGGAAGGCTCCCGAGGGCTGCGAGGTCCACCAGATCATGGCGCGGCCGCTCTCGGAGTGGAATTCAACCGTCTTGTCGGCGGGACCGGGGAAGATGGTCTCGTGCGGCACGTCGGAAACATCCACCGGCTCTTCGGTGAGCTGCCAGAGGCGTTCCGTGAGATCGGCCTTGACGTGCGACGCGGCGCGGACGCGAGCGAGGCGTTCGCGGATCTCGTCGTCGCTGAGAACGCCTTCCCACTTGCAGAACAGGCGCCAGTAGAGGTCCCAATGCGCGCTTTCGATATCGGAGAGCTGGTCTCGGAATTCGTTGAACTTCTCGCTGGTGGATGTCGACTGGGCGACTGTTTCGGCGACCATGGCGACGAGTTCGCCGGCATAGGGGTCGCCGGAGCGGTAGCGGGTGCCACCCATGGCAGCGAAGCGGTCGAAGACCAGCTTGCCCTGCCCGCCTTCGAACTCATCGCCGACGGTGATCTTGTTAGTGACCGAGCGGCCGTTGATGACGGTCTGGAAGTCGTCGACCTGATACCGGCGACCGAAGGAATGCGCCTTGTGGACGAAAATCCAGTCAATGGCGAAGGTCTTGTTCTTGAGCTCGTCGAGCAGGCCATCGGGGATGGTGCCATGCATGCGGTAGTGATGCAGGACCGGACCCTTTTCGACGGTCTCGATCTCGACCAGCGTATGCTCGGGCGGATTAATCAGGCCGTTTTCCGGGGTGAAAAAGGGGCCGTAGAAGCCGCCAATGGCATTGTTGCCGGAGGGGAGCAGTTCGAAATCGTCGAAATGACCCTTGAAGTGCTTGATGCCCCATTTGGAGGAGCCCAGGCCCTGCGCGGTGCCCGAGCAGAGTTCGAGATCGAAGGCGCCGGTATCGAGGCGGACGAAGCAGTCCGCTTCCCGGCCAGTCTTCTCAACGATGCCGTTAACGGCCTCGCCATCGGCGACGGGACGGTCGAGAGTCAGCGTGGTTTCGGCTTCAAAGCTCACCACAGCGGCGAAGGTGGTCTGGGTGGCGGACGAGCCTTCGACGAGACGCTGGCAGAGCACGGGGGTGCCGGCGGCATCGCGGGCCCACCACAGCGCCTCGGCAAAGTGGCCGGGCACGATGAAGCGGATCAGTTCGTTGCTGCGGCGCGCGCCCAGCGGATCCTTGACGGAGAGAGTGGTCGTCATAGTCGTTTCCTGAAGAAGGAGGATCGTTGGGGCGGCTCAGCCCTGGGATGGGCCCTTGCCGCGGCCAGACAGGACCGAGAACAGTTCTGGGCGCTGCTTGAGGCTGTCGATGGCCACGGCCAGGATGATCACCACGCCCTTGATGAGCAGCTGGGTGAAAAACTGGACGTTGAGCAGGATGAGGCCGGTGGTGAGGACGCCCAGGATCACGGCGCCGATCAACGTGCCGACGATGCGGCCGCGACCGCCGACGAGGCTGGTGCCGCCGAGCACAACGGCGGCAATGGCGTCGAGCTCATAACCGGTGCCGGCCGTGGGCTGGGCGGAGATGACGCGGGCCGAGAAGATGACGCCGGCGAGACCCGCGCACATGCCGGCCACGACGTAGACCGAGAGCAGGATGCGGTTGACCTGCACACCGGCGAGGCGGGCGGCCTGGGCATTGCCGCCGACGGCATAGACATGGCGGCCATAGCGGGTGCGTTCAAGCACGAACCAGGCGACGGCGAAGACCACCAGCATGGTGATGACCGGGATCGGCAGGCCGAGCAGGTAGCCGTTGCCGAAATCCCTGAAATTGAGGTCACTTGAGACAATGGGCTGCCCATTGGTCATGGTGTAGGCGAGGCCGCGCAGGAAGGTCATCGTACCCAGGGTGACGATGAACGGGGCCAGCGCCAGATAGGCGGTGAGCACGCCATTGACGAAGCCGCAGGCGCCGCCGACGGCCATGCCAATCAGGATAGCGGCGGGCGCCGGGACGCCGGCCATGGCCGCCAGCACCGCGACGACGCCGGAGACGGCGACGATGGAGCCGACGGAGAGGTCAATGCCGCCGGTGAGGATGACGAAGGTCAGCCCTGCCGCCAGGATGGCATTGACCGAGATGGAACGGGCAATGTTGAGCAGGTTGTCGACGCGGTTGAAATTGGGCGCGAAGATCGACATCAGCAGCACGAGCAGCAGCAGCACCATCAGGATGCCGACGCGATCCCACCACCAGCCGAAATCGAACTGGCGGCGTGGCTCGGGTGCGACGACCGTTTCGGGATTGGAATTCATGATTGGGCTCCCAGGCTGGGGGTCTGATGTTCTGCGGCCGCGCCGACCGCGTGTCGCATGACGGTTTCTTCGCTGGCCTCTGCGGCCGACAATTCCTTGACCACACGGCCACCGCGCACGACGAGCACGCGGTCGGCAATGCCGATGGCTTCGGGCAGGTCGGAGGAAATGACCAGAATGGCCTTGCCGGCCCGCGCAAGCGCGTCGATGAGTTCGTAGATCTCGCGCTTGGCGCCGATATCGACGCCGCGCGTGGGCTCGTCGAGGATCAGCACCGGGCTGTCGCGCAGCAGCCAGCGGGCGAGAGCCGCCTTTTGCTGATTGCCGCCGGACAGGGCCCGGACCGGCAGATCGATGGCATTCTTTCGCAGGCGCAGGCGCTCCATCTGCTCGAGCACGGCGTGGCGGACGGCGCGGTTCTGCACCACTTCGCCCGAGACGAAATCGTCGAGCGATGAGATGGCGATATTGCGCTCGACGCTGTGGTCCAGGAAGAGGCCCTGGGCCTTTCGATCTTCGGGCACCATGCCCAGGCCATCGGCGATGGCTCCGGTGGGATCGGCCGGATTGGACGGCTTGCGATTGATGTGGACGGTGCCCGACCTGCGCCGGTCGGCGCCGAAGACGAGGCGCGCGAGTTCGGTGCGGCCGGAACCGACGAGGCCGGACATGGAGACCACTTCGCCGGCGCGGACCTGGAAGCTGGTGGGTCCTAGGCCATCGGCGGCCAGATCGGCAACATCGAGCACGACGTCGCCGGGCGTGCGGGCCTCGTGGCTATAGAGATCGCCGATGGAGCGGCCGACCATCATGCGGACGACATCGGCCTCGGTCATTTCCTCGCGGGTGCCAGTGCCGACATAAGTGCCGTCGCGGAAGACGGTGATGCGGTCCGACAGCTGCCAGACTTCTTCCATGCGATGGGAGATGTAGATGAGGCCAACGCCTTCGTCGCGCATGCGGTTGACCACAGCATAAAGCTGCTGCGCCTCGGCGCGGGACAGAGCCGCGGTGGGCTCGTCGAGCACAAGGACACGGGCATTTTCGCTCACCGCGCGGGCGATTTCGACCATCTGCTGCATGCCGATACCCAGCGAGCCCAGAGGGCGCGTCGGATCGATGTCGGCATGGATGCGGGCCAGCTTTTCGCGCGCATCGCGCAGCACCTTCGCCCGATCGAGCATGCCAAAGCGATTGCGCGGCTCCTGCCCAAGAGACAGGTTTTCGGCCACGGTCATCTCCGGCACGGTATTGAGTTCCTGGTGGATGATGGCAATGCCCTGCGCGCGCGCATCGCGGGGGGTGCGGATTTCGACCGGCTTACCATCGATCAGGATCGTACCGGTGTCGCGCTGGATATTGCCCAAGAGGATTTTCATCAGCGTGGACTTGCCGGCGCCGTTTTCGCCCATCAGGGCGTGGACTTCGCCGGCGCGCAGATCGAAGCGCACATCAGCGAGCGCCTGCGTCGCGCCGAAGCGCTTGGCGATGCCTTTGAGTTCCAGCAGTGGACGATCCATATTCTTCCTCCTTCAAGAAAGGAGGCCGGAGCGAGGGAGGACGCTCCGGCCGAACGACTGGTACGAGGGATTACCAGCCGGGATATTCGGCAACGTCGTCGCGCGTCACCAGGATGCTGGGGATCAGCACATTGGTTTCGGCGATCGGGGTGCCTTCGGTGAGGGCGACGGCGGTCTTGACGGCCTGACGGACCATTTCGCCCGGGTTCTGCGTGGAGGTGCCGATGAAGGGCGAGCCTTCGCGGTTGAGTTCCTGCACGGCTTCGGGGCTGCCATCGACGCCGGTGACCATGATCTGGCCGGCCTTGCCGGCCTGTTCCACGGCGAGAACGGCGCCCAGAGCGGACGGGTCATTCATGCCGAAAATGCCGGTGACGTCGGGATTGGCGGTCAGCATGTCGGTGGTGACCATCATGCCCGAGGCGCGGTCGTTGCGCGACGCCTGCTGGCCGACAATCTGGATGTCCGGATAGTTGGCGGCGACGTTCTTGCAGCCGGTGATGCGATCGATGATGGTCTGGATCGGCGTGCCGTCGACGAGCAGGACCTGGCCCTTACCGCCCATCTGTTCAAACAGATAGGTGCATGAGACTTCGCCGGCCTGGATGGCATTGGTCTGGAACACGGCATCAGCACCGACGGCCGGGGTATCGACGGCCATGACGATGATGCCGGCAGCCTTCGCACGTTCGATGGCGGGGGCAATGCCAGCCTGATCAACAGCCGAGATCACGATGAGATCAACGCCCTGCTGAATGAAGGCATCAATCTGGGTGTTCTGGTTGGCCAGGTCGAGTTGGGCATCCTGGGTGTTGAGCGATGCGCCGATTTCGGCAGCGGCTTCCTGCGCGCCTTTCTCCATAGCGGCGAAGAAGGGATTGGACATGTCCTGCACCATCAGGCCGATCTGTTCGATCTTGGCCGGAGTTTCCTGTGCGGACGCGGGCAGGATGCCGGCAGCGGCAAATGCCAGTGCCGAGACGGCAATCATGCTAAACGTTTTGGTCTTCATTTTCGAGTTTCCTCCTTGTGCCAGTTCTTCGGCGCGGACCGGCTTGCGCGTTTCAACCGTCAGGGACGGAAAGGGTGATGATCTGATGTCGGGATTACACCCGGGGTGAGGCAGCCGCAGGACTGGCGAACGATCAGTTCGGCCGCGACTTGCTTCTGATGATCGGGTCGATAGATGGGTGTGCTGCCCAGCCCGAGCCGTTCGGACTCGTCCTGGGCGAAGATGATCTCGGACAGGGTGCGGGCGGCTTCCTGGCCGATCTCGCCGCTGCGCTCGTTCAGAAGGGTCAACGGGGGCTGGATGAGATTGGACCAGGCGAATTCGTCATAGCCGACAACCGCCAAGTCGCGCGGAATGTGCAGACCGCGCAGGCGGAGCTGGTCCAGGGCACCGAGCAGCATGGGGTTGTTACCAGCGATCAGCACATCGGGTAATGCGCCCGACGCATCGAGATGGGCGGCGAGCGCCTTGCTGGCCGAGGAGGCATCATTGGCGCTTTCGACCACGGTGAGCGTGGCGCCGGCAGCAGACGCAGCGTCGCGCAGGCCATGCTCGCGCTCGACACGGGTCGACCAGATGGCGGGATAGGCGAGGAACAGCCAGGACTTGTAGCCATGGCCAGTCAGATGCTCGCCGACCACCATGCTGGCGCGGTAATTGTCGGTGGTGACGCTGGGCAGGTGGTGCGCGGCGGCGGGCGGAGCAGAGTCGACGAAGACCACCGGAATGTCCCACTTGGACAGGAGATCGGTGTTCTCCTTACGCAGGGTCAGCGTCGAGATGACGCCGGCGATGCGTGCTTCGATCAAGCGGCGGACGGTGCGATCTTCCTGGCTGGCATCATAGTGCCCGTCGACGGCCACGTCGGCGATGATGACGGTCCAGGCCAGGGACTGGACCATGCTCTGGATGCCGGCGATGAGGTCGAGATAGTAGGAGTTGGAGGTGCTGGCCGTGATGAGGCCGACCGAGTCGCGATTGGTGCGGCGCAGGTCTTGGGCAGCACGATTTGGGATGTAGCCAATGTCATTGGCTGCAGCGAGGACGCGGGCGCGGCTGTCATCTGATACGCCCTCGGCACCACGCAGGGCCTGCGAGATCGTA
>PJUL01001220.1_pt1 | contig 11715 bp, 7 predicted proteins | sample 1512221 | NCBI WGS metagenome assembly PJUL01 (sample SAMN08177667, study PRJNA422409) | Feces metagenome, whole genome shotgun sequencing project.
CTTCAGCAAGGACTTTCTGGTCTCCGGCACCGTCGCCGGGCGCTTCGGCGCGCAGGAGAATTTCGGCCTGAGCGCGTCGGTCCAGTACCGCCGCAATTCGGTACGCAACATCGGCTACAACACGGTCACCAAGTTCGGTGCCTTCCTGCCCAACGCCGCCGACGGGACCCCGACGCTGACAGCGCCCGACGCGGTCGATCCGCACGCAACCTTTCCGTTCGTGTCAGGCGATGACGGCGCCTATGTCGTCCAGCTTGAGACGACCTTCAACCATGTAAAGCAGTCGACCTTCGCCGGCACGGTCTCGGCCGAATGGAACATCGGCGGCCACACCAACTGGAAGTTCGACTTCCAGCATGCCGAGACCAACCGCACCTCCTATTCGATGACCGACATCTTCACCGCGAACAGCAAATATTCGGATGTTCCCGGTGGCCAGGCGATCTCGGCGCTGCATCTCGATCTGACACCGGACAACGCCGCGCTCGCCCGCGAGCAGGCCTATGGCTATGACCCCGATGCCAGGACGATCACCGACACCTACAGCTTTTCCGGCAAGAGCACCGCGGGCAAGCTGACCTTCAACTATCTCGCCGGCTATGCCCATGGCAGCGAGAAACATGACCGCAACACCGTGCTCGACATGCGCGTTGCCGGCATCGATGCGACCGCAGCCTATTTCCAGCCAGGCGCCACCGATGCCTCGCTCGGCTATATCATCACGCCCTTCGCGCGGCGCAGCGGTTCGGCGATCCCGATCCCGCTGCTCAGCACCGCCGGCTGGGCGCTGATCAACGATCCGTCGCTTTACACCATCCAGCAGGGCACCGGCGGCATCAATCGGACCACCGGCAGCAACAACCGCTATACCGGCGAAGCCAGCCTGCGCTGGGACATGAACTGGGGCTTCCTGAAATATATCCAGATCGGCGGCCGCTTCGAGCGCGCCGAGTTCCACAGCAATGGTCAACGCACCCAGTTCGCCGGCGACGCATCGCTTGACGATCTCGGCCTGCCGTTCGCCCCGACCGACCTCACCCGCGTCGGCGTGACCGGCGCCAATTTCACCGCGATGAGCGAAAGCACGCTGATCGGCTTCCTCGACAATCTGGGCAAATATCCGCAGGTGAACCTGTCCGTGCTCCCTGCCGTTCCCGGGCAGGACCAGCAGGGCACGCGCGAGGACAATTACGCGGCCTATGTCCAGAGCCGGCTGCAGTTCGGCAAGCTCGAGATCATCGGCGGCGTGCGCTACAACCGCACCGACCTGTCGGCATCGAACCTCAGCTTCCCCAATTATATCGGCCCGATCCTGCCCGCAAATGGCGGCGGCTTCGGCAGCGACCTGATCTTCCAGAACCAGTTCAGCAAGCTGGTGACCGAAACCGCAAAGTCGGAAGACTTTCTGCCGCGCGTGCTGTTCAATTTCCGCCAGAGCGACAATCTGATCTTCCGCGGCGGCTATTTCCTCTCGGTCGCACGGCCCCAGATCTACGATCTGTCGCGGGAAACCCGGATCAGCTTCATCAACATCCCGATCCCGGGCCCGAATGGCGTGCAGCCGATCCTGCAGATCAATTCGGGCAACCCGAACCTGAAACAGGCGACCACGCATAATTTCGACCTGAGCGCCGAATATTACGACAAGATCGGCATCATCAAGATCGGCGGCTTCTACAAGCGGATCAACAACCTGCTCCAGGCCAACCAGAGCAATGGTCCGGTCAATCTCGCCAATCTCACATTGCCGAACAGTCCCTATTTCCAGGGCCCGCCCTATTTCGATCCGGCGCATCCGGAGAATTATTTCATCAACGGCAGCTCGCCGATCAACAGCCCGCATGCCGCGATCATCTGGGGCGTGGAAGGCCGGTTCGAGCGGCAGTTCGATTTCCTGCCGGGCGCGCTGAGCGGGCTCGGCGTGATCGCCAACTATACCTACACCAAGAGCAGCCGCTGGCAGCAATATAGCTGGGCCTATGCCCCGGCGGGACAGAACAGCATCTATGAGTTCTCAGGTCTGCCGTTCAACCAGCAGCCGAAGCACAGCGGCACCGTTGCCCTCACCTATCAGAAATACGGGTTCGACGGCACGCTGGCCTATAGTTTCCAGTCGAAGTCGCTGAACAACTTCATCCCGCGCGGTCTCTCGGTCTACAATCAGGACGTCCAGACGCTCGACCTGCGCGGCGAATATTATATCGACAAGGGCCGCAAGTACCGGATCTATGTCGAGGGATCTGACCTGCTCAAGGGCACTCAGACGCCCGACGTCCAGCTGCTCCAGGCCGATACCTTCACCCGCGCCACCTATCTGGGCGGCCGCAAGTTCAAGATCGGCGCCGCCGCGATCTTCTGAAGCCCTGCACGCACTTGCCGGCTTCCTCGTGCGCGGGGAGCCGGCTCTTTTCTCCTTGAGGATATTCCCATGAAGGCCACCAGGTTGCTCCTTGCCGCGGCGAGCTTCGCCATCGCCGCCGCGCTGCCCGCCAGCGCGCAGGAGCTTGTCCCCTATAAGCAGTTCACGCTTCCCAACGGCCTGCGCGTCGTGGTGCATGAGGACCACAAGACGCCCAAGGTGGCGGTTGCGGTCTGGTATCACGTCGGCTCGATGAACGAACCCGGCGGCAAGTCCGGCTTTGCGCACCTGTTCGAGCATCTGATGTTCAACGGCTCGGAGCACCACGACAAGGAGTATATGCCGCCGCTACAGGAGATCGGCGTCTCCGGCGTCAATGGCGCGACGTCGCTGGACCAGACCTATTATTACGAGATCGTCCCCACCGGCGGACTCGAGCGCGTACTGTGGCTGGAATCGGATCGCATGGGCTATCTCGCCGGGGCGATCACGCAGGCGAAGCTCGATGAGCAGCGCAAGGTCGTCCAGAACGAGAAGCGCACCCGCGAGAACACGCCCTATGCGCTGATGGACCAGCGCGAGGCGGCGGCGCTCTTCCCGATCGGCCACCCCTATCACCACCCGACCATCGGCTCGATGGAAGACCTGAACGCCGCCTCGCTCGATGATGTGAAGGGCTGGTTCGCGCAATATTACGGTGCGACCAATGCCGTTGTCACGCTCTCGGGTGACGTCACGCTCGATCAGGCCAAGACGCTGATGGAGAAGTATTTCGGCAGCGTCCCTGCAGGCGAGCCGGTCAGCCGCACCATCGCCTGGGTTCCGACGTTGGAGCGCGACAAGAGCGAAGTCATGCAGGACACCGTGCCGCAGCTCGCCATCGCCTGGAACTGGGCGGTGCCGGGCAACCGCGCGCCTGAGGCTCAGGCGCTGCAACTCGCTGCCCAGGCGCTGGGCCGCGGCAAAACCTCGCGCCTCTACCAGGTGCTGGTGCAGGAGAAGCAGCTCGCTACCTATGCCTCGGCGCAATATGCGGGTTATGCGGCTGCGGGCATCTTCTCGATCGACGTCCGCCTCAAGCCCGGCGTCGATCGCACCGAAGCCGAAACGGCGGTGAAGCAGGTGCTGGCCGAGTTCCTTGCCAAGGGCCCGGCCCCTGCCGAGCTCGCCCGCGTCAAGGCGAGCGGCTCTGCCGACAATGCGCGCGCGATGGAATCGATCTACGTCAAGGCGATGGCGCTCTCCAGCGGCGCGATGTTTGCCGACAATCCCGGCCAGTACGCCGTGGACGACAAGCGCTTCCAGGCGCTGACCGCGGCCGAGGTCCGCACCACCGCGAACGCCTGGCTGAGCAAGCCCAACTACAAGCTCACCGTGCTGCCCTTCGGCAACCACAAGGTGATCGCGGACGGCGCCGACCGTACCAAGCTGCCGCCACTCGGGCCCTCGCCGGCGCTCAAGCTGCCGGCGGTGCAGGAGGCCCGGCTCTCCAACGGCATCCGCGTCGTCCTCGCCGAGCGGCCGGGCACGCCCACCGTCGACATGACGATGGTGTTCGATGCCGGCCAGGCTGCCGAACAACATATGAAGCGCGGCGTCGGCGGCTTCACGCTCGGGTTGATGGACGAAGGCACGGCGACGCTCACCGGCCAGCAATTCGCCGAACGCCAGGCGCTGCTGGGCGCGCGCATCTATTCGACCAGCGATGTCGACACGACCGACTTCATGGCCTCGGCGATGGCCAAGTCGCTGCCCGAGACGGTGGCGCTCTGGGCGGATTACATCCGCAATCCCGCCTTCCGCCCGGCCGACCTGGAGCGCGACCGCGAGCAGCACCTCTCCGGCCTGTCGCAGTCGCTGGTCGATTCCGACCAGATCGCGCAGCGCACCTTCACCAGCCTGCTTTATGGCCCCGACCATGCGTACGGCGTGCCGCTCGCCGGCCGCGCGGATACGCTCAAGTCGATCACCCGTGAGGATCTCGTCGCATTCCACGACAGCTGGATCCGTCCCGACAATGCCGTGATCTATGTGGCGGGTGACACCAACCTTGCCGCACTCACCGCCGCGCTCGAGAAGGGCTTCGGCGACTGGAAAGCACCGGCGCGCGCCAGGGGCAGCAAGAGCATCGCCCCGGTCGCCGGGACAACCGCGCCGCGCATCGTGCTGATCGACAAGCCCGGTGCGATCCAGTCGGTGATACGCGTCGGCCAGATCCTGCCCGACGGCAGCGATCCGCGCCAGTTCGAGATCGGCGCGATGAACGACGTGCTGGGCGGCAACTTTACCGCACGCCTCAACATGAACCTGCGCGAGGACAAGGGCTGGACCTATGGCGCCAATTCCTATGTCGCCGAGGCGCGTGGCCCGCAGGCGTTCGGCGTCGCCACAAGCGTGCAGACCGACAAGACCTCCGAAGCGCTCGCCGAGATCGACAAGGAGCTCCACGGCATCCGCAAGGACAAGCCGGCCACCCAGGCCGAGCTGGACCTGCTCAGCAAGGGCGAAGTGCTAGGGCTGCCCGGCCGGTTCGAGACCAACAATGCGATGGTCGGCTATCTCCAATATGTGAACCGCTTCGGTCGGCCCTATGACTGGATCACGACCCTGCCCGGTGCCTATGCGGCGCTGAAGCCGGAGACGATCACCGCCAGCGCCCAGCTCCTCCATCCCGATGCGATGACCTGGGTTGTCGTTGGCGACCTCTCGAAGATCGAGACGAAGGTGCGCGGGCTCAAGCTCGGCACCGTCGAGGTGTGGGACGCGGAAGGCCACAAGCTGCGCTGATAACCTCGGGCGGCATCTGACGGGTTGCACTGCAGCAAAGCGCCCGTTAGATGCCGCCTCACATCAAGAGTCGGACCGACGTCCGACGCCAACCTGCTCCCGAGCAAGGTGGTGCCTTCGAAAGAAGGGATGTGGCCGGACCGGCAACAAACGGGACCTTTCGCCGCATTGACGACGTCGCTCCGATCTTTCTGGACCGAAGGATCGAGTATGACGCTTACCCCGCCGCAGCAGTTCGCCAGCGACAATTATGCCGGGATCTGTCCCGAAGCCCTGGCTGCGATGACGGACGCCAACACGGGTTCGGCCGTGGCCTATGGCGATGACGAATGGACGCAGCAGGCAGCCGATGCCTTCCGCAAGCTGTTCGCCGCGGACTGTGAAGTGTTCTTCGTGTTCAACGGCACCGCCGCCAATTCGCTGGCGCTGGCCTCGCTCGGCCAGTCCTATCACAGCGTGATCTGCGCCGCCTCCGCCCATGTCGAGACCGACGAGTGCGGCGCGCCGGAATTCTTCTCCAATGGCTCGAAGCTGCTCGTCGCGCAGACCGCCGGCGGCAAACTTACGCCCGAAGCCATCCGTGCGCTGGCGACCAGCCGCTCGGACATCCATTTCCCCAAGCCGCGCGTCGTCACCATCACCCAGCCGACCGAGACCGGGCAGGTCTATGCGATCGACGAGATCAAGGCGATTTCGGCGGTGTGCCGCGAACTCGGGCTCAAGCTGCACATGGACGGCGCCCGCTTCCCGCATGCCTGCGCCACGCTCGATTGCACGCCCGGCGAGATGACCTGGCAGGCCGGTGTCGACGTGCTCTGCTTCGGCGGCACCAAGAACGGCATGGCCGTGGGCGAGGCGATCCTGTTCTTCGATCGCGCGCTGGCCGAGGATTTCGACTATCGCTGCAAGCAGGCGGGCCAGCTCGCGTCGAAGATGCGCTTCCTCTCCGCGCCGTGGATCGGCCTGCTCGAAAGCGGCGCGTGGCTGCGCAATGCCCAGCACGGCAATGCCTGCGCCAAGCTGCTCGCCGCCCAGATCGCCGAATTGCCGAACGTCGACCTGATGTTCCCGGTCGAGGCGAACGCCGTGTTCCTCTCCGCGCCGACCGAAGTGCTCGACCAGCTGCGCGCGCGCGGCTGGCGCTTCTACACCTTCATCGGCGGCGGGGCGCGGTTCATGTTCGCGTGGGACGCGCAGCTCGATCGCGTAGCGGACCTGTCGCGCGACCTCCGCGAAATCGCCGGCGGCGAGCAGATGGTGGAAACCGTCCTCGCCGCCTGAACCGGCGCGGGCCGGTCAGAACCAGGCCCGCACCCCCGCCACGAAGCTGACCCCGCCCGTGCCGTCTCCGCGTGCACGGGCGTAGTCGGCGGTTCGCCCGAAGCTGCGCTCCCACGCCACGCCAAGATAGGGCGCGAACTCGCGCACCCGTTCGTAGCGCAGCCGCAACCCCAGTTCGGCGCTCGACAGCCCCGACCCCACACCGTTCGCTTTCATGTCCTGCGCCGACAGGTTGAGCTCGGCACGCGGCTGCAACACCAGGCTCTGGGTTATCCGCTGGTCGTAGCTGCCTTCGATCCGGGCGCGCACATCGCCCTTGTCCGACAGGAACAGCGAACCCTCCAGATCGAACCACCAGGGTGCCAGCCCCTCGACCGCGAGCACGGCGTAACTCCGCCGCGGTCCCCGCCCGAGATCCTGCCGTACACCGGCCTGCAGGTTCCAGTAGGGATCGATCGCCCGGCCATAGAGCGCCTGCACCTCGGCATCGTCGAGCCCCTTGCGGAACGTGCCCTCGCCCTGCGACTTGATCCACAGCCGGTTGATGTCACTACCCCACCAGCCTTCGCCCTGCCAGCGATAGCCGATCGCGCCGCTCCGCACCTGCACCTCGGCCAGATCGAGCATCACCTTGCTCAGCTGCATGCCACCATGTTCCATGCGCACGCCCCGCGCGGCCTTCTCCATCGCCGCCGCCCCCCAGAACCGGTCCGCCGCCCGGCCCTGCACCGGTGCGGGCGCCGTCGCATTGCCCGGGGTAAGATCGGTCCCGGACTGCCCCGCCCCGGCAGGCCCGCTCGCCACGTGCCCGGCATGCGGATCGGCCGGCGCGGGCGTGGGTGAAGGCACGGGCATCGGCATGGTCATGTCATGCCCCGAATGGTCCTGCGCCATCGCCGGCATCGCCAGCACCAGCGCCGCGCTGCCCAGCAGCCACCGCGCGCTCATGCAGCGTCCCCCGCGAGCGGGCGAACCTGGACGGTCTGCATCATCCCGGCATGCATATGGTAGAGCAGGTGGCAGTGGAACGCCCAATCGCCCGGCTCGGCGGTGACGTCCCAACTGACCTTGCCCCCCGGCGCAACATTGACCGTGTGCTTGCGCGGCGCATGGTCGCCATGTCCGGTCACCAGCTCGAAGAAATGGCCGTGCAGGTGGATCGGATGCGCCATCATCGTGTCGTTGATCAGCGTCACCCGCACCCGTTCCCCCGCCTCGAACGCCAGCGGCACCTTCGCGTCGGAGAACTTCACCCCGTCGAACGCCCACATGAAGCGCTCCATGTTGCCGGTCAGGTGGATCTCCATCTCGCGCCCCGGCGCCCGCACATCGGGATTGCGCTCGAGCGCCACCAGATCGCGATAGACCAGCACCCTGTGCCCGACATCGGCCAGCCCCTGCCCCGGCTCGCCGGTGCGGTCGGCCGGCATCGGCGCGATCGTCTGCACACCAGGGCCCAGCACGACCTGCGGCGCATTGGCGGGGTCGCGCATCTTCATGCTCATCGTGCCGTGATCCATGCCCCGCATGTCGCCCATGGCCATGCCGCCATGATCCATGCCGGACATGTCCATCCCCATGTCCTTCATCGTCGCGATCGGCCGTGCCCGCAGCGCGGGCACCTCGGCGGCCATCCCCGCACGCGGCGCCAGCGTCGCCCGACCCATGCCCGAGCGATCGACTGCCTCGGAGACCAGCGTATAGGCCCGGTCCTCCGGCTCGACGATCACGTCATAGGTCTCGGCCACGGTGATCTGGAACTCGTCGACCTCGACTGGCCGCACATTCATCCCATCCGCTGCGACGATCGTCAGCTTCAGCCCCGGGATTCGCACATTGAAGATCGTCATCGCCGAGGCGTTGATGATCCGCAGCCGCACCCGCTCGCCGGGGCGGAACAAAGCGGTCCAATTATCCTTCGGCCCATGCCCGTTGACCAGATAGGTATAGGTCGATCCGGTCACATCGGAGATGTCGGTTGGGTCCATCCGCATCCCGCCCCAGTCGAGCCGCTCCTTCGCCGTCTGGTCCCGTCCGCCCGCCAGGCTGGCCAGCGTCTGTTTCTGCCGGTTGAAATAGCCCGGCTGCTGCTTGAGTTTCCTGAAGATCGCGTGCGGATGCAGCGGGCTATGGTCCGACAGCATCACGACATGCTCGCGATCGAAGCGCACCGAATCGGAATCGCGCGGCTCGATCAGGATCGGCCCGAACAGCCCGACCTGCTCCTGCAGACCCGAATGGCTGTGGTACCAATAGGTCCCCGCCTGCACGACCGGGAATTCATAGGTGAAGGTCGACCGTGGCGCGATTCCCGGAAAGGAGATGCCCGGCACCCCGTCCATCTGGAACGGCAGCAACAGCCCGTGCCAGTGGATCGAGCTGTCCTCGTCCAGCGCATTCTCGACATGGATGCGCAGCTTCTGCCCCTCGCGCAGCCGCAGCAGCGGGCCGGGCACGGTGCCGTTGATCCCGATCGCATGGCTTTCGCGCCCGTCGACGCGGAGCATCTGGTGGGCGATGCGCAGATGGATATCCTCGCCCAAGACTTCAGGTAGCGCGCCAATGGTGCTGGACTGCGCCCAGGCCGGGAACCAGCCGCCGAGCGCCAACCCGCCCCCGGCCGTCACCGAGCCCCGCAACACCTGACGCCGATCCAACACGCTGATCTCCCGTGCGCGAGAACCGCGCTTACCCGGAGTTACGCGGGGGATGGGGGCATCCCTCTTCGCCCGATCAGATTTTCCGAAGCCCGCCCCAATCCAAACTGTCACCCCGGCACAAGGCCGGGGTGACGACAAGAGAGGAGGCTCGGGAAGCTACGCCCCCAGCACTTCCCCCAATCGTATCCGAGCCCGCCGCAGCCTGGTCTCCACCGCCTTCTCGCTCACCCCAAGCGCCGCCGCCGTCTCCGCCTGCGACAGCCCCTCGATGGTTCGCAGCACGATCACCTCGCGCAGCGACGCGGGCAACGACGCGATCGCCCGCGAGGTCCGCGCCAGCGCCTCGCGATCGGCGACTTCCACATCATGCCCGGGCCGGTCCTCGGCAACTCGTTCGGCGGCATCGTCGATCGGCAATGCAAAGGCGATCCACCGGCGTACTGCCCGCCGACGCCCCCAATCGCGACATTTGTTGATCGCGATCGTGGTCAGCCAGGCGCGCATCGGCCGGGCCGGATCGTAGCGGCGCAGCGCCGCATGCGCCGAGAGGAAGGTCTCCTGCACCAGGTCGAGCGCCTCGTCGGGATCGCCGATCGATCCCGCCACAATCCGGTAGATCGCGTCGCGGTGCCGACGCAGGATTTCGGCAAAGGCCGCGGTGCGGCCGGCCAGGCTCAGCGCGGCGAGTTCGCCGTCGCTCAGGCTCGCGAAGTCCAGGCTCACCGGGTCTCGGCGGTCAACGCCTTCACCACCGCCTTGTCGAACTTCGCCGCCTGATCAGGACGCAGCGCAGCACGCATCGCGAAGACGTGCGCCAGCGTCTCCTTCTGCATCTCGCCCATCGCGATATGGATGTGGTCGACCGCTTCGCGCACCTGCGGCCCGGCGGAATGCTCGGCCTCGATCGCCGCTGCCAGTCGGGCGTTATCGGCGCGAAGGCCCATCTCCAGTGCCTGCTTGCGGAGCGCGAACTGCTGTTCCAGCGCCTCGATCCTGGCATGCTGTTCGGCATCGAGGTCGAGCCCCGAATGGAGCAGCATGTGCAACTCGCCGCCCGGCGCCGGCGTGGCGGGCAGCAGGAAGCGCCCGGCCGCCACGCCGCCCAGTGCCGCGACGAAAGCGATCAGCGCGAGCAGCAGGACCCGCCGAGTTCCCATCAGCCGCCACCCAGCAGCGTGGAGGGCGCCAGCGCCCAACTGCTGTCGAGTGCCGCGACCTTGTGCGTAGGCGCCTGCCAGGCCCATCCGCCGGCGACACCCATGCCGACCGCGAGCACCGCGGCCAGCGCGCCGGTCACCGCGAACCGGTCGTGCCGCGGGCGCGGCGCGGAGATGCGGTCGAGCACCGTGGCCGAGACATCCTCCAGCCCCGGGTGCGGCGGCCGCGCCGCCAGTCGCCCGAGCATATCGTCCAAATCGTCACGCATATCCTGGCCTTCTTCCCCAGCCCTTTACGCACCTTGCGCGCCTTGCCCTCGAAGCAAAGCGAAAATCGCGTACGGCGCTCTTGACCTTGACATGATGTCAATCCCTACATGGGCTGGCATCGGAGGAACTTCATGCCCAGCCATACCCATCACGATGCCCGGTCCGAGCCCAAGGCACATGCCTGCTGCGGAGGCGCGCACGGCGCTCCTGCCACCGTGAAGGATCCGGTCTGCGGTATGACCGTCGATCCTGACAAGACTCCCCACCACGCCTTCCACCACGACGCGGAGTTCCATTTCTGCGGCGCCGGCTGCCGCACAAAGTTCCTCGCCGATCCGGAGCGCTATCTTTCGCCCCAACCGCCCGCGCCTCCAGCGCCGGAGGGCGCGATCTACACCTGCCCGATGCATCCCGAGATCCAGCAGGTCGGCCCCGGCTCCTGTCCGATCTGCGGCATGGCGCTCGAGCCCGAGACGATCACGCTCGACAGCGGCCCCAATCCCGAGCTGGCCGACATGACCCGCCGCTTCTGGTTCGGGCTCGCGCTCGCCCTCCCCGTCTTCCTCCTCGAAATGGGCGGCCATCTATTCGGCCTGACCATGGCGATCGGCCAGCAGCTGTCCAACTGGATCCAGTTCGCCCTCGCCACGCCTGTCGTCCTCTGGGCCGGCTGGCCGTTCTTCGAGCGCGGCTGGGCCTCGCTCCGCACGCGCAACCTCAACATGTTCACCCTGATCGCGATGGGGGTGAGCGTCGCTTTTGCCTATAGCGTCGTGGCGGTTCTGGCCCCTGGCATCTTCCCCGATGCGTTCCGCGGGCATGACGGCGCCGTCCCGGTCTATTTCGAGGCGGCCGCGGTGATCACCGTCCTCGTCCTGCTCGGCCAGGTGCTCGAGCTGCGCGCCCGCGAGCGCACTTCGGGCGCGATCAAGGCGCTACTCGATCTCGCTCCGCGAACCGCGCGCCGTATCCGCGACGATGGCAGCGACGAGGAAGTGATGCTCGACCTGATCGCGGTCGGTGATCGCCTCCGCGTTCGCCCCGGCGAGAAGGTCCCCGTAGACGGAGAACTGCTCGAAGGCCGCGTCGCGATCGACGAATCGCTGGTCACCGGCGAATCCATGCCCGTCACCAAGGAGCCCGGCGCCGCGGTGATCGCCGGCTCGCTCAATACCACCGGCGCCTTCGTCATGCGCGCCGA
>PJUL01001221.1_pt1 | contig 11714 bp, 8 predicted proteins | sample 1512221 | NCBI WGS metagenome assembly PJUL01 (sample SAMN08177667, study PRJNA422409) | Feces metagenome, whole genome shotgun sequencing project.
GCCGCGATCCAGCGCCTCCTGTGCCTGCTCGACGATCGTCACCGGCAGCCCGACATTGAGGAAGTTCATCGCGATGCCGCCGCCCATCGTGCCCGCGCCAATCACGCCGACGCGCTGCACCGGAATCTCGGGCAGGTCGGCGGGCAGGTCCGGCACCTTGGCGGTCTGGCGCTCGGCGAAGAAGAAATAGCGCTGCGCGGCGGATTCGCGGCTGCGGAACAGCTCCCAGAACAATTCCGCTTCGCGCTTCATGCCTTGGTCGAAGGGCAGGGTGACCGCGGCTTCGACCGCCTTGATGATGTTTTCCGGCGCCTTGAAGCCCTTGAAGGCGCGGGCATGCCTGGCGCGGAAGGCATCGAACAGCGCCGGGTCCTGCCCGGCGATCTTGTCCGCCCGATCGCGGATACGGGTGCGCGGCGCATCGAGCCGCGCCTTGAGGAACGCCACTGCATCGGCGTGCAGCGCCTCCTCGCTGGTGATCGCATCGACGAGGCCCATCGCCAGCGCATCCTTGGCGCGCACCGGCTTGCCGATCGCCATCATCTCCAGCGCTGCCTCGGCACCAACCACGCGCGGCAGCCGCTGGGTGCCGCCAGCGCCGGGGAGCAGGCCGAGCGCCACTTCGGGCAGGCCGAGCTTCGCGAAAGGCGTGGCGACGCGGTAGTCGCACACCAGGGCCGTCTCCAGCCCGCCGCCCAGCGCGGTGCCGTGGATCGCCGCGACCACCGGCTTGGGCGAGGCTTCGATCAGGGCGAGCACGTCGTGCAGCGGTGCCCCCGTGGGTGCCTTGTCGAATTCGCTGATATCGGCGCCCGCTATGAAGGTGCGGCCCGCGCAGATCAGCACGATACCTCGCACCGCGTCATCCTCGATCGCCGCGCGGAAACCCTGGTCGAGCCCGTCGCGCACTGCTGCGGACAGCGCGTTCACCGGCGGCGAGTCGAGCGTGAGCGTCGCGATGCCGTCCGCCACGTCGAGCCGGGCGACCGAATTTATCTGCATGACTAAATTTCCTCTCGCGATTTGTTTCTTTCGCATTTATTCGGATAATTAAATCGAGGAACAACTAGCGGAGTGGAGAGGCGTGGGCAACGGGGAACGCGATCTTGCGGGGCGCGTGGCGCTGATGACGGGCGCGTCCTCCGGGCTGGGCGCACGGTTTGCCCGCGTGCTGGCCGCGCGCGGTGCCCGGCTGGTACTCGCCGCCCGCCGCGAATCGCTGCTCGCCGAGCTTAGCGACTCGATCGTCGCCGGGGGCGGGGAGGCGATCGGCGTGGCGATGGACGTGACCGACGAAGCCTCGGTCCAGGCCGCCTATGACGCAGCCGAAGCCGCGTTCGGTACCGTCGATACCGTGATCGCCAATGCCGGGACGAACATGGAGGGGCCCGCGCTCGATCTCGATGTCGCGGCGTTCGACCAGGTGATGGCGGTCAACGTCCGCGGCGTATTCCTAACCGTCCGCGAAGGCGCCCGGCGAATGATCGCCGCCAAGGCGGATGGCCGTGTCCTGATCGTCTCCTCGATCACTGCGCAATCGGTCTCGCCGGGCCTTGCCGCATACAGCGCCTCCAAGGCCGCCGTGCTCCAGCTCGGCCGGGTGCTGGCGCGCGACTGGGCCAACAAGGGCGTCAACCTCAACATCCTGTGTCCCGGCTATATCGAGACCGATCTCAACGCCGACTGGTTCGGCACCGAAGCGGGCCACAAGCAGATCGCCAAATGGCCGCGCCGCCGGCTGATGGACGGCGACGCGCTCGACGGCGCGGTCGCATATCTGTGCGGCCCGGCGAGCCGCTTCGTCACCGGATCGGTGGTCACCGTCGATGACGGCCAGTCGCTCTAAGGGAGAAAAAGTCCATGATCCGCACCCGTTTCACCGAGGCTTTCGGCGTCGAGCATCCGATCGTGCAGGGCGGGATGATGTGGGTCGGCACCGCCGATCTCGTCGCCCCGGTCGCCGAAGCCGGCGCGCTCGGATTCCTCACCGCGCTCACCCAGCCTACGCCTGAAGAGCTCATCAAGGAGATCGCCCGCGTCCGCGAACGTACTGACAAGGTCTTTGGCGTGAACCTGACGATCCTCCCCTCGATCAACCCGCCGCCCTATGCCGAATATCGCCGCGCGATCATCGAGAGCGGCATCGGGATCGTCGAGACCGCCGGCTACAAACCACAGGAGCATGTCGACGACTTCAAGGCCGCCGGGGTCAAGGTCATCCACAAATGCACCGCCGTCCGCCACGCGCTCTCCGCCGAGCGGATGGGCGTCGATGCGATCTCGATCGACGGCTTCGAATGCGCCGGCCATCCGGGTGAAGACGACATCCCCGGCCTGATCCTGATCCCCGCGGCCGCCGACAAGGTTAAGGTGCCGATCCTGGCGAGCGGTGGTTTCGGCGACGGTCGCGGGCTCGCGGCTGCACTGGCGCTCGGTGCTGACGGCATCAACATGGGCACCCGTTTCTGCGCCACCCGCGAGGCGCCGATCCACGACAATTTCAAGGCCGCGATGGTCGCGAACGACGAGCGGGCGACCGAGCTGATCTTCCGCTCCTACCGCAACACCGCCCGGGTCGCGCGCAACCGGATCGCCGAGCAGGTCGTCGCGATCGAGCGCGAGGGCCGTCCGTTCGAGGATGTCGCCGTGCTGGTGAAGGGCGTGCGCGGCCGTGAGGGGCTGGAAAGCGGCGACACCGATCACGGCATCTGGACTGCCGGCATGGTCCAGGGCCTGATCCACGACATTCCCACCGTCCGCGAACTGGTCGAGCGCATCGTCGAGGAGGCCGAGGCGATCATCGCCCGCCGCCTCGCCATCATGCTCGCCCCCGAGCCGGTCGCAGCCTGAGGAGCCCCGTATGGACATGAACTGGACCCAGGCCGAACTCGCCTTCCGCGACGAGGTGCGCGCGTTCCTCGCCGACGAGCTCACCCCCGAGATCCGTCGCGCCGGCACGCTGGCGACCAGCGTCTATCCCGATCACGAGGCCAGCATGGCCTGGCAGCAGATCCTGCACGCGCGCGGCTGGGCGGCACCGCACTGGCCGGTCGAGCATGGCGGCTGCGACTGGAGCGTCGCCCAGCACTATATCTTCAACCGCGAGCGCATCGCGGCCGGCGCGCCCTCGCTCTCGCCGATGGGCATCCACATGGTCGCGCACGTGATCATCCGCTTCGGCACGCCCGAGCAAAAAGCGTATTTCCTGCCGCGCATCCTCACCGGCGAAGTATTCTTCTGCCAGGGCTATTCCGAGCCCGGTGCCGGCTCCGATCTCGCCTCGCTCCAGATGCGCGCCGAGCCCGACGGCGACGACTTCCTCCTCAACGGCTCCAAGATCTGGACCACGCACGCCACCGAGGCGAACTGGATCTTCTGCCTGGTGCGCACCGCGAAGCTGGGCCGCCCCCAACAGGGCATCACCTTCCTGCTCGTGCCGATGGACCTGCCCGGCATCGAGGTTCGTCCGATCCTGATGACGTCGGGCGAGCATGTGCAGAACCAGATATTCTTCGACAATGTCCGCGCCCCGCATGCCAATGTGCTTGGCGAAGTCGATGCCGGCTGGTCTGTCGCCAAATACCTGCTCGAGTTCGAGCGCGGCGGTTCCTATGCGCCGGCGCTGCAGGTGCGGGTGAGCGAGATCGAGGCGGCGGCGGGCGAGCGGCTCGACGACCCGCTCTTTGCCGCGCGGCTGGCCGAGCTGCGTATCCGGATCGATGTGCTCGAGATGATGGAGCTGCGCCTGCTATCGGCCAGCGCAGGCGCCAGCGTCGGCGCGCTCGCCTCGATGATGAAGATCCTCGGCACCGAACTGGCGCAGGACCTGGCGGCGCTGCACCTCGAGACGGCAGGGGCGGAGGGCCTGGCCTATCAGCCGCATGTCGTGATGCCGGGCGGCGCGATCCCGGCCTATACGGTGCCGGCGAACGGCTATGCGGCAGGGGCGCCGTGGCAGGCCCTGGCGCCTTTGCGCTACCTCAACGAGCGGGCGGGCTCGATCTATGCCGGCTCGAACGAGATCCAGCGTAACATCCTGGCCAAGGCGGTGCTGGGGCTGTAGCCCAAAACCGTGCCACAAACCGTCATCCCGCTTTCGCCGGGATGACGGTTATTGGGCGTTCCCGCTCCCCGCTCAAGCCGCCCGCATCAGCGCCGCATACCGCGCCACCTGCTGGTCCGCATTCCCGAAGCTCTGTGCGATCACCGTCGCCCGCTTGAAATAATGGCCGACCGCCAGCTCGTCGGTCATCCCCATCGCGCCGTGGAGCTGCACCGCATTCTCGCCGATGAAGCGCGCCGCCTTGCCGATCGTCGCCTTGGCCGCGGCGACCGCGCGCGCGCGGGTTTCCGGCGGCCCGCCCAGGTTGAGCGTGGCGAGATGGCTTGCCGACACCGCCTGTTCGAGCGCCAGGAACATGTCGACCATCCGGTGCTGCAGCGCCTGGAAGCTTGCCAGCGGCTGGCCGAACTGGCGGCGCTGCCTGGTGAACTCGACGGTATCGTCGAACATCCGTCGCAGCAGGCCCACTGCCTCGGCACAGAGCGCGGCGCGGGCGGTGTCCAGCACGGCCTCTATCCGCGATGCGGCCATGCCGGGCCCGCCGAGCAATGCGTCGGCGCGCAGATGCGCATCGATGACGAGGTCGGCGGCGGGCCGATCGTCGATCAGCTGATAGCCATGCATCCCGACCCCCGGCGTCTCCGCCCCAAGCAGGAACAACGAAGGCCCGTCCCCCGAAGTCCGTGCCGCGACGATCAGATGGCTCGCCCCCGGCGCGCCAACCACGACCGAAAGGCTCCCGCGAAGATGCCATCCCCCCGGCTCTGCTTCGGCATCCAGCATTGCCGGCTCCAGCGACGAGGCGATCCGCACCGCACCGCTGGCGATCTCCGCCAGCAACGCCTCGGCCCGCGCCCCGCCGCCAGCCAGCAAGGCTGCGCCGATCACTACCGTCTCCAGGAACGGCTCCGTGACCAGCGCCTCGCCCAATATCTCGGAAACCAGCATCGCCTCGACCGGGCCGCCGCCCATGCCGCCCGCCGCCTCGGGCAGCAGCACGCCAAGGATCCCGAGTTCCGCCAGTTCGCGCCAAAGTGCGGCATCCTGTCCACGCCCTGCGCGCACCCGCGCCCGCCGCGTTTCGAAGTCATATTGCTCGCGCAGATAGCGCTGCAGCATGTCGCGCAGCATCGCCTGTTCTTCGGAAAGCTCGAAATTCACCACCGGTCCTCCACCGGTAAAGCCTTGAGGATGCGGGCGGATGCGGCAACTGCGAGAAGTGCTAGGGCGCATTCGGCGCGACGCCGTCTGTTTTTCTTCGTCACCCTGCCCTAGTGCCGGAGTGACGGTGGGTGGAACGGTTGGCGTGCCTATCGCGCGCTGACGAACCCTAGTCCCGCTGCGATCTGGATCGCTTGCGCCCGCCCGGTGCTGCCCAGCTTCCCGCCGGCATTGCGCAGGTGGAAGCGCACTGTCGAGGTCGACAGCGACAGGATGATCCCGATCTCGCCATCGGTCTTGCCTGCCGCCGCCCAGCGCAGGCACTGGACCTCGCGCCGGGTCAGCACCATCGGCGCTGTCGCCGCGCGCAGCCGCGACGAGGCTTCGGCATGCGCCGCCACCAGCTTGAGCGCCAGCCCCTGCAGCCGCATCGCGTGCTTGGCGAACTTCTGCTCGATCGCGTCGCCCTCGCGCCCGGCCCAAACCACCGCGCCCACGATCGCCCGCGGCAGGTGCACCGGCGCGATGATCGCCGCGGCGATCCCGGTGGTCGCGGTCACCTGCCGGCAGTCGATCGAATCGAGCAGCGCGCTGGTCCGCCATGTGCCCAGCCTGCCCTCGGCATAGAAGCAGGGCTCGGCCATCACCCGCGCCACCTGCAGGAAGGGCGCGTGCAATGCGAGCCGGCGATTGTGCCAATATTGGTCCGAGGGATCGAGCCACTGGAAATGCGTCTCGGCATAGGGCCGCCCGTCCGCGTCGCGCATCGGCTCGGGATCGGCGATGTCGCCCTGCGCGGCGACGAAGGGCAGGCCGATCTCGAGCCCCGCTTCGCGCACTTCTTCGATCAGCAGATTGGTCTCGGCCCACGCCCGGTCGCGTTCGATCGCCATGTCTCTCTCCCGAACCCTGTGACGGGTGCCAGCTTGATCTGTTTTGCCGGCAGGCGATGGTCTGCAGCAAACAAGCAGCCTCCGGAAGCCAGAAAACGGAGCGAAATGGGAGAGTTGGATGACGCGATTTCGAGTGGGATCGGCGATCCCTTTCCTGTTGCTGGCGGCCGGTTGCGATTGGGGGCCGAGCGTCGATCTGCGCAATGAATCGGGGTCGGTCGTCGCGCAGCAGATCCGCAAGATCGCGGCCGGCGGCGACTTCGCCCAGCCCGGGCGGTGGGAGACCAAGATCACCCTCAACCAGGTCGATGCGCCGGGCATGCCTGTGGCCTTCGCCGAAAAGCTGAAGACGCAGATGCGCCAGCCCCAGATCGCCGCGAGCTGCCTCAGCGCGGAAGACGTCAGGAAGGGCGCCTTCTATGTCGGCGAGGAGAACCAGGCCTGCCGCTACGAGCGCTTCGCAATGGGCGCGGGCAAGATCGACGGCATGCTGCGCTGCTCGGACCAGATGGGCACGCGCTCGATGGCGATGTCGGGCAGCTATGCCCGCGACAAGTACAAGCTCGTCGTCACCACCGACAGCCAGAGCGCGCAGCAACCCGGCGCGGCGGGCAAGGTGTCGGTGACGATGACGATGGACGCGCATCGTTCAGGCCAATGCCTGGGCACCGAAGGGCGCCCGCTCGGCCGGCTCTAGAACCTGCCACGTTCGCCAGCTTGTTGGCGAAGCGCCCGCAAAGCAGATTCCGATCAAATGCCGGCACCGCGGCCCTTTCCGCAGGATGGCCGGCGACATGGGAGAGGTGCGATGGCCAACTGGACTGCCCTGCTTGCGAGCTCTGCGATCAGCCTGACGCTAGCCCCCGCCGCGCTGGCACAGACCCAGCCGCTGCTCGATGAAGCCGCGATCCGCTCGCCGCTCGCGGCGGGCTGCAACGGCAAGTCGGACGCGACCCCGCTGCCGGTAGATCCGCGCACGCTGATCGTGCCGAGCGTGAACAGCAACCCGAACGGGGCCGTCCGCTTCAATTCCTTCTTCACCGATCTGCACAACCCGTCGGCGCCCTATGTGAAGCGCCTGGCGCCGCGTCCCAGCACCTGCGGCGCCTGGCGCGCCAGCGTCGCGCGCGGCAAGCAGAACCTCGAGACCCGGCAATATTTCCTGCCCTTCTCGCGCGCGCAGGACTACGACAAGCTCTGGGCGGTCTGGGGCCTCAGCTCCAAGCCCGCCGATTTCAACGAGCAGGTCGAGAAGCGCTACGGCTATTATCCCGCGCCGTTCCGCAATCCCTATCCGCTGCCCGGCGAGAACCCCAACACCACCAATGGCGGCTCGGGCCAGCTTCCGCTCGGCCTGATCCAGGGCAAGGGCGATGACGGCAAATGGACCGGTACGATCACCGCGTCCTGCTCGGCCTGCCACGATTCGCGCCTCGGCACGACAAGCGAAGCCAATTTCACCTGGGGCCTGTCGAACAGCGCCAATGACGCGGGCCTGCTCGCCTCCGACCTGTACCGCACCAGCCCGATCACCTGGCTCGGCCTCGCGCTGCCGATTCCGTGGAGCGACGGCCGCGGCTCAAGCGATGCGATCGGCCTGATCACGCTGCTGCCCGCCTTGTTCGACATGGACACGCTGCAGCTCGCGCCCAGCCTGCTCGAATATACGCCCGACACGCCGGCCGGCGGCATGACCAAGGCGCCGGCATGGTTCAACCGCGCCTTCAAGACCCGCCAGTTCTGGGACGGCTCGCTCACCTCCGACAATGTCCATTCGGAAATGGCGTTCGGCGTCGCCACGCTCACCCGGGATGCCGGCGAGCGGCGGGCGCTGGAGAGCGATTTCGAGGACATCAACAACTTCCTGCTCTCGCTGTCGGCGCCCAAATATCCGGGCGCGATCGATCGGCCGTTGGCCGAGCAGGGGGCGGTGCTCTTCCATGAGCGCGATCTCTGGGCGAACGGTGCCAATGTCGAAATCCCGCGCCAGCCGGGCAACGGTTCGTGCGCGAGCTGCCATGGCGTCTATTCGCCGCGCTATGCCAACGACACTGCGTATCTGCCCGATTCACGGCTCAAGGGCCTGCCCGGCAACGTCACCCCGATCGAGACGATCCAGACCGATCCGCGCCGCTTCAACCTGTTCGCAGACTCGCGCCAGCGCCGCGCGTGGAACAGCAGCTGGTGGGCGTACAACTCGCTCAGCCCGAGCTGGTATGGCTATCCGGTGGAGTCGCTGATCGCGAGCTCCATCCGCCGGGTCTATCGCGCAGTCTATGACAATGGCGGGCCGATCTACTCGCCGCTCGGGCCGAACGAATGGGTCGAGCCCCAGGGCTATGTCTCGCCGCCGCTCTACGGTGCCTGGGCGGGCGGGCCGTTCCTGCACAATGGCAGCGTCCCGGATATCTGGGGTATCCTCAAGCCGTCGGATCGGCCGGCGGTGTGGAAGCGGCCCTATTCGCCGGCAGGCATCGGCGGCAAGAACCAGGGCTATGACTATAGCTTCGCGTCCTATGATTTCGCCAAGCTCGGCTGGAAGTACGAGACGATGAATTGCAGCACATCGGCTTCGACTCCGCCCTATCAGCCGTGCAACGGTCAGGCGACGCCCGATCGCTTCTATTCGGCCTTCTCCAATGCGGCTGCGGGCTATCTGAACCTGGCATACCAGACGCCGCCGCCGATCACCGACCAGCAGATCCGCTCGCGCATGAGCTTCAACAGCAATCTCTATGGCGACGGCAATGGCGGGCACACCTTCACCCAGTCGCTCACCGACGCAGAACGGCTGGCGCTGCTGGAATATCTGAAGACGCTGTGAGACTCCTTCTCCCTCTCCCCTTTCGGGGAGAGGGCCGGGGAGAGGGGCAGTGTGTCTTGAAGCGTCGAGCGACGGAGCGGTGGCAAAGTCCTGCCCCTCTCCCAACCCTCTGCCCGAACGGGGAGAGGGCTTAGGCGTTCTCCGTCGCCGCCTCCCAATAGCGATCCCGCAGCAGTCGCTTGTAGAGCTTTCCCGTCGGATGCCGCGGTAGCTCCTCGACAAAGTCGATCCGTCGCGGCTGCTTCACCCGCGAAAGCTGCGGGGCAAGCCATTCGGCAAGTTCTTCGGCCAGGGCAGGCGAGGGTGCCACGCCTTCGGCCGGTTGCACCACCGCCACCACCTGCTCGCCCATATCGGCATGCGGCGCCCCGATCACCGCGACATCGGTGACCTTGGGGTGGAGCACGAGCAGGTTCTCGATCTCCTGCGGATAGATGTTCACGCCGCCCGAAATGATCATGAAGCTCTTGCGGTCGGTCAGATAGAGGAAGCCCTCGTCATCGACATGACCGACATCGCCGAGCGTGGTCCAGCCGTGCCGGTTGGCCGCCGCTTCGGTCTTCCCGGGATCGTTGTGATAATGGAAGCCCGGCCCGCCCTCGAAATGGACCAGGCCGGTCTCGCCCGGGTCCAGCGGTTCGCCCTCCTCGTCGCAGATCCGGATGGTGCCGAGCACCGCGCGGCCGACCGAGCCGGGATGGGCCAGCCAGTCCCTGGCGCCGATCATCGTCAGGCCATTGCCCTCGGTCCCGGCATAATATTCGAGCAGCACCGGCCCCCACCAGTCGATCATCGCCTGCTTGACCGGCACCGGGCAGGGTGCCGCGGCATGGATCGCCATGCGCAGCGAAGTCAGGTCGTGGCGGCTTCGCTCGAGCTCGGGCAGCTTGAGCATCCGGATGAAATGGGTGGGCACCCATTGCGCATGCGTCACCCGGTGCCGCTCGATCAGCGCCAGTGCGCGCTCGGGATCGAACTTCTCCATCACCACTACCGTGCCGCCCAGCCGGTGCACCGCCATGCACCAGCGCAAGGGCGCGGCGTGATAGAGCGGGGCGGGGGACAGGTAGATCGTGTCGGCATCCACCTGCGCATGCCGGGCGATGCCGACCATCGCATTGGGCATGGTAATGTCGGTCTCGGGCAGTTGCGGACGGATGCCCTTTGGCCGTCCGGTGGTGCCCGAGGAATAGAGCATGTCGGTGCCGGCGCGCTCGTCGGCGATGCGCGTATCGGGCATCGCACCAGCTTCGGCTTCCCAGCTGCGAAAGGGCGGAGTGGCCCCGTCGAGCATGAACAGCGCGACGTCCGCCACCTCGATTTCGTCCGCCACCGCGCCCGCCAGGGGCGCCAGCGCCGCCGAGGAGACCAATGCCCGTGCGCCGCTGTCCTCCACGATAAAGGCCGCCTCGCTCGCCGTTAGCCGCGAGGATACCGCCACGAAATACAGCCCGGCCCGCTGCGCGCCCCAGGCGATTTCGAGGAAGCGGAAATGATTCTCGAGCAGCACCGCGACCGCGTCGCCCGGCTGGAACCCCAGTGCGCGGAACAGTTGGGCCGCCTGGTTCGAACGCGCTTCGAGTTCGCCATAGGTCAGGCTCTCGCCCGTCTCGGCCAGGATCAGCGCGAGCTTTTCCGGCGCAGCTTCGGCGTGGACGCAGGGGTGCATGGGGCCCTCTCTCCTATCCTCGGGAGCGGTTTCCGCTCTCCGATGCGCAGCATAGCCGAACCGTCGAAATGCGCTGCTATCGCAAGTGATAGTTCCGCGCCGCGGTGTGCGCGGCGATACCGGGCGGGCGACCAGGGAGAGGAAAATGGCGCCAAACACGCCCGTTATTCTGGGCATCGGGGAGGCGATCGATCGTCCCTTCGCGGTCCGCTCGGCGAAGGAGCCGCTGGCGCTGATGGCGGAAGCCGCGCGCGCCGCGGACGAGGATGCCGGTGGCGGGCTGCTTGCCCAGGTCGATGCGCTCGACGTGGTGAGCATCGTCAGCTGGCGCTACTCGGATGTCGCCGCCTCGCTCTGCGCTGCACTCGGCATCGCGCCCGGGATACGTGCCTTCCACGAAGTCGGCGGGGAGTCGCCCGTCCGCCTGCTCCATGAAGCGGCGCTTCGGATCGCGCGCGACGAGAGCAAGGTCGCGCTGATCTGCGGCGCAGAGGCGCAGCACAGCGCGGCACGGGCGAAGCGCGAAGGCGAGATGCCGCCCTGGACGCCCTTTGCGAGGGATGCGCCGTCGCCGCTGCGCGGAGCGGACATCGTTCACCCGCTGGCGCTGCGCCACGGTCTGTCGACGCCGACCCAGGTCTATCCGCTGTTCGAAATGGCAAGCGCCGCCGCATGGGGCCAGACCCCGGCCGAGGCACGCGCGGAATCGGGCGAACTCTGGGCGCGCTACGCCGCCACCGCCGCCGACAATCCTTGCGCCTGGATGCGCAAGTCATCGGGCGCGGAGGAGATTGTCACGCCGGGCGAAGCCAATCGCCTGATCGCCTGGCCCTATACCAAGCTGATGGTCGCCAATCCGGCGGTGAACCAGGGTGCAGCGGTGATCGTCACCAGCCTTGAAGTCGCGCGGGCTGCCGGCGTCCCCGACGCGCGCATCATCCATATCCTCGGCGGCGCTGCAGCGCGCGAACCCCGCGATTTCCTCGCGCGCGACGGCTTCGCCGGCAGTCCGGCACAAGATGCGGTGCTCGCCGCAGCATCGGCGCTGGCACCCGACGGCTTCGACGCGCTCGAACTCTATTCCTGCTTCCCCTGCGTCCCCAA
>PJUL01001223.1_pt1 | contig 11703 bp, 9 predicted proteins | sample 1512221 | NCBI WGS metagenome assembly PJUL01 (sample SAMN08177667, study PRJNA422409) | Feces metagenome, whole genome shotgun sequencing project.
GCCGATCGAGCCCGAGGTCACGAGGCCCTTGCCCGAAACCAGCAGGCGGGCGGAATTGACCTTGTCGCGGGCGACCATGATGGTCGAGCCGTCGCCCTTGGTCTCGTACTTGATGCCGGCCTGGTCCAGCGCCTGGGTGACGGCCGAAGCTTCCTTGAGGTCGAGATTCGAATACAGCAGCTCGCTCGGCTGCTTGCCCAGCATCATCACAACCGCGGCCAGCACGGCGATGGAGCCGACGGCGACGCCCGCCAGGGCGGCCAGTCGACCGACGCCGAACCTCTGAATCGCGCTCAGGAATTTATCCACTGGGCCTGTCCCTCAAACTGCGTCCGAACGGGGCGCAAACGAGACGGATGGAAATCCGCCGTCGCTAGGCAGGATTTACCCAGTCGATGGTTAACGACGGCTTTAGATTTGGGGCCGGATCCCGGCTCCATAGGCGCCAAATGGTCGCGGCCGCGCCCCAGGGGGCGCGGCCGCTGAACAGACCGTTTGGGCGCTTTGCGGAGCATAACTCCTCGCGCCCTTTCAGTTTTTCCGCCGTTTAGCGGTACTGCTGAAGCCGGGTGGTCCGCAGACCCGCCATCCCGTGACGATCGATCGACTGCTGCCAGGCGAGGAATTCCTCGTTGGTCAGCTTGTAACGATCGCACGCCTCGTCGAGCGAGAGGAGCCCACCGCGGACGGCGGCCACCACCTCGGCCTTACGCCGGATCACCCAACGCTGGGTTTCCGGGGGTGGAAGATCCGACAGGGTCAGAGGCGCACCGGTCGGACCGATGACGTACTTTTCACCCCGGCTGTTCGTGCGCTGCTGCTGCAACATGGCTTTACGCCTTTCCCACAACCATCACTGTTGACGAGGAATATAGGCGCCGGGGAATAACGACGGCTTAATTCCGGTAGTAAAGAAAGACCTAAACAAGGGACTTCCTCCAGCCATCAGAGTGTATCGATGTGACACACTCTGATTAAGACAAGTTAATACCTATGATCAGCGCTTAATGCTCAGAAGTTCTTCCAGCATCTGATCGGCGGTAGTGATGATTTTCGACGAGGCCGAGTACGCGCGTTGCGTAGTGATCAGGCCGGTGAATTCAGTCGACAGGTCGACAGTCGAAGCTTCCAGCGTCGAAGGGGCCAGAGAACCTGCGCCGCCCTGGCCTGGGGTCTTCAGGCTGTAGGTGCCACTCTCGTTGGTGACGCGGTAAGCGTTGCCGTTGACGCCCTTCAGGCCGTTGGGATTCGAGAAGGTCGCGATGGCCACCTGGGCGATCCGGCGGGTCACCCCGTTGTCGAAGATGGCCGAGACGTAGCCGTCTTCATCCACCTCGATGTTGGTCAGGTTGCCGAAGGCGGTGCCGTTGGTGTTCACCGACTGCACGACCGACTGGCTGTTGTACTGGGTCAGGCCGCCGGCGGCGTTGGCCAGGTCGATCTGGATGTCCTGGGAGTCGATGCCCAGGCCGTCGGCCCAGCGCGGACCCGTGCCGGTGGCGGTGGGATCCGAAGCGCCGATGTGGATCGCCGTCGGGTTGACGCCGCCGAACAGGTTGCCGACCGAGGCCAGCTTGCCGTCCGTGGTGAAGGTGATCTTGCCCGAGCTGATCAGGCCGTTGGTGTTGTTGTCCAGGTCGCCCGGCTTGGCGCGCAGTTCGGCGAACCACTCGTTCGGGCCGGGGCCCTTGAGCAGCGACAGGGTGACGGTGCGCTGGCCGCCCTTGGAGTCCGAGACCGGGATCTGGATCTCGAAGTCCGGCTTGACGCCGGTGGTCGGATCCTCGGCGTAGTCCGACATCGAGCGGGTGGTCGGGTCGTAGGCGCCGGCATTCACGGCGTCGGTCTTGGTGTTCAGGCCCAGAGCCGCGAACGACACCGTGGCGCCGCCGCCGGCGTTGATCGAGCCGGCCGGACCGGCCGCGCCGGTCGGGGTGTAGCTGGTCAGGGCGCCCGTGGTCGGGTCGAACGCGGCCGTGCCGGTGTCGACGACGACGCCCGCGCGGCGGACCTCGACCTGATACTCGTTACCGTTGCCCGTCGGGCTGTAGCGGACGGCGTAGTCGGCCGTGACGGCGTTCGAGTCGGCGACGCCGGTCTTGGTCGACAGCGCGTTGGCGGCGGCCGACACGGCCTGTTCCGAACGCAGGTTGGCGTTGACGCCGACGCGGGTGGTCTTCTCGGCGGTGCCGCCGACGCTGCCCACGTTGATCGACGACAGCTGGGTCAGGTCCGACGGGTCGGGCGTGATGGCGCCGGTCACCGGATCGGCCAGCCAGCCCTGCAGGTAGAGGCCGGCGTCGTTCTTCAGATAGCCCAGGTTGTCCAGCTGGAACGAACCGGCGCGGGTGAACGAGCGAGTGTCGGTGGCGGTCAGGCCTTCCGGCTTCTCGGTGGCGACGAAGAAGCCCGAGCCGGCGATCGACAGGTCAAGGCTCGAGGTCGTCGACTGGGTCAGGCCCTGCTGGCTGATGAACTGGTGCGTCAGCGACTTCACGCCGCCGGCGCTGTAGGTGTTGTTCTTGCTCTGCGAGGTGACCAGGGTCGAGAAGTTGGCCGAGGAGCGCTTGTAGCCGACGGTGTTGACGTTGGCGATGTTGTCCGAGATCGCGGCCAGGGCCGACGAGTTGGCGACCAGACCGGAGACGCCCGAGAGCATGGCGCTGTTGATGGACATGACTGAAATCCTGCTCGTGAGGTTTGTTTGGCGGGGTTCAGCGCAGTTTGCGTTTGGGTCCCGGGTCGGCCGTCTGGCTCGGTGGGGGACCGCGTCGGCGTCATTCTGACGCCCGGTTCATTCCTTGGAGGCCTTAAGCGGCCTCGGCTTCGGTTTCCGGGGTCTTGTCCGGAGGATTGGTGACGCCGATCACCTGGCTGATCGGCACCTTGACGCCGTCGATGGTGACCATGTTCTGGCCGCTCTCGCTGGTCACCGCGGTCACGATGCCTTCGATGCGGCCCTTGGAGGTGGTGGCGATCTTCGTGCCTTCGCCGTCGACGGCGGTGACGCGCAGGGTGTAGGCGGCGCCGTTGGGCTGCTGGACGCCGCTGGTGCTGTCCTTGCCGTCCCACTCGAAGGTGTGGTCGCCCTTGCTCATGTCGTCGGGCAGCTTGGTGGCGACCACGGCGCCGTACTTGTCGAGCACCTCGATCTTCACCGAGGTGGCGTTGCGGCCGATGGTGTAGCTCCAGTTGGCCTTGCCGTCCTTGAGCACCGAGGTGTCGGTCTCGGCCGTGGCCTGCTTGCCCATCATGTTGACCGCGTCGGCGATGCCGCCGTCGTTCATGCCGACCAGGGCCGCCAGCAGGTCGTTGGTGACCAGCTGCTGCTCCACGCCCGTCATCTGGACGATCTGGCCGGTGAAGGCGTTGGAATCCATCGGCGACAACGGATCCTGGTTCTTCATCTGCGTGGTCAGCAGCTTGAGGAAGGTCTCTTCGCTGCTCGCCAGCTGGTTCCTCGAGTTGTTGATCTTGTCGATCACCGAGGTGCTGCCGGACGTCGCGGTCGTGGTGGCCATGACGCTTGCTCCTAGATCTTGACGTCGACGCCGTCGGATTCCGCGAGGCGGTAACCCGGGATCAGCGACGCAGCCGAAAGGGTGGGAATGTCTTCGGCCATGGCGCCCGCGAAGGCGCGGCCAGCGAAGGCGCGGCGACCGTGGTCGCCGCCCTGGAAGTCGAAGAAGGCGTTCTGCTGCTGGCCCTGGCCGCCGTTGCCGCCCTGGCTCGACACGTCGAACTTCAGGGCGTTGTCGGCGACGTCGAAACCGGCCTGGCTCAGCGCCTGGCGCAGCTCGCCGGCGCGGTGGCGCAGATCGGCGGCGGCTTGCGGGTTCTCGAAGGCCATGACGGCCGTCAGCTTGCCCTCGGCGCCGATGCGCACCTGCACGTCGACCTTGCCCATGCCTTCCGGCGTCAGGACGATGTCGAAGCGCGTGGTCTTGGCCTCGAGCTTCTTGGCGATCTCGGCCGACAGGGCCGCGACGGTCTCGGGCGAGCCGCGCACGATGGTCTCGGCGGGTGCCTGGGCGGTCGCGGCGGCCTGGGTCTGGACCGTCGGGGCGAAGGTCGCCTCGGCCTTGGGCGCGGCGGCGTCGACCGGCGCGGCGTCGGCGGCCATCTGGGTGAAGGCGTCGCCGCCCTGCGAACCGCTGTCGCTGTTGGTGGCGGCGTCGTGGGCGGCCTGCTCGGCGGCGACGGCGTGAGCCGTGACGACAGCCTCGCCCTTGGCGGCGACCTCGACCTTGCCGGCCTTCGGCGCGGGGACCTGGGCGGCCTCGGCGGGCTTGGCGGTTTCGGCGGCGGCCTGGGCCTCGACCGGCGCGGCGACCTCGGCGGTGTCGACTGGAGTCGCGGCGGCCGTGGTCGCGGCGGCGGCGTCGTCGGCGGGAAGCTGCACGGCCTTCAGGCTGGCGATCTCGTCGCCCAGCGAAGCGGCGGCCGGTTGGGCGGCGTCGGCGGCGGCCTTGGCCTGGGGCTGGGCCTGAGGCTGCGACTGAGCCTGGGCGGCCGGGGGCGTCTCGGCGGCCGGAGCCTGCGGCTGGGCGGCGGCCAGCTTGGTCAGGTCGACGGCGGGAACTTCGGCCGCGGCGTCGGCTGCGGCCGGCAGGACGGCCTCGGCGTCGACCTGCGGCGCGGCCGCGTCGGCCACCAGGTCGGCGGCGGCCTGCACGGTCTGGGCGGCGGCGGCGACCGGGGTCGCGCCGGTCAGCTTGGCCGCGTCGGAAACGGTTTCGGCCACGTCGCCGACCAGGTCGGCGGCCTTGGCCAGCAGATCGCTCGACCCGGCGGCCGGGACCGAAGCCTCGGCAGCGGCGGCAAGAGCCTCCCCGTCGACGGCCTGACCAGCGGCGGCGGGCTGCTGCTGTTGTTGCGTGCTCATGGCGGCGACCACGGCCGCGCCGGCCTGGGCGGCGGCGGCGTCCTGACCGGCGGCCGCGTCGGCCGACTTGCGGTCATCAGCCTTGCGGTCGGCCGTCGGCTTGGCCGCGGCCTTGCCGCCGGCGGCGGGACGAGCGCTCGGCTGGTCCTTCGTCGCGTCTTCGCTCGCACCCTTGGCGGCCAGCAGCGCACCGAAGACGTCGCCCGCGCCGGAGGCGTCGGACGCGCCGGCGGCGCCCTGGGCGGGCGTCGGGAGCGGAAGAGAGGCGGCGATCGCGGTCATGCGGGTCGGTACGCTCGGCTGGACGACGGCTCGGATGGAGCACGCCTTGATCCGCCGTCCTCTGAGCAATCGCCGGGCCAACCCGGAAATTTCTTTCAAGTTATTGATTCAAAAGGTTTTAATCTCTGATTTACCCTTTGATTTCGGCAGGTTGCGGCGGTTTTTGCCGAGCGGAAACGGAAAGAATGACCCGTCCTTTGCCGCGTCGGCGCGTCGCAGCCGGGGAACGGCCCGGGTTGGCGCCATCCTTGCGCTCCCCTCCTCGTCGTCCGCACGGCGCATGGAACCCAACGCCTTGTATTTCAACGGTTTGCACAACGGAAACGAGACGCTCTCGACGCCGACCCGGCAAGTTTCGCCGGGCAAGGTCGCGTCGCGTGGTTCGTGCTTTGCCGAGCGGACAGGAGATCGCTGATGTCGCTGAACACCATCCTGAACACCGCGACGTCGGGGATGATGGCCGCCCAGACGGGCATGCGCGTCGTTTCCGACAACATCGCCAACGTCAACACCGCCGGCTACGTCCGCAAGACGGTCAGCCAGTCCAACCTCGTGTCGAACGGCATGGGCGTGGGCGTCAACATCGACGCGATCAAGCGCGCGACCGACCGCTTCCTGCAGTCGGCCAGCCTGAACGCCGCGTCGGACGCCGGTCGCGCCTCGGCCCTCTCGAGCGCGCTGGACAACGCCCAGGAACTGTTCGGCGACCCCAGCGCCAAGACCAACTTCTTCTCGATGCTCGACGACGTGTTCAGCGCCTTCTCGCAGGCCGCCGACGAGCCGTCCTCGTCGCTGCTGCGCGCCCAGGCCCTGACCAAGGTCGAGGACTTCCTGGGTGAAAGCAGCCGCGTCACCGCCGGCCTGTCCAGCCTGGGCAAGGACGCCGACACCAAGATCTCGGCCGACGTCGACCGCGTGAACGTGCTGCTCAAGCAGATCGACGAACTGAACGCCGACATCACCCGCGCCAAGACCACCGGCGTCGACGCCACCGGGTCGGAGAACATCCAGAGCGGCCTGATCGACGAGCTGTCGTCGCTGATGAACGTGCAGGTCAGCCAGCGCGCCAACGGCGGCGTGCTGATCCGCTCGACCGAGGGCATGAGCCTGGCCGGCGAAGGCGCGGCCGTGATCAAGTACGAGCAGTCGCCCACCGCCAACGGCTTCCTGACGGTCACCTCGGCCAACAGCGGCGGCCAGGCCAGCCCGCTCTATATCAGCAGCGGCGAGATCAAGGGCCTGCTGGAGCTGCGCAACACCGAGCTGCCGGCCCTGTCCGACCAGCTGGGCGAGTTCGTCACCCGCGCCACCGAGGAGCTGAACCGCGCCTCGAACGCCAACTCGTCGGTCCCCGCCCCGGCCAGCATGACCGGCCGCGACACGGGCCTGGACGCGACCACCGCCCTCACCGGCTTCACCGGCAAGACCACCATCGCCCTGACCAACTCGGCCGGCGTCATCCAGCGCCGCATCGAGGTGGACTTCAGCGCCGGTTCGATGACGGTCGACGGCGTCGCCGGCCCGGCCTTCACCCCGGCCAACTTCCTGACCCAGCTGAACAGCGCCCTGGGCGCCGACGGCCAGGCCTCGTTCTCTAACGGCGCGCTCAGCCTGTCGGCCAACGGCGGCCTGGGCGTGGCCATCGCCGACGACCCGACCAATCCGTCGACCAAGGCCGGCAAGGGCTTCAGCCACTTCTTCGGCATGAACGACGTCGTCCGCCAGACGGGCTATTCGCCCTACGAGACGGGCATGACCACGGCCTCGCAGCACGGCTTCACGCCGGGCGAGGAAATCACCCTGCGCCTGACCGACATCGAGGGCGGGCGCATCCGCGACGTGAAGGTCACCGTGCCGGCCGGCGGCACCATGCAGGACATGCTGAACGCCCTGAACTCGCGCAGCGACGGCGCGGGCCAGTACGGAACCTTCGCGCTCGACTCCAAGGGCGCGCTGAGCTTCAGCTCCAACAGCGCCTCGCCGGTGACCCTGTCGGTGGTCGAGGACGGCACCCAGCGCGGCGTCGGCGGCCCCTCGCTGAGCCAGCTGTTCGGCCTGGGCCCGTCCGAGCGCAGCACGCGGGCTTCGGGCTACACCGTCGATGCGGCGATGAACGGCAACCCCAGCCGCCTGCCCTTCGCCAAGCTGGACCTGACCGCCGCGGCCGGGACCCCGGCTCTGGCCGTCGGCGACGCCCGCGGGGCCCTGGCCCTGGCCAAGGCCGGCGACAGCTCGGTCAACTTCTCGTCCGCCGGCGGCGTCGGCGCGGCCACCAGCAGCGTGCTGCGCTACGGCGCAGACTTCGCCGGCTCGATCGCCCGCAAGGCGGCCGCCGCGGAGTCCAAGAAGGACGCCACCGCTTCCGTGAAAGTCGAGGTCGACACCCAGCGCCAGTCGCACGAGGGCGTCAATCTCGACGAAGAACTCATCAATCTGACGACGTACCAGCAGGCGTTCAACGCCTCGGCCCGCCTGATCCAGGCGACCAAGGACATGTACGACGTCCTCGTGAACATCATCTGAGGTCCGCCATGACCCGTGTCTCCACCTCCGGCAACTACGGCGTGATGACGTCGAACCTGATGCTGGCGCAGGTGCGCCAGAACCAGATCGGCGAACAGGTCTCCAGCCAGAAGGTCGCCAGCGACCTGAAGGGCTACGCCAAGAACGCCGAAATGCTGACGGCGATGAAAAGCGCCCAGGCCAAGATCGACGGCTTCCTCGACCAGACCAAGCTCGTCTCCAACCGGCTGGAGATGCAGGACATGGGCATCGAGCGCATGGCCAACTCGGCGACCAGCGCCCGCGAGGCGATCGCCAACGCCCTGGCCGCCGGCAACGCCACCACCCTGATGCAGCAACTGCAGAACGCCTTCGGCGACGCGGTTCAGGGCCTCAACACCAAGTCCAACGGCCAGTACGTGTTCTCGGGCGCCAGGAACGACACGGCGACCACCACGGCCACCAGCATGGCCGACCTGACGGCCGCGCCGAGCACGGCCTCGCTGTTCCAGAACGACCAGTACATCACGACCAACCGCATCGACGAGTCGACTACGGTCTCGACCGGCGTGCTGGGCGACGCCCTGGGCACCGACCTGTTCGACGCCTTCAAGCAGGTGCAGGCCTATGTCGACGCCAACGGCCCGTTCACCGGCAACCTGACCGACGCCCAGTCGACCTTCCTCAAGGGCCTGCTCCCGGCCTTCGACGACGCCCACAAGGACCTGGTCACCGCCCAGGGCAAGAACGGCCTGAACCAGAAGCGCTTCGAAGACGCCCAGGTGTCGCTGCAGGACCAATCCGACAGCCTGACGGTGATGATCGGCGGCGTCGTCGACGTCGACATGGCCGAAGCCGTCACCCGCCTGCAGGCCGCCCAGCTGGCCGTCCAGGCCTCGGCCCAGGTGTTCTCTTCGCTCCAGGCCTCGTCGCTGCTGAACGTGCTGAAATAGGTCGTCGACGGACTGCGGCGCTGCTCCACCTCGCAAAATCGGGGTCGAGGCTCTAAATAGCGCCGATGGACGCCGACCTCGCCCGTTTCGACCCCGCCCACGCCCCCGTTCCGGAGGGCGACGCCCTCATCGCGCGCGCCGCCCAGGCCGCCAAGCAGGCCGTCGGCCTGCCCGAGGGAACGCGGATCGTCGCGGCCATGTCCGGGGGCGTCGATTCCACCGTCACCGCCGCTCTGCTGGCCCATGCCGGCTACGACGTGGTGGGCGTGACGCTGCAGCTCTACGACCACGGCGCGGCGATCTCCAAGAAGGGCGCCTGCTGCGCGGGCCAGGACATCATGGACGCCCGCATGGCGGCCGAGCGCATCGGCATCCCGCACTACGTGCTGGACTACGAAAGCCGCTTCAAGGAGCAGGTCATCGAGGAGTTCGCCGACGCCTACCTGCGCGGCGAGACCCCGATCCCCTGCGTGCGCTGCAACCAGACCGTCAAGTTCCGTGACCTGCTGGACGTGGCCCGCGACCTGGGCGCCGAGGCGATGGCGACCGGCCACTACGTGCAACGCGGCTTCACCGCAGCCAGCAACCGCCCGCAGCTGCGCCGCGCCGCCGACCCAGCCAAGGACCAGTCCTATTTCCTGTTCGCCACCACGCGCGACCAGCTGGACTTCCTGCGCTTCCCGCTGGGCGGCTTCTCCAAGCCCGAGGTGCGCGCCGTCGCTGCGGCGCTGGGCCTGTCGGTGGCCGACAAGCCCGACAGCCAGGACATCTGCTTCGTGCCCGAGGGCAAGTACACCACGGTGATCGACCGCATCCGCCCGCAGGGCGCGGAAGCCGGCGACATCGTGCACCTGGACGGCAAGGTGCTGGGCCGCCACGAGGGCGTCACCCGCTACACCATCGGCCAGCGCCGTGGCCTCAACGTCGGCGGCGGCACCGGCGAGCCGCTGTTCGTCGTGCGCATCGACGCCGACAAGCGCCACGTCGTGGTCGGCCCGCGCGAGGCGCTGCTGACCAAGTCGCTGACGCTGAAGGAAGACAACTGGCTGGGCGGCGAGGACGACGTGATCGCGGCGGCCAAGGCCAATGCGCCGGTCCTGGCCCGCGTGCGCTCGACCCGCGAGCCGGTGCCCGGCCGCCTGACGCTGGAAGACGGCGGCGTGCGCCTGGTGTTCGACGTCCTGGAAGAAGGCGTCGCCCCCGGCCAGGCCTGCGTACTCTACGACCCGACCGATCCCGAGCGCGTCCTCGGCGGCGGCTTCATCGCGACCACCCAGAGGGCGATGGATTAGATTGGGAGGAACCTCCCCCTCTGGGGGAGGCGGCCGAAGGCCGGTGGGGGGCCGTTTTCAGCTTCCGCCGAAGCCGCCAACTTTCGAACCACTCCCCCCTCCGATCGCTGCGCGATCGCCTCCCCCACAGGGGGAGGTTCCCGGAAACGAAAAACGCCGCGAAAGCCGATCAGCTTTCGCGGCGTTTTTGCATTCGATCAGACTGAAATCAGTCCAGCGCGCCGATATACGGCAGGCCGCGGCTCTTGCCTTCGTCGTCGAGGCCGTAGCCGACCAGGTAGCGGGCCGGGGCTTCCCAGGCCACGAAGTCGGGCTCCATGCCGCGCGAGGTCGGCCAGGGCTTGCGGGCGAAGACGGCGGTCAGCACTTCGCTGGCGCCGGCGTCCTTGACCAGGCGCGCGGCTTCCGACAGCGACAGGCCGGTGTCGAACACGTCGTCGACGACCAGGGCGCGGCGGCCGACCAGCGGGCGCTGCAGGTCGGCGCGCACTTCGCAACGGCCGGTGCTCTTGCGCTCGTCATGGTACGAGGCCAGCCACAGGGCGTCGAAGCGGACGTTGCGACCGGCCTTCCACAGGGCGCGGGTCAGGTCGGCGGCGAACCACAGGCCGCCGGTCAGCAGGCAGACGGCGACGGTGTCGTCGTCGATGCGCGGGGCGATCTGGCGGGCCAGGGCTTCCACCCGCTCGGCGATTTCTTGCTCGGAAATGAGCACTTCGGGGCGGTGGAGCTCGGTCATGTCAGGGGATCTTGGTCAATGATGGTCGGCGGGGGCCGGTTCGGCCGCTCCGGTCTCATGTCCAGGGGCTTCATGTCCAGCCCCTTCCGCCGCGGAATCGGCCCCATGGGCCTCCTGCGCGGCATGATCCGTCGTCGGCGTGTCCTGGGCGCCGCGCAGTTCGGGCTCGCCGTGGCCGGCCTTGGCCGGACCAAGGCCGGTCTTCACCGCATGGGCCGCGCCCTTCTCGACGGCGAATCCGACCTCCAGCACCTGGGCGCTGGACGGCGGGTCCAGCAGGGTGACCGAGAAGTGGCGGGTCTGGCCCGGCGGGATGACCGGATCGGCGGCGGCGGCCAGCTGGCCCGACACGCGCTTCTGGCCCTTGTTGAGCAGGGCGATGCGCAGCGGCGGGGCCGAGACCGGCTTGTCGGTGATGTTGCGGATCACGCCGGTGACGGTCAGGGCGGCCCGGCCGTCCACCATCGAGGGCTCGGCCCGGATGCTGCTTTCCTCGACGATCAGGCCCACCGTGTTGATCGGCTTGCCGATCATGGCGTAGGCGCCGGCCGTGCCGGGCATCAGCTTGCCGATGTTCAGGTTGAAGACCCAGGCGCAGCCCAGCACCAGCACCACGAAGGCGGCCATCGAGGCCCAGACGATGCCGGTGGTCTTGGCTTCCTTCAGGCGGCGCTCGGCGTCGGCGCGGGCGCGGAAGACCTTGGGCAGCTCCTCGCCCGGCAGGGCGCTGACCGGCGGTTCCGGCTCGGGCTCGTCGTCCAGGGCGTGCAGCGGGTCGAGGGCGGCCGAGACGGCGGCGTCGTTGGCCGCGCCGGAGGACGCCCCTGCGGCTTGCGGCGCGTCGAACAGGTCTTCGTCGGCGGCGGTTTCGTTACGCGCGGTCCAGCGCGCGCCGCACGAGGCGCAGCGCACGACGCGGCCGGTCGAACCGACCTTGGCGTCGTCGACGAAATAGCGGCTGGCGCACTCCGGACAGGTCAGTATCATGGCCGCGAATCGGTCATCCCCGCTTTACAGCATTGGAGGTCGCCGATTTTAACCCTGATGTCC
>PJUL01001226.1_pt1 | contig 11633 bp, 12 predicted proteins | sample 1512221 | NCBI WGS metagenome assembly PJUL01 (sample SAMN08177667, study PRJNA422409) | Feces metagenome, whole genome shotgun sequencing project.
ACCCATGACGTCACCGACGACGCGGGCCGACTTGACGTACGGGCGCTCGGGCGTCTGGCCCTGCTCGTGCATCGAGAACAGCACCCGGCGGTGCACCGGCTTGAGGCCGTCGCGCGCGTCCGGAAGGGCGCGGCTGACGATGACGCTCATCGCGTAGTCGAGGTACGAACGGCGCAGTTCGTCCTCGATGTTGATCGGGGCGATGTCTCCGCGCGGCCCTTCGGGAGGCAGAGTGTTTTGATCGTCGCTCAAGGGGATTTTTCGCCGTCAGAATCGAACACGGAACAGTCGGAAACAGTTAGCATTCTGACACGGACGGCGCCACCTTCGCCGCCCCAACGTTCCCAAGCGAACCGGAGCAGTTTCATGCGTCTGACCGCCCTCTTCCTCGCCGCCGGCCTCGCGGCCGCCACCACGGCCTCGGCCGCCGATGCGCCCGCTGTCGCGACCGCCGAGATCAAGGGCGCCGACGGCAAGACCATCGGAACCGGGACGATCACCGAAGCGCCGCACGGCGTGCTGCTGAAGATCGAGGCCAAGGGCCTGACGCCCGGCTGGCACGGCCTGCACTTCCACGAGAAGGGCGACTGCGGCACGCCCGACTTCAAGTCGGCCGGCGCCCACGTGCACACGACCGCCACGGTGGTCCACGGCCTCTTGAACCCGAACGGCAACGACAACGGCGACCTGCCCAACCTCTACGCCGCCGCCGACGGCGTGGCGGTGACCGAGGTGTTCTCGCCCCTGGTGTCGCTGAAGGGCGCGGGCGGCCGCCCCGCCCTGCTGGACGCCGACGGCTTGGCCATCGTCATCCACGCCAGCCCCGACGACCACACCAGCCAGCCGATCGGCGGCGCCGGCGCGCGCAGCGCCTGCGGGGTGGTGAAGTAGCCCCCCTTCCCTCCTCCACAGTCGGCGGAAACGAAAACGGCCTCCGGATCGCTCCGGAGGCCGTTTCTGTTTGGGATGCTTCCCGAACCTAGCGCGGCAGCACCAGACCCGGATCGATCGGCTTGGCCTTGTCCTTCGGGGTCGGGGCGTAGCGGACCTCGAAGTGCAGCTGGGGCTCGTTGACGCCGCCGGTCTGGCCGACCGTGCCGAGCTGTTCGCCCTGGCCGACCTGCTGGCGCATCTTCACGTCGGTGGTGGCCAGGTGGGCGTAGGCCGTGACCCAGCCGTCGGCGTGCTTGACCAGCACGAGGTTGCCGAAGCCCGGCACCTGGTTGCCGGCGTAGACCACCTCGCCCGAGGCGGCGGCCTTGACCGGCGCGCCGGCCGAGGCGCGGATGTTGAGGCCGTCGTTGCGCTGGCCCGTGCCCTTGGGGCCGAAGTCCGAGATGGTCTCGCCGCGCACCGGCCAGACGAAGCGGCCGCGGCCGGCGGCCGTGATCTCGGCCTCGGTCGGCGGCGCGCTGCTCTCGATGATCGGACGCGACGGGGCCGGCGGCGGGGTGATCGGCTGGGCCGAGACCGGCGCGCTGGGACGCGGATAGCTGGAGGACGAACCCGACGGCGTGTAGGGGCGCGGGCTGGACGGCAGGCCGCTGGTCGACGGCGCGGGGGCCGGCGAGGCGCCGATCGGCGCCTGGGCGGTCGTGGTCGGAGCCGGCGTCGAGGGACGCGGCGCGGGCGTGGTCACCGTCGTGCGGACCGGGCCGCGGTCCTTGTAGCCGTCGGGCAGGACGACCTTCTGGCCCTTCTTGACCGACGCGCCGGTGCGCAGGTTGTTCTCCTTGGCCAGCGCCGAGACGCTGACGTTGAAGCGCTTGGCGATGCCGGCCAGGGTGTCGCCGCTCTCGGCCACATAGGCCTTGTCGGTGGTGGCCGGGCCTTTGAGCTTCTGGCCCGGACGGATCACGTACGGGGCCTTCAGGTCGTTGTCCTCGACCAGGTCCTTGCGGGTGGTGCCAAGATCGCGGGCGATCGAGTCGATGGCGTCGCCCGACTTCACCGTGTGGATCTTCGGCTTGCCGGCGACCTCGATCACCTTGCCGGTGATGCTGACGGTCGTGGTGGTGGTCGCGGCGGGCGCGGGCTCGTCGTCGACCACGGGGCGCGACGGCGGCGGGGCGGCGGCCGGACGCGAACCGATCGGCGGGGCCGAGGCGGTCGGCGTGCGGGTCGGCGCGGGCGCGGCCCCGGCCAGGGTGGACGAGCCGCCCGGAACCGGCTGCATCACCGTGGTCTTGGACGGACCCTTGTCCTTGTAGCCTTCCGGCAGGCGGATCTTCTGGCCGGCGCGGATCGAGGCGCCGCTCGACAGGTCGTTCTCCTCGGCCAGGGCGGCCGGGGTGACGCCGAAGCGGCGCGAGATGGCGCTGAGGGTGTCGCCGCTTTCGACGACATAGGCTTTGGCCTTGGTCGAGGGACCCTTCAGCTTCTGCCCCGGCTTCAGGCGATAGGGCTCTTCCAGGTCGTTCAGCTTGGCCAGTTCGACGCGCGAGATGCCCATCTTGCGGCCGATGGCGTCGAGGCCGTCGCCCGACTGGACGGTGTAGGTCTGCGGGCCGCCGCTGACGTCGACGACCTTGCCGCCGGTGGTGGTCACCACGACCGGACGCATGGCCGGCGCCTGTTGCACGGGAGCCGGCGCCGGGGTCGGGCGGCTGTCGGCCGGCGGCGGGGGCGGCGGCGGAATGTCGGAGGGCACGGGCGCCAGCGGCTGGCTGGACACCGCGCCGGCGGCGACCGGCGCGGTCACCGGCGGGGCGTCGTCCTCAGACGGCTGCGCGGCCGGCGGCGGGGTCTGGACGGCGGGCGGAGCCTGGACGAGCGGCGGGCTGACGCCGGCGTCGGCGCGGGTGGGATACTGGGCGCCGGTCGTCTCGCAGGCCGCGAGCGTTCCAGCCGTCAGCGCGATCACCGCCGCTTGCGTCCACAACTGCCTCATGACCTCTCCTTTCCTCGCGGAGCCTTCAAGTCGCCGCCGCAAGGGTGAATCAAACCTTAACCAAACACGCGCGACGTCACCGAACCTGTGGACGCCAGGCCCGCTCTACTCGCGGGCGACGCCTTCCAGGATCGGGACGAAACGCACGTCGCACAGGGCTTCGACCGTGAAGCCCCCCTTCCCGTCGCCGGCATAGCGGCGCAGGCTCTGGACCGGCCCACGTCCAACGGGCGCGACGAGCACGCCGTTGGGCTTGAGCTGGGCCAGGAGCCCCTTAGGCTCTTCCTGCGCCGCAGCCGTGACCATAATACGGTCAAAAGGCGCCTGCTCGCGCCAGCCTTCCCAGCCGTCGCCGAACTTGGTGATGACGTTGGTCAGGCCCAGGGTCGCAAAGCGCGCCTCGGCCTCCTTCATCAGGGTGCGATAGCGCTCGACCGTGTAGACGAGGCGCGACACCCGGCTGAGGATCGCCGTCTGGTAGCCCGAGCCGGTGCCGATCTCGAGCACGCGGCAGCGCGGCTCGACCGTCAGGGCCTGGGTCATCAGGCCGACGATGAACGGCTGGCTGATGGTCTGGCCGCAGGCGATCGGCAGGGCCGAGTCTTCCCACGACCGCTCCTTGAAGAGGTCGGGCGTGAACAGGTCGCGCGGGGTCTTCTCGATCGCCGACAGCACGCCGGGATCGGTCACGCCCTGGGCGCGCAGGGCGTCGAGCAGCCGCTTGAGCAGCGCTTCTGGTGTTTCCGGGCGCTTGGCGCTCGCCATCACAGGCCAGGCTCCGGCTTGGAGGCGAGCTTGGGCGGCGCCCCGCCCAGCACGCCCTTGAGGGCCGCGACGGTGGCGTTGTGCGTCAGGTCGATATGCAGGGGCGTCACCGAGATGCGCCCTTCGTAAACGGCCTTCAGATCGGTGCCCTCCGGCGGATTGGACGGCTTGGCGGTGAAGCCCGTCCAGTAGTAGTCGCGACCGCGCAGGTCGGTCCGCTTTTCAATGCGCCGCAAGTGCGAGTCGCGGAAGCCTTGCCGGGTCACTTCCACGGCATCGACGCGCTCGGGCGGGATCGGCGGGAAGTTGACGTTCATCACCACGTCCGACGGCCAGCCCACTTCCAGCAGGCGACGCACGATGCCCGGCGCGAAATGCTCGGCCGTTTCCCAGTGGGCGACCACCTCGTCGGCGAAATAGGTCATGGCCTGAGACAGGGCGATGGACGGAACGCCCAGCACCATGCCTTCGATGGCGCCGGCCACGGTGCCCGACAGGGTGACGTCCTCGGCCAGGTTCTGGCCGCGGTTGACGCCCGACAGGACGAGGTCGGGCCGCGCGCCCTGCACCAGTTCCTGGAACGCCAGCGCCACGCAGTCGGTAGGGGTGCCTTCGACGGCGAACCGACGCTCGCTGATCTTCCGCACGCGCAGCGGGTCGGCCAGGGTCAGGGCCCGGCTGGCGCCCGACTGCTCGTATTCCGGCGCGACGACCCAGACGTCGTCCGACAGGGCCGCGGCGATGCGCTCCAGGGACGCAAGCCCCGGAGCGTGAATGCCGTCGTCGTTGGTGAGGAGGATCCTCACGCAGCGCCCCCGATGTGGGTCAGGCCGCCCATGTAGGGCTGCAGCACGGCCGGAATGGCGATGCGGCCGGCTTCGTCCTGGTAGTTCTCGAGCACGGCCACCAGGGTGCGGCCGACGGCCAGGCCCGAGCCGTTCAGGGTGTGGACGTAGTGCGTGCCCTTCTCGCCGGCCTTCTTGTAGCGGGCGTCCATGCGGCGGGCCTGGAAGTCGCCGCAGTTCGAGCACGAACTGATCTCGCGATAGGTCGCCTGGCTGGGCAGCCAGACTTCCAGGTCGTAGGTCTTGCGAGCGCCGAAGCCCATGTCGCCCTTGCACAGCAGCATGGTGCGGAACGGCAGCTCCAGCTTCTTCAGCACGGCTTCGGCGCACTCGACCATGCGCTCATGCTCGGCTTCGGACTGGTCGGGCGTGGTGACCGAGACCAGCTCGACCTTCTGGAACTGGTGCTGGCGGATCATGCCGCGGGTGTCGCGACCCGAGGCGCCGGCCTCCGAACGGAAGCAGTAGGTCAGGGCCGTCAGGCGCAGCGGCAGCTCTTCCTCGCCGGTGATCTGCTCGCGCACGAGGTTGGTCAGGGAGACCTCGGCGGTGGGGATCAGCCAGTGGTCGCCCGTGGTGCGGAACAGATCCTCGGCGAACTTGGGCAGCTGGCCCGTGCCGAACAGGGCGTCGTCCTTGACCAGCACCGGCGGGCTGACCTCGGTGTAGCCGTGCTCGACCGTCTGCAGGTCGAGCATGAACTGGCCGAGCGCGCGTTCGAGCCGGGCGATCTCCTTCTTGAGCACCACGAAGCGCGCGCCGCTCATGCGGGCGGCGGCCTCGAAGTCCATGCCGCCCAGGGCCGCGCCCAGGTCGACGTGATCCTTGGGAGCGTTCAGGCGGCCGGCCGGCAGCTTGGCGGCGTCGCCCCAGCGGCGCTGCTCGACATTGCCCGCCTCGTCCTCGCCTTCCGGCACTTCGGCGGCGGGAATGTTGGGCAAGGACGCCAGCAGGTCCTTCAGCTTGGCGCCGACCAGATGCTCTTCTTCCGAAGCCTCGGCCATGCGGCCCTTGAGCGCCTCGACCTCGGCCATCAGACGGGCGGCTTCGGCCTCGTCCTTCTTGGCCTTGGCCATGCCGATCAGCTTGGAGCTTTCGTTGCGCTTGGCCTGAGCTTCCTGCAGGGCGGTCTGGGCCGCGCGCAGTTGGGCGTCGAGCTTGACGGCTTCCGACGCCGCGCCCGAACGGCCCTTGGCCGACCAGGCGGCTTCATAGGCTTCGGTATTGTCGCGGATGGCCTTGATGTCGTGCATCGGAATGAGCTCGGCAGGAAGTCGTTAAGAAACGCCCTTCTCTAAGGCGCGTCGGCAAGGGCGCCAACCTTTTCGCGCGGCGTTCAGCCGACGGGATCGACGCTCCAATCCTCGTGAGCATGCCGAACGCGCAGCACACGCACGTCGTGACCGTCCAGCATGTAGACGATGATGTGCGCCTTGTAGGAATGGACGCGAACCGGAGGCGTAATGTCGGAGCGTTCGGGAGCGGCCCGAGGAAAGGCTTCCAGGAAGCCGAAGACCTCTTCAAGGCCCGCGTGATAGCGCTCGGCCTGCTGCCGGCCAAAAGCGCGTACGCCTTCGATATAGATATCGACGAGATCGTCCCTGGCTCGGCGGCTGAGCCTATAGGCCAAGCGCGCTGGCCCGCGCCCGGGCGATCTCGAGGATCTCGGACATGCCATGCTCGCTGTCGCCGGACGCCAAGGCCTCGTCGACCAGCACCTGCATGGCCTGGATCTTGGCGTGGCGCGCCCGATCACGCTCGATCAGGTCCCGCACATAGTCTGCGGGCGTTTCGTAGCGATCGGTTCGGGCCTGCTCCTCGACCCAATCCTTGTCAGCTTCCGACAAAGAGACGTTCATTGTCGCCATGACGTCAGCCTGGGACCGACGGTCTGGATTGTCAAACGACAGCCTAAACCGCCACGACGTCCTTGCTCTCCTCGGCCTCGCGCTTGGCGCGGCCGCGCTCGATCAGCCACACGCACCAGATGCCGATCTCGTAGAGCAGGCACATGGGGATCGCCAGGGTCAGCTGGCTGATGGGATCGGGCGGGGTCAGGATGGCGGCGGCGATGAACACGCCGACGATGGCGTAGCGGCGGCCGGCGCGCAGCATCTTGGAGTCGATGATGCCCGCCATGCCCAGCAGCGACACGACCACCGGCAGCTGGAAGCACAGGCCGAAGGCCAGCAGCAGCGAGGTCACCAGGGTCAGATAGTCCGAGACCTTGGGCAGCAGCTGAATGTTGATGGCGGTCGTCGAGATCTGCTGGCTCATCGAGAACCACAGCACGAACGGCAGCATCACATAGTAGACCAGGGCCGCGCCCAGGATGAACATGAACGGCGAGGCCAGCAGGAACGGCAGGAAAGCCCCCCGCTCGTTCTTGTAGAGACCCGGAGCCACGAAGCGATAGAGCTGCCAGGCCAGGACCGGGAAGGTCACGACCACGGCGCCGAAGCCCGCCAGCTTGATCTTGGTGAAGAAGAATTCCAGGGCGGCGGTGTAGACGAGCTCCAGGGCCTTGGCGTTGCCCATCGGGATGTCCTTCAGCCCGACCAGCGCCAGCAGCAGGTCAAACGGACCGTGCTTGCCGCTTGAGTGCTGCGCCGTCAGCAGTTGCTGGCCGACGGTGAAGGGCTTCACCAGGAACAGGAAGATCTGGTCGGAGAAGTAGAAGCAGACGCCGAAGCCGACGAACAGCGCCAGGACGCAGACGATCAGCCGCGAGCGCAGTTCGGTCAGGTGCTCGAGCAGCGGGGCGCGCGAGGCCTCGATCTCGTCTTCGGGATCATGTCCGATCGAATTGGTCACGAAACGATGTCCGAGCTGGAGGCGGCGGCCTTGGCGGCGCGCTTGCGGGCCGGCTTGGCGGCCGGCGCGGCGACTTGCGCCTTGGCGGCCTTAGCCTTGGGAGACTGGGGCTTGGCGACGACGCCGACGTCCTTGGAGGCAGCCCTGGCGCGCGGCTTCTTGGCGACGATCTCGACGGTCGGCTCGGCCACGGCCTTGGGGGCGCGCTTGCGGGCCGGCTTGGCCGGCGGCTCCAGCGTCGCGGCCGCATCAGCCTGCGGCTCGGCGACCGGTTCGGGGTTGTGGGCGGCGTAGGGATGGGCCTGCACCGAACCGCTGTTCAGGCTGGCGTCGATGTCGGCGAAAACCTGGTCGACGCCGGCGTCCTTGGCCTCGTCGACGGCGCTCTGCAGCGGATTGGCGTACTGGCCCGCGCGCATGGCCTCGACCTCGCGACGAAGGTCGTCGAGCTCGGACTGGCGGGCCATTTCGTCGAAACTGGCGCGGAACTCGTTGGCCATGCCTCGGATCTTGCCGACGAACTGGCCCAGCTTGCGCAGAAGGACCGGCAGGTCCTTGGGACCGACCACGATCAGTGCGACCGCGGCGATAATCAGAAGCTCTAAGCCGCCGACTTCCTGAAACATATATGCGCCTTGAGAGCGGACGCGGCCTCCACCTCTCGCTGAGGCGGAAACCGCGGCGGTTCAGAAAAACGAGGCCGCGCCCTTCGAAGACGGCGCGGCTAGACCGACCTTACGACTTGCGCAGGTCTTCCTTCTCGGCCTCGGTGCGCGGCAGGGCGCCGGTCGACTTGTTGTCGGCCACTTCCTGGCTGCTGTCGTCCTTCAGGCCGTCCTTGAACGCCTTGATGCCCTTGGCGGCGTCACCCATGATCCCGGACAGCTTGCCGCGACCGCCGAAAAGCAGGGCGACGACCGCGATCACGATCACCCAGTGAATCCAGCTCATGCTACCCATAACGGCGGTGCTCCTTGCGACAGCGGCGCTTTAGCCGCTGCGGCGTGTCGTTACAATGTCTCAGATAATATAGGCGTCCGCGTGGCGTGGAGCCAAGCGGAACGGAATGCGGCGATTGCGCCCCGGCCAAGACAGGCTAGGCCTTGTCGCTTCCCTCCAGTTCGCCGAGGAAATCCTGTGCGAATTCCGGGGTCTCGCCCTCGTCGAGCGGATCCTCGCCCTCGTCGTCGCGCAGCCCCAGCGGATCGGGAACGGTGAAGCCCGGCGGCAGGTTGAGGTCCAGCAGGCCCGCGGCCTTCATCTCGGCCACGCCCGGCAGGTCGCCCAGATTCGCCAGGCCGTAGTGCTCGAGGAAGGCGTCGGTGGTGCCGAAGGTCACCGGCCGGCCAGGCGTGCGGCGACGCCCCCGCATGCGGATCAGGCCCAGCTCCAGCAGAACGTCCAGCGTGCCGCGGCTGGCCTGCACGCCGCGCACGGCCTCGATTTCGGCCCGGGTGACGGGCTGGTGATAGGCGACGATGGCCAGGGTTTCCTGGGCGGCCTTGGAGAGGCGGCGCGGCTCCTCGCGCTCCTCGGTCATCAGGAAGGCAAGGTCGGCGGCGGTCTGGAAGCGCCAGCGGCCGGCCACCTCGACGAGCTCGATCCCCCGCCCGGCCCAGGTCTGCCGCAGGTCGGCGATCCCTTGGCGGATGTCGGCGCCGTCGGGCAGGCGCTTGGCCAGATCCTGGACGCTCAGCGGTTCGGCCGCCGCGAACAGCAGGGCCTCGATGCAGCGTTCGGTGAAGATGGGGTCGAGGGTCATGCGCTGTGCGGGCCGATGACGAGGAACCTCCCCCCGTGGGGGAGGCGATCGCGCAGCGATCGGTGGGGGAACGTAGCTTGGCAATTCGCCGGCGCCGAAGAGGCTGAAAACTTCCCCCCACCGGCCTTCGGCCGCCTCCCCCACGGGGGGAGGTTCCTGGAAGCGGCCAACATCACAGCAGCCCCTCCCCGCCATCGGTGCGGGTGCGCAGGTAGATCTCCTCGAACGCGCCCATCTGGCGGACGGTCAGGGCGCCCTCCTTGGCCAGCTCCAGGCTGGCCGACAGGGTCGAGGCCAGGTAGCTGGCGGGCGTCGGGCCTTCGGGGTCCTCCTCCCAGCGCTCGACGGGGGCGACGCCGGACAGGGCGGTCCACTCCTCCATCCTCGGCAGGAAGGTGCGCAGGCGGTCGCGGGCGTCTTCCAGCGGATAGGCCTGGGGCGGACGCGGGGCGTAGTGGCGGCCGTGCTCGCGCTTTCGCTGACTGATATAGGCGCTCATCAGCGCGTAGAGATCGCCCTCGAAGCGGGTGGACGAGACGATCTTCACCGCGTCCGGATCGCCGCGCATGAAGACCTCGCGCTTGAGCTGGGGCCGCTCTTTAAGCGCTTCGACCGAACGGCGCATGGCGTCCAGCTTGGCCAGGCGAAACGCCAGCTGGGCGGCCATCTCCTCGGCCGGGGGCTCCTCGGCCTTGGGGCGCTCGGGCTTGGGCAGCAGCAGGCGCGATTTCAGGTAGGCCAGCCAGGCGGCCATCACCAGGTAGTCGGCGGCCAGCGAGAAGCGCACCCGGCGGGCCTGCTGCACGAAGGCCAGATACTGCTCGGCCAGGCGGGTGATCGACAGCTGCAGCAGGTCGACCTTCTGGTTTCGGGCCAGGGCCAGCAGGACGTGCAGCGGCCCTTCATAGCCATCGATGTCGATGACCAGGGCCGCGCCGTCTTCGGCCGCCTCCCGGGCGGCCGCGAAGTCGAATGTGGGCTGAAAGCCCGTGCTCACCCGGCGTACCGGCCGTCGAAGGCGGCATCGAAGCGGGCGCGGGCCTCGGCGGGATCGAAGGGTTCGGGAACCTTGACCAGGCGGCCCATGACCGCCTGGGCGCGGCGACGGGCTTCCTTGGACAGCTTGCCGACGCCGGCCATCACGGCCTTCATCTCGTCCATGTCGCCGTTGCAGTGCAGGACGACGTCGCAGCCCGCCGACAAGCTGTCCTTGGCGCGCTGCTTGAAGTCGCCCGACAGCGCCTTCATCGACAGGTCGTCGCTCATCAGCAGGCCGTCGAAGCCCAGCGAGCCGCGGATGATCTGCTTGATGGCCTTCTTCGACGTCGTGGCCGGACGGCGGCGGTCGATGGCCGTGTAGACGACGTGGGCGGTCATCGCCATCGGCATGTCCGACAGCACCCGGAACGGGGCGAAGTCGCGCGCGTCGAGCTCGGCCAGCTTGGCCTTCACCACCGGCAGCTCCAGGTGGCTGTCGCTCATGGCGCGGCCGTGGCCGGGGATGTGCTTGATGATCGGCAGCACGCCGCCGGCCAGCAGGCCCTCGGCCGCGGCGCGGCCCAGGGTCGCCACCTGCTCGGGGGTGTCGCCATAGGCGCGGTCGCCGATGATCTCGTGGCCCTTGGGATCGGGCACGTCCAGCACCGGCACGCAGTCGACGTTGATCCCCAGCGAGGTCAGGTCGTGGGCGATCAGGCGCGCGCCCAGGCGGATGATCTCGCGGGCGACCAGCGGGTCGTTGGCGACGAGTTCGCCATAGGCGCGGCCCGGCGGATACTTGTTCCAGTGCGGCGGCTGCAGGCGGGCGACGCGGCCGCCCTCCTGATCGATCAGGATCGGCGCGTCGGGGCGGCCGACCGTATCGCGCAGCGCTGCGGTCAGCTTGCGAACCTGGTCGGGCGTGTCGATGTTGCGCTTGAAGAGGATGAAGCCCCAGGGCCGCACGTCGCGGAAGAAGGCGGCTTCCTCGGCCGACAGGACGGTCCCGGCGCAGCCGAGAATGGCGGCGGACGACGTGCTCATGGGGCCCCTCGCCTACTTCACGAAGCAGGATTTGCCGGCGGCGCTCAGGGCGTCGCAGAACGCCTTGGCGTCGGCGCGGCTGGAGAAGCCCGTGACCGAGGTGCGGTAGAGGGTCGAGCCGTTCTTGTCGATCGCCTCGACCTTCTTGCCCTTGCCGGCGGCCAGGCCCGGCGCGATGCGGGCGGCGTCGTTCCAGGCCTTGTCGGCCAGGGCGGTCGACGACAGGGCGCCGATCTGGACGCTGGCCGGACCCGAGGCGGCGGCGGCCGGCTTGGGCGCGGCGACGGGCGCCGGCTTGGGCGGCGCGACGGCGGCGGTGGCCAGGCTTTCGATGCTGGGCGCCGGCGCGGGCTTGGCGGCCGGCTTGGTCGCGGGCGGCGCGGCCACGGGAGCGCTGGGCGCCGTGGCGGCGGGCTTGGCCGGCGGCAGGCTGGCGCTCTGCACCGGGGCGGCCGGCGGCGGCGCGGTCGGACGGGCCATCGGCTCTTCCGGCGGCGCGGCGTAGGTCGGCGAGGCCGTCGGGTTCTCGTGGCTG
>PJUL01001228.1_pt1 | contig 11607 bp, 11 predicted proteins | sample 1512221 | NCBI WGS metagenome assembly PJUL01 (sample SAMN08177667, study PRJNA422409) | Feces metagenome, whole genome shotgun sequencing project.
AAGGTCGCGGTGGTCAATGAGGGCGTGTTCGGCAGCTACATGCTGAACGGCGAGCGCAAGATGCTGCCGCGCGGCACCAACACCGCCAATCTCGCCGCCGCGATCCCTGCCGGCGCCACCGATGTGCAGACCGCCGAGAACGTCTCGCGCAACGAGATCTTCATCACCCAGGGCGCGCCCACCAACACCGTTTTCAAGACCACGGGCAAGGGTATCGAGCTTGTGCCGGTCACCCACCCGAACGACCTGGTCACCAATGAGCCCGGCAATTTCCAGTTCCTCAAGAACGGCAAGCCGGGTGCCGATCTGACCGTCACCGTGATCCCGGGCGGCATCCGCTATCGCGACGCGCTGCACGAACAGGTCCTCAAGACGGATGCTCAGGGCAAGGTCTCGATCAAATGGGGCCAGCCCGGCATGTATTGGGTAATGGTCAACGAAGGTGGCGAGCGTGGCGAAGGCCCGGGTGCCGGTGGCCAGGGCGGCCCGCGTCCGCAGGGTGCTTCCGGCGCAGCACCTGCCAGTGCCGGCGGCCCGCAGGCTGGTCCGGGTGGTCCCGGCGGTCGCCCGATGGGTCCGGTTCGCGCCCGGGTGAGCTATGTCACCACGCTCGAAGTGCTGGCGCCGTAGTCGATATAACCGTCATCCCGGCGGAAGCCGGGATCTCAGGCAATGGCGCGATCCGCCTGCGGCACGAGATCCCGGCTTCCGCCGGGATGACGATCAAACAATGACAGTCAGAGTCGCCATTCCCCCCACCCTTTCGCCCGCCGCGTTCCATCGCCGCCGAGGGGGAGCGCCAGTCATCGCCTGCGCGGGTGAGACGATGGGCACCAGCTGGTCCGCCCGCGTCGTCGCGCCGCCCGAGGGTATCGCTCTCAAGATCCAGGCCGAGCTCGACCGCGTCGTCGCCGAGATGAGCCACTGGGATCCGGCATCGGCCCTGTCCCGCTTCAATCGCAGCGAACCCGGCCGTTGGCAGCCCCTGCCGATCGGCTTCGCGAAGGTTCTCGCGGCGGCGCTCGACGTAGCGCAGAAGAGCGACGGGGCCTTCGATCCCGGGATGGGCGTGCTGGTTGATCTCTGGGGCTTCGGCCCGCCCGGTCCGCGCGCCGGCATTCCCGGCGACGGTGAGATTGCCAAGGCCCGCGCCTTTTCCGGCCGCACTCATATCGAGCAAGACGATCGCCGGGCTCGCCGCAGCGCGGCCGCCGCGCTCGATTTCTCCGGCATCGCCAAGGGGCACGGCGTCGATCGCGTCGCCGAGATGTTCCGCAGCATGGCATTGCCCGACTTCCTCATCGAGGTCGGCGGCGAGCTGCGCGGCGAAGGCATCAAGCCCGATGGCCAGCCCTGGTGGGTCGATCTTGAGCCGGTGCCGGGAAGTACGCTTCCGCCCCTGCGCGCCGCGCTGCACGGCCTGTCGGTGGCGACTTCAGGCGATTATCGCCGCAGCTTCGCGCATGGCGGCCGCGACTATGCCCATACGCTCGATCCGCGCACCGGGCGCCCGCTCGCGAACGGCGTCGCCTCGGCCACCGTGCTGCACCCCAGCTGCATGCTGGCCGATGCCTGGGCGACCGCGCTGACCGTACTGGGCCCGGAGGGCATGACACTGGCGGAACGCGAAGGGCTGGCGGTGCACATGGTGGTGCGCGACGCCACCAGATTCACGGAGCAGCTCTCCCCCGCCCTGCTGGCGATGCTCTGATCTCAATCATCATCCTGCCTTCCACCGTCATCCCGACGAAAGTCGGGAGCTCAGGCGAAGGCGCGGGGAAGGAGCCGCACGAGATCCGCCGCGAGGATGACGCCCTCCTTGCAATGTAGGATTTCGCCTGCTCCTCTCCTGTGGCCGGCATCAGGGTCGGCCGCTCTTTGAACCTGCAGGCAGAATAGGATCATGCACGCGCAAGCATGTTGCGAGATGCGACGCATTCCCGTCAAAAGGGTCAAAATTTCAGCCCGGAAAACCGCTCCAGGCATGATCTTTTGGGAATATTGGCGAGTCGCGCTCGTCTGCGCTGTTGGAGCCTTCAGGCGTCGGCCCAGCGGCGCAGGAGATTGTGGTAGACGCCGGTCAGTTCGATCACCGACTGGTCGTCATTGCCGAGCGTGCCGACCAGCCGCTGCACCGCCTGGTCGGTCTCGAACAGGATGCGTCGCGCGCCGTCATCGCGGACCATCGACTGGATCCAGAAGAAGCTCGCCACGCGGCGTCCACGCGTCACCGGTGCCACGCGGTGCAGGCTCGACGAGGGATAGAGGATCGCGTGCCCGGCCGGAAGCTTGACCGACTGCGCACCGAACTGCCCTTCGATCAGCAGCTCGCCGCCTTCATAGGCTGCGGGATCCTCGAGGAAGACGGTCATCGAGAGGTCGCTGCGGATGCGGAAGTCGCTGCCGCGCTGGATGCGGATCGCATTGTCGACATGGATGTCGAACTTCTGCCCGCCGCCATAGCGATTGAACAACGGCGGGAAGACCTTGAGCGGCAGCGCGGCGGCGAAGAACAGAGGCGACTTGCCCAGCGCGTCGAGCACCATCGCACCGGCGTGGCGGTGCGCTTCCCCGCCTTCCGGCAATTGCTCATTGTCCTTGGCCAGCGCCGATTGCGCGCCCGAGGTGGCGTTGCCGTCGACCCATTCGGCCCCATCGATGATGCCGCGCAGCTGCGCCACCTCTTCGTTCGAGAACAGCTCTGGGATGGCGATCAGCATGAAGTTCCTTCCTTGCGCAGCGCGGCCGTGCCGAGCGTCCGTAGCCGCTCGTCGGGGACCTGCGCCAGCCAGGCAAGCGCCTTGGCGCGGAACACCGGCTTCGCTTCCGCACCGCACCGCTCGATCCACAGCAGCGCGCCGTCGACATCGCCGGCTTCGGCGCGCATCCGAGCATGATTGAACATGCCACGAAAATCGCCGCCCTCGGCCGCCAAGGCATAGCAGTCCGCCGCCGCGACCATATCGCGCGGGACGATCGCGCCCTCTTCGTGGAAACTGCCGACGAAGTTGATGGATTTGGCGTGGCCCATTGCGGCCGCTTTCTCGAACCAGCCGAGCGCCGCCGCCTTGTCCTGGGTCAAGCCGGCGCCGAGCGCCAGCGCCGAGCCGTAGTTGTACATGCCCCAATCGAGCCCACCCTCGGCCGCGACCCGGAAGCATTCGGCCGCCCGGACCTTGTCGATCCGGGTGCCCCAGCCGAGATCGTAGCAGCGGCCAAGCATGTTGAGGCCCATCGGATGGCCCTGCTGCGCCGCCTTCCAGAACCAGCCGAACGCCTCGGCCGGTTTCTGCGCGTCGAGCAGCATCTGGCCATAAATGGCCTGCGCCTCGGCCAGGCCGGCCTCCGCCCCGTCGCGAATCAATGCCGCCCGCGCCTCCGGCGAACCGGAGAGGCGGGCGGCGATCTCTTCGCTCGACAATGGATCGAGCTGCGTCATCGTCCGGCTATATCAGAACTTGTAGCTCGCCGTCAGGATCGCCGACCGGGCATCGCCCGGGGTCGCCCAGCCGTTATTGGCGCGGATGCGGGTGTAGTAGAGCTTGTCGCCGATATTCTTGACGTTGAGCTGCAGCGACAGCGCCTTGGTGACGTCATAGGCCATCGTCAGATTGTGGACGAGATACGACTTCGAATAGAGCACCGGGGTAAGCGAGGTGAGCGCGCCCGTGCCGGTCGTGGCGATGGCCGGCAGGTTGATCGCGAACTTGCCCTGATAGGTCGCACCATAGCCGAGCGTCAGGCCGAACGGGAGCGTATAGGCGGTGTAGAGGCTGCCCGAATGCTTGGGCGTCTGGTTGATCGCCGCGCCCTTGGCGGGATCGGGGAACAGCGCACTGTTGGCGCAGCCCGCGATCACATTGTTGTTCGGGGCGACAGCGGCTGCCCGCAGGCACTCGTCGGAGAGCGACTGGATCAGCTTGCTCTTGAGATAGGTGTAGTTCGCAGTGATCTGCCAGGCCGAAGTGATGTGGCCGGTGGCACCGAGCGCAATACCGTCGACGCGCGAATGGCCGTCAAGCTGCTGGTCGGGCACGGTTGGATCGTTCGAGGCAACCCGGTAGCTATCACGGTCGGTGCGGAACAGCGCCGCGGTGAGCAGCAGGCCGCCATGGAACAGTTCCGCCTTGCCGCCGATCTCGTAGTTCTTGGCGCCCTCCGGTTTCACGTTGCAGGTCTGCGAAGCGCCCGTCGCGGTGCAGCTTCCGTTGACCGTGCTCTGCGACGGCGTCTTGGAGTTGCCATAGGCGATGTAGAGGCTGACCGGCTCGATCGGCTTGTACACGGCGCCGATGCGATAGGAGAACAGGCTGTCGCGGTTGCCCGAGCGGGTCACCGCAGTGACCTGGCCCAGCGTCGCCGCAGTGGTCGAAAGGGTGTAGCCGGTGAACTCGCCGGTGTTGCGCTCCCAGCGCACGCCGCCGTTGAGCTCGAAATGGTTGGAGAACTTCACCGTGTCGAACAGATAGCCCGCATAGTTCCCGACCGTGGCGTGATTGCGCGCGCTGGCGATGAAATTCACCGGCCCGGTATAGACGTTCCGGTTGTTCAGGTTCGGATCGTTCCAAGCATAGGGCGGAATGGTGACGGCCGTGCCATTGGCGTTACGCTGCGAATTGCCCGAGCGCACGTCATAGGTTTCGCGCGAAAGCGACAGGCCCAGGTCGAAGCTGTGCTCGATGCCGAAGGTATCGAACGTGCCCTTGAGGTCGGTCTGGTTGTAGATGATCTGGTTGCGGGTATCGCGGGTATTGCCGCGCGAACCGCCACTCGGCGTGAACAGGCCCGCCGTGGTGCAGGCAAGGCCGCCCGCAGTAAGGCCAGTCGGCAGGCAGAAAGTGCCTTCGGGGCCATCCGCGATCGAGAATTGCGTGACGTCCTGATAGCGGGTGAGGTTGCGCAGCGAGATGCGGTCGCTCACCTGGTGCTCGAAGATCGCCGTCGCCTGATCGACATTGCTGTCCTGCCTGTCGAGGTTGCGGAACCCGTAATAGGCGCTGCGGCTGGTGCCCGGGACCTGGCCGGTGAAGCCGTTGGTCACGCTTGAGACGTAGGGCACGCCGAACTGCGGGATGTTGTTGTCCTCCTGGTGGAGGTAGATCAGGGTGAGCTTGGTCGGGCTGTTCAAGCCGAAGGTGACCGAGGGCATCACGCCCCAGCGCTTGGCATATTCGACGTCGCGGCCCGGAACGTCGTTGTGGTGGTACATTGCGTTCAGCCGGACACCGACGCCTTCATTCACCTTCTGATCGATATCCACGGTGCCGCGATAATAGTCGTCGGTGCCGACGCCAGCCTGGATCACCGTCCGGTTCCGACCGGTCGGGCGCTTGCTGACCAGGTTGATGTTGCCAGCAACCGAGCCACCGCCCGAATAGACCGAGTTCGAGCCGTTGGTGACTTCGATCTGCTCGATGTTGAAATTGTCCGAGCGGGTATATTGCGCGCTGTCGCGGACGTTATCGATCGTGATGTCGTTGTTGGCGCTGAAGCCGCGCAGGTTGATGCTGTCGCCATAGCCGCTACCGCCTTCGCCGGCACCGAAGGTGATGCCGGGCACCGTCGCAAGTGCGTCACGCAGCGACAGGATGTTCTGCTGCTCCATCACTTCCGCGGTGATCACCGTCACCGTCTGCGGCGTGTCGCGCAGCGGGCGCGTGTTCTTCGGGCTCTCCTGCTTCGGCTGATAGACCTGCCCGTTGACCGTGATCTGGTCCTTGTCCTGCACATCTCCCGACGTGGCAGTTGAGCCATTCTTGTCGTCGTCCGGGCCGGCCGCATGAGCGGGCGCCGAAGCAACGAAACCGACGCAGGCAAGCGCGAGGAAAGCAGGCGCAGTCGCGCCGGAAGAACGATTCACGTGGGAACCCCCTGTAACGAATTATTTCCCGGCCAGCTATTGCGAACCAATCTCAGAGTCAACGCTAATGCGAGTAGATCGCAACATTGTCGCCGATTGTCGCAGATATGCATCGCTTCCGGCGATGACGGCCGGTCAGGGGGTACGTGCCTCGGCAAGCAGCCAGCTGCGGATTGCGCTGGCCAGATTGGGCGGCTCCTCGCCTTGGATGCGGGCATGGTCGATCGCGGCGACCAGCGCATTCAGCGGCAGGGAACGCGCGATCGCAGCCGCTTCCAGCGCATCCCAGAACAGCGGCTCAAGGCTGATCGAAGTCTGGTGGCCGGCAATCGTGACCGAACGCTTTAGCGGCCCTTCGAAGCCGCCGGGGGGCGGCTCGATCTTCATGCCCGCCGGCTCGCTTGCGGGCCGGGCATCATTCTGTGTCGAACAAGGCCGCCAGTTGCTCGACCATCGTGCCGGCGAGTTGCTCGGCATCCATGATCGTCACCGCACGGCTGTAATAGCGGGTCACGTCATGCCCGATGCCGATCGCGACCAGCTCCACCGGCGAGCGCGCCTCGATCCAGCCGATCACCTGACGCAGGTGCCGCTCGAGATAGGAGCCCGAGTTCACCGACAGGGTGGAGTCGTCCACCGGGGCGCCGTCCGAGATCACCATCAGGATCTTGCGATCCTCGCTGCGGCCGATCAGCCGCTGATGCGCCCAGAGCAGCGCCTCGCCGTCGATATTCTCCTTGAGCAGCCCCTCGCGCATCATAAGCCCGAGCGACTTCTTGGCGCGGCGCCATGGCTCGTCGGCCTGCTTGTAGACGATGTGGCGGATGTCGTTGAGGCGGCCGGGCTGGGCCGGGCGGCCATCGGCAAGCCACTTCTCGCGGCTCTGCCCGCCCTTCCAGGCGCGGGTGGTAAAGCCGAGAATCTCGGTCTTCACGCCGACGCGCTCCAGCGTGCGCGCCATGATGTCGGCGCTGATCGCCGCGATCGAGATCGGCCGCCCGCGCATCGAGCCCGAATTGTCGATCAGCAGCGTGACCACCGTGTCCTTGAACTCGGTATCCTTCTCGCTCTTGTACGAGAGCGACTGCATCGGGTTGATCACCACGCGCGCCAGCCGCGCCGCGTCGAGCAACCCCTCTTCCTGATCGAAGTCCCAGCTGCGGTTCTGCTGCGCCATCAGCCGGCGCTGGAGCCGGTTGGCGAGCTTGGTCACCGCGCCTTGGAGATGCACGAGCTGCTGGTCGAGGTAGGAGCGGAGGCGATCCAGCTCCTCGGTGTCGCAAAGGTCGGTGGCCGCGACGATCTCGTCGAACTGGGTGGTATAGGCGCGATACTCGAACTGGGGCGGCAGGTCGCTCCATGGACGGTTCGGGCGGACGGGCATCATGCCCTCCTCGCCTTCGTCGCCCGGCTCGCCGTCGCCATCCTCCATCGCGTCGGACTGCTGCTGCTCGCCTTCCTCGCCCTGGTCGGACTCGCGCTGCTCGCCGCGCGCTTCGGCCTGGCCTTCGCTCTGGCTCGACTCGCTCTCGCCTTCTTCGTCGCCGTCCTGCTGCTGGTCGTCTGTGCCTTCGTCCTCGCCGCCGCCCTCATCGGCTTCGTCGGGGAGCAGGTCGCCTTCGGTCAGCTCCAGATCCTGAAGCAGCCTGGAAGTGAGCGAGGCAAAGGCATGCTGGTCATCGATCGCCAGCGCCAGCGCATCCAGGTCCGAGCCGGCACGCTCCTCGATCCAGTCGCGGATCAGCGCCATGCCGAGCGCCGCCGCAGCCGGCGACTCGCGCCCGGTCAGCCGCTCGCGGACCATCAGGCCAAGCGCGGTCGAAAGCGGCACTTCCTCACGATTGCGGGCCCGGGTGATCGGGTCGGCGCGAAGCTTGAGCTCGAGCGCATGCTCGAGATTGGCGGCGATGCCGGCATAGCCGCGCGAGCCCAAAGCCTCGACCCGCGCTGTCTCGACCGCGTCGAACACCGCGCGCGCAACCGGCTCCCTGGGCGCCCCCTTCAGGTGCAGCGCATTGTCATGGTATCGCATGCGCAGCGCGAAACTGTCGGCAAAGCCACGCGCCTCGGCGATTTCCTCGGCAGGAAGCGCGCGCGATGGCGTCGGCACCTTGATCTGGCGGCCGTCCTGGCGCGGCGCCTCGCCGGTGAAGCTGAGCTCGACTTCCCGTTCGCCGGAAAGTGCGCGCGTGGCACCACCCAACACGTTGCGGAACCGGTCGAGAGGAGAGTCGGCAGCCATGACGATTGTCTTTGTGTGCCTTGTCCCTCAGGATCAAGCCCGAAGGGGGATCGGATGAAGTTTCTGAACAATATCGGCCGGGTCGGCCGGATGAGCCACGGCGAGTATAATGCCAATCTCAACGGGCTCGGCATCTTCTTCGGTGCAGTGCTCGGCTTCGTGATGGCCAGCACCGAGAATCTCACCAACAAGGATTATATGCTGGTGCTGTTCACCACCGCGGCGATGGTGATCACGATTCTCTATATCTCGTCGAGCCGGCACCGGATTGCCTATTCGATCCTCGCCCTGGGCTTCATCGCGGCGCTGCCCTATATCCTCGGGCTGCTGGTGAGTCCGGGCGCACAATTGCCGCCCAAGCTCCAGCCGACACTGGCGGTATGGCTGGTGATGACGCTGATCGTCGAGTTCAACCCGCGCGACCGCGACGCGGACAAGCGCTAGCGACGGCGAAGCCGCTCGCCCAATCGCCGCCAGAAGCCCTTGGGCGGCGGCGCGGGCGGAACCTCGAACGAACCGGGCTCCCGATTGCCCACGTCCATCCGCTCGTGGATCAGATCCTTGAGATAGGCATATTCATCGCCGGTGATCGGTCCGCCCTCGCCCCCGCGCGCCGTCCAGCGGCGGGGGTGGAGCGGATCGTCGTCCGGCGTGTCGCTCAAGAAGCCTTGCTCACCACGCTTTCGGGCAGGTCCTTGCCGAACACGCGCTGGTAGTATTCCGCCACCTGCGCACGCTCCGCCTCGTCGCACTTGTTGAGGAACGACAGGCGGAAGGCGAAGCCGACATCCTTGAAGATCTCGGTATTCTGCGCCCACGTGATAACGGTGCGCGGGCTCATCACGGTCGAGATGTCGCCGTTGACGAAGCCCTTGCGGGTCAAATCCGCGACGCGGACCATGTTCTCGACCAGCTCCTTGCCGCCCGGCTTGTCGAAATCGCCCGATTTGGCGAGCACGATCTGCGCCTCGACCGCGGCGGGCAGATAGTTGAGCGTCACAACGATGTTCCAGCGGTCCATCTGGCCCTGGTTGATCTGCTGGGTGCCGTGATAGAGGCCGCTGGTGTCGCCCAGACCCACCGTGTTCGCGGTGGCGAACAGGCGGAAATAGGGGTTCGGGCGGATCACGCGGTTCTGGTCGAGCAGGGTCAGCTTGCCCTCGGTCTCGAGCACGCGCTGGATCACGAACATCACGTCCGGGCGGCCGGCGTCATATTCATCGAAGACGAGCGCGGTCGGCGTCTGCAGCGCCCAGGGAAGCAGGCCTTCGCGGAACTCGGTGATCTGCTGGCCGTCCTTCAGGACGATCGCGTCACGGCCGATCAGGTCGATACGGCTGATATGCGCGTCAAGGTTGATGCGGATGCACGGCCAGTTGAGGCGCGCCGCGACCTGCTCGATATGCGTCGACTTGCCGGTGCCGTGATAGCCCTGGACCATCACGCGACGATTGTGGGCGAAGCCCGCGAGGATCGCCAGCGTGGTATCCGGATCGAACACATAGGCCGGATCCAGATCGGGCACGCGCTCGTCGGCCTCGCTGAACGCGGGGATTTCGAGGTCGGTATCGATCCCGAAAAGGTCGCGCGCGCTCACCATCTTGTCGGGCGCGTCGAGGATCGTGGTGCTCCGGCTGTCGGGCTGGGTGTTGGGGATATCCGCCATGTCTTCGTCCTTCCGTCGCGGGAGCGACTAGAAGCTCCCGTGCCGCACTGCAACGGGCATCGCGCAAAACGCGCAATCGGAGCAGCGGGCGGCAGCCCCTTTGCGTGTTTTGGCTTTCATGGGATCACCACGCCAACGACCGTGGGCAAGGCCTGCGGCGGTCAATTGGGGTAAGTCGATGCACTGGAAGCTGTTGTTACCGGTCCTTCTCGCATCGTTGGCAGCGTGCGATGGCGGCCAACAGCCTTCCCCCGCTCCAAGTCGCCCGGCAACGCCGACAGCTCGCGCCGCGACACCTCAGCCAACCTGGCTCGAAGCCGCACCTGCCTGCGATGGCGCGCTGCGCCGGGGCGCATGGCTGCTATGCGACAACAAGACCCTCAACGCGCTGCACCGGGCACTCGCGAGCCAATGGGCGCGGGAGCGTCAGGGCGCGGATCGCCAGAGACTGGAGATTCAGCGTCGGCAGCTTGATGCATTACGCAGCGAGCGCGACGTTTGCGAGACGGCCGACTGCGTCGCAACCACCTATCGCCGCTACCTCGATGCGCACGAGCACCCGGCTCCGGCACCCGGAGTGACGCCGCCGCCTTCCCGCCCGTTGCCGGTTCGCGAGCCCAGCCGGGCCGAACGCCCCGACTGGCGCGACAACGGACCGGGTTGTGCCACCGAGGCCGGCTGGCAGCAGGCAGCGCTGCTCGCCCGCCAATGCTCTGTTGTTGATCCGGATGGGGAATGTGAGCCGCAACGCAGCTGCCGCGCCCTCAAGGCAATGATCTCCGAGGGTTGCTACGACATGGGCGAGAGCGGACCGGGATTCTGCCGGCGCCCCTGAAATACGTCAGTCGTTCTCGAATTTCGGCAGGCGGAACAGGTCGACGAACCGCTGACCGAGCGCAACCTCGCCCGTGACGGCCACTCGCCCCTCACCGATCGACCCGGCCAGCGGCAGTGGACCGTAGAAAGTTGCCGCCAACAGGGTTGGCACACCCTCGAAGACGACCTCGGCACCCGCGGGATCGCGGCGCTCGATCACCAGTCCACCATCGACGATCGACGCACGGAACGGTTCGCCACCCACGCGGAAGCCGAGATCGATCGACACGCCTCGCGCATCCTCGCGGTTCATCATCGTCTTGAGCGACAGCATGAAGGCGCCATTGCTGAGCGGCAGGGTGACGTCATGCGCCGGGGAGCCCGCAGCCCAGCGGCTGAGCGCGAAGATCGGCTCCTCGAGCTGAGCACCCCAGCGGGTGAGTTCATAGACCTGGGCATTGACCGGCGAGGGCAGCTGCTTGCGCCGCAGGATGCCGCCCTTCTCCAGTCCCTCGAGCCGCTGGGTGAGGATATTGGCGCTCAATCCCTCCAGCGCGCCGCGGATTTCGCCGAAACGACGTGGGCCCAGGAGCAGTTCGCGAACGATAAGCAGCGACCAGCGTTCTCCGATCAGATCCATTGCGAGCGCCGTGCCACACGCGTCCTGATACCAGCGGCGCGCCTTGGCGAAGTCGTTGCCAGTTACTTTTTGTGACTCCATGGTTGCTTTTAATAACTTAAAGGCGCATCAGGATCAAGAAAGCGATTCGCTGGCCACCCAAAGTGGAGGTTTAGTTCGATGGCACTGGTACCCTCCGCAGAGCTTGCCGCGCGTGAGACGACACGCTGGCCGGGCGAGTCCCCCGAATATCGGGCGGCGCGCACCGCACTGCTCGCCGAGGAGATCGAACTGCGCCGGCATATTGAGGCGGTGGCTGAGCGGCGCCGCGCGCTGCCGCCGGGGCCGGAAGTCACCCGCGACTATGTCTTCCAGGGCGAGAACGGCCCGGCCAGCCTCGCCAG
>PJUL01001230.1_pt1 | contig 11597 bp, 10 predicted proteins | sample 1512221 | NCBI WGS metagenome assembly PJUL01 (sample SAMN08177667, study PRJNA422409) | Feces metagenome, whole genome shotgun sequencing project.
ACCAGACGAAATCCTACATTGCAAGCCCGCTCAGCGGACCGCGCGCAGCTTTGCGCTCGACAAGTGCCAGAGCGTATCGGCGCGGTTGGGGCTCACGCCCGGCACCACGCGGTGGAGCGTATATGATCCCCGGAAATGCTGGCGGTTGCCGCTCTTGAGGGTCGCATAGACATCGACCGGCACGGTGATCCAGCGCTGGCTCATCCCGGCATCGGCGTTGACCGGTGTGCGGGTCTCGACCCGGCTGTGCGCGGTGCCGGCAAAGCCCTGGCGGAAGTTCGCGAAGCTCTTGCCGCTCGCCTGGCCGCCCCGGTCCCACAGGCCGTAGGCGGTGCGGAAATCGCCGCGCTCGATCGCGGCATAATAGGCCTGGACCGTGTCGCGGGCATCCTGCGGCCCCGGCTCCTGCGCGAGCGCGGCGGTGGGAGCGGCAATCAGGGCAAGGGCGAAGGCGAGACGCATTGTTTTCTCCGTTTCTCTAGCGGGCGATCAGCGCCGAATCGCGCAGACCCCGCCAGACCCTCAACGCCTGAACCGTCTCGAATACATCATGAACACGTATGAGTTGTGCCCCGGCATCGGCACCCTTGAGCGCAAGCGCCAGGCTGCCGCCGAGCCGCTGGTCGGCGGGCGCCTCGTGCGACAGCGCGCCGATCATCCGCTTGCGGCTGACCCCGAGCAACAGCCCGCAGCCGATGCCGTGGAACAGCGCGAGCCCGTTCATCAGCGCGAGATTGTCCTGCAGCGACTTGCCGAAGCCGATGCCCGGATCGACCAGGATCTTTGCGCGGTCGACGCCGGCGGCGGTCACGTCCGCGACCCGCTTCTCCAGCCAGTCATATACGTCGAGCAGCACGTCGCCATAGCCATCGCCGCCATGCGGACCCTTTTGCGGCTCGGGTGAATGCATCAGCACCACCGGGCAGCCGGCCCGGACCACCACCTCCAGCGCCTGCGGATCGTAGAGCAGGGCCGCGACGTCGTTGACGATGTGCGCCCCGGCCTGGAGCGCGGCCGCCATCACCGCGGCGCGGCGGGTGTCGACCGAGATCGCGGCACCGCCGGCAGCGAGCTTGCGGATCACCGGGACGACGCGCTCGATCTCCTCGCCTTCCCAGACTTCGGCTGCACCCGGCCGGGTCGATTCGCCGCCGATGTCGAGGATCGCGGCACCGGCCGCCGCCATGTCGACCCCGGCGCTGGCCGCGGCGTCGGCATCCTCGGCGAGCACGCGCGAATCGGAAAAGCTGTCCGGCGTGCGGTTGAGGATCGCCATCACCTGGGGCTGGTCGAGCCGGACGACGCGATCGCCGAGCTTCAGCGGCGCACGCGGCGCAGTGATGCGCGCGAGGATCTCCGTGATGCGGGGATCGTCGGGCAGATCGGCGACGGCGATGGTGCGCTGGAAGACACGCTTGCCGTCTTCGCGGGCGATCAGCTCGAAGGCCGAGCACCAGCTGAGGCCGCCGGCAAGCCGGACGACCTCGCCGTCGCGATTGACCGGCGAATCGGCGAGCTGGACGGGGCGGAGATAGAGCCGCGCGGTTGCCGGGAGATCGAGGGTCATGCGGCGCGGAAAGTCACTAAAGTCTCGACACTCACGCGCGAGGGCGTTTCGGCATTTCCACGATGCGCAAGGGAGCGCCCGGCGCCGCGGAGACGAGAAGCGAAAAGGGATTGGCTGGCCATGCGCCGACCGTCCCAGACGAAATCCTATTTTGGAAGGGGAAAGTGTGGGGGCGGTGTTTTGCCAGCCTTCGTCAGCCCGGACTTGTTCCGGGGTCCCGCTTTTCCGCGAGCAGGTAGCGCGACCCCGGCTCAAAGGCCGGGGTGGCGGGCGGGGAGCGGCGATGCGCTCCCCGAGTGTCTGGTTAAGGCTGGGTCGCCAGCAGATAGGTCTGGCGGATCGCGTCGATCGGCTTGAGGCCGTCGGCGGCTTCGTAGTTCCAGAAGGTCCAGCCATTGCACGACGGAGCATTCTGCAGCGTCGCGCCGAGCTTGTGGATCGAGCCGGCCTGACCTTCGCAGGTCAGCGAACCGTCCGCGCCGACCACCGCCGACCAGCGGCGTTTGCCGTCGGTCAGTACCGTGCCGGGCTCCAGATAGCCATTCTCGACCAGCTGGCCGAAGGCGACGCGCGGCTGGCTCTTGGGTGCCTGCATCGTCTTCAGCGCCGATTCGTCGAGCGGCAGCGCCGCCGCGATGCGCTCGTTCGCCGCCTCGACATAGGCGGTCTCGCGCTCGATGCCGATCCAGCGGCGGCCGAGACGCTTGGCGACCGCGCCGGTGGTGCCGGTGCCGAAGAAGGGATCGAGCACGACGTCGCCCGGCTTGGTCGAAGCGAGCATGATCCGGTAGAGCAGGGCTTCGGGCTTCTGCGTCGGGTGGACCTTGGTGCCGCCCTTCTTCAGACGCTCCTGGCCGCCGCAGATCGGGAATTCCCAATCAGAGCGCATCTGGATCTCGTCGTTGAGCGTCTTCATCGAGCGATAGTTGAAGGTATATTTCGCCTTCTCGCCGGTGCTCGCCCAGATCAGCGTCTCGTGCGCGTTGGTGAACCGCGTGCCCTTGAAGTTGGGCATCGGATTGGCCTTGCGCCAGATGATGTCGTTGAGAATCCAGAAGCCCAGATCCTGGATCGCCGAGCCGACCTTGAAGATGTTGTGATAGCTGCCGATCACCCAGATCGTGCCGTCGTCCTTCAGGATGCGGCGCGCCTCGGCCAGCCATTCGCGGGTGAACGCGTCATAGGCGGCCAGGCTGTCGAACTTGTCCCATTCGTCGGTGACCGCGTCGACGGCGCTGCCGTCCGGACGATTCAGGTCGCCACCGAGCTGCAGATTATAGGGCGGATCGGCGAAGATGCAGTCGATCGACTTCGCCGGCAGCGCCCGCATCGCCTCGATGCAGTCCTGCTGCAGGATCGTGTCGTAGGGCAACACATCGACCCAGTTACGCACCGTTGCCGGCTTGAGTCTGCCCTTTTCGAGAACCCCCATTAACCTCTTTCCCCTTGTTGGAGAGGCGGTTTCTGTCGGCGAACGGCCATCCGTCAAGCGCAGATTGGTTAACGAAAAAACCTGCGATTCCGTTAACTTGTAGAACGGTCCACGAACTTATCCACATGCTGAGTCGCAGAGTTATCCACAGGCACTAGATATGGGGTGTGGCGAAAAAGACTCATTCCGTATTTCGTGCGCCGACCGGAAGCGGAGCGGCGCCCCGGTCCGGCGGAATGGGGCCGATTGCCCGAATCATTGATTCGGACAGAGCCTTCTCGCGACGCCCGAACGCGGGGCGTTATTCCGCTGCCGAAATCCCGAAATCGAAATGCGCCTGGGCGACCGGCGCGAAGCTCTTGCGGTGGTGCACCGTGGGGCCGAGCGTGCGCAGCGCCTCCTGGTGGACCTTGGCGCCATAGCCCTTGTTGCTCGCCCAGCCATAGCCGGGGTGGAGCGCATCGAGCGCGATCATCATCGAATCGCGCTGGTGCTTGGCGACGATCGAGGCTGCGGCGATCGACAGGCAGAGCGCATCGCCGCCGACCACGGCGTGGCTCTGGTGCGTCCAGTCCGGGCAGCGATTGCCGTCGACCAGAACGAAGGCCGGTGCCAGCTCCAGCGCGGCCACCGCGCGGGTCATCGCCAGCATCGTCGCCCAGAAGATGTTGAGCGTGTCGATCTCCTCGACCGTGCAGATGCCGACCCCGACCTTTGCGCAGGCAAGGATCTCGGCGCACAGCTTCTCGCGCTTGAGCGCAGTCAGCGCCTTGGAATCGTCAACGCCCTCGGGGATGCATTTAGGATCGAGGATGACGGCGGCGGCGACGACCGGGCCGGCGAGCGGCCCGCGACCGGCCTCGTCCACGCCGGCGACCGGGCCGCCGTGCAGCTTTCCATATTTCCGTTCGAACTTGAGATCAGGCATCCTGAACCCGCCATGGCGGATAGCGGCGCATCTCGCCAGCCTGATAGAGACGGATCGCGTTGCCCGCCGGATCGCGCAGCCGCGCCTCGCGCCAGCCCCAGGTCTCGTCCTTGGGCTCCTGCTCGAACTGCACGCCCTGCTGCTGGAGATAGGCGACGGTGACGTCGAGGTCGCCGCATTCGAAATAGACTACCGGGCCGGTATAGCCGGGATCGGTGGCGATGCTGAACGTGGCGCCCCCCTCGGTCTCGAACCGTGCATAGCGCGGGCTTGCGCGCACGACCTGGCGCAGGCCGAGCAGCCGGTAGAAGCGCTCGCTGGCCGACAGGTCCTCGGCCGGTACGGTCACCTGGTTGAGCATCGGCTCGAAGAAGCTCATGTTGAGATCGAGCCGCACCGCCTGCTGGCCCATCGGGCCATGGCCGCGGCCGAGCCCCGGTGCCTCCAGCATCGCGATGCGGACGAAACGGCGGGCACGGCGGACCGCCTCCGGCAGATCCCATTCCACCGCGAGCCCGCAGGCGATCGCCGACGACAGGGTGCAGCCGGTGCCGTGGGTGCTGTCGCTGTCGATGCGCGGGCTGCTCCACTCGATCTCCGGCGGATCCTCGGGATCGGCGGAATAGAGCCGATCGGTCACCACCGGGCCCTCGATATGGCCGCCCTTGACCAGCACGGCGCAGCGATGCGCGGCGACCAGCGCGCGGGCGTCCCCGCCCAGCGCCGCGAGTTCGGGGATATTGGGGGTGACGATGGCAGCACGGTCCATCAGCCGCTCGAACGCGGCGACCGTCGCATCGTCGGCGAGCGTGGCGCCGCTCGAGGCGATCATCACCGGATCGAACACCACCGGAATGCCGGGCAGCTCGGCGAGCTTTTTCGCCACCGCCAGCGCGGTGCGGGCCGAGCCGATCATGCCGATCTTGATCGCGTCGACACCGATATCGGCGACGCAGGCATCGATTTGGGCGAGCACCATCTCGGCCGGCACCGGGTGGACACCGGTGACGCCCAGCGTGTTCTGCGCGGTAATCGCGGTGATCGCGGTCATCGCATGGCCACCAAGCATGGTGACGGTCTTGATGTCGGCCTGGATGCCGGCGCCGCCGCCGGAATCCGAACCGGCGATGATCAGGATACGAGGCGTCATAGAATTAGCCCTTAAACCGGCGCTCCGTGCTCGCCGGATTGTTCGCCAGCGCCTTACCGACGCGCGCCGGCCGATCCAACAATTCGCCGCCGCAATTGGGGCAGCGTTCGTCGAGCGCATCGGCGCAGTCCGCGCAATATGTGCACTCGAACGAGCAGATGAAGGCACCGCCCTCGTCGGCGGGTAGATCGGTGCCGCAGCGTTCGCAGTCGGGGCGCATTTCGAGCATGTCTTCGCCCTAGCAGAATATGGTCGGGGAATCTGTGCCGAAGCGGTTCTTTCGGTGCAATCCTTATTGCTCCCGCACGCGCGCAATGTTCAACCGGGGCGACCAGAAATCCAAAGAAGCGGGTCGCATTTTTTGCAGCCGTACCAACGCGTTGCGCAATTTCGCGCGGCGTGAAGGCTTTGTGCTGCCCAATCCAGCCTGGGGGAATGAACATGGCGACCAATCCACCGACCAATCGCATCCGCGCCGGCGGCGGCCAGCAGGGGCAGGTCATCCTTGCCGACGCGCCGATCGTGCAGCCCGATCTCAGCCTGCCGTTGATCAACGAGCCGGCCCAGCAGAATCCGCCGGCGGTGGACCAGCCGGCCGAGATCGGGCCGCTGTTCCACCTGATCGGCACCTGGACCAACAAGGATCTCAAGCCGGGCTATGGCGGGACGGAAAATCCCTATTCGTACAATCTGATGCCGCTGCCGCAGAACGATCCCGGCGCCACCAGCGGCACGCTCGGCTTCATCCTCAAGAACATGACCTATTATGAGGAGATCACTTTCTCCCCGATCCACGGCACTGCGGCGAACCGCGGCGGTGCGGGGGCCCAGGTCTCGAACGCGCTTCTCTACGAACAGCGGGTCTATGTCGCGGACGGCCCGGCCAAGGACACGATCGTCCATTTCGAGAATGGCATCTGGGGCTATCTGAGCCCGGCGGCCCAGCTGGTCGGCCCCTATGGTGACGATGACGGCGACGCGATCGGCACCGAGACCTTCGGCACCGCGCCGCCGCCCGAGCCCAACAATATCTTCAAGCAGATCTCCGTGCCGCACGGCAATTCGGTGCTGGCAACCGGCAATGCGCCGTTCGTGACCGAACCGCTGTTCCAGACCGACGGCCCTCCGCTCGAGATCGTGACGCCCAAGCTGCAGAGCGGCCCTCCCGTCATCCCGCCAGCGGTGGTGCTGCCGCAGGACGTGCCGGGCAACACCATCCCGGCGGCCGTAGCGACGGCGATCGCGACCTTCTACGCTACCCAGTCGGTCGAGAATCCGGTGCCGGCCTATGCGCAGAACCCGAACCAGGCGCTGGTCGAGGCGCTGGCGGTGAGCAATGTCACCCAGTTCCTCCAGCTCGATGTCGACACCAGCATCGGCGGCGGGGCGACCGCCAATATCAGCTTCGAGCAGGCCCATGCCGAAGTCGCGCAATACAAGGCGACCTACTGGATCGAGGATGATGGCTCGGGGAATTTCGACCAGCTGCAATATTCGCAGACGATCATGCTGACGATCCCGGTGACCTTCCCCGGCGCGACGGCGCCGACGGTGGTCACCTTCCCGCACGTCACCGTGAACACGCTGCGGCGCGGCGTCGGCCCCGTACCGTCAGCCTGACACACAAGCGCTCCTCCCGTCGTGCGGGAGGAGCGTTCAGGCGGCGACCTCGGCGACCACGCCGCAGATCCGGTCGACCACCGCTTCCACCTGCGCCTTGTCGTCGCCCTCGGCCATCACCCGGATAACCGGCTCGGTGCCCGAGGCGCGGATGACGAGGCGGCCCTTGCCCTCCAGTTCGGCCTCGGCTTCGGCGATCACGTCCTTGACCCGTGGATCCTCGAGCGGCTTCCCGCCCTTGAAGCGGACGTTCTTGAGCAGCTGGGGCAGCGGATCGAAGCGGTGGAGCACTTCGCTGGCCGGCGCGCCGGCGCGGACCAGCTCGGCGAGCACCTGAAGCGCGGCGACCAGGCCGTCGCCGGTCGTCGCATAGTCCGACAGGATGATGTGGCCCGACTGCTCACCGCCGACATTATAGCCGGAGGAGCGCATCTTCTCGAGCACATAGCGATCGCCCACCGCGGTGCGGATCAGGCCGAGGCCCTGCGCCGAGAGGTGCCGTTCGAGCCCGAGGTTCGACATGACGGTGGCGACGAGGCCGCCGCCCGCGAGCCGGCCCTGACGCGCCCAGCCGCTGGCGATCGTCGCCATCAGCTGGTCGCCGTCGACGACCTTGCCCTGCTCATCGACCACGATCAGCCGGTCGGCATCGCCATCGAGCGCGATGCCGATATGCGCGCCCGATGCGACCACGGTCTCGCACAGCGTGTCGGGCGCGGTGGAGCCGACGCCGTCATTGATGTTCTTGCCGTTGGGTGTGACGCCGATGGCGATCACGTCGGCGCCAAGCTCCCACAGCGCCGAGGGGGCGACCTGGTACGCTGCGCCATTGGCGCAATCGACGACGATCTTGAGACCGTCGAGCGTGAGATCCTCGGGGAAGGTCGACTTGGCGAAGTGGATATAGCGGCCGCGCGCGTCCTCGACGCGGCGGGCCCGGCCGATATCGGCGGAAGCGGCGAGCGGCACCTCGCCGTCGATCAGCGCCTCGATCGCCATCTCGTCCTCGTCGGAGAGCTTGAAGCCGTCGGGGCCGAACAGCTTGATGCCGTTGTCGGCATAAGGGTTATGGCTGGCCGAGATCATCACGCCCATATCGGCACGCATCGAATGGGTGAGCATCGCCACCGCAGGCGTCGGCATCGGGCCGACCAGCACCACGTCCATGCCCACGCTGGTGAAGCCGGCGACCAGCGCGTTCTCGAGCATATAGCCCGACAAGCGCGTGTCCTTGCCGATCACCACCCGGTGGCGATGATCGCCGCGCCGGAAATGCGCGCCAGCTGCCATGCCGACCTTCATCGCCATCGCCGCCGTCATCGGCGACAGGTTCGTCGCCCCCCGGATTCCGTCTGTCCCGAAATATTTTCTTGCCATGTGCCGTTTTCTCGCGACCTTGCAGGCCAACAACCGCCACCGGATTAGCGCGGAAAATCTAAAAGGGCGAGCATGTCGCAACCAACCCGTATTCTATTGTCGCTTATCGCCGGACTGGTCGTGGGCGCGCTGCTCGCCGCGTACGCGCCCGCCGCCGCGACAATCGCCGCCGACTGGGCCCAGCCGATCGGCCAGGCCTGGCTCAACGGCCTGCAGATGACGATCGTTCCGCTGGTCGTGGCGCTGCTGATCACCGGCGTCGCCGCCACCGCCGAAGCCGCCCAGGCCGGACGCCTCGCCGGACGCGCCATCGCGCTCTATGTGGTGGTGCTCGCGCTTTCCGCCTTTGCCGCGGCGATCCTCACGCCGCTGTTTCTCCACTTCGCCCCGCTGCCGCAGGAATCGGCGCAGGCGCTGCGCAGCGCGCTGGCCGGCGCCGAGAAGATCGGCCCGGTTCCGCCGATCGGTGACTTCCTCGCGGCGATCATTCCGGCGAACATCGTCAAGGCCGCGGCCGAGAACGCGTTCCTGTCGCTGATCATCTTCTCGCTGATCTTCGCCTTCGCGATGACGCGCGTGGGCGGCGAAGCGCAGACCCTGCTCACCAATTTCTTCAAGGCATTGCGCGACGTGATGCTTGTCGTGATCGACTGGGTGCTGTGGGTCGGTCCCGTCGGCGTGTTCGCGCTTGCGCTCGTCGTCGGCGCCAAGGCGGGCACCGGCGCATTCGGCGCGCTGATCCACTATATCCTGACCGTCGCAGGCGTCGGCCTGGCCGTCACCATCTTCGCCTATCCGGTCGCGGTGTTTGGCGGGCGCGTCGGCCTTGGCCGCTATGCCCGCGCCGCGCTGCCCAGCCAGGCGGTGGCGCTCAGCACCCAGAGCTCGCTCGCGACGCTGCCGGTGATGATCGAGGGCTCGGGCAAGCTCGGCGTGCCGGTGGCCGTGTCGGGCGTGACGCTGCCGCTCGCCGTCGCGATCTTCCGCGCGACCGGGCCGGCGATGAACTTCGCCGTCGCCATCTATGTCGCCGAATGGTTCGGCGTGCCGCTGAGCCCCGCCACGCTGGCGGTGGGCGTGGTCGTCGCCACGCTCACCTCGCTCGGCTCGGTCAGCCTGCCCGGCACCGTGAGCTATGTCAGCGCGATCGCGCCGGTGGCGGCGACGATCGGCGCGCCGGTGAGCCCGCTCGGCCTGCTCGTTGCGGTGGAGACCATCCCCGACATCATGCGCACCGTCGGCAACGTCACCTGGGACATAGCCGCCACGACTTGGCTGTCGCGCCGCGCCGGCAAGGTACCGCTGGACGAGGCCGACACGATCCTCGCCCACGACAGTTGAGCGCGCGCAAGGCGGGGGTATGGCTTGGCCTGCTCGCGGCTTCGGCGGCGGGCACGGCGATCCTGGAGTGGATCGGGCTTTCGGCCGGGCTGCTGCTCGGCCCGATGCTGGCTGCCATCGCCTTTTCCGCGCGCGGCGCCGGGCTGAGCCTGCCTCGACCGATGTTCGTCTGCGCGCAGGCGGTGATCGGCTGCCTGATCGCCGGCACGCTCGATATCGGCGCCTTTTCGCGGGTGGTGGCTGAGTGGCCGCTCTTCCTCGGCGTGACCGCAGTGACGCTCGGCGCGAGCAGCCTGCTCGGCTATCTGCTCAGCCGCTGGCAGGTGCTGCCGGGCAGCACTGCGATCTGGGGATCGATGCCGGGCGCCGCCTCCGCAATGGTGGTGATGGCCGATGCGTTCGGCGCCGATGCGCGGCTGGTCGCGTTCATGACCTATACCCGGGTGGTCTGCGTCGCCGGCGTGGCCTCGATCCTCGCGGCCGCGCTCGGCGCGCATCATGGCGGCGACTGGCTGGTGACCATGCTGGCGCCGGCACCTTTGCTCCCCGCGCTCGCCACGCTGGCGGTGGCGGGGATCGGCGCGGTCGTAGGGCTCCGCCTGCGCATTCCGGCCGGCGCGCTGCTGGTGCCGATGGCGGCGGGGATCACGCTCCATGCGCTCGGCATCCTGCGGATGACGCTGCCCGAGCCGGTGCTGGCGGTGAGCTATGCGCTGGTCGGCTGGCGGATCGGGCTGGCCTTTACCCGCGAGACGCTGGCGGTGGCTGGCCGCGCGCTGCCGCGGGTGTTGCTTGCCACCTTCACGCTGATCGGCTTCTCGGCCGTGCTGTCGCTGCTGCTGTCGAGGGCAACCGGGATCGACCCGGTGAGCGCCTATCTGGCGGTGAGCCCCGGCGGGCTCGATTCGGTGGCGATCATCGCCACCTCGGTACCGGTCGACCAGCCCTTCGTGATGGCGATGCAGGCGCTGCGGTTTCTCGCGGTGCTGGCACTGGGGCCGACGCTGGCACGGGCGGCGGCGGGGCGGTTCAGTAAATCCTCCCCCAGCTTGCTGGGGGAGGGGGACCGCGACGCGTAGCGTCGGGGTGGAGGGGCGCGCCGGGCACCGGCGCGTTGCGCCGGCCCCTCCGCCATCGCTGCGCGATGGTCCCCCTCCCCGAGGCAAGCTCGGGGAGGATTTAGAGAATCACTTCATCAAAACCAGTTCTTCCGACATGGTCGGGTGCAACGCCACGGTCTGGTCGAAGGCGTCCTTGGTCAGCCCGGCCTTCACCGCCACCGCCGCCGCCTGGAGGATCTCCGGCGCGTCGGGGCCGATCATGTGGAGGCCGACGACCCGGCCGGTCGTGCCGTCGCAGATCATCTTGTAGAGCGCGCGCTCGTTGCGATCGGCCAGCACGTTCTTCATCGCGCGGAAATCGCTCTGATAGACGGCGATCGAGCCGAGCTTGTTGCGCGCCTCGCTCTCGGTCATGCCGACGCCGGCCATCGGCGGGTGGCTGAACACCGCGCTCGGGATGCACGAATAATCGACCCGGTGCGGCTTGCCGCCGAAGATCGTGTCGGCAAACGCCTGGCCCTCGCGGATCGCGACGGGGGTGAGCTGCACCCGGTTGGTCACATCGCCCACCGCATAGATCGAATCGAGCGATGACATATTGTCGGCATCGACCTGCACCGCACCCTTGCCGTCGAGCAGCACGCCGACATCCTCGAGGCCCAGCCCCTTGGTGTTCGGCACGCGGCCGGTGGCGAAGATCACGCAATCGACTTCGATCGGCTCATGCTTGCTCAGCGTCACCTTGAGTGCGCCGTTCTCGAGTTTTTCGATCGACTTGAAGTCGCAGTGGAAGCGGAAATCGATGCCCTTCATCAGCGAGATCTGGAGCAGCCGGTCGCGCATCGAATGGTCATAGCCGCGCAGGATCACGTCGGTGCGGTTGACCAAAGTCACATGGCTGCCGAACTCGTTGAAGATGCCGGCGAACTCATTGGCGATATAGCCGCCGCCTGCGATCAGCACGCGCTTGGGCAGCTTGTCGAGGTGGAAGACCTCGTTCGAGGTGATACCCAGGTCGCTGCCGGGGAAATCGGGCACATGCGGGTGTGCGCCGGTGGCGATCAGGATGTACTTCGCGGTGATCTTGCGGCCGCTCGCCAGCGTCACTTCGTGCGGGCCGG
>PJUL01001231.1_pt1 | contig 11595 bp, 12 predicted proteins | sample 1512221 | NCBI WGS metagenome assembly PJUL01 (sample SAMN08177667, study PRJNA422409) | Feces metagenome, whole genome shotgun sequencing project.
ATCGAGACCAGGACCACGAGGCTCAACAATGCCCAGAGCCGGCTCTGATCTCCCCCTTCCATATGGTTCAGACCGTAAGCGAGATAGTAGAAGGAGCCGACGCCGCGGATCCCGAAAAAGGCCAGGGTCATCTTCTCGCTGCGTCCGGCCTTGAAGCCTAGAAGGCCTATCGCGCCGGCCACCGGCCGCACCACGAGCAAGATGATACCGGCGGCAAGTATCTCCGGCCAGCCGAGGGGTGCCAGGAGGCCGCTCACCAGGGCGCCACCGAACAGCAGCAGACCCGCCATCATTGCAATCCGCTCGATCTGCTCAGTGAAGTCGTGCATTTCGCGCTGGAATTCATGGCTGCGATGCGCATGCCGAATGGCCATGGCGGCAACAAAGACGCCGAGGAAACCATAGCTCTGCGCCATCTCGCAGAGCCCGTAGGTGATCAGCGTCGCCGCGATCGCGATCACGCCGTCGCCGGTCTGCGCCAGCTTGCTCTCGGCCGGAATGTGGAACGTGATCCATCCGAACAATTGGCCGACCAGCCAGCCGATGCCGGCCCCGGCCACGATTTCCCAGATCACGCTATGAAGGACCCATTTCGTGGCCCAGGCTTCGCCGGTCATGCTCGCTGCCGCCAGCGCTATCGCGAGATTCACGAACGGAAAGGCCAGTCCATCGTTCAGGCCCGCCTCGGAGGTGAGCCCGAAACGCACCTCGTCGTCCTCGCCCGACTTTGGTGGGCCGACCTGGACATCGGCCGCAAGGACCGGGTCGGTCGGCGCCATGACCCCACCGAGCAGGATGGCGAGCGGGAGCGGCAGGCCAAGCACCCAAACGCCGATCAAGGTAACCCCGCCTATCGTCAGAAGCATCGTGGGCCCCAGGAGGCGCCAGGTGACAGCCCAGCGTTTCCAGCCGAACACCCGATCGATCTTCAACCCGGCCCCCATCAGCGCGATGATGACGACGAGCTCGGTGAAGTGCTCGACGAAGACCGGATGCGCGCTGGGCAAGGGCACCACCGGTGTCGGCGCATAATGGCCCAGGGCAGCACCGATCGCGATGCAGACGATCGGAAGCGACAGTGGCAGCCTTTTCAAGGCAAGCGGCAGCCACGCGACGAGCGCGATCAGCACGCCGATCCCGACCAGCGCCGAGATATAGGGCTCCGGAGGCCAGTAGAATATGTCCGACATCAGGTGCTAACCGATCAATCGCCGCGACGTTCATCACGCCGGAGCACCTCCCGAATTCGCTGCACCGGCGCGCCGCACGGCATATCCAAATCGGCGACCGTGCAAACCTCGTCAGCTGACGGAGGTCAGGTCGGTTGACCCAGGCTGGAGGCGCCGATGCGGCGCGCCGGCCCGCGTTCGCGGCAATGCGTGGCGTAAGGAGGCCGGCGCGATGGCCGGCCTCCCCATCGATCACATCACGGTCGGCTCGCGGCGATAGGCAGCGCGATGGCTGTCGATCTCGCCGGTGCTATACGGCGCCGCGTCCGGATCGAAGCCGGTCCAGCCGGACTGCCTATAGTCCGATCCGCGGGCGCCGGCGCTGACACCGCGATTGCCGTCGAGCACCGCCTCGGTCTCGCCGACGAGGTTGTCCTCGACGCGCGCGCTGACGAGCGTTCCGCCGCGGCGGACGCCCTCGGCATAGACGCCGGCTTCCTCATCGGTGTGGCCCGCATTCTTCAGCGCGCCGACGATGCCACCGGTGGCCGCGCCGCCGGCGCCACCAATCGCCGCACCGACTGCGGTCGATGCCAGCCAGCCGGCAGCCACGATCGGGCCGAGGCCGGGAATCGCGAGAAGCCCAAGGCCGGCGAGCAGGCCGCCCACGCCGCCGATGGCGGCGCCGGCAGAGGCGCCGCGTGTGACGTCGCCATCTTCATTCATACCGTCATTGTCGCCTCGGTCGGCACTGTGCCTGCCGTGCGCGTCGTTGGCGACAATGCTGAGATCGTCATGGGGAACGCCGATGCGCTCGAGCTCGGTCACCGCGGTCTTGGCGTCCGAATAGTCGTCGAACAGGCGTGTGATGGTCCTGGTCATATTCAATACTCCTGAAATGCAATGAATCAGCGCGAAGTGACGTTGCCCTTGAAGTCGAGCATCACCGTCACCGGGCGGCGGTGCTTCATCGCGCGGCCTTGCCAGACACCGTCATTGTTCTTGCGAAGGCCGCTGATTTTCGTGAAGCCGGCCTTGGCGATGCGTCCCCGGGCCTGGCTCTGGGTGAACGAGCTATGCCCGCGCGCCGGACGGGCGACTGCATGGACGCGGCTGTCCTTCACGGCCGGGTTGTGTGGCGAGGACTGGCGGTCCTGGGCGATCGCGCCGGTGCTGGCGATGGTCGCCAGCGCGGCAAGAATATAGAGCTTCATGAATTTTCCTCTCGGTGACGCCGCGCGTCGTGCAGGCGCACGCCATCTGTCGATGCGAGATCCACAGGACGCATTCCCTCGTGCGGCGGATTGTGAAGCTATAACCCGTTGGAATCGAACGCGGGCGCATGCGCTCCGAAATAAATCGCCGCGCGCTCAGGCCTCCCCTAACGCCAGCCTAGCGCCGAAGCGGACGATCTGGCCCTGCCCAGTCCGGAAACCTTCGCCGGGGCTTCGCGCCGCGCGGAACGTTGCCCGTCCCGCATGCGCTTTGCAGAAAAGGAGTATGGCGATGAGCAATTTATTGGGCGCGCTGATCGGCGCCGCGATCGACCGTCAGGATGGCGACAGCGGGATCAAGGGTGCGATCGTCGGGACGGTCGCCGAAAGTGCGATTCGCTTCCTGGCACCGGTCCTCGCCACCTATGCGCTTGGCTGGGCCGTCCAGTACGGCATCGGCAAGGCATGGCAGGCGGTCGCCGGAGAGCCGCCTCTGGACGGGCGCTCCGGCGCGTCACCCCAGGCCGGACGCTGATGCGGAGCGCGGCGCTGGCGGCAATGATCCTGGCATCGCTGGCGCTCGGCGCATGCCAGGGACCCAACGAGCGCGCGGGCCGCGAAAAGGACCAGGCAGAGGCGCTGGCAAACGGGCAAAATGTCTCAGGCGATGGACCGAACCAGCGTCAGGGCCAAGCGCAGGACCAAGTGGAAGCGGCGGATCGCAGGACGCGGAACGCGGATGCTGCGGCGCTCGAGAGCCGGGGCGATCAGATCCGCGGGAATGCCGATAGCGAGGCGGACAAGCTCGACAAGCAGGCACGCGCCGTTCGCGACGGCAAAAAGTGAGCGAGGCCACAATTGTCTGTGGAGCGGCTCGCGCAAGATGTCGACGAAGCACGGATCACCCGCGCGGTCCGCTGATATCCGCCAGTTCCGAAGGCCGCAGCGCATAGTCGAGCTGCTCCATGCGGCATTGCCGGGGCGCCTTATCGGGCCGCCAGCGCACAAGGCCGGTTCCGTGGCGAAAGCGGTCGCCGGTGACCTGGTCGAAGCTCACCTCGACGACCAGCTCGGGCTTGAGCGGCAGCCACTCACTTTCCTTGCCGTCGTTCCACCGGCTCGGCCCGCCCGGTGCCTTGCCGGTGAAGCCAGGCGGCGCGATCAGCGCGTCCAGCCGCTCGGTCAGCGCGGCACGGTCCTGCTTCCCAAGCGCGGAGGTGAAGCCGACATGGTTGAGCAGCCCAGCCTTATCATAGAGCCCGAGCAGCAGCGAAACGACGGATTGGCTGTCCTTGGCACGGCGGAAGCCGCCGACGACGCAGTCCGCGGTGCGGTGCTGCTTGACCTTGAGCATCGCGCGCTCGCCGGGCCGATAGGGCTGGTCGAGCGGCTTGGCGATGACCCCGTCGAGAGCCCCGCCGCTGGCGGCGAGCCAAGCCTGCGCGCCCGCCAGGTCGGAGGCGTGGGGCGATAGCAGCAGCATCGCGCTGCCGTCACGCGCATGGAAGCGCTCAAGTGCCGCGCGGCGTTCGGCGAGCGGCCGGTCGGCCAGTCCGGTGCCGCCCAGCGCGAGACAGTCGAACAGCATTAATTGCGCCGGCGTCTCGTGCGACAAGCGCAGGATCCGGCTTTCGGCCGGATGCAGCCGGGCCTGCAGCGCATCGAAGGACAGGATGCCGCCCATTGGCAGGATCAGCTCGCCGTCCAAGACATAGTCATCGGACCGTGTCGCCAGCAGCGCCGCGACGATCTCGGGAAAATAGCGCGCCAGCGACTTGCCCGATTTGGAGCGCAGCTCGACATGGCCGCCCAGGCGCGAGGCGATCGCGCGAAAGCCGTCCCATTTGGGCTCGAACTGCCACGCACCCTGCACGGGCAACGCCTCGACGAGCTTCGCCTCCATCGGCACCGTGTCGGCGAGCGGATGCGGCTTGGCGGTCACGGGCGCCGCTTGCGCTTGGGCTTGTCGGAAAGCTCGACCCAGACCGGCGCATGATCGCTGGTCTTTTCCCAGCCGCGGACATGCATGTCGACCTGCGCGTCGACGAGTCGGTCGGCCAGCATCGGGCTGAGCAGCAGGTGATCGATCCTGAGGCCGGCATTGCGGCCATAGGCGTTCCGGAAATAATCCCAGAAGGTATAGATGGTCTCGTCCGGGTGGATCGTCCGCAGCGCATCGGTCCAGCCCTGCCCGGTCAGCCGGAAAAAGGCTTCGCGCACCTCGGGCGCGAACAGCGCATCGTCGAGCCAGCGCTCCGGCTTATAGACATCGCGCTCGGTCGGCATGACGTTGAAGTCGCCGGCGAGCATTACCGGCAGCCCCAATTCCAGCAGCCCCGCGGCATGCTCGATGAGCTTGTCGAACCAGCGGAGTTTATAGTCGAACTTGGGGCCCGGCCGCGGATTGCCGTTCGGGAGATAGAGCCCGCCGATGAGCAGCCCGTTGACCGCCGCCTCGATATAGCGGCTCTGGCTGCCGTCGGGATCGTCCGGAAGGCCGCGGCGCGTCTCGTGGATCTCGCCGACCCGGCTGAGCATCGCGACGCCGTTCCAGCTCTTCTGGCCATGCCAGACCGCATCATAGCCCAGGTCGCGGATTGCCGTTTCGGGGAACTTCTCCTGCGGCGCCTTCAGCTCCTGCAGCACGACGATGTCGGGCTGGCGTTCCTCCAGCCAGCGCAGCAGCACCGGCAGGCGTCCGTTGACGCCATTCACATTGTAGGTCGCGATCTTCACGCGAGACAGACGTTTCGAAGCGGCCCCGCGTTCCGCTCGCCCTTGATCGCGCGCCGATGGACGCGATCGCCGGAACTCCCGACGCCGTCGGCGCGCTTTGAAACCAGGCCGCCTCGACGCGGCGTTTGATGGAGAGCGACAATGGCCGGAGGAAGCGAACTGGAGCCCGGGGACTCGCGAAACGTGACCGGGACGGCCCATACGCCGGACGGACGCTGGAGCGGCGATGCGCCGGCGCCGGGCCATGGCGGCGAACTCGAACCTGCGGATTCGCGCAACGTCACCGGCACCGCATCGACGCCGGACGGCCGCTGGACGAACGACGCGAATGTCGACGGTCCCGGCGCTCCCTCCGCGCCGAAGCCTGGTTCGCCCGTCGAGGACGATCAGGGCATTCCTCAGACCGGCGAGGAGGATCCGCTGGCCGAAGTCAGCGCCGGGCCCGACGATGAGCGCAGCGCAGCCGATTTCTCGCAGTCTGAAGCCGAGAAGGACGCTGCGAACCAGTCGGGCGGCGATGACGACAGCATCGAGCCCTCGCGCATCCCGGGTTCGGCCGAAGACATCAAGGTTGCCGGTGAGACCGGGCCCGGTCCCAGCGGTGATCGCGCCCTGCCAACTGGTTGAAAATGGGTCGGTTCGCGCGTCGTGCGCAGGAACCCGGACTGCGTCCAAAGGTTGGTTCTGGCGAGGAGAACGCAGATGTCGGACCGCAACCCAGCCCATACCGGACCAGCCGATCCCGAGCAGACCGCTCAGGAGAGCGAGCAGGCCGGTATCGCCGACGAGGGGGCCGCCTACACCAACGCGATCGCGCGCGAGGCCGACCAGGGTGGTGGCAAGACCGACGCGGCCACAGCCGCGAGCAACCCGGCGATCGGCGCAGGTACTGCTGGCGACCCGGGCATCGCCGATCGCAAGGCCACCACGATCGACCTGGAGGACGAGACAGCCGCGGAGCGCTGGGCCGACCGCTATTCGGTGACGCGCGCGCAGCTCGAGGAGGCGGTCAGCGCGGTCGGCAGCGACGCGCATGCCGTCCAGACCTATCTGCGCGGCCAGGGCGGCGGCGACTAGATCGCGGCCCGTTGCGCGCCCGGCTCTCCGCAACGCCGGGCGCGGCAATCGTTGGAACGCGGTGGAGGAGCAGGATATGGACATTGCAACGACGGGCGCGGTCGAACGGATCGCGCGGGTGCTGGCCGGACAGCGTCTCAGCGCCAATGCCGACGGCGACGATGCCCATGCGGCAGGCGCGGTCGACAGCCAGTGGCACGAATTCGAAGACGATGCGATCGCGGTGCTCAAGACGCTGCGCGAGCCCGATGCCGAGATGGAGCGCGCGGGCGACATTGCGGTCTGGCAGCGGATGATCGCGGCCGCGCTCGGCGAGCCCGTCGACGACCTGCGCGCGAGCCCGGTAGAAGCGCCCGAGCCCGGCACCGACCCGCTGCACGAAGGCCCCTGACCCTCCCGTCTTGCACGGCCCGATTCCGAGCGTCCGGCGGCCGCTCGCTTGACTCGTTCATCCATTGCGAACAAAAAAGGAACGAATCACCTCGTTCCCGAGCCTAGCCATCCCATGGGTCAGCCCGCCGTCATCGCCCAGCTGCGCTCGCGCATCCCCGCCATCGAAGGTGTCGGCCAGCGCCATGCGTCGGTGCCGTTCGGGATCGACGCGCTGGACGGCTGGCTGCCGGGGAGTGGCCTCGCCACCGGCGCGCTGCATGAAGTGGCCGGCAGCCCCGAGTTATGCGACGATGCCGCCGCGACGATCTTCCTGGCCGGCATCCTCGCGCGGATCGACGGCCCGGTATTCTGGTGCCTGCGCTGGCGCGACCTGTTCGCCCCTGCCCTCGACCTGGCCGGCCTGGCGCCCGACCGGGTGATCCATGTCGAGGCGGGCAGCGACGTCAACGTCCTGCTGGCAATGGAGGAGTGCCTGCGTCATGCCGGCGTGGTCGGCGAGGTCGCCAAACTCTCGACCACCGCCTCGAAGCGGCTCCAGCTCGTCGCCGAGGGCTCTGGTGTCCCGGCCTTCGTGTTCCGCAGTGCAGCGCCGATCGAGGGCACGGGCGAAGGCACCGCCGCGATGACGCGCTGGCGCGTGCTCGCGGCGCCGAGCATTCCCTTGGGCATTCCCAGTCTCGGCCGGCCGCGCTGGGACGTGCAGCTCGAACGCGTGCGCGGGGGCGAACCCCGATCCTGGATCATGGAGGCCTGCGATGCGCAGGGTCGTCTCGCTCTACCTGCCCAGCTGGTCGACCGACCGGCTGCGGCGGAAGAGCGGCGCCGGGCAAGCTGAGGCCGGCCTCGCGCCCGATACGCCGCTCGCCACCGCCCTGCCCGATCATGGCCGCAAGGTCGTCGCCGCGATCGACGCGGCGGCGCGTGCCGCCGGCATCCGCACGGGCATGACCGTCACCAAGGCCCGCAGCCTGGTGCCCGAATTGGCCGTCATCGATGCCGACCCGGCCGCCGATCTCGTAGCGCTCCACCGGCTGGCGCTCTGGGCGGGGCGCTATTCGCCGTTCGTGGCTCCCGACCCGCCCGACGGCGTGTGGATCGACATCGGCGGTTGCGAGGCATTGTTCGGCGGCGAGCGGCCGCTGCTCAAGGACTTGCATCGCCGCATCGCCCGCGCGGGGTTCGCGGTACAGATCGCCGCGGCCGACACGCCCGGCTGCGCGCACGCGGTCGCGCGCCACGTGCCCGCCGGCCGCCCGGTGTCGATCCTTTCCGGCGACCAGCGCAAGGCGATGGCGCTGCTGCCGATCGCAGCACTGCGCCTCGATCCGGGCACGATCGACGGCCTGCGCAAGCTCGGCTTCGAGCGCGTCGAGCAATTGCTCGGCACGCCGCGCGGTCCCCTCGCCCGCCGCTTCGGCCGCACGCTCCACCAGCGCCTTGACCAGGCGCTCGGCCATGCCGGCGAAGCGCTTGAGCCGGTTTACCCGCCCAGGGTGCCGCGCGCGCGCCGCAGCCTGCTCGAGCCGATCGTCACGCCCGAGGCCTTTGCCCAAGTGATCGGAGATCTCGCCGGCGATCTTGCCGACCAGCTCGTCGCGCTCGGCCGCGGCGCCCGCCGGCTCGACTGCTATTTCCACCGCGTCGACGGGCGCACGCAGGCGGTTCGCGTCGGCACCGCCGCGCCCAGCCGCGATCCTGCGCATTTCGCCAAGCTGCTTGTCGCCCGGATCGATCAGGTCGAGCCCGGCCTCGGCATCGAGGCGATGACGCTGGTCGCCCCGCTCGTCGAGCCGCTCGCGGCGGCGCAGGCCGATCTGGCGGCGGGCGCCGAGCGCAAGGCCGATCTCGGCGCGCTGGTCGATGCGCTCGCCAACCGCTTCGGCCAGACGAGTCTCTACCGCGCCCAGCCTCGGGCCGGAGGCATGCCCGAGCGCTCGGTAGGGCAAGCCGCCGCGATGGAGGCTGCGTCGAGCCGCCGCTGGGCGGACGACCGGCCGCGGCCCGGACGCCTGCTCGACCCGCCCCAGCCGATCCAGGTCACCGCGATGCTGCCCGACCACCCGCCGGCAATGTTCCTCTGGGGACGCAAGCGCTACCGCGTCGTCCAGGCCGACGGTCCCGAGCGGCCGCACGGCGAATCTTGGCGCGGCCAAGGCCATGAGGCGCGCCAGCCCTTTGCCGTGCGCGACTATTTCCAGGTCGAGGTCGAAGGGGGCGGCCGCTACTGGCTGTTCCGCCAGGGCGACGGCGAGCATGGTGCGACGGACCCCATGACCTGGTTCATCCACGGTGCCTTCGCTTGAGTGCGGGATGCCCGGCGCCTAGCCGTACAATGATCCAGGTTCTTGAAGCGAGCGGCACCCGCTTTCTATCTCGCGCGTTCAAGCATCGACCCATGGGAAGACGATGAACCGGGAATCGGATGTGGACTATTTCGCGCGCCGCGCGCGCGAGGAGCGGGAGAAGGCGGAAAACGCGCCCGACCCGCCGCGCTACCGCAAGCATCTCGACTTCGCGCACGCGTATGAGCGCCGCGTCCTCATCCTGCGCCGAGAAGAGCGTGCCGCCAGCGCCTCCGTGGATGCCGAAGCGCGGTAAGCTTCATGGCCCAGGCCGGACAGCGCGGAGAACGCGGGCTCGCTTTGGCTGGCGCGGCGAATGCTTTCAGCCGGGTCGGCGCGTCCTCGCATCAGCCCGGCGGCGCGCAGTGCATTCTCGATGACTTGCCCGACGCCGCCGCCAGCAACCCGCTCGGGGTATCTAGCGGCGGTTGCGCACGCACCCGCGGCCGCCGCGGGCGCCGGCGCCGGGATGGGATGGGATGGGATGGGATGGGATCCAACCGCGCGTCGATCCACGGACGGCGCGCGAACCGGCGCGGCCAGTCCCCAGAAGCGTGCGATCCGCCGGGTCGAGGAAATCCCCGCCTCCAGCATATGCGGGGCGCTCGCGCCGCAGCTTTCGTCGCCACGGGTCGATAGCGGCGTGCCATGGCCCATGCCGGCGATCCGATACTCCTCGAGCACCGGGCGCCCGCGCGCATCCCGCCACACGCGATGGGGATGGCCATCGGCCATCCCGGTTTCCACCGCATCGTCGGAAACGCCGTGGATTGCCTGCCACTGCACCAGGATGGCATCGGCATTGGCAGGTACGACGGTATGGTCGGCGCTGCCATGCCAGATCGATAAGATCGGCCAGGGTCCGCGGTGCGGCGAGGCGGAACGGACGGCCGCCGCGAGCGCAGCCTGCCCCGGCCCGCCATGGCCGCGCATCCGGTCAAAGGCTTCGGGCACGCTGCCGGCCGAACCGAAGGCCAGCCCCGCGATGATCGCGCCGCCGGCGAACAGCTCGGGATAGGTCGCCAGCATCACGGAGGTCATCGCGCCGCCGGCGGACAGGCCGTTGATGAAGATCCGGTCGGGATCGGCGCCGTGGCGATCGACCATCGCGCCAATCATCTGGCGGATCGACAGGGGTTCGCCGGCATCGCGCCGGCTGTCCCCTGGCTCGAACCAACTGAAGCACAGGTTCATATTGTTGGCGCGGCGCTGCTCGGGAAAGAGCAGAATGAAGCCCTGTTCCTCGGCGAGCTGCGGCCAGCCGGAACCATCATCGTAGCCGGCGGCATTCTCAGTGCAGCCATGCAGCACAACCACCAGCGGCGCGTGCGCGCCGGCGGTATCGGGCACATAGAAATAGGCATCGAGCGCACCGGGGTTGGAGCCGAAGTCGCCAAGCGGCGTCAGCCTGGCGTATGCGCCAGGGGCAGTCCCGGCCGCGCGCGCAGCGCGAAGCGCGGTCAGCCTGCCAATCGTGTCCGATAGGGGTCTCATCGCTTGCTCCTTCGGCCAGGAAGCCGAAGGTGACCGGTCCCTATCAAACGGACTAGCCGGCCGATAGTTGCTGCGCTGCAACATAAATCAGCCGCCGGGACGATGCTTCTGAAAAAGACGTTGTCCGTCGGTCTTGGGGAAGCCGGTCAGGACGCGAGCAATTCCAGCAAGGCCTGGATCCGCTCGCTTCGATTCCATTCGTCGGTCGCCTCGGCAAGCACGAGCCTGCCATTCTTTTCGGTCAACCCTGCTCCAATCGCATCGGCGTCGAACCCGGTCCTAGGCGTGAGCGCAATCGCGGCGGGACCGGCGTCGATGCGCTCGATCTGCAGCGCCTGCGCGGCCAAGCGGATGCGGCCACGCGCCATCAGCGCCTCGGCTTCGTGCGGCAACGGCCCGAAGCGATCGAGCAATTCCTCCTCGAAAGCGTCCAACCCCGCATCATCTTCGATCCGCGCCAGCCGCACATAAAGACCGAGCCGCACATCGGGCTCGGGAATCCAGCTTTCGGGAAGAAAACCGCCCATGCCGAGATGTAATTCGGGCGACCAGCGCTCGACCGTCTGGCCTTGGGCGCTGCGCAGCGCCGCGCTCAGCAGATACTGGTAGAGCTGGGTGCCGATCAGCTTGATGTGCCCGGCCTGGTTGTCGCCGAGCAGGTCACCCGCGCCGCGCATGTCGAGATCCTCGGCGCTGATATCGAAGCCCGCTCCGAGCCGGTCATGGTTAGCAAGCGTACGTAGCCGCTTCAAGGTGCGCTCGCCGATCGCGTCCTCGGCCTGGGTGAGCAGGATCACCTGTCCGCGCCGATTGCCGCGCCCGACCCGGCCGCGCAGCTGGTGGAGCTGGGCGAGACCGAAGCGGTCGGCGCGCCAGACGATCATCGTGTTGGCGCTCGGCACGTCGAGCCCTGCTTCGATGATGTTGGTGGCGAGCAGGATATCGCCCTTGCAGCCGGCGAAGTCGACCATCGCCGCGTCGATCTCGGCGGCCGGCATCTTGCCATGCGCCTCGACCAGCGCGAGGTCGGGCACAATGCGGCGCAGCTTCTCGGCGAGCTTGGCCATGTCCTCGATCCGCGGCACGACGACAAAGCTCTGCCCGCCCCTGCCCTTCTCGCGCAACAGCGCGGTGCGGATGCGCACGTCGTCATATTGGTCGAGGCTGGTG
>PJUL01001232.1_pt1 | contig 11567 bp, 8 predicted proteins | sample 1512221 | NCBI WGS metagenome assembly PJUL01 (sample SAMN08177667, study PRJNA422409) | Feces metagenome, whole genome shotgun sequencing project.
GTGGTCGAGATGCTGCAAGGCGCCATGGGCGAGCTGCGCGTGGGCAACCCTGCGGAGCTGCGCGTGGACGTAGGCCCCGTGATCGATGCCGAAGCGCAGGCAAACATCACCCAGCACATCGATAAATTCAAGGCCCAAGGCCATCGCGTGTTCCAGCACCCGAATCACGTTTCTGCCATCAGCGCACCGGGCACCTTTGTGCCCCCTACCCTGATCGAACTGAACCACATCGGCGAACTGCAGCGAGAAGTCTTCGGCCCCGTGCTGCACCTGGTGCGTTATGCCCGCAACGACCTGGACCAGTTGCTCGATCAGATCAATGCCACCGGCTACGGCCTCACACAAGGCGTGCACACCCGCATCGACGAAACCATTGCCCGCGTGGTGAACCGCGCCCATGCAGGCAACGTGTACGTGAATCGCAACATGGTCGGTGCCGTGGTGGGCGTGCAGCCCTTTGGCGGTGAAGGCCTGTCGGGCACGGGGCCCAAGGCGGGCGGGCCGCTGTACCTGCTGCGCCTGCTGTCGCAGCGCCCGGTGGATGCACTCAAGCGCACATTCGCCGAAGCAGACCGCACCACCCCGCCTGACACCGAGCGGCGCGATCGCCTGGTGGCTCCATTGGCCGCGCTGGAGGAATGGGCGCTCCAACAAGGCAAAGCAGCGCTGTCGGCCGCCTGCCAGAGCTTTGCACAGCAAACCCAAAGCGGCACCGCCCGCGCCCTGCCCGGCCCCACGGGCGAGCGCAACGTCTACACCCTGGCCCCCCGCGCCCACGTACTGTGCATTGCCACCACGCAGGACGACCTGCTGCTGCAAACCGCCGCCGTGCTGGCGTCTGGTGGCACGGCGCTGTGGCCCACAGCGCACAGCACGCTGCGCGCACAGTTGCCCACGCTGGCGCAAGCGCAGATCACGTTGCGCGACAAGGTTTTGAGTGACGGCGCTGTGACGCTGGATGCCGTGCTGCACCATGGCGATGCCACCTCGCTGAAAGCGGTGTGCACGGCCCTCACCCACCGTGACGGACCCATCGTGGGCGTGACGGCGATGGCGCCCGGTGCCACGGACATCCCGCTGGAGCGTCTGCTGATCGAACGGACCCTGAGCGTGAACACAGCGGCGGCCGGGGGCAATGCAAGCCTCATGACGATTGGCTGAGTGCGGCGCAACCTGGATACCGCAGACGCATATTTCTAGCCAAATCAGCCTCTGGCGCTTGATGGATAAGCGCTAGCAGCTATTAATCGAGTAGCACCTTGGTCAGTTGAACCTGTGCAATCCGCACCCAAAGAATGTGTGCCAAAAGCGGCGCAAACCGGCCGTCAAACCGCAGCGCTCTGCAGCTTGAACACCGGGCGTCGCCCACCCACCCGCAGGCCGCGCGCGTTGATGATCTCCGACGCGCGACGCTTTGCCAATGCCGCGCGCTGTGGTTCGTCCAGCCAACCCAGTTGGTCCATCACCTCCACCGCGGCCGCCACCTGCGCCACCATGTTGCCGTCCATGATCTTGAGTGCAAACGCCTCGCCCCGGCTGCGGCTGCCCACCACCTGCACGCCGTCGGCCCCGGTTTTGGACACCCAGTCGCCGCGGCCTGCCTGCATGAATTCGTTGTCGTGCCGGCCCGTGCCTGATCCCAATTCGGGGTGGGTCACCATGGCGTCGGCCAGTGCGGTCAGGCTCTCGTCCAGCTCGGTGTCGGGAGCGCCACCCGCCAGGCGCGCATAGCCGCGGGCCAAGTGCGCCAGCGGCATGGCGTAGTTGGGGGCCGAACATCCATCGGTGCCCGCGGCCAACTGCTGCGGCGCCAGGCCGACCGCCTGCGCCACGCGCTCGCGGATCGCTGTTTGCAGCGGATGGCCGGGCGCAAGGTGGTCGTCTTGCGGCAAACCTTGGTGCACGCAATAGGCCACAAACCCTGCGTGTTTGCCGCTGCAGTTGTTGTGGCGCTCGTCGGGTGCAAACCCGGCAGGCAGTTCCAAGCCCGGCACTCCGAGCGCGGCAAACATGGGCACATGGCAGCCGCAACGCAGGGCTTTGTAGGTCATGTCCACGGTGGCCAGCATGTGATCCACCTGCTGCACATGCATGGGCTCGCCGTTGTGGCTGGCGCACAGCAGCGCCAGGTCTTTTGCGCCCCAACCCAGCGCCCTCGCGGTGCCCGACTGCATCAGTGGCAGTGCCTGGAAGGCTTTGATGGTTGAGCGCGTGAAGGTCACGGCGTAAGGGTCGCCCACCTGGGCAAGCACTCGGCCGTCGCGGTTCGCCACGGCCACCGCACCCCAGTGCTGGCACTCCACCAAGTCACCGCGGGTGACTTCGATCAATGGGACAAATTGCATGTGCGATCTGCGTAGTGAAAAAACAAATTTGGCTTCTACTTCGACACGGGTGCCAAAGTCAGCTCGTGAACCCAACTGGACGGCGTGCGCAGCAAAGCACGGTAGCCGGTCTGCGCCCAGGTAGTGCTCATGTCGCGGTAGCGGGGCGAGAACACCAAGCCACTCTGACCCGTCTGGTAGATGAAGCGCGACTGCTCCAGGTCCGCCAGGTCGTACACCGCGCGCAATGAAGCAGCATGGCGGTTCACGAACGGGCCTTTGGCCTCGCCCGCGTTGTACTGCCCCACGTTCACGGTGTACGAATCGCCATGCGAGGGCACGCTCACATCAAAGAAGCGCGCCAGCGCCGCCACGTTGCCAAAGGGGCGGTGGGCACTGACGGCCGGGTGGGCGGCGCCCCACTGCCAGCGGGCGGGGTCGGTGCCGTAGGCCGATTGCAGGCGGTCCAGCGCACGCGCCAGCGCAGCAGCGGATTGCTCGGCACAGGTGCTGGGCTGGCACCACCAGGCGTCGTTGCGCTCCAGCATGCCTTCCAGGCCGGCGCGGTAGTCGCGCTTGCCGTATGTGGCCTTGAAGCGGTCTTCGCCAATGCGCGGGATGACGAGGCCACGGGTCAACTCATCGGCCCACGCGGCAAAAATCAGCGGAGCGGCCCTGTCCGCATCCATGACGCCGTCGAAGTCTTTCAGCTGGGTTTGGGCTGCCGCTGCGAGAGCATGGGTCGACTGCGTCTGTTGCAGATACGGCAGAAGGCGACGCGTGGCCAACGAGGTGACGTCGCTGTGAATGGCCTGCATGGTTTGCGCATCGTGCTTTTCGGTGGCCTCGATCAGTTGCGCGATGCGCTCATAGCGATAGGGCAAGGCCCAATCCTGCGTGAGGAAATGGGGGTAGTCCGGCGCTGTAATGCGCTGGTTGGCGGTGGCCACCCAGCCCTTGCCTGCGCCGTCGTCCTGTGGTGTTTGCGCATAGTCCAGCCAGCCTTTCCACTCGTACCGCGCGTCCCATCCGGGCGATGGCGCCACGCCACGAATGTCATTCGCTGCATCACGCAGCGGCACGCGGCCCACGGCCTTGAGGCGGATGTTGCCCTGGTCGTCGGCAGCCACCACGCTTTGCATGGGCGAGTGGTAGTGCGACAGGGCCTGAAACAGCTCGTCCACGGTCTTGGCCTGGTTGGTCTGCAGCCCGGCCAACACGGTCTGGTTGTCTGCATCCAGTGCGCTCCAGCGCAGCGCGAGCACGTAGCGGCTCATGTCCAGCACCTCCGCGTGCACTGCCTGCGCATCACTCAGCACCGGGCCGTGGCGCGTGTGCCGCAGCGGCACCACCACGTCGGCGGCACCTTTCACGCGGATGGTTTCGTTGCGCACGCCAAAGGCCGCCCAGCCATCGGGCGTGCGGTATTGCGCGGGGTCGGCAGGGTTGATCTGTTCGAGGTAGAGGTCTTGCACGTCCGGGCCGGTGTTGGTAAAGCCCCAGGCCACTTTGTCGGTGCGGCCCAGCACCACAAACGGCAGGCCCGGCAAGGTAGCTCCCACGGCATCGATGGCGGCAATCGGCGTGCCATCGGATGCCTGGCCCGCAGGCGACTGCATGCCCGCGAAATACCAGATGGCCGGCGCAGACAAACCCAGGTGTGGATCGTTGGCCAGCAGCGGCTTGCCACTGACGGTGCGGGTGCCCGCCAGCACCCAGTTGTTGCTGCCTTTGCCCTCGTTGGTACCTGCGTTGCGGGTCAGCTCTTCGGCCCACGCCAGCATGCCGGCGCTGATCTGGCGCGACAAGAACCCGCCGGATTCGACACTTGGCTGCACCACAGCCGGTGACGTGGACGCGGTCGACGCCGCAGCTGGGGTCCGGTAAACGCCCAGTTGCCGATACAACGCCGACAAATCGGCTGTAGCGGCAGGCCGTTCGCCAGGGTATGGCGGCATCAGCTGCCACAACCGGTCGGTGTCCAGCGTGCGGGCCACCGACATGCGCGCAAACTCGTTGCCCCAATTGCCCCCCAGGTCCAGCGCCATCATCAACGCCCAGCCCACGCTGTCTTGCGGCTCCCACACCGCACCGGCATCACCACCGGGCTTGACGCCCAGCACATGAAATTCAGGCGGCAGCGCCTGCGGGCGGTCTTTGTGAAACGCATGGATACCGCGGCTGTAGGCCTGCAAGGCCTCCTGCGCATACAGGGGCAGGCTGTTGTACTGGCGCTGCGCCGCGCCAGAGATGTCCAGCGCACGCATGAGCTTGTCGGTCTCCAGCGTGGCCTCGCCAAACACTTCCGACAGCTGGCCGTGCATCACGCGGCGGTTGAACTCCAGCTGCCAGGTGCGCTCCTGCGCGTGCACATAGCCCATAGCAAACCAAACGTCTTGCGGGTTTTGCGCACTGATGTGCGTCACGTCGGCCGCATCGCGCCGCACCTGCACCGCATCGCGCAGGCCCGCCACGCCCAGCTTGCCATCCACCACGGCAAAGCTGCGCTGCACATACACCGCTGCACCGGTGCCTGCCAGCAGCACGGCCACCACCAGCCCAACGGCTGTCCGCTTCATCCACGCCATCTCGAATGTCTCCTGTGTCTTGTTGGGTTTGTGATCATCCAGCTTGCCGAATTGTGGCCGCTGGGGTGGCCTGCACGCCCCGTGCTTTCACGGGCTTGCGCCAGGCCCAAGTGCCGGGCCGCGCAGCGCCCCGGCGCCAAAGTGTGAAATGCTTGCGCGTCAGCGCAGGTGCACGCTGCTGCCAGCCACCTGAAAGTTCATGACGGGCGCACTGGGCTCGTTGAACGATACGCCCAGCGCAATCCGCCCCGTGCCATGCAGGATGCACGCATCGCGCCGCAAGCGCACCGGCGAGTCGCTGCCATCAAAGCGCACCCAGGTGCCAAAGCTGCTCATGTCGGTCAGCACAAAACCGCTGTTGCGCCAGTCGATGCGCGCATGCAGGCGCGATACCCGGGGGTCGTTGATGCACAGCTCGGCATCGGTGGCACGGCCCACGTGAACGGGCGCATCCGATGAAGAGAAAGACATGTCCACGCCGTGCCATGAAAACTGGATCTGCCCCAGGATGGAATCCGCAGGTGCGAAATGGCTGATCAGCCCCGCCTGCATTGTGAGCGAATCAGGCTCTTCGTTTTCGCGCCATTCGACCTGGTAAAGCATGAGCAGCTCGGTCTTGCCGCGGATTTCCATCATGCCCAGCTTGCGGTACCAGACATCGGGGGCAGTGCCCGCCAGCAGCACGGCCGTTTCGGTGGCCCAGATCTCCGCAGGGCCTGCGCGCTCGCACAGGCGCGAGGCCACGTTGACAGCATCGCCATAGCAATCGCCATCCACGTCCACCACCTCGCCACTGGCAACGCCGATGCGAATGTCCATGCGCAAAGGCTGGGGCCAGCGGTCGAGCCGGGCCTGGTGGTGGCGCAACATGGCGCTGGTCGCCACCACGGCGCTGGATGCATCGCCAAAGACGCACAGCACGCCGTCTCCCAGCTTTTTGACCACCCGCCCGCCACTGGCCTCTATGGAATTGGCAATCCACTGCGTGACTTGGGTAACCGCTTCAGTCGCCTTCTCATTGCCCAGCGTCTCGTACAACGACGTGCTGCCAGAAAGGTCTGCAAAGACCACCGTCGACAGCACGCTCATGAACCCTGGCCTCTGAGTAACATCATGTGAACCAGTTTAGTTCAAGCGGATTGGGGGCGCACTGTTTAAACCGTTAACAATTCTGTGCAGGTTGCGCGCCCGCCGCAGGGGGCGTTTTGGACGGAGGATTTCCCGAACTCAGCTGGCTCAAACTGCTCACAAATGCACACAGCCTCACAGAATGCGCATCCACCAATGCATAAAAATTGGCAACAAACGCATCCTCTTTGTTGTCTTTGCGCAAAAACGAGCGCGTGCCCTCTTGTGTCCAGCCCCTGTCCCGCTTAAGTTGGCCGACCCTGTTACAAAAACCGCACGATTTTCACTCCATGCGCTGGGACAAGCCCAACATCCGCAACAACCTGCACGACCTGCTGGGCCGGGACAAGCCGTCTTCCACGGCGTGGGTGCGCGACCATGGCCTGGAAGAAATTCGCCGGGCCATGTTGCAAAGCTTGATGGGCGTGTCAGGCTGCGAAGTGGCCCGCATGAGCATGCGGCTGCGCTATGCCGGCGACATTGAGGCGCTGTGGTACCTGCGCACCGACCTCTTCAACACCCTTTTGCTGCTGCGCGGACAGGCCAGCGCCCAGAATGCGCTGGACCGCATCACGCCGCTTTTTCAGGGCCAGCTGCCGCGCGCGCTGCGCGCACCGCTGCTACAGCCTGTGCAGCACGCACATCTCTGACCTTCCTGGGCGGACAGGGGCTGTTGCCCCAAAGCCAAGACCTTACTGGTGCCCCCAGTAGATCAATGCGTCTCGCCCCTCCACCGACAGCGACACCGTGGCGCCCACCGGCAGCAGCACCTTGGTCTCCACATGCCCGAAAGGCAGGTTGGTCAGCACCGGCGCCTTGATCTGTGTGCGCAGCCAGTCCACCACCGACTGCAGCTTATAGCCCTTGTCGTGCGGCGCCAGTTTGTAATTGGTGAATTGCCCCAGCACCACGGCCTTCTGTTGTGCCAGTACGCCGGAATGCAGCAGTTGCGTCAGCATGCGCTCGATGCGGTAAGGGTGTTCATGCACGTCTTCCACAAACAGCACGCCGCCCTTGACCTGCGGGAAATAAGGCGTGCCCACCAGCGATGCCAGCACGGCCAGATTGCCGCCCCAAAGCGTCGCGCTTTTCACGTAAACATCGCGCACTGCGGGCTTGCCCGTGGTGGGGTGCGGCTTCTCGTTGAGCATGCGCCAGCCGGTGCCTTCTCCATGGCCGGTCAGCAGGTCATCGAAACAGGCTTCCATGATGTCGTCGGGCTCGCCCTCCACACCAAAGTCCGCGCCCAGCGACGGGCCTGCCCAGGTGGTTGCGCCGGTCTGGGCCAGTACCGCCATCTGGAAAGCCGTGAAATCGCTCACGCCCACGAAATGCGTGCCTTTTTCGATGGCCTTGGCCACAGCCTTGTAGCGGATGCCCGGCAGGATGCGCGTGAGGCCGTAGCCCCCGCGCGAGATCAGCGCCACATCGGCACCGCTGGCAGCGGCGCGGTGGATGGCCGCCAGCCGCGTTTCGTCATCACCCGCAAACCGCGTGTGGGTTGCCAGTGCATCGGCATCCACCTCCACCTCGTGGCCCATCGCCTTCAGGCGGGCCAGTCCCCGCTTGAAGGCCGCCTTGTCACGCACGGCGCTGGAAGGCGAATAGATGTAGATGTGCTTGGGACCGTGGTCGTGGTGGCACTGCGAATGGTCGTGATCGTGGTCGTGCAAAGCGCTCAGGCCCGCCAAGGGCCTGCTCCGTCAAAAATAGGGATGTGCGGTGCCGCGTTAGCCGCCAACGCGGCTGGCACCGGCAAACGAGAAGTATTCCACAGCGCGCGCAGCCACGGCCTCGCCATGTTCCTGCACAAAGTGCCCCGCATTCGGCAGCACTACAGGCTCTGGGCAGCCGCGGATGGTTGGCTGCAGGGCGTGCATGGTGGGCAAACCCAGCACCGGGTCTTGTGCGCCCACCACCATCAGGCTCTGGCCCTGCCACTGGTGCTGCCAGAAATCGCGGGCTGCTCGAGACAGGGCTGCGCCTGCATCATCCATGGCGGCGGGCACGCGCTCCGGTAAGGCGCGCAACGCGGCACGGTAGCCTTTGTCGGGGAACGGCGCATCGTAGGCCGCACATTCGGCGCGGCTCAGGTGCGGGTTGCCCCGCGCCAGCAGACGGCCCACACCGTACAAGGGTTTGTCGCGACACATCGCGCGCCAGTCCACAAAACCTTTTGGCAAAGGGGCATCACCCGTGGCCAGCAAGGTGTTCATCACCAACAGGCCTTTGAACCGCTCTGGCATTTCCATCGGCAGCGTCAAGCCCAGGATGCCGCCCCAGTCCTGCACCACCAGCACCACGTTGCGCAGGTCCAGCCGCTCGATCAACTCCAGCAGCACCTGGCGGTGCCATTCGAACTGGTGCACACCCTCTTTCTTGGGCTTGTCGCTTTTGCCAAAGCCGATTAGGTCGGGCGCCACCACGCGGTCGCCTGCGGCCAGAAACGTGGGCAGCATGCGGCGGTACAGGTAGCTCCAGGCCGGGTTACCGTGCAGGCACAGCCATGTGCGCGGCGCATTCGTTGCATCTGGCGGTCCCTCGTCCACGCGGTGCAGACGCAGGCCCGCCAAGCTGGGCAGGTCGCTGATGTAGTGCGGTGCCCAAGGGTAGCCAGGCAGGTCGGCAAACGCAGCATCGGGCGTGCGCAGCGCATCGTCGCGCAGCGGGTGGCGGGCCAGCGCCTCGGCGCGCTGGTGGCGGCGGCGCTGCGCAAAAAAGCCGCTGAGCAGGCTGCCGCACTCGTCGGCCAGCACACCGCCCTGCACTGCGGTCTGGTGGTTGATCTCGGCATGGCCAAACAAGTTGAGCACCGAGCCCGCCGCGCCGGTTTTGGGCTCCACCGCGCCGTAGATGACGCGGGCCAGGCGCGCATGCAGCATGGCGCCGCTGCACATGGCGCAGGGCTCCAGCGTCACATACAGGCTGCAGCCATCGAGCCGGTAGTTGCCCAAGCGCTGCGCCGCTGCACGCAGCGCCACGATTTCGGCATGGGCCGTGGGGTCGTGGCCTTGCACCGGGGCGTTGCGGCCCGTGGCGATCACCGCGCCGTCCTTCACCACGATGGCACCCACCGGCACCTCACCCGCCTGCGCGGCCGCCTGGGCCTCGGCCAGCGCCAAGCGCATCCAGTGGGTGTCGTCGTGGGAAATCATTGCTATTTAAAACATAGCTGCCAGCGCTTTACGGGTAAGCGCCAGAGGCCATTTTTATGCTTATTTCACATCATCCGGCATGGGCCGGGTTTGCTGCATCAGGCTGTCCATCTGTTCCTTGACCTGCTGCTGGATCTGCTGGCTTTGGTCACGCACCGTGCCCGTGGGCGCCGACGCTGCACCGGAAACACCCAGCGCAGGCTGCAATGAAGGCACTGGCGCTCGCGTGGCAGACAGCTGCTTTTTGACGAGGACCCCCACCAGGGCCAGCGCCACCACCAGCCCCACCACTCCGAACACTGCACGCATAAGACTGCTCCTTGCCAGGCACACACCGCCCATTGGCCAAGCGACCGACTGTAAAGGCAAACCTTCCAAGTCAAACGGCCGCTTGCGGCGGCCGTTGTTCGCTGCAGCGCTGGGGCTGCGGGCCTCAGTTCAATGCCACGCGGCTGCCATCCTTGAAGGTGTAGAGCGTCACGGCGGGCGTGGTCAGCTCGCCTTTGGCCGTGAAGGCGATGTTCGCCGTCACGCCCTTGTATTCCGTCTTGGCCAGGAACGGCGTGAACACCTTGGGGTCCACCGAGTTGGCGCGTTTCATGGCGTCGGCCAGCACCATGGCGGCGTCGTAGGCGTAGGGGCTGTAGATCTGGAACTGGCCAGGGAACTTGGCGTCGTAGCGCTTCTTCCACTCGGCGCCGCCCTGCATCTTGTCGACCGAAGCGCCGCCGGTGGCGCAGGTCACGTTCTTGAGGGCCGGGGTCTTGCCCGACAGTTCGGGCAGCTTTTCGGTGCACAGCGCATCACCGCCAAAATACTTCACGTTGCCCAGGCCCAGCTGCTCCATCTGGCGCAGCATGGGGCCGGCTTGCGCGTCCAGGCCGCCGTAGAAGATCGCATCGGGCTTCTTGTTCTTGATGGCAGTGAGGATGGCCATGAAGTCGGTGGCCTTGTCGTTGGTGAACTCCTCGGCCACCACTTTCAGTCCCTTCTGTTGCGCGGTGGCCTTGAAGACCGAGGCCACGCCCTGGCCGTAGGCCGTGCGGTCGTCGATGATGGCCACGCTCTTGAGCTTCAAGTGGTCGGCACCAAACAGCGCCAGCGCCGCGCCCAGCGCGTTGTCGTTGGCGATCAGGCGGAAGGTGGTCTTGTGGCCGGGCTTGGTCAAATCGGGGTTGGAGGCCGAGGCGGTGATGTGCGGCAGGTCGCACTTGGCGTAGATGGCCGATGCAGGAATGGAAGTACCCGACTGCAGGTGGCCCACCACGCCTGCCACCTTCTGGTCGCACAGCTTTTGCGCCACGGCGGTAGCTTGCCGCGGGTCGCCCGCGTCGTCTTCGGCCGCAATTTCAAACTTGATCTTCTTGCCGCCGATCACGAGGTTCTGGGCATTCAGGTCGTCAATGGCCAGGCGCACACCGTTCTCGGTGTCTTTGCCGATGTGGGCAATGCCACCCGACACAGGGCCCGCGTGGGCGATCTTGACGGTTTGTACCTCTTGGGCAGAGGCCAGATTGGCCGCCAATGCAATGGCGGTGAGGGCAGAAATGCGGAACAGGGGCGAGCAAGCAAAAGCGGGACGAAACACGGTACGGAGTCTCCAAAATCAATCAAGGCAAACCTGTTGTGCACCGATCTTGTACACAACAAGCCCCGCATCCTAGCCATGCCCACGGTCATTTGCCGCACTTGCTATGCAAACTTAGCAATTTGCTCCGGCATCACTCAGGCTAATAAGTCCGGCCACTACCGCCCGGCAAGGCGCGCTGGGATAATCACGCCCCATGTCTCTCCTGCCCCACCAGCTTGAATTGCTCTCGCCCGCGCGCGATGCCGACATCGGCATAGAGGCCGTCAACCATGGCGCCGACGCCGTCTACATCGGCGGCCCCGCCTTCGGCGCACGGGCCGGCGCGGGCAATGACATCCGGGACATCGAGCGCCTGGTGAAGCACGCGCACCGCTTCAACAGCCGCATCTTCATCACCCTGAACACCATCCTGCGCGACGACGAGCTCGAAGCGGCGCGCCGCATGGCCTGGCAGGTGTACGAGGCCGGCGCCGACGCGCTCATCATCCAGGACATGGGCCTGCTCGCGTTGTCCGACATGCCGCCCATCCAGCTGCACGCCAGTACCCAGACGGACATCCGCACGCCCGAGAAGGCGCGCTTTCTGCAGGACGCGGGCCTGTCGCAGATCGTGCTGGCGCGCGAGCTCACGGTGCAGCAGATCGCTGCCGTGCACAAGGCGCTGGGGCCCGTGGATGCGCCGGGCCGCGCCAACATCGAGTTCTTCATCCACGGCGCGCTGTGCGTGGCCTACAGCGGCCAGTGCAACATCAGCCATGCGCAAACGGGCCGCAGCGCCAAC
>PJUL01001236.1_pt1 | contig 11530 bp, 9 predicted proteins | sample 1512221 | NCBI WGS metagenome assembly PJUL01 (sample SAMN08177667, study PRJNA422409) | Feces metagenome, whole genome shotgun sequencing project.
CATCCAGTCGGTCATCTCCCACAGGGTGTGCATCACCGACTCCCGGGCGCGATAGCCGTGGGCCTCGTAGGGCAGCACGGTGTAGCGCACGGTGGCCCCCGCCCCCTTCAGCGCGGCGTAGAAGCGCTCGCTCTGGATCGGGAAGGTGCCGGAATTGTCGTCCGCCTGACCTTGGATCAGCAGGATCGGCTCGTTGACCTGCTTCACATAGGTGAAGGGGCTCATCTTCGTATAGGTGTCGGTGGCCTGCCAGTAGGTGCGCTGCTCCGACTGGAAGCCGAACGGCGTCAGGGTGCGGTTGTAGGCGCCCGAGCGCGCGATGCCGGCCCGGAAGAGGTCGGTGTGGGCCAGCAGGTTGGCGGTCATGAACGCGCCGTAGCTGTGGCCGCCCACCGCGATGCGGTCGCGGTCGGCCACGCCCAGGGCCACCACCGCGTCGACGGCGGCCTTGGCGTCGGCCGTCAGCTGCTCGACATAGGTATCGTTGGGCTCGGCGCCGTCCTTGCCGATGATCGGCATGCCCGGGCCGTCCAGCACCGCATAGCCCTGGGTCAGCAGGAACAGGTGGCTGGCGCCGCCCGGACGGGTGAAGCGGTTGCCCGCGTCCACCGTCTGGCCGGCCACCGAGGCGTCGGTGAACTCTTCGGGATAGGCCCACATCAGCATCGGCAGCGGGCCGTCCTTGGCCTTGTCGTAGCCGGCCGGCAGGTACAGGTCGCCCGACAGCTTCACCCCGTCGGCGCGGCTGTAGGTGATGGTCTGCTTGGTGACGCCGGCGAACTGCGGGGCGCGGTCGACAAAGGCCGTCAGGGCCTTGCCATTGCCGCCCTTCAGCGGCTTGACGAAGTAGTTGGGAACCTCGTCCTTGCTCTCGCGGCGGGTGATCAGGGTCTTGCCGGCCTCGTCGCCCAGGGCCACCGGGGCCTCGTAGTACGGCGCCTTGGCCTGCCAGATGCGCGAGGTCTTGCCGTCGGCCAGGTTCATCACGCCGACGAAGGGATATTCGCCCTTGGCCGTGGCGCCCTCGCCGGTGACGAACACGCCCTTGCCGTCGGGCGTGAAGTGCATGACCGCCTCGCCCTGGGCGTTACGGCGGCTGACCACGTCGCCCGGATCGCCGTAGCGGTCCTGGTAGTTGCGCTCCAGCAGCAGGCGGCCCGCGCCGGGCTTGGACGGGTCGATCGCCAGGCGCTTTTCCTTGCGGTTGTCGAACCAGCGGCCGGTGACCAGGGCGAAGTCGCCGCGGCCCCAGTCGATGCCGGCGTAGCGCAGATCAAGGTCGATCAGGGTGATCGGGGCGGCGTCGAACGGCGCGGCCTGCATCAGCACGCGGTCGTGGATCTCGACCTTCTTCTTGGGATCGCCGCCGTCCTGGGCCTCGGCCCAGACCAGGGTCGAGGGCGCGTCGGAGCGCCATTGGGCCGAGCGCGGGCCGGCGACCACCGCGTCGAAGGCGGCCGGCAGGTTGTCGGCCAGCGGACGGTCGGCCAGGGTCTTGACCAGCTTGCCGTCGGCCGCGTCCAGCACCTGGATCTCGGTCGGGAACCGGCTGGCCGGCACCAGGTAGCTGTAGGGGCGCTTGAGGCGGGTGACGAGCAGGTAGCGGCCGTCGGGCGAGGCGCCGAAGCCGCTGATCACGCCGGGCGCGCCCACCGGGACGGTCGCACCGTCGGCCAGGGCCACGCGGGCCAGCTGGCTGGTGAAGTAGTGGTCGAACAAGGCCTCGTCGTGGGCGTTCGCCAGCAGGTCCTGATAGGTGCGGATGGCGGCGGTGCGGCCGGCGGCCTGCTGCACGATCGGCCCCTCGGGCGCGGCCGGCTCGGCCGGGGCGGCGCCGCGGCCGGCGGGGACCTGGCGCACCAGGAAGCCGCTGTCGTCGGGCAGCCAGTCGTAGCTGCCGCCGAAGGCCGCGTTCAGCACCGGGCCGGTCAGCTTGCGCACGCTGGCGGTCTTCAGGTCGGCGACCCACAGCTCCAGGCCCGCCTGCGCCTCCATCACCAGGGCCAGGTGCTGGCCGTCCGTCGACCATCGCGGCTCGATGAAGCGCGCGCCCTTGGGCAGGGCCACCTGCCGCACCGCGCCGGTCTTCACGTCCTCGAAGGCCAGGCTGTTCATCCAGTTGGTGCGGGCCTCGATCGGGCCGTTGGTGCGCGGATTGATGCGATAGCCGCCCAGCCGCAGGATCGGATCGGCCACCGCCCGGATCGGCGGCAGGTTCTCGCGGCCCAGCAGGGCGATGGTCTTGCGCTCGGGGCTCAGCGTGACGCCCGGCGTCGGCGCGGCGTCGAGGATCTGGGCGATCGGCGCCGGCGGCGTGCGATAGGCCTCGCCGGCGAACGCGGTGCCCGCGCCGCAGGCCATGGCCGCCACGGCGGCCGAAGCGGTCAGCGCCAGGACACGGCGCTTGAAGCGATTATCGAACATGAAGCCCCCGGAAAACGCGTGGAAGGGGCAGCAATAGGCGCGCTTACGGCTCAGGTGAACGGGAAAGTGCGCGCCGGGCGGGATATCGGCGGTTGGGGGTTTGCTGGGGTGGGAGAGCGGATCGACCGAGAGCTTGGCCGAGTCAGCGCTTCAGCCCCCCCGCAAAGGCCATCTCAGATCCAACTCGTGGAAAACCCTCCCCCAAAGCGAAGACACTTCATTCATCTTCAAACTAACGCCCACCTCGGCGATACTTTTAATAATTGGCGGAAAGTGAGTAAAATTTTGATCAAATTTCATCGTACCAAAAGTTATATCGATTGACGATGGGCACACCGAGACAATATCCGCTACGAATAGTATTACGCTGCGCCTGACGTACGAAATGGGAGTTTCTTCGTGATAAGAACCGCCGACTTGGCGAGCAACGCCTTCCAGCGTGTGACCAATCGGCAAAAGCCGGCGTTGCCCCATCCGACTGCCAATGCCTTTGATGAAGAACCATGGCGGGCCTTGATCGAAGCAACAGACCCTGATCTTCGTGATTTTGAACTAGCCATCGCCGCCGTGTATTTCGGGCGGCAAATCCGCAGCCTTCGGAACGAGGTCATTGGCGCGTCCTTCGAAGGCCTAGGCAAGCGTGAAGTACTTCGCTTGGCAGTCGCGCGCGCCAATCGCGCCTTCATGTTGATCCGCCGCAGGTCCCGAACTCCCACGAAACGGTCACCTGAAGAACCCGACGCCGTAAACCTGCAAGGCTTCGCGCACCGTGGCCTGGGCGGCAATCGCATGCAGCCCGACGCCAGCGCCGACGCCATTATCTCTGGCATGATTGACGCCGTGCCCCATTGGTTTGCTCAGGCTGCTATTCGCGGCCAACGCCAAACTGGTGCCAAACTAGATTTCGGAGCGCTGGGCACATTGGCCGAAAGCGCGTTTTCAATCGAGCGAAGCTATCGGGATCTCTGGCAGCAAGTTTTGTGGGAGCCCTGGGCCCTAGGCAAAGACGGAGCATCCTTCACGTTGGCCCCCAAAGACCGGAACGAGGCCCTCAAATGGCATGCATGGGCGCTGCGACAGGAAGCCATTACAACCATGCCTGGCGTCCTTGACAGCTTCATCGACTATCAGGAACCGGGCGAGGAGATCTCCCAGCCCCTCCAAACTGTTGTTGAGGCCACGGCGAAAGGCCGGGGGCTTCGCATTCGAACCGCCAAGCCCCCGAAAGCCTCGGCAAGGCGTCGAACACATAGCTTGGCCGTTGCCAAGGCGTCCTATCTAGGTGGTTTTCTAAATCAACCTTTGGACGACGGTTTTCCAGAAATCACCGCCCACCTTCTGAGCTTGGCCTGGATGGTCATAGATGACCTCGCCGAGTGTTTGCTCAGAAACGGGTACCGCGAGGGCCTTACCTACCCCGAGATCCGCAGCCTCTCCTTTGGCGTCCCTCGTGCCACCTTGCTATCGACCTTGCGGACCTGCTTAGGCGTTACCCCCGCCTTGGCCGATGCCATCGCGAACTGGTTGACTAGCGACCCAGCCGATCTTGCTGCCTGCTTTCGCGGAGGCGTCTGGCATCGCCCGCTAATCAAGCTGGACGAGGATGAGCTTCTTCTGTTGGCCGCTCCAATCTGCGCGGGCAACGGAATACGGCGGATCGAGCGCTGGCTACAAGACAGCAAACTGGCCGAACGCCTTTCCAGTTCACCGCCGGGCATCCTCTACGAGCGAGACGTTCGCTTGCAGTGCGCCGAAGCGCTGGAAGCGAACGACTTGATTGAAGACGGCGAGGTTTCGCGCGAAGGCCTAAAGGCCGCCAAGAACGGCGGAGAAGAGATCGACTTCCTGGCTCGGATCGGTTCGGTCGTTCTGGTTGGCGAGATCAAATGCTTCCTAATCCCGACCGAGCCTGCTGAATGCTATAATCATCGACGCAAACTCGAGGATGCGGCCGCCCAGGCCTCACGCAAGGCCGCTTGGTTGGCGACAAATCGAGAAATGTTGGCGGAGCTGCTTAGAGGCGCGAAAGTAGATGCTGCTTTAACGTTCTTGCCCATCGTGATCCTCAATCAGTCTGCCGGATCCGGTGAAGTGGTCGGCAACTGCATCATCACCGACACTCACTTTCTGAAACTCTATCTGGGCTCCGGTTCGTTCAGCTCGGGCGCCGTGCTCAATTTTAAAACCGGGATGTTCGAGCCGCTCTTTACCCGCTTGTATGCAAGCGCAATGGAAGCAGAGGCAAAACTTTTCGAGACACTGAGCCACCCCCCAGGCTTGAAGATTTATCTGGACGCCGTGCGCTGGAAAAAGACACCCATTCCGACCCGGGAAGGCGTCAACTTCTTGATCGACACGCCCTATCTGGATGGCGCAGCTATGCACTCGCCAGGCGCATCGACAATCGCCAAAGCCTTCATGGCGGAAGGCCCTGCCTAAGGCACGCCCAAACTGCCCTCCAAAGCGCTATTCGCTTCCCCCCTACCGCCTCACCACCGCCCCGCCCTTCATCACGAACACCGGCTTCTCCAGCACGGTCACGTCGGCCAGCGGGTCGCCCGAGACCGCGATCAGGTCGGCGTAGCGGCCCGCCGTCAGCTGTCCCAGATCCTTCTCCCGCCCCAGGGCCTGGGCGGCGTTCACCGTCGCGGCCTGGATGGCCTGCAGCGGGGTGGCGCCATAGCGCACCATCACCGCGAACTGCCTGGCGTTGTCGCCGTGCGGATAGACCCCGGCGTCGGTGCCGTAGATCATCTTCACACCGCCCTTGAGGGCCTTGCGGAAATTCTCGCGCTGGACCTCGGCGATGTCGCGGTCCTTGCGCAGGTTGTCCTCCAGCACCCCGTTCCGGGCGCCCTCGGCCTGGGTGTAGTCGGTGTTGTAGATGTCCATCGAGAACCAGGTGCCCTTCTGGGCGGCCAGCCTGATCCCCTCGTCGTCGACGAGGCTGGCGTGCTCGATGGTGTCGATGCCGGCGCGGATCGCTTCCTTGATGCCGGCGCCGCCGTGGGCGTGGGCGGCGACCTTGAGGCCGGCCATGTGGGCCTCGTCGGCCACGGCCTTCATCTCTTCGTAGGTCAGCTGCTGCTGGCCCGGCTCGTCGCCGCGCGAGAAGACCCCGCCGGTGGCGCAGATCTTGATCACCTGGGCGCCGTACTTCTTCAGCGTGCGCACCGCCTTGCGGGCCTCGTCGGGGCTGTCGATGTTGTAGGGGGCCTTCTGGTCCATCGACGGCGGGAAGAAGGTGCTGTCGCAGTGCCCGCCGGTGGCCCCGATGGCGTAGGTGGCGGTGACCACCCGCGGCCCGGGCACGACGCCCTCGTCGATCGCCTCGCGCAGGCCCACGTCGTTGAAGCGGTCGGCCCCGACGTTGCGCACGGTGGTGAAGCCGGCGTTCAGGGTGGCCTTGGCGTTGGCGGTCTGGGTCACGCTCCAGAAGGCGTCGCTGAACTGCAGGGCGTTGTAGCCGCCATAGACCGGCGAGGCGTCGAGATGCACGTGCATGTCGATCAGGCCCGGCAGCAGGGTCGCGCCCGCCAGGTCGACGGCCTCGGCGCCGGCGGGGATCGGAAAGTCGCCAGCCTTGCCGACGGCGGTGATCCGGCCGCCGACCACCAGCACCACGGGCTTGTCGACATAGCGCCCGGAGGCGACGTCGAGCAGGCGGGCGGCGGTGACGACCTTGGTCTCGGCGGCGTGCGCGGCGCCGGCGCTCAGCGCCAGGGCGGCCAGGGTCGAAATCGTCAGTCCACGCATGCGTCGGCCTCGCGCTGAGTTGCAGGCGAGGACGCTAGAGCGTGACCGTGAAAGTGGAAAGGGCGGCCGCGCATGGCGACCGCCCCTTTTTCGTCAGGCCTTGAAGAAGGCCAGCAGGTCCGGGTTGATGATCTCCGGATGGGTCGTGCACATGCCGTGCGGCAGGCCCTTGTAGACCTTCAGCTCGCCCTTCTTGACCAGCTTGGCCGACAGCAGCGCGGAGTCGGCGATCGGCACGATCTGGTCGTCGTCGCCATGCATCACCAGCACCGGCACGTCGACCTTCTTGAGGTCGTCGGTGAAGTCGGTCTCGGAGAAGGCCTTGATGCAGTCGTAGTGGGCCTTGACGCTGCCGGTCATGCCCTGGCGCCACCAGTTCCAGATCACGCCCTGGTCGACCTTCGCGCCCGGACGGTTGAAGCCGTAGAACGGGCCGGCCGGCACGTCGTAGAAGAACTGGGCGCGGTTGGCGGCGGTGGCGGCGCGGAAGCCGTCGAACACCTCGATCGGCAGGCCGCCCGGGTTCTTGTCGCTCTTGACCATGATCGGCGGCACCGCGCCGATCAGCACGGCTTTCGCCACCCGGCCCGGCTTGGCGCGGGCGACGTAGTGGATCACCTCGCCGCCGCCGGTCGAATGGCCGACGTGGATGGCGTTCTTCAGGTCGAGGTGGTCGGTCAGGGCCGCGACGTCGGCGGCGTAGGTGTCCATCTCGTTGCCGGTGTCGGTCTGGGTCGAACGGCCGTGACCGCGGCGGTCATGGGCGATCACCCGGAAGCCCTGGGCGTAGAAGAACATCATCTGGTTGTCCCAGTCGTCGGCCGTCAGCGGCCAGCCGTGGTGGAACACGATCGGCTGGGCGGTCTTGGGACCCCAGTCCTTGTAGTAGATCTGCACGCCGTCCTTGGTCGTGACGAAACCGCTGCTCATGGTCTTGGCTCCAGGGGAAGAGATCGCGGGCGCAGCCGCGGCGAAGGACGGCGCGACCGCGAAAGCCGCCAGGCCCAGGCCAGCGGCGAGGACGTCCCTGCGCGAGGCGCCGTCGTCGGAAGGTTGGGTGGTCATCGCTCGCCCTCTGCATCGAACAATCGGGGACGGCGTCATGCCGTTCCCGAGCCCGTGCAAGGTGGCCCAGCGCGCCCGATGGGGCTTGAACGTATCGCGCGACCGCTGGGACGAACGCGCCGAGGCGTTGGCGAACGGCGAAGACTGGAAGGGGCGTTTGCGGTCCCAACGCCCAGGCGCCATCCTCGCGCGATGTCCGACCGTTACGAGCCGACCTCCGACTTTCTCAAGCTTGTCATCGCCGAGCAGGCGCCGCTGTCCGGCGCCGAAGGCGCGCAGGAGAACCTGCGCCGGCTGATCGCGCTGGCCGCCGACGCCGATCGGACGAACCGCGACTGGGCGGTCCTGCTGCTGTCCCAGGAAGAGGTCGACGGCCCGGATGTCCGCGAGGCGCTGTTGCGCGCGGCAAGGGACGAAGACGACATCGTCCAGGCCGAGGCGGTGCTGGGCCTGGCTCAGCGCGACGCCAGCCTCGCCCTGCCCTTCGTGCAGGCGGCGCTCACGGCCGAGACCGTGGCCGCACCCACGCTGGAGGCCGCCGCGCTGTGCGCACATCCCTCGCTGATCGCCGACCTGAAAGTCTGGGCCGAGCCGTCGGACGACACCTATATCGACGCCCTGGCCGCCGAGGCGCTGGCGGCCTGCGCAGCGGCTTCTTCGCCGCCGCAGCAGTAGCGGGCCTACTCGACGCGCGGCAGCACCAGGGCGACGCGCAGGCCCGGGCCCATGCCGTTGTACTCGCCCGGCCCCTCGGCCAGTTCCAGCCGGCCGCCGTGCGAGGCGGCCACCGCCTGCACCAGAGACAGGCCAAGACCCGCCCCCGGCTCGCTGCGGCTGTTCTCCAGGCGCACGAAGCGCTGGACCACGCGGGCGCGGTCTTCCTCGGGCACGCCGGGGCCGGTGTCGGTGACCGAGAACTCCAGCTCTCCCGACGAGCGGCGGCGCAGGCGCAGCATGATCGCGCCGCCCTCCGGCGTGTACTTGATGGCGTTGTCGAGCAGGTTGGCCAGGGCCTGGGCGATGAACTCGCGGTTGCCCCGCAGGGACAGGGCCGGCGTCACCTCGGCCTTGAAGTCCAGCCCCTTGTCCTCGCACGAGAACTCGTAGAGCTCGGCCATGTCAGTGGTCAGGTCGCTGGCATCGAACGGCTTCTGGTCGGGCGCCTGGCCGGCGGCCTGCAGGCGGGCGATGGCGAGCACGGCGTTGAAGGTCTTGAGCACGCCGTCGGCGTCGGCCAGGGCCGTCTCCAGCGCCGCCACCGGGTCGCCCTTGCCGTTCTCGGCGTCGATCAGGGCCACCTCCATGCGGGCGCGCAGGCGGGTCAGGGGACTGCGCAGGTCGTGGGCGATGGCGTCGCCGGCGTGGCGCAGACCGCCCATCAGCCGCTCGATGCGGTCGAGCATGTCGTTCAGGCCCTCGGCCAGCTCGTCGTACTCGTCGCGCACGCCGCGGATCTTGGCGCGGGCGTGCAGGTCGCCGCCGCGCACGGCGTTCACCACGTCGACCAGGCCCTGCATGCTGCGGCTGACGTTGCGGCTGATCAGCACCCCGCCGGCCAGGCCCAGGATGATGACCAGCGCGCCGGCGCCCCACAGGGCCCGGACGATCTTCATCACATAGCCCTGGGACTCGGCGACGTCGGCGCCGACGAACAGGATCTCGCCCCCCGCCAGGCGCTCCTGCACGCCGCGGGCCGGCCGCCGCACGGGCGCGCCGTCCAGGTCGGTCTCGGTCAGGGTGAAGGTGTCCCAGCTGGGCCCCACGCCGTTGAAGTCGTCCAGCGGCGAGGCCTCGATCGAGCCGGTGATCTTCTTGCCGGTCTTGTCGGCCAGGAAGTAGACGAACGGCCGCTCGCCGATCGAACGCTCGACCAGGGTCTGGTTCAGGGCGTTGATGCCGCCCTGGCGGTAGGCCGCTTCCAGGCTCTCCATCTCGCGGGTGATCTCGGCGTCGGCGCGCCGGTCCACCTCGCCGGCGGTGGCGATGTAGATGTAGCCGAGGAAGGCCGTCGCCGCGGCCGCGAACAGGGCCAGGAACAGCAGGGTCAGCCGGAACGGCGTGGAACGGACGAGGCGCGGCAGGCGCATGGTTCTAGCTCTTCTTGCCCATCAGGGCGGCGGTGTCTTGGCGGCTGTCGAGGATGCGAAGGACCTGGATCCCCGCATCGTCGGGCAGCGGGTCATAAACGATCACCCACGGCCCAACGGAGAAGGATCGCGGGTCGCCTTCGAAGTCGGGCCTTGGCCGACCAAGCATCGGACGCCGCGCCAGCAAGACCAGCGCCGCTTCCAGACGATCGGACACCGCCTGGGCGCGATCAACGCCGCCTTGTCGAGCGATCCACAGCGCCAATCGCAAAGCGTCGCGCCGAGCGTCAGGGCTGCGTTCGATCCTGCCCCCGGCCATGTCGCGCGCTAGCGGCCTTCCTTGCGGAGAATTTCGCGCACCTCGGCCATGACGTCATCCATGGTCCAGGGCTCGCCCTTCCCCTCGGCCAACTCACGCCGCGCCTCGATGATCGACTCGTTGATGGCGTCGTGATTGCGCACCAACCAGGCCTCCATCTCCTCATCGGAGGGGATCGGGCCAAGGCCGTCACCGACCTCGTCGTCCGGGATGGGCTTGGACGGCTTGTTCATGGCCCTCAGCCTAACACGGGTCCGGCAGGCCGCCTACGGATCGAGCCGGTAGCCGGCCCCGCGCACGGTCTGCAGCATGGCCCGGTCGAAGCCCTTGTCGATCTTCGATCGCAGGCGGGAAATGTGCACGTCGATGACGTTGGTCTGCGGGTCGAAGTGGTACTCCCACACCTTCTCCAGCAGCATGGTGCGGGTCACCGACTGGCCGGCGTGGCGCATCATAAATTCCAGCAGCTGGAACTCGCGGGGCTGGAGGTCGATCTCCTTGCCCTGGCGATGGACGGTGCGGTTGATGAGGTTCATCTCGAGCTCGCCGACCTTGAGGGTCGTGGCGACGGCGCCCGTCTCGCGGCGGCGCGACAGGGCCTCGACGCGGGCGATCAGCTCGGGGAAGGCGTAGGGCTTGACCAGATAGTCGTCGGCGCCGGCCTTCAGGCCGTCGACGCGGTCGGTGACCTCGCCCAGGGCCGACAGGAACAGCACCGGCGTCTGGTCGCCCTCGCGGCGCAGGGTCGAGACCACCTCGACGCCGTTCTTCTTGGGCATCATGCGGTCGACGATCAGCACGTCGAAGCCGCCCTTGCCGGCCTCGACCAGGCCCGCCTCGCCGTCGGGCGCATGGACGCACTGGTAGCCGGCCTCGGTCAGGCCGTGGGTCATGGCGCCGGCGGCCTCGAGATCGTCCTCGATAATCAGAATACGCATCAGCCAACCCCTCGTGCGCCGATGGAGAAACGACCCACGTTCTCCCGATTCGACCAACCGGCGCGATAGTAGCCGGCTCGATACCGGCTTTGCGAGGCAGCGTACCTTAAACCTTGGTCACATACGAAAAATCCCGCCCCGATGGCTCGGGGCGGGATCGATCTTCGGTCCGTGGAGGATGGGCCTACGGCGCGATCTTCAGCGGCACGATGGTCGGGCGGCCGGCGCGGACGATGCGCAGGTTGACGCTCGGACGCTGCAGCTTCTTGGCCGTCTCGACCGCGGCGTTGACCTCGGCCACCGTGGCGACCACCTCGCCGTTGACGCTGGTGATCACGTCGCCCTTGCGCAGGCCCTTTTCGCCGGCGTCGGACGAGGCCTTCACGTTGTCGATCAGCAGGCCCTTGATGCTGGCGTCGATGCCGTTGGCCTTGCGGCCGGCGTCGTCCAGCGGCGACAGGCTCATGCCGAGCGCCTCGGCCTTGGGGGCGTCGGGCTTGGCCGGAGCGGCCTTTTCACCGCCCTCGTTGTCGTTGTCGGCCAGTTCCTTCTCGGTCGGGCGCACGCCAGAACGGATCTCGACGGTGCGGGGCTTGCCGCCGCGCAGCACGGCCAGCTTGATGACCTCGCCCGGACGGGCCTTGGCCACCTCGCGGGTCAGTTCCGAACCGCTCTTGATCGCCACGCCGTTGACGCTGGTGACCACGTCCTCGGGCATCAGGCCGCCGCGCTGGGCCGGACCGCCCGGCACCAGGTCGGCGACGATGGCGCCCTTGGTCCCGGCCAGGCCCTGCGCCTCGGCCATCTCGCTGGTGAACGGCTGGATCTGGGCGCCGATATAGCCGCGCACCACCTTGCCGCCGTTGATCAGCTGCTTGGCGGTGGCCTCGGCCACGTCGGCCGGGATCGCGAAGCCGATGCCCACCGAGCCGCCGGTCGGC
>PJUL01001238.1_pt1 | contig 11492 bp, 8 predicted proteins | sample 1512221 | NCBI WGS metagenome assembly PJUL01 (sample SAMN08177667, study PRJNA422409) | Feces metagenome, whole genome shotgun sequencing project.
GATTTCAGTTTCAACGATGTTCTGGTCGCCCAATGGCCATTTTACGATGCGCTGAAATGCGCGCCGCTGATGTTGCTGCGCACCCAATTGACTGACCAATTGCGTCGGGAGACATTTGAGGAAATGGTGCGCAGACGCCCCGATGCCGTGGCCTTCACCATTGCCGGGCAAGGCTCCCCTGCCCTGTTCGATCAGAGCGAGGAAATCGAGGCGGTGGCAAAATTCGTGTTCGGGATCGGCACAGGCTTGAGCAAGGCGGCCTGATAGCGCTCAATCCGCGCCGACGCTGGTGTCGGTGGCCAGCAGCACGGCCTGCTCCACCCATTGCTCGCGGCGAATGCGCCCCTTGACCGCGATGCGCCCCTCCAGCCAATCCAGATTGCTGGAATGCCAGGCCGCGATCTGGTCGTAGTGATAAATGCCCAGATTGTTGAGCGCCGCTTCTGTCTTGGCGCCAATGCCTTTGATTTTCCGCAGATCATCCGGCCTGCCGCCACGAGGGGCGGGCAGTTCCGGCGGACGGTTGGACTGCCGGGGTGGCGAGGCGGTCGGCGGCGCGTCGCGCTCGGCGATACCAGCCAGCCGTCGCGCGCCGGACGGCTTTGCGGGCGATGCAACCACGATTTGCGGTGCCGCCGCCAGGGCGGGTCGCGGGGCGGAATTGCGCAGCATGCGATGGGTGCCATAGCCGATGATGCAGCCGCATAGATAGGCCACGAGCAGCAGAAGCGCGATCTCGACCGCATGATCAAAACTGATCATTTCGCGCCTCGGCGTGGCTGGCTTCGCGGAAGGCTAAGCCAGCCGGTGATCAAGCCGATTGCGAGCGCTGCAAGCATGAAGGGCCAGTAGACGCTCACGAGAAAGATCAACGATGCCCAAAAATTCTGCACGAGACCTTTCCTCGTTGCGGTCTAGCGATTCCTGACGAGATGGCGCGGCGCGTTACTCATTGGCGGTGCCGATCGTGACCACGATCCGCCGATTCTGGCGCTTTCCGTCCTGCGTTGCGTTGTCCGCGACGGGCTGGGACTCGCCATAACCAATGGCATAGAGGCGCGCCGGATCGACATTGCGCTCGATCAGGGCATTGACCACGGCCTCGGCCCGCGCCACCGAAAGCGCCAGATTGCGCTGGTCATCGCCATCGCTATCGGTGTGGCCTTCGACATAGATTTTGGTGTCGGGACAGAGAGCGAGCGCTTCGCCGAAACGGTCGAGTTCGGCATCGGCGCTGTCGGCGATAATGGCATTGCCGGATTGGAACAGGATGGCGTTATGCGCCGACAATTCGGCAATGCGGTCGCGGCACAGTGCGAGCTGGTCAGGCGAGGTCTGTGGGACAATGGGAGCTTCTGACGTTTCCGCCACGGGCTGAACTGGCGCCGCGTCTTCAACTGGTGCTGCTTCTGTCTCGGGTGCTGGCTGAGGTTCGGCCTCTTGCGCCGGCGCTTCGGGCGGTGCGGCGCGTTCGGACAGATCGAGCTGCCAACCCTGTTCGGCCAGTTGCTTGACCGCGAATTCGGTTTCCAATGAGGCTTTATCGAGGGTTGTCGATGGGGTGCCGGAAACAGTCCAGGACGTGCCGTCGAAAGCGGCCGCTCCGGTGTCGAGCCATTTGAGCAGGTCGATTGCCTGCTCTGCCGATGCGAGGAAATTGTCGGGCTGACCAGAGGCGTAATCGGCGCTGGAGGTGCTGCCCGGTCCAGCAAGGGCTAACAGATTGTCTCTAGAAGCAGGATCGGGGAGGAAACCGGAAAGGGTGATTGCACCGGCCTCGTCGCGCTGCACGGAGAAGGTATAGGTGCTGAGCGGGGGCGGACTGATCTCGATGGCGGCGAGTTGGAGACCCTGTGGCAGGTCATTTTCGAGGCTGGTCAGAATTGTCTGATAGGCTGGAGACGCGCCAGCAATGCCGGACAGGGTGAGAATATTGTCGTTCAGCACAAAGCGGCCTTCGGCCATCTGATCGAGCAGATTGAGGCCGAAATCGACGCCTGACTGGTAGAGCGCCGGCGCGCCGGAGCCGAGCTTGAGGAAATTGACATCAGCATTTGCACGTTCGGCAAAGGCCGTGACCGTCGCCTGATCAGGGGCATAGCCATCAAAAACCAGCACGCCGCCTTCCTGTCGGGTAACGCTCACCCAATAGTCGCTGACGGGTGGCGGCGCGAGCTGGACGATGGAGCCGGGCAGAGATTCGGTGATGGCTTGCGCGACTTCAACGCTGGGCGGCGTGCCGGAAATGTGGCTGACGCCATCGACAATGCTGGCACTGCCATGGTCCAGCCGCGCCAATTGCTCGATCAGGGTGCGGCTCAGTTCGGCAAAACCATCGGGAGCGCCGGAGGCCAGAGCGAGGCCGGTGGCGATAGGCAGGCCGGACACATCGGCGGTGCGAATACGCTCCACCAGCGCCTGTTCGGGCACATGACCGGAAACAGCAATGCGCTTGCCATCAAATTCGGCTGTCCATGTATATGGCGCGGCGAGAACGGGGGCCATGTCCACCGGGCCCAAGGCGAGACCTTCGGGCAATTCTGTGAGGGCGATCTGTAATGCGCCCAATGCCCGGTCGGAATTGACGCGGCCTTGCATGGCCAGCGTCATATCCGACAGGCTGATGCTGCCGGTTTCGATGAGTTCGGCCTGCGCCAGAGCGAATTGCAGACCGGAGAGAAACTGCCGCTCATCGGACAGACCGGAGCGCAGCGCGAGGCCGGATGTATCAATCTCTGCTTGTGCGACCAGCAGATTTAAAAAATCGGCATTTGGCACGCCGCCGGAAAGGCTTATGGCGGCGTTCTCGATTTTTACATCAATACGAAAAGGACTCATCGCTGGCGCAATGGCGACATTTTGCGTAACGGCGCGAATGCCGGGAATACCTGCGAGTAACGCGACCGCCTGATCGCGGTTGTCCTGCGTATCGGTTGTGCCGGTCAGGAGAACGTCACGGCCTTCTAGGGTGACATGAGCCCAAGAAAGGCCGTTGTCTGCCAGTGAGGCATCGCCCTGCCCGCGCAGATCGGCGAGTGCATTTGGCGTCGTCATTACCAGAGCGGCAAATGTGCCGGTGAACACTGTCACCGCACCCGGCGCCGCCCATTTCAGGAGGTCCCTGATCATCCCGAATCCATTGGAAAACCGCAACTTTGTCGAAGGTAGATGATTTGCGCGGCGGGACAAAGGGAAATGGAGGTGGAGATGAATGTCAGGCTTCTGGATGAATCGACATTCGGCTTTTTCGTTGAATTTGGCGAACCCCTATCCAGAAGGAAAAACCTGAATATCGATTGAGCTAGAGCGAGGCCAACGCAAATATCTCATGATGGATCCCGGCCTGCGCCGGGATGACAGCGGTGTCGGGATGGCCAGCAGTGATCCACAATCCACCCCTCACCCTTTTCGAGGAAGACGAACTCCGATGGGCACCCTCCCCTTTACGGGCAGTGTTTACCTGAGGCTTTCGGTTCTTTTGCATCCCTCCCCCTTGAGGGGAGGCAATCGCATATGGTTTTGATGGAATGGTAGCAGGTGGCTAGTTTATCCGCAGGACGCCACCTCCTCCTTAACGGGGAAGGTTGGGAGGGGGTGAGGAGAGGCCCCGATATCCGGGCTTACCTACCCCCACCCTTGATCCCTCCCCGCAAGGGGGAGGGTGACGACTGAGACATTCCGGGCAAACCAATCTTCATATGCGATTGCCTCCCCTCAAGGGGAAGGGAGAGACAGAGCCGCTCCCCTCCCGCAAGGGGGTGAGGGAAGGCCGGTTGTTGTGGCTTCACACGCGCAAAAAGAAAGGCCCGGCAGAGCCGAGCCTTTCCCAATTCAGCAGTAATCCAAGGATTACTTGAATTCCTTCGATGCGCTAACGCTAAGCTTGTATTCGCCGCTCTGGTCGAAACGAGCACCGATGGACGATTCGAAGTTACCACCAGGATTCCAGCCGAGTTCAGCTTCAGCATAGAAGTTGGTGTCTGCAGTTGGTGCAGTATTTTCAACTTCGTAACCGACTTCGGTAGTGAGGGTGATAGCGTCCGACAGATCAGCAACAAGCTGAATAGCGACGGCATAGGTTTCGTCGTTGGCAAAAGCCGAGTCAGTGTTCGGATCGAGCCAGACGCCAGCCAGATTGATGGCAACCGTATCAGTGACCTTCGCGCCGACCGAACCACCAAAGGTGAGGGCCTGTGCACGATCAGCACCACCAGCAAGCTGACCACCGGAGGTAGCAACGTTACCAGCAATGGTGAAGATGTCGAACGTTGCACTAGCAGCAGCCAGCAGCGAGTAGAACGACGCATCGGTTTCATCAGCAGAGAAACGGGCTGCCGTGTAAACATTGAAGTTGTCAAAGTTAGCGGCCAAGTCAGCGTTAACCAACCATGCTTCAACGTCGCCTTCAAGAACGCCACCAGCAGCAGCATAAACGCTAGCTGAGATGCCCGCACCAGCATAGCTCACGAAACCAACGAGAGTACCGGCACCGGTTTCACCATTACCATTGGCAACAGCAGAAGCATCGCCACCGAGGTTCTCGAGACCAACGCCAACCTTCACGCCATCGGCAACGGTCGAGGTGACCTGGATAGCATGACCGCCCACACCGATTTCAAGAATATCAGCAGGAACGTCGAAGAAACCGTCGTCATAGAGACCGTCCCAGCCGAAGACTTCAAGGAAGTCGCCATTGCCTTCGAGCTCATCGCCAACCAGACCAGCGGTGATAACGGTGGTATCACCGATGCTCACGAATGCACGCTGAATGGTGGGATCAAGACCATCTGCAGGCGAGCTAACACCGTTGACACCGAGACCCTGATCAACGATCTCGCTGGCATCATCCGAACCGATACGGATGGTTGCCGAAGCAGGACCGAAGTCGGAAGAGGCGGTACCAACGAACTGGACCCAGGCTTCAACTTCAGATTCCCAATCAAGGGTATCGGTGCCACCAATGGTGCCGGCGTAATCGCCCCAAGAGAAGTTATACTCAACCTTGCCAGTGATGGCGAGGCAGTTGGTCGAGGAGGAGATGGTCAGGCCGGAGATGCCCAGCGAGTCGCAAACGTCCAGCGAGGTGAGGACGCCGAGATCGGCAGCGAAGCCAGCGGTCGAAAGACCAGCGGCAGCAACAGAACCGAGGATAAGGCTCTTGAGTTTCATTAGTTGACCTCCAAAGTCAGTCATTCTTTGTGCCGGTTACCCAGCGGTTTGTCGAAACGCGACCACACAATTCGTGGTGCTGTGTGTTGCCGTCGCGTTGCGACCGACAAACGATCCCATGCATGGATTCGCAAGACCCACTCTACGCACAGAAAAACCTGACGCAATCGCGGCAATGGGGTTTTGGGCCTGCCACAATGTGGTTGCATTGCGGTTGTTGCAGATTCAGCACACAGATGGAAAGGGGTTGTTAACTGGGGTTAACGGGGGATTAAGCGACACGGTTTGCGGGCGGGAATTGTGGCGAGAGCGGTGAATTACTGGGCTCGGCGTCGGCGTTCGCCGCTTGAAGCGGGGCTATTTCGGGGGATTTTGCACTGCCCCGGCTTCCATCTCGTACCCCCTCCCGGCCTCCCCCTGTAGAAGGGGGAGGAGCGCACTGGCGGCGGGTCAGGGCGTTTGGCAAGCAACGATTTGGGAAAGCCCCTCACCCGGCCCCGTGGCCGCTCCACCTCCTCTGTCATCCCGGGTCGCTTCGCGCCCCGGATAAACTCCGGCCGGGATCCATAGTGAGATCTGGAGATGGGCCCCGGCCTGCGCCGGGGTGACAATGGTGTATGTGGGGGAGACAGTACAAAAGAATCACTGGCTGAAGCGGCGAAAGCAAGCACACCGTCGAGAGGGATGCACTGCTTCGCGTTTGGGACGGCATGAATGGGGAGCGGTGGAATGGCTGAGGCGGGTATTGCCCTGGTGACCGGGGCGACTTCGGGAATTGGGCGGGCGGTTGCTCTTGGGCTGGCGGCTGCTGGCTGGCAGGTGGTGGCCTGTGGGCGGCGGGCTGACAGGATTGCCGAACTGAACGCCGAAGCAGGGATAGCCGCGTTCACCTGCGATGTGACGCAACCCGAATCCGTTGAGGGGCTGTTTGCCGAGATTCGAGAGCGGTATGGTCGGCTTGACCTGACATTCAATAATGCCGGGCGCTTTGCACCTGCCGCCGTGTTCGGCGATCTGGAGGTCGAGACCTGGCGGGATATGGTCGATACCAATCTCAATGGCGCCTTCTACATAGCGCGCGAATCCTTTCGGCTGATGCGCGCGCAGAGCCCGCAAGGTGGGCGGATCATCAATAATGGATCGATTTCAGCCCATGTGCCCCGGCCGCAGGCTGCGGCCTATACAAGTACCAAACATGCAATCACCGGACTGACCAAGGCGATTTCGCTCGACGGGCGCGCGTTCAATATTGCCTGCGGGCAGATCGATATCGGCAATGCGGCCACGGACATGACCAGTACGATGAATTCGGGCTCATTGCAGGCCAATGGCGCAGTGGTGGCGGAGCCGACATTCGATGTCGCGCATGTGGTGGACGCGGTGCTTTATATGGCAGGGCTGCCATTGTCGGCCAATGTGCAGTTCATGACGGTGATGGCGACGGCAATGCCTTATATCGGGCGGGGGTGAGAGCATTCCTTCTCCCTTGCGGGAGAGGGAGGGCCGTTGGCGACCGCACTATAGCGCTTCTATCCCCACACCTTTTCACCATTTACCCAGGTGGATTGCACCTGCCGGTCAGCTGATAGATGGACGAAATTGGCGAGCGCGGCGCGGTGCAGATGTCCGTGAGTTTCGGCCAGCCCCATGGCCTCTGCAGGATAGAGCGAGGCCATGCGGAGGGCTTCGTCGGGCGCGAGGCCGATCGTGTCGATCATGAAATTGACAGCATCGATCATATCGAGATCGGCGCCTGCCAATGTGCCATCGGCTAGCCGCAATGCGCCATCGGCGCGGGTTATGGTGCGGCCATTGAGGGTGAAGCTGGTGAGGTCGGTGCCGGTCTGCGACATGGCATCGGTGACAAGGAAAATCCTCCCCGGCCCTTGTTTGGCGCGCAGGGCAGCGGCGATGGCGGCGGGATGGACGTGAATGCCATCGGCGATGAGACCGGCAAAGGCAGCGGGGCTATCGAGCACGGCGCCGACAAGGCCGGGTTCCCGATTGCCCAACTGGCTCATGGCGTTGAACAGGTGGGTGGCCATATTGGCACCGGCGGCGAAACCGGCTTTGGCACCATCATAGGTGGTATCGGTATGGCCGAGGCTGACGATGGCCCCTGCAGTAGCGAGCGCTGCGATCTGCTCGGGCGTCACCGATTCAATGGCGACGGTACATAAGAGCGCGGGCAATGTTTGGGCGGCGTCGACGAGGCGGGCCAGATCGGCGTCATCCATGGGCCGGATCAGGGCGGGGTCATGCGTGCCCTTGCGCGCCAGTGACAGATGCGGGCCTTCAAGATGCAGGCCGAGGAAGCCGGGAACGCGCTGCTCATGGGCGGCGATGCCGGCTGATATGGCGGCGATGTTGACCGCGACGCTATCGGTAATCAGCGTTGGCAACAGCGCGGTGGTGCCAAACTGAGCGTGTGCGCGGCAGATGGTGCGGATGGAATCGAGGCTGGGGGCGTTGTTGAACAGCACCCCGCCCCCGCCATTGACCTGCAAATCAACAAAGCCCGGCACGAGCATGCCGCCGTCGAGATCGACACACTCGGCATGGGCAGGAATGGCGGCGCTCGCCACAATGCCGGAGACAAAGCCGAACTCGATCAGCAGAGCGGCATCATCGTGCCAGCTCTCGCCGTCAAAAATTCGCGCTCCGGCAATGGCGAGGAGGTGGCTCATATTGTTTCCGTCACCTTGCGCAGCATGGGTGGTTCATCTGGATTGAGGCCGCGATGGCGGGCCAGCGCTTCCACAAAGCCATAGAAAGACACGATCAGGGCCAGCGGATCGGTAATCGGGTGGCCAGTAGCCGCGAAGGGCAGGCGCGATGCGGCACCGGGGCGATCACTGGTGAGGAAAGCCCGAGCGCCCTGCCCCGCCAGCTTATGGGCCATATCGGCAACCGAGGCCTCGGCAGCATCGCGGGCGGCCAACGCCAGCACGGGATAGCCGGGCGTCACGATGGAAACCGGGCCATGCATGACCTCGGCGGCGCTGTAGGATTCGCCCTGAATACCGCAGGTTTCCTTGAATTTGAGCGCAGCCTCATTGGCAATGGCGAAACCGGGTCCGCGTCCGAGCACATAAAGGGCAGACTGGCCATCGAGCGCTGGAATCATGTCTGACCAATCGCAGGCAACGGCATTGGCCAAAGATTCGGGTAGCGCCTCGACAGCTCTGGCCAATTCAGCATCGCCACTCCAGCGCGCCAGCAGGGCTAGTCCCGCCACCACGGAGGTGACGAAGGTTTTGGTGGCGGCAACGCTTTTCTCGACGCCCGCATGCAAATCCACGGTGAAGTCGCTGGCTTCGGCAAGCGGCGAGCCCATCGTATTGGTGATGGCAATCGTGGTGGCCCCGGAGCGGCGGGCGGATTGGGCCATGCCGACAATATCGGGGCTTTTGCCGGATTGGGAAATGGCAATGGCGGCGGCGCGGCTCAGTTTGAGGTCCTTGCCGTAAATCGAGGCGATGGATGGGCCGACAGAGGCTACAGGCAGGCCCAGCGTCAGCTCGATGGCGTATTTGAGATAGGCCGATGCGTGGTCGGAGGAGCCGCGCGCCACCGTGATGATCAGTGATGGATCGACGCTGCGCAGGCGCGCTGCCGCATCATCGAGAACAGGCGAAGATGCCTTGAGAAAGCCAGCGACCACTTCGGGAATCTGGTCAACTTCCTGACGCATATGGGTTTGAGCGCTCATGGCCTGGCTCATGGCTTAGCTCCTGCACTAGGGTCGCCGAGACGCAACTCAGCAACGAAGTCATAGGTATCGCCCCGATAAATGGAGCGGGTGAGTTCGATGACGCGGCCTGTCGCAAGATAGGAAATGCGTTCGATATGCAGGCCAGCCGAGCCGACCGGAACTTGCAGAAGATGCGCGTCTGCTTCGGCAATATTGGCGGCGCGAATGCGCTGAATGGCGCGCACCGGGCGGACGCCGAAGCGATCGAGATATTTATAGAGGGAATCGCCGATTTCCGCCGGTTCAGGCAGAACGCTCGCAGACAGGCTTGCCCGTTCAATGGCCAGCGGCATGTCACCGGTGAGGCGAAGACGGGCAATGCGCGCCACCTGTTCGCCCGAGCTGAGCCCCAGAATGACGGTTTCTTCGGGCGAGGCAGCATAAACGCCGCCGTCCAGCCATTCGGCTCGCACGGACATGCCGCGCCGGGCCATATCTTCGGTGAAGGAGGTCAGTTGCGACAGGGACTGCTCGACGCGCGGGGTCTGGGCGGCGACGAAGGTGCCCGAACCATGGCGCTGCACCAGAACGCCGTCCTGCACCAATTGCTGAACCGCCTTGCGCACGGTCACTCTCGACACATCGGCGCGCAATGCGAGATCGCGCTCGGATGGTAAAGCGTCGCCGGGCTTGATCGTGCCGCGTTTTATGGCATCTTCGATCCAGCGCTTGAGTTGGAGATAAAGCGGGCCACCCACGGGCAGAACCAGCGGACTATCGCCAAACATGTTCCCGGACTGGTCAGTCACATTTCCCTCCGCCAGGGCTTTGCCTGCCGATACAATCGACGCAGCGCGAGCCATAAGCGCACAATACCAATAACGTACCATTTGCCCAAGCCCATTTGTGCTTCGGTAAACGGCTCCACCACTCCCTTGTGGAAACTACTCTATTTTCTTTTCCCTCTTATGCCGATCACAACCAAACTGGACAAGTGGTATTTTTTTGGCATTATCACACTCGGGAGGCGACATGGCAGAGAAACAGACTGAAAAACGCCATGGCGCAGCGTTCGAGCTCGATCTGCAGTCAGACGCGGCAATTCTAGCACTGTTGTCGCAGGGGCAGGCAGAAGCCGCGGCCTGTGTATCGCAGGCCGTGCAGACCATTGGCCGCGCCGCTGATTTGGCTGCCTCCAGTATCAGAGATGGCGGGCGACTGATCTATGCGGCAGCGGGCAGTTCAGGACTCATGGCTTTGGCCGATGCGCTGGAATTGCCCGGAACCTATGGCATTGCGCGCGACAGGATCGTGGTGCTGCTGGCTGGCGGCATGGCGGCGCTGACCGATATGAAAGGCGGGCCGGAAGACGATGGCGAGGCGGCGCGGGCGGCGGTTCTGGCGCTTGACCCCGGTCCCAAGGACTGCCTGATTGCGCTCACCGCCAGCGGCCACACGCCCTACCCTATCGCGGCGGCCAATACGGCAAGTGCCTGTGGTGCAAAGACAATCGGCATAGCCAATAATGCCGACGCCACGCTGTTTTCTATTGTGGATGTGCCGGTTCTTTTGCCGACGCCGCCCGAAGTGATCGCCGGTTCAACCCGGATGGGTGCAGGCACCGCGCAGAAGATCGCGCTCAACATGCTCTCCACATTGATGGCAATCCGGCTGGGTCACGTGCATGACGGGCTGATGGTCAACCTCTTGGCGGACAATGAGAAATTGCGCATGCGGGCGCGCGGAATCGTGGCGACAATTGCGCAGGTGGACGATGAAACAGCCACCCGCGCTTTGGAAGCAAGCGCCGGCGCCGTGAAACCAGCCGTGCTGATCGCGGCGGGCGCTGATCGAACCGAGGCCATGGCACTGCTTGAGCGCCATGGGGGCCTGTTGCGGACCGCCTTACAGGACGTGCGGCGCTAGCGCACCAATTGGTTGGCACAGCGGAGAACCGGCGCCTCGCCAATGGCCACTGGATCGATTTCATCAATATTTTCAATGATGAAGCTATGACTCTGCCCCGGCAGAAGCGTCACCAGCATGTCACTGATTTCTGCGTCTGGCGCCAGACGATCGACGAAAATGCAAAGGTCCTTGAGCAGGGAATGCGCGATGACCGTCAGCTCCCAGCGGGAATTACCGAGCTTATTCAAGGCGATATCATATTCAGGCGCAGGCAGGTCGAGATCGATATCCTCGTTGAACCAGAACATGGCCGTGCTGTCGTGCATGGTGGCAATGAGCACTTCCTCGCGCGGGTTTACGGGCGTCGCAAGGTCTTGAGGTATGAGCATTTCAGCGGCGGAGAGCCGGTCTGCGCAGAGCCGCCAATGCGTCCATTCGGCCAGCACCGTACCATCAAAACGCATGCGCTTTATCGTCACCGGACCACGCCAGAACAATGTTCTTTCGTTGACCGCAATGACAGCCAATCGTGACGCGCGGGGTTGAATTGTCAGCAGATGGTTGGCGTTGACCGTGCGCAAAGCGTACCAGAGCGGCTTTTTTCGACCGTAGCCGTCAATGGCGGCCCAGGACGTCACCGGCCAGCAATCATTCAACTGCCAGACGATGGTGCCCATGTTGAGCGGGCGATGACTGCGCATATGGGCTATGCCGAAACTGA
>PJUL01001244.1_pt1 | contig 11390 bp, 11 predicted proteins | sample 1512221 | NCBI WGS metagenome assembly PJUL01 (sample SAMN08177667, study PRJNA422409) | Feces metagenome, whole genome shotgun sequencing project.
CGTTGAGCGCCATGTTGGCGTTCTGCTCCACCAGCAGGATGGTGGTGCCGCGCTCGCGGTTGATGCGCACCACGATCTCGAAGATCTCCTTGGTGAGCTTCGGGGAGAGGCCCAGGCTCGGCTCGTCCAGCAGGATCAACTCCGGCGCAGCCATGAGGGCGCGCGAGATGGCCAGCATCTGCTGCTGCCCGCCCGAGAGCAGGCCCGCGTCCTGCGCGGCGCGCTCGCGCAGGATGGGGAAGTAGCCGAACACCGTCTCGATGTCGCGCGCCACCGCGTCGCCATCGCCGCGGGTGTAGGCGCCCATGAGCAGGTTGTCACGCACCGAGAGCAGGGGGAACACCTCGCGCCCCTCAGGTACGTGCATCAGGCCTCGGCGCACGATGGCAGCGGGGTCGTTGGCGGTGATGTCGGCGCCCTTGAACTCGATGGAGCCTTTGCGCGGGTCGATGATGCCGCTGATGGTTTTGAGGATGGTGGTCTTGCCCGCGCCGTTGCTGCCCAGCACGGCCGCGATCTCGCCGCGCCGCACCTGCAGGCTCACGCCCCGGATGGCCTTGATGGGGCCGTAGGCGCTTTCCACGTTCTGCAGGCGCAGCAGGGGTTGGTCGGCCACGGCCGCAGCGGACGGGGTAGGGACGGCAAGCACGGCACTCATGTGCGCACTCCCATGGTAGAGCCCGCCGGGCGGCGCAGATTGCTCACGTCGTCGATGGTGCCCAGGTACGCCTCGATCACACCGGGGTGCGACTGCACCTCGCGCGGCGTGCCCATGGCCACCACCTCACCCTGGTTCATGGCCAGGACGCGGTCGGACACCTTGGAGACCAGCGACATGTCGTGTTCCACCATCAGCACCGTGATGCCCAGCTCGTGCTGGATGTCCTGGATCCAGAACGCCATGTCGTCGGTCTCCTCCACGTTCAGGCCCGACGAGGGCTCGTCGAGCAGCAGCAACTGCGGCTCCGTGCAAAGGGCGCGCGCCAGCTCCACCACCTTGCGCACGCCGTACGGCAGGCCGGCCACCATGGTGTCGCGGTAGTGCTGCAGGTCGAGAAAATCGATGATCTGCTCGGCCTTTTCGCGGGCCAGCAATTCGCCTTCGCGCACCTTGCGCGTGAAGAACATCTCGGCCCACAGGCTGCTGTGCTGCTGCGTGTGGCGGCCGATCAGAAGGTTGTGCAGCACGCTGGCGTGCTCAAACAGCTCAATGTTCTGGAAGGTGCGCGCAATGCCCAGGCCGGCCACCTTGTGCGGCGGCTGGTCGGTGAGCGGCAGCATGGCGCCGCCGGGCCCCGCATAGGCGATGGTGCCGGTGGTGGGGGTGTAGATGCGGCTGATGAGGTTGAACACCGTGGTCTTGCCTGCGCCGTTGGGCCCGATGAGGGTGAACACCTCGCCGCGCCGCACGTCGAAGCTCACGTTGTTGACGGCCAGCACGCCGCCAAAGCGCACGCTCAAGTTCTGGGCTGAAAGCAGGACTTCGTTGGTCATCGCTGTCATTTCAACCTGTCGGATTTTTGAAAGGACTTCTGCCGCTTGAACATGCCCTTGCGGTAGAACGGGAACATCTGCAGCCAGGTGCGCACCTTGAGCCAGCGGCCGTACAGGCCCATGGGCTCGAACAGCACGAAGGCGATCAGCACCGCGCCGTACACCACGGCCTGCAGGCCCGGTGCTTGGCCGATGGCGGCGGGCAGCCAGTCCTTGGAGAGCGAGATCAGCTGGGGCATCGAGATCAGGAAGATGGCGCCCAGGAAGGCGCCGTGCACCGAGCCTAGGCCGCCAATCACGATCATCAGCAACAGGTCGATGGACTGCAGGATGTTGAACTGGTCCGGCGAGATGAACTGCAGCTTGTGCGCATACAGCGCGCCGCCCACGCCGGCCAGCGCCGCCGAGAGCGAGAACGACAGGGTCTTGTAGCGCGCCAGGTGAATGCCCATGCTCTGCGCCGAGATCTCCGAGTCGCGGATCGCCACGAAGGCCCGCCCCGTGGGCGAGCGCAGCAGGTTCAATATGGCGAGCGTACTCACCACGGCAACACCCAAGCACAGGAAGTAGAACGACTCGGTGGAGTCGAACGAATACCCGAAAATCTGCGGCGGCACCAGGTGCTTGCCGGAGTTGCCGCCCGTCACCGACTCCCAGCGCGCGAACACCTCCTCGACGATGAAGCCGAACGACAGCGTGGCCATGCCCAGGTAGATGCCCTTCACGCGCAGCGCGGGCAGCCCCACCACCACGCCCACGGCGGCCGACAGCCCCGCCGCGCAGGCCAGCGACAGCGCGAACGGCCAGCCCATGCCCGTGAGCACGGCCTGCGTGTATGCGCCTACGCCAAGGAAGGCCGCGTGCCCCAGCGAGAACAAGCCCGTGAAGCCCGCCAGCAGCATCAGCCCCAGGCCCACGATGGCGTAAATGAGCACGAAGGTGAGTTGCGCGAGCCAGTATTCCGGAGCTACCCACGGCGCCGCCACCAGCACCAGGCCCAGCAGTCCGTACCAGAACACATGCCCACCATGTTTGGCCAGGCGAATGTCTTGTTCGTACGAGGTCTTGAAAAGAAAGCGCATGGGTCAGACTTTCTTTCTCAGCTTTTCGCCGAAGAGACCATTGGGTTTGACCATCAACATGATCAGCACCACGATGTATGCAGCGGTATCTTTGAAGCCATCAGGCAGGTAAAAGCCCGAAAGCGATTCGACGATGCCAATCACCAGCCCACCCACAATCGCGCCCGGCAGGCTGCCGAAACCGCCCACCACCGCCGCCGGAAAGGCCTTGAGTCCGATGAGCCCCATGTTGGCGTGCACGAAGGTGATGGGCGCCAGCAGCAGCCCCGCCACCGCGGCCACCACAGCCGCCAGCCCCCAGGCCAGTCCGTTCAGGCGCTGCACCGGAATGCCCATGTAGTAAGCGGCCAGCTGGTTCTGCGACGCGGCCTGCATCGCAACGCCCAGCTTGCTGTAGCGGAACATCACAAACAGCAGCACGCAGAGCACACCCGTGGCGCCGATCACCACCAGTTGCTCGGCGCTGACCACCAGCTCGCCAAGCCGCAGCGACTGGTCCTTGTAGGGCACGGGCAGCGTGTGCGTGTCCGTGCCGATGTTGGGAATCATCGTGACCAGCCCGCGCAGCACGTAGCCGATGCCGATGGTCAACATGACGATGGAGAACGCAGGCTGGCCGAGGATGGGGCGGATCACCGCACGCTCCAGCACCACACCGAAGCAGCCCATGGCCAGGACGCTGGCCAGCACTGCCACCCAGAACGGGAAACCCAGTACCGTCATGAGCGCCAGGCCACAAAACGCGCCCAGCATCATGAGTTCGCCCTGGGCAAAGCTCACCGTTTCGGTGGCCTTGTAGATGAGCACGAAGCCGAGCGCGATCAGCCCGTAGATGCAGCCCTGGGAGACACCGCTGATCAACAGTTGCACAAATTGCACCCTGGCTCTCCAGAAGATTTTTACAAAGCGATTGCTTTGCATAAATAATGCTGCCTGCGTCCGCTACTTACCGCACTCGGGGCTAACCCTGATGGGGCCAGGGCGCAGAAGCAGCGGCGGATGTTGACGCAGTGCTGCACCCTGCGCAATAGGATTAACGTCGGGTGCGTACGCGATGCCCCCGCAGGAGAGTCGAATGCACGTGGACGTGAAAACACAGGACCGTGTCACCCTGGTGACATTGCACAGGCCGGATGTCCGCAACGCAGTGGACGCAGCAACGGCGCAGGCGCTGCATGCTGCGTTCGTCGCGTTCGATCAGGACGAGCGCGCAGACGTGGCGGTGTTTCATGGTGCAGGGGGGCATTTCTGCGCAGGCTGGGATTTGCACTCGGGTGCGCGCATGTTGGCCGAGTGCGTGGCGCCGGAGGCCGTGGCTGCATCGCTCGACTTCAGCGCCGCCGACGTGCAACCCGCCGGGCCCATGGGCCCAACCCGGCTGCAGCTGTCCAAGCCGGTGATCGCCGCCATCGAAGGTGCAGCGGTGGCGGGCGGCATGGAGTTGGCGCTGTGGTGCGACCTGCGTGTGATGGCCCAAGACGCCTACATGGGCGTTTTCTGCCGCCGCTTTGGCGTGCCACTGATCGACGGCGGAACTGTGCGGCTGCCGCGGCTCGTCGGGCTCTCGCACGCACTGGATCTGATCCTCACCGGGCGCAGGGTGGAGGCGGATGAAGCCTTGCGCATGGGCCTGTGCAATCGGGTGGTGCCACCAGGCCAAGCGCTGGATGCGGCACTGGCCCTGGCGCATCAGCTTGCGGCCTTTCCGCAAGCCACGTTGCGTGCCGACCGGGCCAGCGCCATCGCCGGTGAGGGCCTGCCGCAGCCCGAGGCGCTGTTGAAGGAGTGGACCGGCGGGCGCGCATGCCTGGCCGAGGCGCTGCGGGGCGCCGCCCGGTTTGCGTCAGGCAGTGGGCGTCACGGCCAGTTTTGAGTCAAAATGGCCTCTAGCGCTTGTCCATCAAGCGCTAGCAGCTATAAAAAGAAGAGTGCTTGTGCAGAGCTTTTGAATGCCCTTTGCGCACCCCTGCACCCGCTGACATCGAATTCTCAGGAGACCCATGAGCAAACCCTCTGCCCCGACGCCCCAGGCGTTCGAGCCCGCGTTCGTCGACGGGCTCAAGTCCATTTTTGAAGAAAAGATCGTGTTCAATCAGGTGCTGGGCCTCAAGGTGATGGCGCTGCGCCCCGATGGGGTGACGGGCCGCATCGACATGAAGCCCGACCTGATCGGCCACTATGCCTACAACCGCGTGCACGGCGGTGTCATCAGTGCCGGACTGGACGCCATGGGTGGCCTGGCCGTGATGGCGGCGATTGGCGCCAAACACATGGACGAGCCGCCCGAGCAGCGCCTGCACCGCTTCGCCAAGCTGGGCACGATTGACCTGCGCATCGACTACCTGCGCTCGGGCATCGGCAGCCACTTCGAACTGCGCGCGCACGTGCTCCGTCTGGGCTCGCGCGTAGCCACCACACGCATGGAGTTCCTGGGGCCAGACGGTCAGATCATGTCGGCGGGCGCTGCGGCCTACATCGTCTCGTAGCGCTTTTAGGGCGTGCGATCGCCGCGATTTTGTGAGGGCTCGCTGCATTGGTTGTGTAGTCGCGCGCTGACGCTGAAATGCGAATGTGTGTCGCTGCAAACCTTGCAAGCGCATGCTACGCATGAACCGTTTCGTTACCGTTCTTGCGTAACGAAGGCATCTTTGCCAGCACGCGCTGCCTAGCATGGGGTCTCTTTTCTAGGAGATCTGATGGCCGTGCAAAACCCTTTCTTTGGCAAACGTGAACCCGAATCGTTCCAGCCCCGTCACAACACTGGCGCTTCTTCGGTGCTGAACAGCGCTGCCAGCCAAGCCACCACCACGCAGGCGGCCGCCACCAGCCAGGCCGTGCCCCAGTCGTCGGCCGCCGACTCTTCGGGCAGCAAGCTCACGGTGGGCCCCAACATCAAGCTCAAGGGTGTGGAGATCACCGACTGCGACACGCTGGTGGTCGAGGGCACGGTAGAAGCCACCATGGACTCGCGCGTGATCCAGATCTCGCAGAACGGCGCGTTCAAGGGCTCGGCCGAGATCGACATCGCGGAAATCCACGGCGAATTCAGTGGCACGCTCACCGTGCGCCAGAAGCTTGTGATTTACAGCACCGGCAAGGTCAACGGCAAGATCCGCTACGGCAAACTGGTGGTGGAAGAGGGCGGTCAGCTCGCTGGCGAGATCAATGCCGGCATTGGTGGTGCGGCATCGTCCTCGCAATCTTCCGGGGCAGCCCGGTCAGCGGCTCCCATCACGGCGCGTTCCGAACCCGCCGCCATGGCGGCCTGAGGGGCAACCAAAGCTGGTGTAGACGCGAAACGCCTGCTGCATGACAACCCGGCTGGTCTGCACGGTCTGGCCGGGGCTGTTTGCGGCGTTTGTTTAGCGGAAGAGGGGCTGTCGGCAATTGGGCCGGCGCTCTCATCCCTGTGGGGTGGTGTGTCAGTGCGATGTTCTTGGTAGGCTGTATGGTTGTCGTGCATTGCTCTGCCATCACCATGTTGCGCTGCCACCCTGCGTTTTCTTTTTCTTTGCCTGTTCTCTCTTGTGTCCGCCGCGCTCTGACGGTGGTGGGCATCTGCGCGGCGCTGGTGCCTGCTGGTGCATCGGCGCAGCTGCGCGATGCACCGGAGAAAATCCGCACACTTCGTTCCATACCCGCGCCGTCGGCTGCCATGCCGTCATCCAGCACCGCGCCATCGCAGCGGATTCCGTTCGTAGACGCACATGTGCACCTCAACGACCCGGGCATGCACATGGCGCTGATGCAGCGCTGGGGTGCTAGCCATGCCGTGGTCTTCTGGGGCGGCCGCAGCTCCAATGATTCCGTGGCCGAGGCCGCGCGCAACCACCCGGGTGTGCTGATTCCGTTTGCCTCCATTTCGCCGGAGCGCACGGCGTATTGGCCGCAGTGGGAGGGTGACAGCGCCGCGCTGCTGGCGCAACTCGATGGTCTGTTGGCCACGGGGCTCTTCAAAGGCATCGGCGAGATATCGGCTGTCAACTTCCCGTCGGGTGGCTTCCCGGAAACGGATTTCGGCGTACTCGGCCCGACGATGACTGGCATCATGGACCTTGCGCGCAAGCACAAGGTGCCGGTGATGGTGCATGTGGAATCCACACGCATGGCCGACCTGGAGCAGCTGTTGCAGCGCTATGCCGACGTGCCCGTGATTTGGGCGCACGGTGGTTACACACCACTCTTTCTGGCGCGGCGCATGCTGGAGCGCCATCCCAATCTGTATTACGAACTGAGCGCCCGCACGTGGCCCAGCCACCCGCGCTCGCCGGACTACACCATCCTGCGCGATGGCGAGCGTGTCTGGCCCGAATGGCTGCAGCTCATCGAAGCCATGCCGGGGCGTTTTCTGGTGGGGACGGATGCCAGTCAGCGTTCTGCCGCCAGCGACGACATGAAGTACGCCAGCGTGCAAAACCTGCTGGCGCAACTCAAGCCCGGTGCGCGCGAGCAGGTAGCCCGCGGCACCTTGCTGGGCTTGGTGGGCGTGACGGGCAGCGGCGCAGCGCTGCAGCCGAGTGCGCCAACACCAGCGCCGACTCAGTGACGCCCTGAGCGCGTTCGCGTTCTCAGGCAGCGGTGCGGCGAGGCACCGGCCGCGGTCGGCCTTGCTCGTCAATCGCCACATACGTCAGGCGCGCCTCGGTCACTTTCACATATTGCCCCTGCGCCGAAAAACGCTCTGCGTACACCTCCACCTCCACGGTGACGGAGGTATTGCCCACGCGTGTGATGGCCGAGAAGAACGACAGGATATCGCCCACGCGCACGGGCTGCTTGAAGATGAATTCATTGACCGCCACCGTGGCCATGCGGCCCTGGATGTAGCGGGCGGGCAGCACAGAGCCTGCCAGGTCGACCTGCGCCATCACCCAGCCGCCAAAGATGTCGCCGTTGCCGTTGGTGTCTGCTGGCATGGGGATGACCTTGAGCACCAGCTCCTTGTCGGTGGGTAATGCGGCGGGGGGCGGGCTGAAAATCGCAGACATGGGCACAATCCTGGTGAAGAGCGTGGTTGCTCACGCTCCAAGAAAAACGAACCGGATTGTCTCTCATGCGCCGCTCTGGCGAAGCCCTCACGTCTCCCTCCACCCCTGGCGCAGCCCCTGCCGCTCCCGCGCCAGCACAGTCTGACTGGTCCACGCTGGGCCGCTTGTTCCCTTACCTGTGGCAGTACAAGTGGCGTGTGCTGGCGGCCCTGGCCTTCATGGTGGGGGCCAAGCTGGCCAACGTGGGCGTGCCGCTGTTGCTCAAGAACCTGGTGGATGCGATGAGCATCAAGCCGGGCGACCCCACTGCGGTACTCGTGGTGCCGGTGGGCCTGCTGCTGGCCTACGGGCTGCTGCGCTTGTCCACCTCGCTGTTCACCGAGCTGCGTGAACTGGTGTTCTCGCGCGCCACGCAGGGCGCCACGCGCAGCATCGCGCTGGCCACCTTCGAGCACCTGCACGCATTGAGCCTGCGTTTTCACCTGGAGCGCCAGACTGGCGGCATGACGCGCGACATCGAGCGAGGTGTGAAGGGCATCGAGTCGCTGATTTCGTATTCGCTCTACAGCATCGTGCCCACGCTGATCGAGGTCGCCCTGGTGCTGACCATTCTGGCCGTCAAGTTCGATGCCTGGTTTGCCTGGATCACCATGGGCGCGCTGGTTTTGTACATCGTGTTCACCGTCACGGTGACCGAGTGGCGCACCAAGTACCGGCGCGAGGCCAACGAGCTGGACTCCGCTGCCCACACCAAGGCCGTGGATTCGCTGCTGAACTACGAAACCGTCAAGTACTTCAACAACGAGGCCTTCGAGGCGCAGCGCTACGACGAAAGCCTGGACCGTTACCGCCGCTCGCGCATCAAGGCGCAGTTCACGCTGTCGCTGCTCAACACCGGCCAGCAGTTCATCATCGCCACGGCCTTGGTGGCCATGCTGTGGCGCGCCACGCAGGGCGTGGCGTCCGGCACCATGACGCTGGGCGATCTGGTCATGGTGAATGCCTACATGATCCAGCTGTACATCCCGCTCAATTTCCTGGGCGTGATCTACCGCGAGATCAAGCAGAACCTGACCGACCTGGACAAGATGTTCACCCTGCTCGACCGCGAGCGCGAGGTGGACGATGCGCCCGGTGCCCAGCCATTGGCCGGGCTGGACCAGCCCACCGTGCGCTTCGAAGACGTGCACTTTGCCTACGACCCAAAGGCTGGCCGTGCGATCTTGCAGGGCGTGAGCTTCGAGATCCCGGCGGGCAAGACGGTGGCCGTGGTGGGGCCTTCGGGATCGGGCAAAAGCACGCTGGCGCGGCTGCTGTTCCGCTTTTATGACATCCAGCAGGGCCGCATCACGATTGCGGGGCAGGACATCCGCAGCGTGGCGCAGGGCAGCGTGCGGCAGGCAATCGGCATCGTGCCGCAAGACACCGTGCTCTTCAACGACACCGTGGCCTACAACATCGCCTACGGCCGACCCGGCGCATCGCAGCGAGAGATCGAGGCGGCCGCCCGCGCCGCGCGCATCCATGATTTCATCGCCAGCTCGCCGAAGGGTTACGCCACCATGGTGGGCGAGCGCGGACTCAAGCTCTCAGGCGGCGAGAAGCAGCGTGTGGCCATTGCGCGCACCCTGCTCAAGAACCCGCCCATCCTCATCTTTGACGAGGCCACCAGCGCCCTGGATTCAGCCAATGAGCGCGCCATCCAGGCTGAGCTCCAGGGCGTGGCACGGAACAAGACGGCGCTGGTGATCGCCCACCGCCTGTCCACCGTGGTGGATGCGCACGAAATCCTCGTGATGGACGCGGGCCACATCATCGAACGCGGCACGCACGCGCAGTTGCTGGCCTTGGGTGGTCGCTACGCCAGCATGTGGTCCTTGCAACAAGAGGCGCCCCCTGAATTGCCTGCGGCGCCTTCCCCCTGACGAGGCGACACCATCGCTGCGGGGCGGTCCTTGCTCGGCGTCCCGTGCTGGGACGCGCCAGTTTTGTACGCTCTGCGCAAAGCCTGCGACGCAATGCGTAGCGCTCCGGTTTCCACTTTTTTTGAGATTGCACTAACCCATGAAGCCCGTCCTGCTTGCCCTCATGTTCCTGTCCGAAGAACACCGTGCCCAGATGGCGCAGTCGTTTGAGCTGATTTATGCGCCCGATGCTGCCCAGGCTGCTGCCGCCATCGCCGAGCACGGCTCGCGCATTACGGTGGTTCTGACCATCGGCGCCACGGGCCTGTCGGCAGCGCAAATCGATGCCTTGCCGAACATCACGCTCATTTGCGCACTGGGTGCGGGCTACGAGAACATCGCCGTGGCGCACGCCAAGGCGCTTGGCATCGTGGTGGCCAATGGCGCGGGCACCAACGACGACTGCGTGGCCGACCATGCCTTCGGCCTGCTGATTGCTGCCGTGCGCGGCATCCCGCGGCTGGACCAGCTCGCGCGCCAAGGCGTGTGGCGCACCGCCTTGCCGCTGCCGCCCAATGTGTCGCGCAAGCGGCTGGGCATCATCGGCCTGGGCACCATCGGCAAGAAGATCGCCCAGCGCGCGTTGGGCTTTGAGATGCAGGTGGGTTATCACAACCGCAGCGCCCGCACCGATGTGCCGCACCGCTACTTTGCCGACGTGGCGGCGCTGGCCGAGTGGTCGGATTTCCTCATCGTTGCCACGCCGGGTGGTGCGGGCACGCAGCACCTGGTGAATGCCGCCGTGCTGAACGCGCTGGGCGCGCAGGGCGTGGTCGTCAACATTGCGCGGGGCAGCGTGATCGACACGGCCGCCCTGGCCGCTGCGCTGCGCGAAGGCCGCATTGCGGCGGCGGGGCTGGATGTGTACGAGAGTGAGCCCGCACCGCCGGCCGAGCTGGTTGCGCTGGACAACGTGGTGCTCACGCCCCATGTGGCTGGCTGGTCGCCCGAAGCCGTGCAGGCGTCGGTGGACCGGTTCATGGAGAACGCGCGCCGCCACTTGGCGGGCGAGGCGCCGGTGTCTCCGCTTTGATAATTTGAATGAAAATGGCCTCTAGCGCTTACTGGATAAGCGCTGGTAGCTATTAAATTGGGAGTATTGGCGATGGCCCTGGATGTCGATGCCCTGCAGGTGCGGTTGCGCGCCTTTGCGGCCGAGCGGCAGTGGCAGCCGTTTCACACGCCCAAGAACCTGTCGATGGCGCTGATGGTGGAGGCGGCCGAGTTGGCCGAGATCTTCCAGTGGATGACGCCCGAGCAGTCGCTGGCAGCACGCGATGACCCGGCGCTCAAAGAACCCATCGCCGATGAAGTGGCGGATGTGCTGCTGTACCTGCTGCAGATCGCCGACCATGCAGGGGTGGACCTGGCGCAGGCGGTGGAGCACAAGCTGCGCAAGAACGCGGTCAAACACCCGGTGCCCAGCGGAGATTCAAAGCAAAAATAGCTTCCAGCGCTGCTGGGGTAAGCGCTGGAAGCTATCTGGTTTGTAGCAATATCGGCGTGCCACCTGCAGGTGCCAACACGCCGACAGGCGTCTGCTGTTACTTTTTGCGTGCAGCAATCGCCTTTTCAGCGGCGGTGACCAGGTCGGCGCCGATCTGGCTCTTCCACTTGTCGTACACGGGGCGCGTGGCTTTGACGAAGGCATCGCGCTCGGCGGCCGACAGTTGCGTGACGGTCACGCCGTTGGCCGCGATTTCCTTGAGCAGGGGCTTGTCGGCCTCGACCATGCCTTTGCGGGCGATGGCGATTTCTTCCTTGCCGGCGTCGATGGCGGCCTGCCGCACGATGGCCTGGTCGGCCGGGGTCCACGAGGCCCAGATTTCCTTGTTGACCACGAACACCAGCGGGTCGGCCAC
>PJUL01001246.1_pt1 | contig 11381 bp, 9 predicted proteins | sample 1512221 | NCBI WGS metagenome assembly PJUL01 (sample SAMN08177667, study PRJNA422409) | Feces metagenome, whole genome shotgun sequencing project.
CTGGCAGATCGCGCCAGTGGCGGGTGAGGAGGAAGCCCCGGAGGTTGGAGGGTGCGGGGGCTGTGGACATCAAGTGGTGCAGAGAACGATGGCGCCGAAATTCTGATGCCTAGGGCGAGATGGCGGGCGGGCGTGACAGCTCTTGCGCATGATACTGATGTTTTGTACAGTATCTTAAAAACTGCTACAGAGAAGGCCATGCACAAACCAACCCGTTATGTATTCCGTCCTGCCCGGCCAGCACCCGCATTGCTGCGGCGGATTTGGGCGTGGTTCTGAGGCGGCGCCGCTGCTCTAAACGTGGCGGCTTCTGCTACCCAGCACGATGCTCTGCCGCATCCAACATCTTGGGTTACCGGGAAGTTCCACGGGCGGAGAACGCCAAGGGCGCGAGCCGTCTGGGCCAACAGCATAAGTTGATATGGATCACAGACGTTGCCGTACCGCACATCCGCTGCCTTATGCAGCCATAAGCCAAGTTTCCGGAGTGCCATCCACAGCAATCAGCGAATCCACCAAGCTCTTGATCTGTGGGGTAACTGTCGCGCCTTGACAAGGTTCTATACGGTAGGAACCGTCCCGCCATCGATCACATGCTCTGAGCCTGCTACCGATGCCGCACGCGGAGACACAAGGAACGTGATCAGGTCGGCAACTTCCTTTGGTGTGGCGGGCCGCCCCACCGGAATTCCACCGAGCCAGTCCATGACCATCTTCTTCCCGCCCTCATAGTCCGTGCCTGCATCAGCGCCCATGCGCTCTGCGAATGCCACCGAAGCCTCGGTTTCAATCCATCCGGGCGAGACGCGCAGAACGCGCACTCCTTTGGGCGTGACCTCCTTGGACAGGGATTTGCTGTAGGTCGAGAGAGCACCCTTGGCGGCGGCGTACGCCGTGGTTGACTCCGGAAGTGGAAGCACACGCTGTATCGACGTCACGTGCAGGACCACCCCGGAACCCTTGGCCAACATGGCGGGTAACAGCGCACGGTCAAGACGCACTGCGGACATCAGATTGAGGTTCAGTTCACTGAGCCATACAGCGTCATCCAGTGCCGCAAAACCACCTGCCGGTGCGGTCGAGCCTCCGACGGAGTTGATCAGGATATCGACACCTCCCCACCGCTCCTTCACCACGCGCGCAAGTTCGCTCACGCCCTCCGCCGTCGTGAGGTCAGTCTGAACGTAAGTCACACCTTCCAGCGGCTTGTCTGGAGCAGTGCGCGCAGTCGTCATGACCTGCACTCCGACTTCCTGGAGGTTCTTAACAACAGCAGCTCCCAAACCCTTGGTGCCACCGGTAACCAAGGCGCGCTGGCCTTTCAATTGAAGATCGAAGTTCATGCTGTGACCTCCAGCAATGAGATCAGGCCGCGTTCAAGGCGAAAGCGGTAGGACAGATTGATCGGGCTGCCAGGAAAGTTGCCTGTGACTTTGGCGTGGACGATCTGGACGCCCTCCTCACGTTCCAGCGCAAACGGAATGGACGTAGCGCAGTACTTGGCAGATGCCTCGGCCATAAAAGCCTTGATGGTTTCGACACCCGTATAGGTGTGGCCGTCGTCCTTCATGACCGCTTGCGGTGTGAAACAACGCGCCAGGGCCTCAGGGTTGTGCTCGGCCGCGAAGTACGCGGCAATGGGTTCTGGAAGGGTCGAGAGTTGCATGCTGATGGCTCCATGTAGTGAATGAAGCCTGAGGATGCGCGTCGCAGTGAGATAAGTGAATCATCTAGAATTCGAATAATCTATGTAGCAAGGAATACATAATGCGCGGGTTCGAATTTGCTGAGCTAAAAGCTTTTGCGGCCGTGGTCGAACGCAAGAGCTTTGCCCGCGCGGCAGAACATCTGGGCCTTTCACCGTCTGCGCTCAGCCAGACCATTCGACAGCTCGAAGGCCGGATCGGCACACGCCTTCTGAATCGGACGACGCGAAGCGTCGCGCCCTCTGCAAGTGGTGAGTTGCTTTATGGGCGCATAGCGCCGCTGTTTCGGGAAATGGATGCTGCAGTCGCTGAGGCCACAGAGGCTGCAGGACGTGCGACAGGCACGCTTCGCATCAATACGTTGGGGGTCGCAGCGAGAACCATCATTGCCCCAAGGCTTTCACGCTTCCATCGTGCCTACCCTGACGTGCTGCTGGACATCGTGGTCGACGACGCTCTGGCCGATATTGTTGTGGGCCGCTTCGATGCGGGCATCCGTGTGGGTGGACGGCTTGAGAAGGACATGATTGCCGTGCGCCTCAGCCCAGACCTGAACATGGTTGCAGTGGCCTCACCAGGCTATCTTGCTGAGCGAGGGGTCCCCAAGACACCCGCCGATTTGCATAGCCACGCATGCATCAACTGGAGGCTCCAGATGGACGGCAGACAGTACCGCTGGGAGTTCGAGAAAAAGGGCCAAAAACTGGAGGTCGCTGTGGATGGGCCGGTTGTCACCAATCACGCTGACATTGGCATTGCTGCTGCGCTCAACGGGCTCGGCATTGCTTATCACTTCGAACGCGATGGTGTAGCCGAGCACTTGGCCCAGGGCAGGTTGGTCCAGGTGCTGGCGGACTGGTCGATCTCACGCCCCGGGCTGTTCCTCTACTACCCGAACAGGCAGCATCGACCGGCGCTCCTGGGTGCTTTTATCGACTGTCTGTTGGACAGAGACTTGGAGATGGGACGCAAAGCTGGGTAGTCCAAGTTGTAGCCCGAGGGGCCCATGCGCTTAACTGTGCAGTTGATTGCGCATTGAATTTGGTCGGCTACTTCGAGGTTGATCGTTCAAGGTAGTGGATTGACTGAACGAACAAGCAACTCCGTTCAAATGTGCACTCGATCGCGCAGATCTGTGTCTGGCTGAGGCCACTGCTTAGCCTCGTAGGGAGGATGTGGCAATGGGGTGATGCACAAGGTAGAAGGTGCAATAGATAAAGCGGTGAATCGCCCCGGGTTCCGCGGAGGCCATTTAGTTTAAGTCAGACGGTCGCGGTCTGACCAACGTGTTGTCGATGGTAATCGGCTTCGAACTCAGCAGGCGGGACGTGTCCCAGCGGCCCCATCAGCCGGTGATGGTTGAACCAGGCCACTCATTCCAGCGTTGCCAGTCCCACCGCCTGCTTGGTCTTCCACGGCCCAGAGCCGAAGGATCGCCTCGGCCTTGTAAAGCCCATTAATCGCATCGACCAGGGCGTTGTCGTAGTTGCCCCCTTTGTGCCAACGCCGGCTAGATGTCGACTTGATGGTGCTGACCGACCATTCGCCCTCCGGGGTCGACCGACCGCAACCGCTGCAGAGCAGACGTCGGTCTATACAAGCTTCGAGGGCGACCGAAAGGCAAGAAAAACTGGTCACTGGCATTTCCGGGGGATTTAGGTTCCCCCATGACAACACAGTTGCACCACGCTCAAGCACTTACGGCAAAGGTGTGCAAAGTCGGAGTCGCTCGTGACCAAGCAGTACGTGTCGGCTCGCTGGTCGAACATCTCTTCCATAGCATCGAGTGCGGGGGCTATGTCCGAAGTGTTTTTTCCAGCTGCGTATTTGTATTTCAGACAGGGCGTGAAGGCAAGCCGGACCAGCCGCTCCTGCCATTTATTCGCCAGGGCTGTGTGATTACCATATCCGCGGCGCAGAACTATTCCCCACGGACCCGCCGTTCATTCAGATGTCCTCCTGATTGGCTGCCCTAATGACCGCCCACTTTGCGGGATCAGTTGCAGGGATCAGTTCGTCCAGCTTGTATCGAGAAGGCGGCGCAGGCTCAATGACTAAATGGCCATCGTCAATGGTGACTTCCATGCGCGCGCCAGCGTCCAACTGCAATTGATCGAGGAACGCTTGCGGGATCGTTAACATGACTGCATAGATCACATTACTGCGCGCACGTCATTCCGACCACCGCTATGAGCGGCGGGCGGGTCTCCCGATACCTAACCGCCACCCACCACACCCGCGAGCTTGAGGATATGGCTCTCGATTGTGATAGCGAATGGCCTCAAATCGTCGAGCGGCAAAATGGCATAGCCATCGGCTGTTCCGGAAGGTTGGTGCAACTGCATCTGATCCACAGCACCGTGCGGGGCAACGCTGCGGCCGCGCTGCTTATAAGCTCGGCGAAGGCCGTGTGGGGTGAGATAGCCAATCTCAGCTTTCGCGAGGATTTTTGCAAGGCTTACTCTTGCATCAACGATGTGTCCACTTTGTCCAGTGCTGGCAAAAATGTACTCGTTCACCTTTGGCTGAGCGCTCAGCAGCTTTGCCAAGTATGGGGTCAGCGGCAGGGTCTTGGGCTTACCAACCTTATCGGCAAAAGTGACTTTTTGCCAGCGAAAGTCCACATCTGCCCACTTAAGTGCGGCGACTGCCTCCTTACGCACGCCCGTCAATAGCAGAGCCTGCAGATATCTAGCCGCTGTTCTGTTGGGTAGCTGTTCCGCCGCGAACCACCAAGGCGCCACCTGCGCGGCACCGAGCACATCGGTGCGATGCGTGTTCGGCGGCAAATTTTCTAGGATCGCGGCCGAGCGACCCGCATCCCTATTAACGATACGACGGTACTCTGGACGGCCAGAGCACCAGCGAAGAAAGCCTCTGAACATCATCAAAGCCCTGGCAGCTTGATGCCGGCCACGAAGTGACTCCTTCTCATACCAACCCTGGAGTACATCTTCATCAACGGAGGCCAATGGCCGCGACATAAGGGGAAATAGTGGCCCTGGTTTGGTCAAGCCCGCCCCCCGCTTCTTTTTGACACCACCCGGGCTAGACATTGAACGAAGATCAGCAAGGTAACGAGGCTTCCAGCCGTCTTTGCGTTTGGGCTTGCCTTGCACTAGATACAACGTCCATACATCCCCAACCAAGATCGACAGAGCCGTAGCCTGCTCAACCTCCTGCTGGACTGTCTTCGCGAGCTGGGCTGCTTTTTCAGCTTCGACCAGCCTCGGGTCAACACCCTGCTCTGTCAGCCCCCGCAATCGATGGGCCTCGCCGCGTGCATCGGCAATAGAGATGGTGGGCCATTCACCAAGAGCACGGGTGAATAGCTTGCCTTTCACCCGAGTCTCAAACTGCCAGTGCTTACCACCGGCAGCCGTCACTCTGAGTCGTAGTCCTTTTTTCTCTAGATCCTTGATGAGGACAAACGATTTGTCAGGCGGACAGACCGCACGATCAAGCAGGCCATGCGTTAGGTCGTGAGAAACACTGAAGTCGATGAGCGCATTTTTGCTGGGGCGTGCCATGAATCCATGTCCGTAAAATTTACAGACATTTTACAGACTAAGGGAGTCAATTTTGAGGCATCAGAATCAACACCAGCCATGACTGTGGCAGTCAATTTTTAACGTAAGTTGTTGTTTTATTTGATATTTCCAACGATCATCAACCCCCATCAACACATCAAACATCTCATTCGTAATGAGAAGGTCGGGTGTTCGATTCATCTCTCCGGCACCAAATAAAAAGCCCCTGATTCGCAAAAGTCAGGGGCTTTTTGCTTTGTTGTTGCGGTTTTACTGCATACGCCGGGCATGAGCTCCCCCAATATCGCCATGACGCACGCCTTCCCATCGCACGCCGTGTTGTGGTTCTTTCATTTTCCAATGTAGAAATTGGAACCAATCTAAGGCAGACTTTCCAAACCTCATGCATTGCCGCGTGACCACGGCAACCACCACATCAACACCCTTTTGCCGACCTTCGCACCATGAGCACAGACCGCAGAGCACCCGTCGATCGCCGCAGTGGCAGAGATCGCCGCCAGGAAGAAAAAGGGCCTCCCAGCAGTTTTGAACGGCGCAGGGCCATAGAAGCCCGGCAACCTGAAATGGTGGAGTTGCAGGTGACCGAAGAGGAACTCAAAGCCCTCGGGTTTGGGGCAGCAGCGCAAACACCACCCAAGAAACCCGATTGATATCGGGCGTGAAAAGACCACCAAGAGCGCACCAACGCCAGGTTCGGGCATCTCGAAGCGATATCCCAACTTTGCGTGTCGCCCCCCTTACCGCGGGACTTACCCACACACCTTAGTTGCCGGGTTGCGGTCTCGCGGGTGCCTCCTGCAAAGAGAGCAAGCGGTGCGCCACCATATCCAGCGCAGGGCGGGCGTTGCCTTGCTTGTCGGACCAGACGCGCGGCGTAAGACCTCCGGCGAGCGCCACAGAGTCACCGTCTCGCAACAAGGCCAGCGCAGCGCACAGGCTCTCTTCAAATGCAATCACGTTGACGAAGAGAATTTCACCATCGCTCGTCGCAGCCCGTACCTTGGCCACAGAAAAGGCTCTGCCCGCCTTGTCGATACGCCGCTCTGATTCTCCGTAAAGGCGACCCGCCACCAGTCCATCGATCATCGGAAACCTCCGCGCTGAAGGCGCTTTTTTCTGGGGTCACACGCCGCAGTTAAAGGATGCGCGGGCATAACCATGACATCAGCGCGCCCAGCAAAAAAGCCCAGAACCTTTCGATTCTGGGCTTTTGCTATCAATGGTCGGCGTGGCGGGATTCGAACTCGCGACCCCTTGCACCCCATGCAAGTGCGCTACCAGGCTGCGCTACACGCCGACAAGACTTAGATTATATGCAGAAAAAACCTTAGTTCGCCGAAAGCAGTGCACGAATCTCAAATAATTCTTTGCGCACTGCATTGGAGTCAAGCACGAAGCCAGTGGCACCAATCGCCAAGTCGCGGGATGCGTCAATCAGAATGCTGGGCAGCTCGGAATCCTGTGCGTCGTCAATGCGGCCCGCACCTTCTGCCAAGCCTTCTTCGCGCGCTGAATGCGCCAATTCCTGCAGCCTATTGCGAGCGCCACTGATGGTGAAACCCTGGTCGTAAAGCAGGTCGCGAATGCGGCGAATCATGAGCACCTCATGGTGCTGATAGTAACGCCGATTGCCTCGCCGCTTCATTGGCCGCAGCTGCGTGAACTCCTGCTCCCAATAGCGCAAAACGTGGGGCTTGACACCGCACAGCTCAGCCACTTCACCGATGGTGAAGTACCGCTTGGCCGGTATCGAAGGAAGCGTGGTGGCCATGAAATCGGACGTCAAATGGGAAAGCCGACAAGCGTACTGCAGACACCGCAAACCCGCCAGCCATCTGGACGCATTTGGTCACAAAATTGGCACAAATTCACGTTGTGCCGACAGCCTGAATCTGCTCCTTGAGCTTGCTGCTGGCATGGAAAGTGACAACGCGCCGCGCTTTGATAGGGATAGCTTCGCCGGTGCGTGGGTTGCGCCCCGGCCGAGGCGCCTTGGTACGAATCTGGAAGTTGCCAAAGCCGGACAGTTTGACGTCCTTGCCCTCGACCAGGCTCTGGGCGATCAGGTCGAAGAACGCATCGATCATATCTTTGGACTCGCGCTTGTTCAGGCCGATCTGGTCGAACAACAGATCTGCCAGCAACGCCTTGGTCAGCGCAGGTGTTTCCAGACTTTCTACTGCAAACTCAATCACGGCATCACTCCCCTTCAACATCGTCACACCCGCAGCTTTGCGCCGGTCTGCTGTGCCAGCTGCGACACCACGGCCTGCATCGCGGTTTCAATCTCGGCCTCGGTCAGCGTGGCTTCATCGCTGCCCAGCGTCAGTCGCACCGCCAAGCTCTTTTCGCCTTGCGCCAGCCCACCTGCAGGTGCGGGTTCGCCAGGACGCAGCGCCTTGGGCCGGTACACATCAAACAGCACGGCGGAGCGCAACATGGTGCTCGGCACGGCCTGGCGCACGGCAGCCATGATGTCCGCATGCGTCACACGCTCGGCCACCACCACGGCCAAGTCACGCTCTACGGCCTGGTGCTTGGCCACAGATTTGAACTGGGGCACAGCACGCTGCAACACGGCATCAAGTTCCAGTTCAAAGAGCACAGGCGCCTGGGGCAAATCCCACGATTGGCGCCACTGCGGATGCAGCTCGCCCACAAAACCGATGGCCCGGCCATCCACCAGCACACGCGCACAGCGGCCCGGATGCATGGCAGGGTGCGCTGCGGCTTCAAAGGTCGCACGCAGAGGGGCCAGCAGCGCCTCTACATCGCCCTTCACGTCGAAAAAGTCGATGGACTGATCCTTGCGGCCCCACTGCAGGGTGTCAGCCGCGCCATAAGCGAGGCCAGCCACCCGCATGGGCTGGTGAAAACCTTCAACGGTGGTGTCGGTGTTGCGCACACTGGCATCACGCAGGAACACGCGGCCCAGTTCAAACACGCGCACGCGCTCAGCTTTGCGGTCGAGGTTGAACTTGAGCACCTGCAGCAGCGAGCCCAGCAGCGTAGAGCGCATCACGCTCATCTGGCTGGCGATGGGGTTGAGCAGCTTGATGGGCGAGGCGTTGGCGGCCAGCTCGTGCTCCCAGCGCTCTTCCACAAAGCTGAAGTTGATGGTTTCCTGGTAGCCCAGGCCTGCCAGTTGGCGGCGCACGGCAAATGGGCTGCGCGTGGCTTCGGGCGCCAGCTTGGGCGTGATGGGCGCCAGCGGCGGGGTCGTGGGCAGGTTGTTGTAGCCCACCATGCGGGCCACTTCTTCGATCAGGTCTTCTTCGATGGTGATGTCGAAACGGTACGGCGGCGGCGCAACCGTGACGGTGCCCTCGCCCTCCGACACCGGCAAACCCAGGCCGCGCAGCGCATTGGCGCACTGTGCCTGCGTGAGCGGCATGCCGATGACCTTGGCAGCACGTGCCACGCGCAGCGTGACAGGCTGCGGCTGAGGCAGGTTCACCTGCTGGTCGTGCATGGGGCCGCAGGCCGTCTCGGGTGTGCCACAGATATCGATGACGAGCTGCGTGATGCGCTCAATGTGCTCCACCGTGAGGCTGGGGTCTACACCGCGCTCAAATCGGTGGCCAGCGTCGGTGGAGAAATTGAAGCGGCGCGAGCGCCCGGCCACGGCCTTGGGCCACCAGAAAGCGGCTTCGACGTAAATGTGCTTCGTGTCGTCCGACACTGCTGTCGCGTCGCCGCCCATGATGCCGGCCAGCGATTCAACTTGGCTGTCATCGGCGATCACGCCCACCTTATCGTCCACCGTGATGGTGTTGCCGTTCAGCAGCTTGAGCTGTTCGCCCGGCTTGCCCCAGCGCACATCCAGCGCGCCATGGATTTTGTCCAGATCGAAGATGTGCGACGGCCGGCCCAGCTCAAACATCACGTAGTTGGAAATGTCCACCAATGGCGACACGCCACGTTGGCCACAACGCGCCAGCCGGTCGAGCATCCACTGGGGTGTGGCGGCGCGCGTATTCACATTGCGCACGATGCGGCCCGAGAAACGACCGCACAGGTCGGGCGCGCTGATCTTCACCGGCAGCGTGTCGGTCAGTGTGGACTTCACGGCGGGAAACGAAGGCTGCGTCAATGGCGTGCCCGTCAGCGCAGACACCTCGCGTGCAATGCCATACACGCTGAGGCAATGCGCCAGATTGGGCGTGAGCTTGAGCGTGAACAGCGTGTCGTCAAGGTTCAAGTGGGTGCGGATGTCCTGGCCGACGGGCGCGCCAGCGTCCAGCTCCAGCAAGCCGCCATGGTCCTCCGACAACTTGAGTTCACGTGCCGAGCACAGCATGCCCTGGCTCTCCACGCCACGCAGCTTGCCCACCTTGATCAGGAAGGGCTTGCCATCGTCGCCCGGCGGCAACTCCGCCCCGACCAAAGCACACGGCACCTTGATGCCCACGCGCGCATTGGGCGCGCCGCACACGATGTTGAGCAGAGCGCCCTGCCCTACGTCCACTTGGCACACGCGCAGGCGGTCGGCGTCGGGGTGCTGAACGGCTTCTTTGATCTCACCCACCACGATTTTGGCAAAGGGCGGCGCCACCGGACGCAGTTCTTCCACCTCCAGGCCAGCCATGGTGAGGATATCGGCCAGCTCTTGGGTGCTCAGCGGGGGGTTGCAGAATTCGCGCAACCAGGACTCGGGAAATTGCATGGTGTAGAAACTCTTGGGCTCGTGGCGTTTGCTCTTGAAAAGATAGCTATTAGCGCTTGTCAGTGCTTGGTTTCAATATGAAATGGTCTTGAAACCCAATGACAGCAAGCACCAACAGCTCACTTCTTTTCGCTGGGGCGGGGGTTAATTCGCTTGTTTTATTGAAACTGCGACAGGAAACGGATGTCGCCGTCGAAGAACAGACGCAGGTCGTTCACGCCATAGCGCAGCATGGTCAGGCGGTCGGGGCCCATGCCGAAGGCAAAGCCGATGTATTTTTCGGGGTCCAGGCCCATGTTGCGCACCACGTTGGGGTGCACCTGACCAGAGCCGGCCACCTCCAGCCAACGGCCAGCCAGCGGGCCTGTCTGGAACTGGATGTCGATCTCGGCACTGGGCTCGGTGAACGGGAAGAAGCTCGGGCGAAAGCGCAGGACCAGGTCGTCACTTTCGAAGAACGTGCGGCAGAAGTCGGTGAACACGACCTTCAGATCCTTGAAGCTTACGTTCTCGCCAATCCACAGGCCTTCGCACTGGTGAAACATGGGCGAGTGCGTGGCGTCGCTGTCCACCCGGTAGGTACGGCCCGGCGCGATGACGCGGATCTCAGGCATGGGCTGACCAGCATCGAGCAGCGCGCGGTGCTGCTTCACATGCTGCACCGCATGGCGAATCTGCATGGGGCTGGTGTGGGTGCGCAACAGGTTGGGGGCAGTGGCAGTGCCGCCCTCCACGTAAAACGTGTCGTGCATGGAACGCGCGGGATGATCCTCGGGCGTGTTCAATGCAGTGAAGTTGAACCAGTCGGTTTCGATCTCGGGGCCTTGTGCCACATCGAACCCCATGGAGCCGAAGATACCTTCGATGCGCTCCAGAGTCAGCGACACAGGGTGCAGTCCGCCCTGCCCGCGCTGGCGGCCCGGCAGGCTCACGTCCAGGGCTTCTGCCTTGAGTTGGGCTTGCAGTTCGGCATCTGCCATAGCTTGGCGGCGCGCGGTGAGCGCCGCTTCGATGGCCTGCTTGGCAATGTTGATGGCCGCGCCGCGGGATTTTTTCTCCTCCACGGACAGTTGCGCCATGCCCTTCATGAGTTCGGTCACACGGCCCGACTTGCCCAGAAATTGCGCTTTTGCGTTTTCAAGATCAGCGGGGGTGGCACTTTGGGCGAACAACTGCGTTGCGCTCTCGACCAGGGAATCCAACTCGTTCATACTGACTCTTTCATGACTTACGCAAACCAGGATGCACAACCGGCATGCTCACAAGGCAAGCGTCTTGCCGCAACCCGTTTACCGTCAGTCGTTCTTTATCGACTCGTGAAAATAAACAAGGGCTAGTGCCTTCTCAAGCCCTAGCCCTTGCTGTTATTGCGCAAGCAGCTATCAAAACGATAGCCACTTATTGTGAACTCAAGCAGCCAGCTTGGCCTTGACTTGCTCCACGATGCTGCCAAAGGCA
>PJUL01001248.1_pt1 | contig 11365 bp, 9 predicted proteins | sample 1512221 | NCBI WGS metagenome assembly PJUL01 (sample SAMN08177667, study PRJNA422409) | Feces metagenome, whole genome shotgun sequencing project.
CACCGACGCCGCGGGCCGGATCGATGCGCCGCAGCTCGGCAAGGGGCGCTATCTGCTCAGCGTCTCGCACACCGAGACCGCACCGGCGAAGCTGGGCGGGCAGGACGTGGCGAGCGTGATGCACATCTCGACGCTGACCTTCATACGCTGAGTTAAAAGGGGGCGCCGCGCGGAGAGGCAATATCCGCGCGGTGTATCCCATGTTGCCACGCAGCAACGATTGCCGCATCAGTCGCCCCGGATAGCTGGGGACGAAAGCTTGGCGAGCAGCGCCGCACCTTTGTTCGACGCGGGAACGATCGCCGATCGGTGGATCGCGGACTATTGCGCGTCCGGACCGGCGGACGACGTATTGTGCGCACGCGGCGCCGATGGCGGCGCATGGCAAGCGGTGTTCGAGGAACTGGCCGGGCTGGCCGGCGAGAATCTGGAAACCGCCCGCGAGCGCGCGCATCGCCATGCCGAGGATATCGGCACCGGCTTCCGCATCGCCGGTGAGGGCGAGGAGCGCCCCTGGCCGCTCTCGCCAATCCCGCTGCTGATCCCCCAGGCCGAATGGAACATCATTGCCGCGGGCATCGCCCAGCGCGCCGAAGTGATGGAGCAGGTGCTCGCCGACCTTTATGGCGAGGGCAGGCTGGTCGCCGACGGGCATGTGCCCGCCGCGCTGGTCACCGGCAGCCCCTTCTTCCTGCGGCCGCTCACCAATTCGGTGCCGCCGGGCGGTTATCACCTCCAGGCATTGGCGATCGACCTGTGCCGCGGGCCGAACGGCGAATGGCGGGTGCTCGCCGATCACGTCCGCGCACCGGCCGGCGCGGGCTATGCGCTCGAGAACCGGCTGGCGATGGCGCAGACGCTGGACGGGCTGCAGACCCGGCTCAACATCGCCCGCCATGCGCCTTTCTTCGCCGCCTTCCGCGACGGGCTGGCCGCGCGCTGCCGCCGCGCCGAGCCGCGCATCGCGCTGCTCACGCCGGGCCGGCTCAATCCGAGCTATGCCGAACAGGCGCATCTCGCGCGCTATCTCGGCTGGTTGCTGGTCGAGGGTGCCGATCTCGCGGTGCTCGACGACAAGCTTTATGTGCGTACCATCGCCGGGCTGAAGCGCGTCGACGCGCTGTGGCGGCGGCTCGATCCGCGCCTGCTCGATCCGCTGGCGCTCGACAGCCATTCGACGATCGGCGTGCCGGGGCTGGTCGATGCGATGGTCGCGGGCAATGTCGTCATCGCCAATGCGCCGGGTGCGGGACTGCTCGAGGCGCCGGCCTTTGCAGCCTTCCTGCCGCGGCTTGCCGAACTGCTGACCGGCGAGGGGCTCAGCCTGCCCAATATCGCCACCTGGTGGTGCGGGCAGGACGGCGCGAAAGCGCATGTCGAGGCCGAGCTCGACCGGTTGCTGGTCAAATCCGCCTTTGGGGTCGCCCCGCTCGGCCTTCCCGAGGGCAAGCCGGTGCTCGGCGCGGCGTTGCAAGGAGAAGCCCGTGCCGCGCTGCTCGCCGACATGGCGCGGCGGCCGCAGGATTATGTCGGGCAGGAAGTCGTCCATCTCTCGACCATGCCGGTGGTCGCCGAGGACAGGCTCGCCGCGCGCCCCTTCACCTTGCGCGTGTTCGCCGCGCGTGGTGTCGATGGCGTCTGGACGGTGCTGCCCGGCGGCTTCGCCCGGATTGGCGAGCATGCCGATGCCCGCGCCGCGGTGATGGGCGAGGGCATGTGGTCCGCCGATGTCTGCGTGCACGGCACCGATCCGGTCGAGCCGGTGTCGCTGCTGCCCGCCGGCGATTCGACGCAGCTGCGACGCAATCCGGGCACGCTGCCCAGCCGGGTGGCGGACAACATGTTCTGGCTCGGCCGCTATCTGGAGCGGGGCGAGGCGCAGCTCGGCGTGATCCGGGTGCTGCTCGGCAATTCGATCAGCGCGGATACCGGCGCGGCGCTTGCCGCCGATACGGTGCGCAAGCTCATCGACATATTGGTCAGCGGCAATGCCGCGCCGGTGCCGGGCGGCCTGAAGCGTGCCGACCTGACCCAGCTCGCCCGCACCGCGCTTGAGGACGGCGGAGGCTGGAACAGCGTTGCCGCGATCAACGCCCAGGCGCGGCTGATCGGCCAGGTCTCGCGCGATCGCCTGGCCGCCGACATGGTCCGCCTGCTCGATGCGCCTTTCCCGACGCGCGGCACGCTGCTCGAAAGGGCAGGCTCGCTGCAGCGGCGCTATTCGGCGCTGGCGGGACTTGCCGCCGAGCATATGGGCCGGACCGATGCCTGGCGTTTCCATGACCTGGGGCGGCGGGTCGAGCGCGCGATGGCGACGCTCGGTTTCCTGCGCGCCTTTGGCGGGATCGATGCGACCGGTGACGACCTCGGCACGCTGCTCGATCTTGCCGACAGCCAGATCAGCTATCGCCAGCGCTATCTGACCGGGATCGCCCGGGTGCCGGTGCTCGATCTGGTGACGCTCGATCCGGGCAATCCGCGCGGCATCGCCTATCAGATCGCGGCGATCTCGGGCCATCTCAACAAGCTGCCGGTGCTGTCTGACGATGGCCTGGCCGAGCCGCAGCAGGAGCAGGCACGCGAGCTGGCGGCGATCCTGGTGACCTCGCACGCCACGCGGATCGAAGACATGGTGCTCGCCGGGCTGGAGCTGCGGCTGGCGCATCTCTCCGATGCGATTGCGCGGCGCTATTTCCTCCAGGGCGCCGAGCCGCTGCGCGCCGCCGGGCTCGTCCTCGCCTGATGCTCTACCGCATCCGCCACGTCACCCGGTTCGACTATGCGCAGCCGGTCGGCTTCGCGCGCTGCAACCTGCGCCTCAAGCCGATCCTCTGGTCGGGCCAGGAAGTGCTCGACTATGCGCTGTCGGTCGAGCCGGGCGGGCGCGTCTTCCCGGCGCGCGCCGAAGCCGGGCTCGCCAATGTCGTGCGGCTGGTGATGGAGAACGCCACCAGCACGCTGACGATCGAGAGCAGCGCGCGCATCCGGGTCGAGCGACCGATCCCGGTGCCGTCGCCCTCCGACCCGACACTGGCCGGGATCGCGAAACTGGCGCGCGAGAGCCGCGATGCCTCGCCGGCCAGCCCGGCCTCCTATCTCTTCCCCTCGCCGCAGATCCCGCTCGACGGCGCCATCGCCGAATGGTGTGCGCCCGACCTGGCGCCGGGCCGCGGCGTGCTCGAAGCCGCCTGGGCGCTGGCCGCGCGCATCCAGCGCGAATTTGATTTCGATCCGAGCGCGACTTTGGTCGACACGCCGCCACGTGCCGCCTTCGATAAGCGTAGAGGCGTTTGCCAGGACTTCGCGCAGATCATGATCTCCGGGCTGCGCGCCGCCGGACTGCCTGCCGCCTATGTCTCGGGCTATCTCCGCACCCTGCCGCCGCCGGGCCAGCCCCGGCTCGTCGGCGCCGATGCCACCCATGCCTGGGTGCTGGTCTGGGCCGGCCCCGATCTCGGCTGGGTCGGCGTCGATCCGACCAACGGCATCTGGATGGCCGAGGACCATGTCGTGATGGCGATCGGCCGCGACTATGCCGAGATCGCCCCGATCGACGGCATCGTGCTGGGATCGGGCGCGCAGGACATGCATGTGTCGGTCGATGTCGAGCCGCTGCAGGACGTGGTGGGCTAACGAGGGTAGAAAGAAGCGCCGTCACCCCGGCCTTGAGCCGGGATCCCGCTTCTTCTTCACCTGGATTAGACAGCGGGACCCCGGCTCAAGGCCGGGGTGAGGACGGGATTAGCCGTCGAACGGAACATTCCGGGCCGCTCCCGGCGGGCAGCGGAGTTTTGCGCGCAACTCTTGCGTTAGGGACCAGACACGCCGAAATACGGCGCGTCCAAAGGGGTTTTGATGGCTGCTGATCCGTATTCCGTTCTGAACGTTGCGCGTGGCGCGAGCGAGGCCGATATCAAGAAGGCCTATCGCAAGCTCGCCAAGGAGCTGCATCCGGACCGCAACAAGGACAATCCCAAGGCTTCTGAGAAGTTCAGCCAGGTCACGCAGGCCTATGACCTGCTGACCGACAAGGACAAGCGCGCGCGCTTCGATCGGGGCGAGATCGACGGCGAGGGCAATCCGACCAACCCGTTCGGCGGCGGCTTCGCGAGCAGCGGCTTCGGCGGCAATGGAGGCGGCCAGGGCGGTTTCCGCGCCGATTTCGGCGGCGGCGAGGCGGGTGGCTTCGGCGATATCTTCGAAGGGCTGTTCGGCGGCATGGGCGGCCGGCGCGGCGGCGGCGGCGGCTTTTCCGGCGGCTTCGGCGATTTCGGCCGGCGCGCGGCACCCAAGGGCGCCAATGTCGCCTATCGCCTCGCCGTATCGTTCGAGGATGCGGCGAAGCTCGCGCCGCAGCGGATCACGCTGCGCGACGGCAAGTCGATCGACCTCAAGCTGCCCGCTGGCGTCGAGACCGGCACCCAGATGCGCCTCGCCGGCAAGGGCGAGGAAGGCGCGGGCGAGCCCGGCGATGCGATCGTGACGATCGAGATCCAGCCGCACCGTTTCTACGAGCGCCAGGGCGACGACATCCGTCTCGACCTGCCGGTGACGCTGAACGAGGCCGTGCTTGGCGCCGAGGTACGGGTGCCGACGCCGGACGGCGCGGTGATGCTCAAGGTTCCCAAGGGATCGTCCTCGGGGAAGGTGCTTCGCCTCAAGAGCCGCGGCTTCCACAAGAAGGGCGGCGGGCGCGGCGATTTGCTCGTCACGCTGATGGTCGAGCTGCCGGTCAACGACGATGCGCTGATCGAGTTTGCCCGGGGCTGGGCCGACAAGGGGAACCCGCGTGGCCGCATGGGCGTCTAATCCCTTGTGACGACAGGGGAAGATACGGGCGCCGCGCAAGCGAAGCCGGGGCTTGGGTCCCGCATCCTCGGCGTGTTCGCCCGCATCGGCATTGGCCCCGAATTCTGGCCAAAGTTCTGGACCGTGCTCAAGCGGGTGGTGGTCGGCACTTTCCAGGACGGCTTCACCTATGCCGGCAACCTTGCCTATCTCAGCCTGGTCACGCTGTTCCCCTTCTTCATCGTCGCCGCTGCCATCGCGCAATTGTTCGGCCGCAGCTCGGAGGGGCTCCACACGCTCGAGGCGTTCCTGCGCACGGTGCCGCCCGACGTCGCCACGCTGTTGCGCAAGCCGGTGTCCGATGTTCTGCTGGCGCGGACCGGCAACCTGTTGTGGTTCGGCGCGATCGTCGGCCTGTGGACCGTGGCCGGTTTCATCGAGACGATCCGCGGCATCCTGCGCCAGGCGTACGGCGTCCAGTCGAGCACGCCGTTCTGGCGTTATCGGCTGGGGGCGATCGGGATGATCATCGCCTCGGTGATCATCACCATGGCGGCGTTCAGCTTCCAGGTGATCCTGACCGCGGTCGAGCAGTTCGTGTACAATATCTTTCCCTGGGCGTCGGAAGCGCAGCGCATCGTTTCGCTCAGCAAGATCGCCCCGGCGGTGGCGCTGTTCGGCGCGCTCTACATGCTGTTCTACTCGCTGACCCCCAGCCGCTACCGGAAGAGCAAATGCCCGAAATGGCCCGGCGCGCTGTTCACCGCGGCGTGGTGGCTGCTGGTTACCGCCCTGTTGCCCAAAATCCTCGGTACGCTGGGAAATTACGATCTGACCTATGGAAGCCTTGCAGGTGTGATGATCGCTCTGATCTTCTTCTTCCTCGTCGGGCTCGGTCTGGTAGTCGGTGCCGAGTTGAATGCGGCTCTGGCGGAAACGCCCGAAACGAGTCTAGAGGAGCCGCGTAAGCAGGAGAATAGTGCGTCGTGACCGGATTGATGCAGGGCAAGCGCGGGCTGATCATGGGCCTGGCCAATGACAAGAGCCTCGCCTGGGGCATCGCGAAGAAGTTGAGCGAGCAGGGCGCCGAGCTGGCGTTCAGCTATCAGGGTGAGGCGCTGCTGAAGCGCGTGAAGCCGCTCGCCGAGCAGCTCGGCTCGGATACCCTGATCGATTGCGACGTGGCCGACATGGACGCGCTCGATGTGGCGTTCGACACGCTGAAGGCGAAGTGGCCGACGATCGACTTCATCGTCCACGCCATCGGCTTCTCGGACAAGTCGCAGCTGCGCGGCAAGTTCTACGACACCACGCTCGACAACTTCCTGATGACGATGAACATCTCGGCCTACAGCCTGGTTGCGGTGGCCAAGCGTGCGCGCGAGCTGATGCCGAACGGCGGCTCGATCCTGACGCTGACCTATTACGGCGCCGAGAAGGTGATCCCGCACTATAACGTGATGGGCGTCGCCAAGGCCGCGCTGGAGACCAGCGTGAAGTATCTCGCGGTCGACATGGGCCCGGAGAACATTCGCGTGAACGCGATCTCGGCCGGCCCGATCCAGACGCTGGCGGCGCGTGGCATCGGCGACTTCAACTACATCCTCAAGTGGAACGAGCTGAACTCGCCGCTCCGCCGCACCGTGACGATCGAGGATGTCGGCGGCGCCGGGCTGTACATGCTTTCGGACCTGTCGTCGGGCGTCACCGGCGAGATCCATCATGTCGATTCGGGCTATAACGTGATCGGCATGAAGGCCGAGGACGCGCCGGACATCGCGCTTTCGTAAGATCTCCCTCTCCCCCAAGGGGAGAGGATCGGGGAGAGGGGCCTGACGGGGCGGCTTCTTCTTTCGCGACCGGGTCGCGACTCCCCCTCTCCCAACCCTCTCCCCGGAGGGAGAGGGCTTTGCCTGTGCGTATCACCATTCGCCCTGCCACCGGCGGGGATGTCGCTGCGATCGATGCGCTGCTGCGCCGGTCCTTCCCGGCGGAAGACGAGGCGCGGCTCGTCCAGCAATTGTGCATCGATGGCGACATGGTGCTCACGCTCGTCGCCGATGACGAGGAAACCGGCGCGCTCGCGGGCATGGTCGCGTTCAGCCGGATGGAAGTCGAGATCGCCGGCAAGGCGATCGCCGCCGTGGCGCTGGCGCCGCTCGCCGTGGAGAAGGCCTGGCGCCAGCAGGGCGTGGGCGACGCGCTGGTCCAGGCCGGGATCGCGCAGCTGGGCGCTGCGGGCGCGATGCTTTGCTTCGTGCTGGGCGAACCCGGTTACTACGAGCGTTTCGGTTTCGCGGAGGAATGGGCGCACGGATTTGCCTCGCCCTATGCCGGTGAGTATCTGATGGCGCTGCCGCTGCAGGGCGGCGCCATGCCGTGCGGGGTGCGCGGCGCCGCGACGCACGCATCGGCGTTCGCAGAGTTGGGCAGGACTTGAGTTGAGCTACAACACCTTCGGACGCGTCTTCCGCTTCACCACCTGGGGCGAGAGCCACGGGCCGGCGCTGGGCGTCGTCGTTGATGGCTGTCCCCCGGGGATCGCCCTGTCCGAGGCGGACATCCAGCCTTTCCTCGACAAGCGCCGCCCGGGCCAGTCGCGCTTCACCACCCAGCGGCAGGAGCCGGACCAGGTCCGTATTCTGTCCGGCGTGTTCGAGGGGCGGACGACCGGCACCCCGATCAGCCTGATGATCGAGAATGTCGACCAGCGCTCAAAGGACTATTCGGAAGTCGCCTCGGCCTATCGCCCCGGCCATGCCGATTATGCCTATGACGCCAAATATGGCTTTCGCGACTATCGCGGCGGCGGGCGCAGCTCGGCGCGCGAGACCGCGGCGCGGGTCGCGGCCGGTGCGATCGCCCGGCTGGTGATCCCGGAAGTAACGATCACCGGCTGGGTCGAGGCGATCGGCCATGCCCCGATCCTCTATTCGCGCTTCGATGCCGCCGAGATCGACCGCAATGCCTTCTTCTCGCCCGATGCCGAAGCGGCGGCGCGCTGGGAGACGCTGGTCGACGAGGCACGCAAGGCGGGCTCGTCGCTCGGCGCGACGGTCACGTGCGAGGCGACCGGGGTGCCCGCCGGCTGGGGGGCGCCGCTCTATGCCAAGCTCGACAGCGAACTTGCCGCGGCGATCATGTCGATCAACGCGGTGAAGGGCATCGAGATCGGCGACGGCTTTGCAGCGGCACTCGCAACCGGGGAGGCCAATGCCGATCCGATGCGCCCCGGCGCGGATGGCCCGGAATTCCTCGCCAACCATGCCGGCGGTATCGCAGGCGGTATCTCGACCGGCCAGCCGGTTCGGGTGCGGGCGGCGTTCAAGCCGACCAGCTCGATCCTGACGCCGGTGGAGACGATCAATCGCGAAGGCGAGGCAACCGAGATCCGCACCAAGGGCCGCCATGATCCCTGTGTCGGCATCCGCGGCGTGCCCGTAGTCGAGGCGATGATGGCATTGGTGCTGGCCGACCAGAAACTGCTCCACCGGGCCCAGATCGGCTGATTCGTTCGGTAACAACGGAAACCGGTTAGGCGACGAAAAACCGGTCCAGCCGCATGGTTGGGCCGGTTTTTGTTTGTCCGTCAGGTTTCGACCCGTCCCTTTGCAGGCTCTTCCCGGTGCTCAGCCGTGTGCCTCGCAGGGCTGGCTGAAATGCATGGAAACAATCCAGACATGTGCAGCCGCTCCAACGGTCCTCGGCAAAAACCGAAGGAGGATTGCCCTGTTATGTTGCTCAAAACCCTGATTGGCGCCGCGGCGCTGCTGGCCGCTCCGGCGGCCTTCGCCCAGACCACCACTCCCACCGATCCGTCGACCACGACCTCGACGGAGACACCGGCTCCTGCACCGGAACCCGATCCGGCCCCGGCTCCGCAGCCGGACGCGACCACGACCACGGCGCCTGCCCCCGATACGGCAACGGCAAACCAGGACCCGACTACGGCTGAAGCGGACAAGCGCGATGCCAAAAAGGGCAAGAAAAAGCCCCATTAAGCCGGGCTGATTCATCGGAGCGCGCTGCCCAAATCCGTGGCCGGATGGGCAGCGCGCTTTTTCATGCCGGTCTGCGACGGCGTCGCGGACCGGGTCCGGTCAGTCCGCGAACGGATCGCGGACCAGGATGGTGTCCTCGCGCTCGGGGCTGGTCGAAACCAGTGCGACCGGGCAGCGGATCAGTTCCTCGACACGACGGATATACTTGATCGCGGCGGCGGGCAGTTCGGCCCAGCTGCGGGCGCCCGCAGTGGTTTCCTGCCAGCCCGGCATCGTCTCGTAGACGGCCTCGACCGCAGCCTGATCGGCGGCGTTCGAGGGATAATAGTCGATCTCCTCGCCGTGCAGCGTGTAGCCGGTGCACACCTGGATCTCGTCGAACCCGTCGAGCACGTCGAGCTTGGTCAGCGCTATGCCGGTGATGCCCGAGACGGCCGCCGACTGGCGCAGCAGCACCGCGTCGAGCCAGCCGCAACGGCGCTTGCGGCCGGTGACGGTACCGAACTCATGGCCGCGCGTGCCGAGCCGCTCGCCCACTTCATTGTCCTGCTCGCTCGGGAACGGGCCCGAGCCGACGCGGGTGGTATAGGCCTTGGCGATGCCGAGCACGAAGCCGACCGCGCCCGGGCCGATGCCCGAACCGGCCGAGGCGGTGCCCGCCACGGTGTTCGACGACGTGACGAACGGATAGGTGCCGTGATCGATGTCGAGCAGCACGCCCTGCGCGCCCTCGAACAGGATGCGGCGGCCGCGCTCGCGCGCGGCGTTGAGCGCGCGCCATACCGGCTGGGCGAAGGGCAGGACGAAGCCGGCGATCTCGCGCAGCTCGGCGAGCAGCGCCTCGCGGTCGATCGGCGGCTGGTCGAAGCCGGCACGCAGCGCGTCGTGATGCGCGGTCAGGCGATCGAGCTGCGGGCCGAGATCGTCGAGATGGGCGAGGTCGCAGACACGAATGGCACGGCGGCCGACCTTGTCCTCATAGGCCGGGCCGATGCCGCGGCGGGTGGTGCCGATCTTGCCGGCGCCGCTGGCATCCTCGCGCAGCGCGTCGAGATCGCGGTGGAAAGGCAGGATCAGCGGGCAATTGTCCGCGATCATCAGCTTGTCGGGGGTGATCTCCACGCCCTGGCCGCGCAGCTTCTCGACCTCGGCCTTGAGGTGCCAGGGATCGAGCACCACGCCGTTGCCGATCACCGAAGGCGTGCCGCGGACGATGCCCGAGGGAAGCAGCGAGAGCTTGTAGACATTCTCGCCGACGACGAGCGTGTGGCCGGCATTGTGCCCACCCTGGAAGCGCACGACCATGTCGGCGCGCTCGGCGAGCCAGTCGACGATCTTGCCCTTGCCTTCGTCACCCCATTGGGCGCCGATAACCGCTACATTTGCCATGGATACACGTCTCCGCCTGCCGGGGCGGGCCACAAGCCGCCCTTCGACAGGACTCGGCGGCTGGGCGTTACGGGGGCTGGCACGCAGGGCGCCGAAGCCGCGGGGCGCATGGCGCGTGCGGGCGATTCGGTCAAGGCTTTATGCGTCGAGCGCCGTGCGCACCGCGCTTGCCAGCCGATCGAGGTCGAAGGGTTTGGCGAGGATCGTCTCGCCGGCCACGCGCCCGCTTTCCGGGGCATAGCCGCTGGTCAGCAGCACCTTGAGCCCCGGCAGCCGCGCCCTGGCATGTTCGGCCAGCTCGCGCCCGGTCATCTCGGGCATCATCACGTCGCTGAACAGCAGCGAGACGCGAAGCCCGGTGTCGATCAGCCGCAGCGCCTCGGGGCCGTCGCGCGCGCCGATCACCTGATAGCCGAGCTCTCGCAACGCCTCGAGCGAGTAGTTGCGCACGCGCTCCTCGTCCTCGACGACCAGCACCAGCTCGCCGGCATGGCCGCGCGCCGGTGCGCTTGCCGGCGCTTCGGTGCGCGGCTGCAGCACAGCGCCGAGATGCGCGGGCAGATAGAGGCGCACCGTGGTGCCGCGGCCCTCTTCGGTATCGATCCCGACTGCGCCGCCCGACTGGCGGACGAAGCCGAACACCTGGCTCAGCCCCAGCCCGGTGCCTTTGCCCACGCCCTTGGTGGTGAAGAAGGGATCGAAGGCGCGGGCGGCGACCTCGGGCGTCATGCCGGTGCCGCTGTCGGTCACTGCGATCTCGACATAGTCGCCCGGCGGCAGGTCCAGCGCCGCTGCCTCGGCCGCGTCGAAATGCGCATTGGCGGTGGCAAGCACCAGCCGGCCGCCCTGCGGCATCGCGTCGCGCGCATTGACCGAGAGATTGAGGATCACATTCTCGAGCTGGTTGGCATCGGCAAGCAGCGGCGAGACCCCGGCGGGCAGTATCGTCTCCACCGTCACGTCGTCGCCCAGCGTGCGGACGAGCAGCTCGATCATGCCGTCCACCATCTCGTTGGCGTCGATCGCCACCGGGGCAAGCGGCTGCTGGCGCGAGAAGGCAAGCAGCCGCTGAGTCAGCGTCGCGGCGCGGGTCGCGCCCTCGCGGGCGGCGGTGATATATTTGTCGAGGTCGCGATTTCCCTGACGGACCCGGCGCTCGAGCAGGTCGAGCGCGCCGATCACCACGG
>PJUL01001253.1_pt1 | contig 11337 bp, 9 predicted proteins | sample 1512221 | NCBI WGS metagenome assembly PJUL01 (sample SAMN08177667, study PRJNA422409) | Feces metagenome, whole genome shotgun sequencing project.
ATCACGCAGGTGCAGGACGTGTTCAAGAAGGTCTTTCATCTGGAGCCCGAGTTCCGCCCGGATGGCAGCCAGTTCGACCAGCTGCTGCACGACAACGAGGTGTTCCATATTGGCCAGCTGGAAGCCCAGGCGCTGGCTGTGCCCGGTCATACCCCCGCCTGCATGGCCTACCAGGTCGGTGACGCCGTGTTTGTGGGCGACACCCTGTTCATGCCCGACGTGGGCACGGCACGTTGCGATTTTCCGGGCGGCAATGCGCATACCTTGTATCGCTCGGTGCGCCGCCTACTGAGCCTGCCCGCTGAAACCCGGCTTTTCATGTGCCACGACTACCCACCCAACGGGCGCGAGCCGGTGTGGCAATCTACCGTGGCCGAGCAGCGGGCATGCAACATTCACGTGCACGATGGGGTGAGCGAAGAAGCATTCGTCGAATTGCGCACTCGGCGCGATGCCACGCTGGACATGCCCGTGCTGATTCTTCCCGCGGTGCAGGTCAACATCCGCGCAGGCGAGATGCCCCCTGCGGAGGCCAATGGCGTGAGCTACCTGAAGATTCCGGTGAATGCGCTGTGATGGCGCAGATGCCTTGAACCTGTTCACACCCACACAAAAAATGCCACGGCGTTCAATGTGGCAAACGCCAGCCGGGTGGCACAGTACCGGAGTAATGGCACCAGCTCACCCAATCGGCTATGCCGACGCAGGCAACACAGCTGCTTGACACATGCCTCAGCATGGCTCTCAATCAGCAATCCCCCCGCTGCTCAAATTCAGCTTACATTTTGAGCAACATTCCTTCAGACTGTTGCCATCCAAAGCAAGGGGGTCGATATGTTCGCCATCACCAGGTTTTCGGTGGCGCGCTGCATTGCGCGCTGTGTGGGTGCTACCGCCATGGGGTTGCAGATAGCCCTGGCGTTGTTTGGCACTTCTGCGCAGGCCCTCGACAAACCTACAGGTCCAGTCATCCTGACCGTAGAGGGCAACATCAGCCAAACCAACCAGGCGGGCAAAGCGGTGTTCGACATGAAGATGCTGGAGCAATTGCCTCAGCACAGCTTCTCTACCAAAACCCCCTGGTACCCCAACGCGGTTTCGTTCACCGGGCCACTGTTGCGCGATGTGCTGGCTGCGGTGGGCGCCAAGGGCGCCACGATCACTGCCATTGCACTGAATGATTACAAGACGGAAATCCCTGCGGACGATGCCACCCGCCACGACGTCATCGTGGCCCGGCTGATGAACAACAGGCCCATGCCGGTGCGCGAAAAAGGCCCGCTTTTCATTGTGTTCCCCTTTGATACCAAGGCCGAACTGCGCAGCGAGCGGTACTACAACCGGGCAGCCTGGCAACTGCACATGCTGCGGGTTCAATAACCCCTCTCCTCTTTCGCACGCCAGGCTCTTTCGGCTCCAAGCATGATGCGCAGCAAACACTTTTTGCGGCTGATAATTGCAGGATTGGTCGTAGCCTATGTGGCGATTGCCGCGGTGCAATACCACCAGTACCGCAGTGTGGAGGCGGTCATGCGGCGGGGAGATGTCAACGCACTGTGGTCGTTTCTGCAGCTCAATGTCGAGTACGAAAAACTGGACCACGCGCTGAACCAATTCATCCTGGCGCCTGGCAGCTTGCCTGTGGAACGGTTGGAGCTGCGCTATGACCTGTTCATCAGCCGTTTCAGCGCGCTTGAGAGCGGAACGGCGCGCACGCTGATGCAGGATGAGCCTATCTACGGCAAGGCACTGGCCGCTCTGCAGCGATTTGTCTCGGCAGGTGACAATTATTTTGGCCAAAGCGTGGACGCAGCTTCGAGTCAAAAAAACATGATGCTGCTGCGTGCTGAGCTGGACGCCCTGCGCGAGATGGTGCAAGAGCTTTCTTTGAATGCATCGCGTGTCTCTGCGCTGCTGGGCGATTCGCGCAATGCAGAGGTCAAGCACCAAACCTTGCTGACAACCGGCCTGACGGCGTTTCAGGCAGTGCTGACGTTTTTGCTTGCTTTTGCGATGGCGCGCCAGTTTCTCAAACGCGAGAAAGCCAAGTCGCTCGCCCTGGCGGCACAAGCCGAGTTGGTGCAGGCATTGCAGCGCAACGAGGAAGCCCTGGAGGCGCGCGTGGCGCAACGCACCACCGAACTGCAAGCGCTGAACATCGCCTTGCGCCAGCATGAGGAAGAGCTGGAAATCGCCCGCGCCAAAGCCGAAGACGCGTCCCAGATGAAGTCCGACTTTCTGGCCAACGTGAGCCATGAAATCCGCACCCCAATGAACGCGGTGATCGGCATGAGCCACCTGGCGTTGGGCACCGACCTCACGCCGCGCCAGCGCGACTACGTCGAAAAAATCCAGCGCTCTGGCCAGCACCTGCTTGGGCTGATCAATGACATCCTTGACTTCAGCAAGATCGAAGCGGGCAAACTGGAAGTGGAAGTGGTTGACTTCGGCTTGCGTGGCGTGCTCGACAACGTGGCCAACCTCATTGGCCAAAAGTGCAGCAACAAGGGCCTGGAACTGATGTTCGATGTGGACCCAGCCCTGCCCGATGACCTGCGGGGCGACCCGCTACGGCTGGGGCAGATCCTCGTCAACTACGCCAACAACGCCGTCAAGTTCACCGACGAAGGCGAGATCGTGATCCGCGTGCAAGAGGCGTATAGAGACGCCACGGGCATCCTGCTGCGCTTTGAGGTGCAAGACACCGGCATCGGGCTGAGCCCGGAACAGCAGTCGCGGCTGTTCCGCTCGTTCGAGCAGGCTGACACGTCCACCACACGCAAATATGGCGGCACAGGGCTCGGACTTGCCATCTCCAAGAAACTGGCGGGTTTGATGGGCGGTGACGTGGGCGTGCAAAGCGCGGTCGGCCAGGGCAGCGTGTTCTGGTTCACGGCCAGGCTGGGCCTGGGGATCCCCACGCAGCACCCTCTTTTGCCCGAGCCCGATCTGCGCGGCCGCCATGTGCTGGTGGTGGACGACAGTGAACAGGCCCGCCAGATCATGCTGGGCTTGCTGGAAAGCATGAGCTTCAACGTGGTTGCCGCAGCCTCTGGCGAAGAGGCGATAGCGCTGGCGCGCAAAGCGGATGCGGCTGGTCATCCCTACGAAATCGCGTTCCTTGACTGGAAAATGCCGGGCATGGATGGGTTTGAGACACACCGGCAACTTGCTCTGCTGCCCCACCCTCCCCGCCCGATCCTGGTCACTGCCCACGGCCGCGAAGACGTCTATAAAGAACTTGAGCAAGCCGGCATTGCGCTGATGCTGACCAAGCCCGTGAATGCTTCACTGCTGTTTGACGCGGCCATGCGCGCGTTGGGCAGTGCAGCCCTGTCTGCGCCCGCCCCTCAGCAGCCAGGGGCTGGCATAGCCCATGACATGACCGCCGTACAAGGTGCGCGTGTGCTCCTGGTGGATGACAACGACCTCAACCAGCAAGTGGGCGCTGAATTGTTGAGCGGTGCGGGCCTGCTGGTGGATGTGGCCGAAAACGGCCAGGTGGCACTCGACATGCTGGCAAAGGCGCCCTATGACCTGGTGCTCATGGACATGCAGATGCCGGTGATGGACGGCCTCACAGCCACACGCCAGCTGCGGCAAAACCCGGCCTGGGCCACGCTGCCCGTGTTGGCCATGACCGCAAACGCCATGAGTGCCGACCGCGACCGCTGCCTGGAGGCGGGCATGAATGGGCACTTGGCCAAGCCCATTGACCCCGACGCGCTGTTCGCAAGCGTTCTCCGCTGGATCGCGCCACGCCCCTTTGGCACAGAAGGCGATGCGGTAGCCGCAGGCGGCCACGCCCGGACACACGCCACGGGTACCGCAATCAAGGTCGGCAGCGTCAGTGCGCTAGAGCAGGCCCTGCACCAGGTAGAGGGCCTGGACGTGACTTCGGGCTTGCGGCGCGTGCTCGGCAAACCTGCCGCCTACGAGGGCTTGCTGCGCAAATTTGTTTCTGGCCAGGCACATGCAGTGACCGAGGCACGCGCGGCCCTGGCAGAAGGGCGACACGACGATGCCGTGCGCGCCATGCACACCCTCAAAGGCACGGCGGGCACCATTGGCGCGGCGGAACTGGCAGCGCTCGCCGCGGATGCAGAGCAGGCGCTCGCTCGGCATGCGCCACCCGAAGTGTTGGCGCCGCTGCTGCATTCGGCACAAGATGCCTGCCAGGCGCTGGTGGCAGCGCTGCAACAAGCCTTGCCACCCCAAGACACCATGGATGCACGAGCCCCAGCCTCTGGTGAGGTGCCGGACATCGCAGAAGCGCAAGCCCTGCTGGCCCGCCTGGAGGGCCTGCTGGCCGACGACGACTCGGATGCGATTGAGCTTTTCAAAGATGCTGCCCCATCGCTGAAGGCGCTGTTGGGCACCGCGCATGCCGACATGAAGCGCGCGCTGGATGGCTACGACTTTGTGCAGGCTCTGGCACTGCTTCGCCAAGCCCGGGCAGCCCATTCACACAACAAGGAGGAAACCACTCATGACTAGCCCTTTGGAGCTGCCCGGCAAATGCACCGTGCTGGTGGTGGACGACACGCCCGACAACCTCTCGCTGATGAGTGATCTTCTGCGGACGGACTACAAGGTCAAACTGGCCCCGAGCGGTGAACGGGCGCTGCAGATCGTGGGAGGTGAAAGCAAGCCCGACCTGATCCTGCTGGACATCATGATGCCGGACATGGATGGGTACGAAGTGCTGCGCCGCCTTCAGTTCAACCCCGACACCGAAGACATTCCCGTGATCTTTCTGACCGCCATGAGCGCGGCAGACGATGAAAGCATCGGCCTGGAGCTGGGAGCGGTGGACTACATCACCAAGCCCATCAACCCGGCCATCGTGATGGCGCGTGTGCGCAACCACCTGCAGCTCAAGCGCGCACGCGACTACCTCGCGCACCACAACCACCTGTTGGAGCAAGAGGTGGCTAGCCGCACCCGTGCCATGGCCGAGCTGCAAGACGCCACGATCCGCGCCATGGCCTCCTTGGCGGAAACGCGCGACAACGAAACCGGCAACCACATTCGGCGCACCCAGCACTATGTGGAAGCCCTCGCCCGCAAGCTGCAGTCGCATCCCCGGTTCAAGGACGACCTCACCGATCAAACCATTGAGACCATCTTCAAGTCGGCGCCGCTGCACGACATCGGCAAGGTGGGCATTCCCGACCGCATCCTGCTCAAGCCCGGCAAGCTGACGCCCGAAGAGTTCGAGATCATGAAGACCCACACCACGCTGGGGCGTGACGCCATCACCGCGGCCGAAGCGGACGGCATGCAGAACAACCCCTTCTTCCGGTATGCCAAGGAAATCACCTACAGCCATCAGGAAAAGTGGGACGGCTCTGGTTACCCCGAAGGCCTGATGGGCAACACCATCCCCTTGTCTGCCCGGCTGATGGCCGTGGCGGATGTGTATGACGCACTGATCTCCGAGCGTGTGTACAAGGCCGCCTTCACCCACGAGGCTGCGGTAGAGATCATCCGCGATGGCCGGGGCAGCCACTTTGACCCGGACATGGTGGATGCGTTTCTGACACTGTCTGAGGAATTCCGCGCCATTGCGCAGCGGTTTGCCGACGATGCCCCGACGCTGCAAGCGCAGGCAGAGCGCATCGCTGCCGATCTGCCAGCGGAACGCATCGAACTCCCGCTGCGCAGCGAGCCCACCTGACAGCCCAGCGCGAGACCCGACATGCAAGCGGCAAAGACGACCGTTCTTCTGGCCGAAACCGCGGCTGCCATGCGCCAGGCGCTGGCCAGCCAGTTGGAAGGCGCGGGCTTTGCCCAGGTGCTGCAAGCCCGGGATGGTCTGCGCGCCCTGCAGTTGCTGCGTGCAGAGCCCGTGCAGGTGGTGGTGGCGGACATGGACATGCCAGTGCATACCGGCCTGGAGGTGTTGGAGGCGATGCGCGCCGACCCGCGCCTTGCCACCGTGCCTTTTGTCCTCATGTCCAGCGGGTTGGACCGCACATCCGCCGCCAAGGCCATAGAGCTTGGCATCAACGACCTTCTGATCAAACCCTTCACGGTGCGTCGGCTCATGGAGCGCATGCAGCGTGTTCTGGCCCGCGAAACCGCGCCTGCAGCCACCAGTGATCCTGGGGATGACAGCGGACGCGCCACCCTGCTGGTGGTGGATGACACCCCCGACAACCTGCAACTGATGGCCGGGCTGTTCCGAGACCGGTTCAAGGTCAAAGTGGCACAAAACGGAGAGAAAGCCCTGGCCATCTGCCAATCGGACGCACCACCCTACGTCATCCTGCTGGACGTGATGATGCCCGGCATGGATGGCTTTGAAGTGGCCCGCAGGCTGCGCGAACACCATGCATCGGAATGCACACCCATCATCTTCGTGACGGCCGTGACCGATGATGCCGCCCGCCACAAGGGCCTCAGCCTGGGCGCCATCGACTACGTGTTCAAACCGATCGACCCCGACCTGCTCAAGCAGCGGGTGAGCAACCTCATGGTCTATGTGGAGCACCGCAAGCAGTTGCAGAAAGACATGGACCTGTTGCGGGAGAACGCGCACCTGCGCGCCGAGGTGCAGCAGCTGCGCACGGACCTGCAGCGGTTGCGCGCTGCGGGCTGAACGTGCACAACCGCGCGCAGGCGCTGCGGCAGCGCAGGTCTGTGGGTGGCCGCCTACGAAGCCTCAGTGGTTGTGGTGCGATGTCCGTTCAACCCCAGCTTGGCCAGCAATTGAACATCGGCCTCCACATCCGGGTTGCCCGTCACCAGCAACTTGTCACCATAGAAGATTGAATTGGCCCCGGCCATGAAACACAGCGCCTGCACTGCGTCGCCCAGTTGCTGGCGCCCCGCCGACAGGCGCACCCGCGCCTTGGGCATGGTGATGCGGGCCACCGCAATCACGCGCACAAAATCAAACGGGTCGATGGGCTCGCTGTCGGCCAGCGGCGTGCCAGGCACGCGCACGAGGCTGTTGATGGGCACGGATTCCGGGTATGGCTGCAGGTTGGCCAGTTGCGCAATCAGGCCGGCACGGTGCACCGGTGCTTCGCCCATGCCCACAATGCCGCCGCAGCACACGCTGATGCCTGCGCTGCGCACATGCTGCAGCGTGTCCAGCCGATCCTGATAGGCGCGGGTGCTGACCACATCGGTGTAGTACTCGGGGGCCGTGTCCAGGTTGTGGTTGTAATAGTCCAGCCCCGCGTCTTTCAAAGCCTGCGCCTGGTGCGATTCGAGCATGCCCAGCGTGGCGCAGGTTTGCAGGCCCAGGCCCTTCACAGCGCCGATCAGCGCGCTGATTTTCTCGATATCGCGGTCCTTGGGCGCGCGCCAGGCTGCGCCCATGCAAAACCGGGTGGCGCCGGCGTCCTTGGCGGCCTGGGCGGCACGCACCACTTCATGAACCTCCATGAGCTTTTCAGCCTTCACGCCCGTGTCGAACTCGGCCGCCTGCGGGCAATAGCCGCAGTTCTCTGGGCAGCCGCCGGTCTTCACCGACAGCAGGGTGGCCAGTTCGATGTCGCCCACAGGCCAGTGCTGGCGGTGCACGGTCTGTGCTTCAAACAACAGGTCCATCAAGGGCTTATCAAGCAGCGCCTGGATGGCCTCTACCGACCATGCGCCCCGTGTCATCGGTGCAGAGACAGGGCGATGGATCTGGATGGGTCGGGTTGCCGACAGAGCGGGGTTTGCCATGTTTGGGGTCCTTTCACATGCCTGCGGGCCAGCGCAGCAGGCACTGCATCAATGGGATCGAGCGAGCCACTGCTTGCTTCTTGTCCGGCAGCGGCTTTGCATCGCTAACGCCATGATTTTGAAGGCATTTTTGGCACAAATCGTCCCAGCATGGTCATAAAAGCTGCCACTGTTTTGGTGCCTGCAACGGCATGGATCTCAGCGCGCAAGAACAGCCACAAAGCTCGCTTTTGGCAGCTTTAGAGAGCATGTTGAAGTCGCTGCCTAAAAGGCGCACACAACATGCCTGCAACGTGCGGCATTGGTTTTTATCTGGCGGCCCACACACCGCCATGCCGCTCGACGTTGGCGAAAGTTATGAGCCGCTCTGCCCTCTTTCCGACCATGCAAGCGCGGCCGCGCCTGCCGCCAAGCACACCAAGACCAGCACATCGGCCACCACCACGCGCTGCAGATGCGCGTTGAAGCCGCCCGTCGACCAGGCCAGCCCCAGGAAGGAAATGACACTGACCGACCCAACGATCATCGCCAACCACTGGTAGCCGGGCTTGAACGCTGCCACCACGCAGAGCCCGCCCACCACGCCAAACAGCACGGCACGGTGGCGCAGCAGGATGAGTGTGTTCGGATCGGTATGGGCCGTGCCATAGAGGCTGGCCAGACGCTCTGCGCCGAGCACGCCGATCAAGGGAATCAGGTGAATGGCGCCCGCGGCCAGCAGGGCAATGAGGGTGATGTTTCGCATGGGTTCAAAGGTTGCCAACACAAGGTGCTGCCTTTGTACCCCCGCCCTTGCCGAAGGCCCATGATCCCGCAGGTCATGGACAGGGCACTGCTCAGCGCCCCAGCATTTGCTCCAGCGCGTTGCGGATGGCGCGGGGCTTGTGGTCTGCGTCGTTGATGGCCGAGCAACTGGCACTGTGCTCCACCTCGGGCCCGGTAGCGCCCACCCGTGCAAACAGGCGTTCGCAGTCGCAACGCAAGGTGGCGACTGTCCTGCGAGAAGACACGTGCTTCACTTGCGCCACCCAGCAATGGTCGGCGCAACCGCATGACCGGTACTGCAAGGTCTCGCCCGCCCGGCCCCAGTCCAGCGGATAGGTGCCCGTACCACCCGCCGCCGCCCCACCCTGCGCTGCCATGGCAAGCGCTGCCAAGATCGCCGCCCTGGTGACGGTCTGAAAAGTTCGCTGAAACAAAGCCATGGGCCAGCGAAAGTCGTTGGTGCTGGGCTCAGCCTAGCGCGGCGATCACATCCGCTGGGGCCTGTACCAGTTCGATCAGCACGCCCTCTCCGGCAATCGGAAACTCCTCGTTGCTCTTGGGGTGCAAAAAGGTGATGTCGTAACCTGCGGCCCCCTTGCGGATGCCTCCCGGCGCAAAACGCACCCCTTGGGCAGTAAGCCATTCCACCGCCTTGGGCAGGTCGTCGATCCACAGACCAATGTGGTTGAGCGGCGTGGTGTGCACGGCAGGCTTCTTGTCGATGTCGAGCGGCTGCATGATGTCCACCTCCACCTTGTAGGCGCCCTGCCCCATGGCCAAGATGTCTTCGTCGACGTTCTCGCGCTCGCTCTGGAAGGTGCCAGTCTGTGTGAGGCCCAGCATGTCCACCCACAAGGTTTTCATGCGCTTTTTGTCGGTGCCGCCAATGGCGACTTGCTGGATGCCAAGGACTTTGAATGGGCGGGTGCTGGTGGTCATGCATTACTCCTGATTTGATAGCTGTTAGCGCTTGATGGATAAGCGCTAAAGGCCAATTTGGCTTGAATTTTCATGGAAGGACGAGATTCACAGCTCGCGCAACGCCCAGCTACTGGCCATCGCAAAGTATTCGCGCAGCCAAGCGTTGTAGCGGATGTAGAGCGGTGTGGGCGCCGCCACGGCAAAGGCGTGGGTGTAGCCGATCTTGCGGGCGATGCGCTGGGCGCGCAGGGTGTGGAAGTCGCTGGTCACCACCGCCACGGCAGAGTCCAGGCCCAGGCCCTGGGCTTGCAGCAAAGGCAGGCTGTATTGCAGGTTCAACTCGGTGCTGGTGCTGCGCTCTTCCTGCAAGATGCGCGAGGGGGCCAGGCCCTGCTCGCGCAGGTAGTTGCCCATGACCTGACCTTCGCTCAGCGTTTCACCGAAGTCCACACCGCCCGACACCACCACCCAAGCGGCCGGGTGCGCGTTGGCCAGCGCATGCGCCGTGTCCAGCCGCGCCCGCAGCGAGGGCGATGGCTGTCCGTTGGGCGTGCCGCTGCCCAGCACCACGATGGCCTGCGGTGGTGCCGCATTGGCAGACCGGCTCAAGGCGTTGACCTGCCGCGCCAGCACGGCCCAGAACACCGCCACGCTGCACACCCAGGCCGCCAGCAGCAGCCAACCGGTGCGCCACACAAGGCGACCCCAGCGCAGGCTGTGAAACCCGTCCCGCACCCCATGCCAGCGCGCGCCCAAAAAGAACAGCACCAACCCCAGGGCCGCAGGCACTGTCACGCCGACCATGAAGAACCCCATGGCCATCAACACCCCGGCGTCGGCCAGCAACAAGCTGCCAATCAGCAGACAGGCCACGCGCATCCACGGCCAGCCACTGCGGGCAGTGCGTGGCGCAGCGGCCAGCCCCTGCGCGCTGACCGCCCCGCTCCGTGGCTGGATCACTGGAATTCCAGAATCACTTGGTCCACCGACAGCGATTCCCCCTTGCCCGCCGTGACCTTGCTCACCACGCCGTCCTGCGCAGCGAACAGGATGTTCTCCATCTTCATGGCTTCGATCACGGCCAGCTTCTCACCCGCCTGCACCTTCTGGCCGGGCTGCACCGCCACATCGACCAGCAGGCCGGGCATGGGCGACAGCAAAAACTTGGACAGATCCGGCGGCGCCTTGAACGGCATGAGCTTGTGCAGCCGAGCGCCCAGCGGCGACAGCACCAACGCGTCGATCTGCGTGCCGTTGTGCGCAATGCGCAGCGCCAGCGGGTTCTTGCCCACACCGCGCTCCACCTGGGCCGTAAAGCCCTGGCCATTGCACGCGCCCTGCACACGGATCTGGCCCAGCGTGGCATTGCTACTGATTTGGTAGCTGCTACCGCTCACAGAAACTGCGCTAGAGCCCGATTTGTCTTCAAAGTCAGACACGGTCACTTCGTGGTGCTGGTTCTGCCCTTCAGCGACCAGCGTGACCACCACAAACTGCTCGCCCACCTTCACCTCGTGCCCCGCCAACTGGCCGCTGATGCCCGAGGCGCGCGCGCGGTAGCGGCGGTGCATGAAAGCGGCGAGCGCCACCAGGAACAGCGGGTCGCTGTGCGGCACGTCTTCGGCGCGGAAACCCTGGCCATAGTGCTCGGCGATGAAGCCGGTGTTGAAGTCGCCCGCGACGAATTTCGGGTGCGCCAGCAGCGCGGCCTGGAAGGGAATGTTGCTGCTGATGCCCCGGATCACGAAGCCATTGAGCGCCTCGCGCATCTTGGCAATGGCGTCCAGCCGGTCTTTGCCGTGCACGATGTGCTTGGCGATTATCGAGTCGTAGAACATCGGAATCTCGCCACCATCCTGCACACCGGTGTCCACGCGCACACCGAGCAGGTCGGCCGTGTTGCCCTGGAACATGCTCTGCGCCGGCGGCGCGAAACGAACCAGGCGGCCGGTGCTGGGCAGGAAGTTG
>PJUL01001255.1_pt1 | contig 11326 bp, 13 predicted proteins | sample 1512221 | NCBI WGS metagenome assembly PJUL01 (sample SAMN08177667, study PRJNA422409) | Feces metagenome, whole genome shotgun sequencing project.
AGCTGGGCGACGTGATCGAAATCACCGAGAGCCGTCCGCTCTCCAAGACCAAGAACTGGGTTGCCACCCGCTTGGTGCAAAAGGCCGGCCTGCTGTAATCCAGCTTGCCCCTGCCGCCGGGCCAAAACCCCAGGCGGCATGGCCCTTCGAAACGACCCACAATGTGGGTCGTTTTGCTTTGTGGGCCTGCTTTTGCGCGGGCTCTTTGCAAGGCATTTCCCTTTCCAATCTCGCTTGGAACGTGTTTACGCATTACCTCAAGGAAACAGCAATGATCAAAGTCGGTGACACCCTGCCAGCCAGCACGCTGATGGAATATTCGGAAGTTGAAGGTGAGGGCTGCAGCATTGGCCCCAACCCAGTGGTCGTCGAAAAAGCCACAGCGGGCAAGACGATCGCCCTGTTTGCGCTGCCAGGCGCTTTCACGCCCACCTGCTCGGCCAAACATGTGCCGGGTTATGTGGAGAAAGCGGCCGAGTTCAAGGCCGCCGGTGTGGATGAGATCTGGTGCGTGAGCGTGAATGACGCGTTCGTGATGGGCGCCTGGGCGCGTGATCAGAAGACCGATGGCAAGGTGCGCATGCTGGGCGATGGCAGTGCGGCTTTTGCCCAGGCCACCGGCCTCACGTTGGACCTGACGACCAAGGGCATGGGCGTGCGCAGCAACCGCTATTCGATGCTTGTCAAAGACGGCAAGGTGGTCACGCTGAATGTGGAAGCGCCAGGCAAGTTCGAAGTGAGCGACGCCGAAACCCTGCTGCAACAGGCCAAGCAGGCCTGAAGGGCCCTCATTTACCAGCCGATGCCAGCGCTTGCCATGCAGAAAAGGCAAAGCGCTCGCATCGGCCGAAATCCAGACAGGTCAAAGGGCATGATCTGTTCGTGAATCATCCCTGGATACACACCTTGCGCTTGAAGGGCGCCGGATGTTGCCGCAGAAGGCGGGCTTCGCATGCGTGCCAAGTCAGAGACAATTCTGTTGCTATAGATAGCATAGCTGTCAGCGCTTTCCCAGCAAGCGCTAGAGGCCCAAATGGCTAAAAAATCTCGACCTTGAGATAGTGTGCGCCCGCAATGGGGTTGTGGTAGTAAGGCGGTATCTCTTCAAAACCCAGGTCGGTGTACAGCGCCCGCGCTGACTCCATGTCGTCCAGGGTGTCCAGCAGCACGCAGGCGTATCCCGCCTGGCGCGCTTTGTCGAGGATGGCCTCGGCCAATTCGCGGCCCAGGCCGAAGCCACGAAAGGCTTTGCGCACGAACAGCCGCTTCATCTCGCTGGCGTTGGGGTAGTCTGCGTTGTCCAGGGGGCGCAGTGCGCAACAGCCTGCCACGGCACCCTCGACCTCAGCCAGGAGCAGGGCACCTCGGGGCTCGGCATAGTCGCCGGGCAACTGGGCCAGTTCGCTCTCAAAATCTTGAAAGCACAGGTCCACCCCCAGGGCGCTGGCGTATTCGATGAAGATTTGGCGGACTGCTTCCATGTCGGCGGGGGTTGCCGGGGTCCGCAGGGTCACTGAGGGCTTGTCCAAAACAAGGGCTGGTTAAACACGACGAAAGCCGCAGTGTAGCGAGTACGGTCAGAAGGCCGCTGCCGCGGCCAGTGTGGACACCCACCATGCCAGGCCGAGGCTCAGTGCCAGCACCACCAAAGCCACCAACCGACTGGCGGTGTCATCCCGCGATGGCGTGGTGGGGGTTGCAAGCTGCTTGTTGCCGTGCAGCATGGGGCGCACCAGCCGCTGGCGGCGCACCAGCACGTAGAAAAAAACGGCAGCCACATGCAGGCCGACGAGCCCCAACACGAGGTATTGGCCAATCTCCTTGTGGTAACCGGTGGCTTGCCCCACCACGGCATTGCTGACAAAGCGGGTGAGCGGGCCGGCAAAGGCGATCTCGTCATCGCTGAGCAGCCCGGTGGCCACCTGGGCCACCAGCACCGCCAGCAGCGCAAAAACAGACAACGCACCGAGCGGGTTGTGGCCGATGGCGTCTTCTGCGTGCGGCTGACCGCGCAGGTAGCGCACCAGCCGTGCGGGCGAGTACACAAAGGTGGCAAAGCGCGACCAACGCCCGCCGATGACGCCCCAGACGATGCGAAACACCAACAGCGCCAGCACCAGATAACCCAGCCTGAAGTGCCACTCCATGGCATTGCCGCCGACCTTGGCCGTGATGACGAGGCCGATCACACTGGCCGCCAGGGCCCAGTGGAAGACGCGGGTGGGCAAATCCCAGATGCGGACGTTGTGGGGAGCGGTGGTCATGGTGAGGCGCTCAAGCGATGTGCTGAGGGGAGAGATGGGGTGCCGACATTGTGCGTGAGCGCGCGGCGGCTAGGAAGGGTTGCATCAAGATCAGCGCAAGCGCTGCCAAAACGGCATACTCCGCTGCGCAAGCCCGGTATTTCTGTTCCCCTCCCCACGAAAAAGGAAGTTCTCATGAAAGCACTTGCCGCGTTCACCCTTGCTGCCGCCGCGCTGGCCCTGTCGGCCCCCGCATCGGCCCAGTTCGCCAAAGCCGAAGATGCCATCAAATACCGCCAAAGCGCGCTGTTTGTGATGGGCCAGCACTTCGGTCGCATCGGCGCTATGGCCAACGGCCGCGCACCGTTCGACGCCAAGGCGGCCCAGGACAATGCCGAGGTCGTGGCCCAGATGGCCAAACTGCCATGGGCGGGCTTTGGCGCAGGCACCGACAAGGGGGCGCCCACGAAGGCGCTGCCAGAGATCTGGACCGAGCAGGCCAAGTTCAAGGAACACTCGGACAAGCTGGAAGCAGAGGCCGTGAAGCTGGCGGCCGCTGCCAAGACGGGCAACCTGGACAACCTCAAGGCCGCGTTCGGCGCTACGGCGGGCACCTGCAAAGCCTGCCATGACAACTACCGCGCCAAATAACAGCCCGCAGCCCTGAGCGGCTGCGTGGTTCAGATGCGTCGCCCCTCTTCCGACGACTGCGCAATCCGGAAAGAGGGCGACGCCAGCGCGGCAGTGCGGGCCCTTGTGCAGCAATCCAGGGCGCCGTGTAGCGCCCATTGCAATGTTGCTCTGCAAAATTGATAGCTGCTCGCGCTTGCCCCATCAGCGCAAAAGGCCGATTTCGCTTGAAATCGGCCTTTGTTCTTGGCAGTGGCTGCCGGCTGAGTGCTCAGCTTTCGGCCAGCAGTTTCTCAATGAGCTGGTGCAGCTCGGGGAAGCTCGGTGCGCCCACGTAGGTTTTCACGATCTCGCCGCGCTTGTTCACGATGAAGGTGGAGGGCGTAAGCCGCACATCGCCCCAGGCCTTAGCCACCGCGCCCGTGTTGTCGATGGCCACCTTGAAGGGCAGTTTGCGGGTTTCTGCAAAGTTGACCACGTAGCTGGGCGGGTCGTAGGCCATGGCGACGGCCACGGTGTCAAAGCCCTTGCCTTGGTACTTGTTGTATGTGGCAACGATCTCGGGCATCTCGGCCACGCAGGTGGTGCAGCTGGTGGCCCAGAAATTCACCAAGGTCACCTTGCCCTGCATGTCTGCAGTGGTCTTGCTGGAGCCATCAAGCAGCACAAACGTGGAGTCGGGCGCTGCGGAGCGGCCCGTATCAAGGTACACATAAGCGCCTACCGCCACGAAGGCCGCCACCGCCACCCCCGCTGCCCAATGTTTTACTGCCATGGCTCTTTTCCGTTCATCCATCCGTTTTTTGGCTGATTTGGCTGTCAATGGACGCCAACCACCGCGCCGCCTGGTCGCGTGCCCCTGGGGCATTGCCTTCGGCATTGTGCCGGAGGCTGGCGCTCTCGGCACGCGCACTGCGGGTGGTGGAGTCCCGCGCCGCATAAAAGTTCGGGCGCAATGACATGGCGCGAGGACCGACCACGGCGTTTTCCGGGCGCCAGATGCGTGTGGCCCGCGAGTGACTTCTACGGGCACTGTATGCGACTGCCGATAATCACCCGATGAACAGGACACCCACCGGGGGCCGCGCTCCCCTGCCGATGCGGCCTTGGACGATGGTATTGGCACTATCGCTCGTCGGATGCAGCCCCGCCCTCAACTGGCGCAGCGTGCAGGTGCCGGACGGCGCCATCACCATCACCTTGCCTTGCAAGCCCGACCACGCCACGCGCTCCGTGGAGCTGGCGGGCGCGCCCGCCGAGTTGTCCATGACCGGCTGTGATGCAGACGGCGCCACTTTTGCCGTGTCGCACCTGCTGCTCACTGACCCCGCGCAGGTGGGCGCCGCGATGACGCACTGGCGCATCGCCATGCTGGCCAACCTCGGGCCCGGTGCTGCGGCCACGGCGGTGGATGTGCCCTATGCACCCGCCGGCGTGCTGCCTGTGCCGCAATCGGTGCGCACCACCGCACAGGGGCAGCGCCCCGACGGAACGGCAGTCAGTGCGCAGGCCGTGTGGTTTGCCCGCGCGCTGGGTCCGCAGGTGCGGCTGTACCACGCGGTGGTCTATGCGCCCAAGCCCCGGCCGGACGCGGCCGCCCAATTCTTCGCCGGGTTGGTGCTGCAATGAGCGGGGTGCTGCCGCGGCGCACGGCCGTCATCGTGTTTCTGGCTTTTGCTTTTGCGTATTTCCTGTCCGCCCTGGTGCGTGCCGTCACCGCCACGCTGGCGCCCACCCTGGCGGATGAATTCGCGTTGCAGGCCAGTGACCTGGGATTGCTGGCGGGGGGGTATTTTCTGGGGTTCTCGGCCACGCAGCTGCCGCTGGGCACCTGGCTGGACCGCTATGGCCCAAGGAAGGTGGCTCTGGGTTTTCTGGGGGTGGCTGTGGTGGGCAGCCTGGTCTTCTCTGTGGCCACGGGTTTTTCCGGCCTGCTGGCGGGGCGGGTGTTGTGCGGCGCGGGTGTCAGCGCGTGCCTGATGGCGCCGCTCACGGGCTACCGGCGCTGGCTCGACCCCACGGCGCAAATGCGCGCCAATTCGTGGATGCTGATGACCGGCTCCTTCGGCATGGTGGCGTCCACGTTGCCCGTGCAATGGGCGCTGCCACTGGTGGGCTGGCGCCCCTTGTTCTGGGGGCTGGCCGTGCTCATTGCGTTGTCGATGGTGCTGATCGCCGTGTGGGTGCCGCGCTGGGGCCCCGCCCACGCAGCGCCAAACACCCAAGACGCAGCGGTTCCCCCTGGCTACGCCATGGTGTGGCGCCACCCGTATTTCCAGCGCATGGCACCCCTCGGTTTTTTTGTGTATGGCGGCATGGTGGCCATGCAGACGCTGTGGGCCGGTCCCTGGATGCAGAGGGTGGCGGGCTATACGCCGCTGGAGTCGGCCACCGGGCTGTTCTGGATCAACGTGTCCATGTTGTGCACCTTCTGGACCTGGGGCATGGCCAGCCCGTGGCTGCTGCGCAGAGGGTATGGCGCAGACCGGCTCATGGCGGCGGGCCTGCCGCTGTGCCTGGTGGTGCTGCTGGGCATCATCGTGGCCGGGCCGCAGGCGGGCGGCGGGGCGTGGGCGTTGTTCTGTGTGTCGTGCACGTTTGTGTCGCTGTCGCAGCCCGCGGTGGCGCTGGCGTTTCCGCAGGCGCTGGCAGGGCGGGCCTTGTCGGCCTACAACCTGGTGATCTTCTCGGGCGTGTTTGTGGTGCAGTGGGGCATTGGGCTGGCGGTGGACGCGTTCGCGGCGTTGGGCTTCACCACGCTGGGATCGTTCCAGGCCGCGATGGCGGTGTACCTGGGGTGCAACGTGCTGGCTTATGCGTGGTTCATGCTGCGGGGGCGGCGCCATAATGTGCTGCAAACCTCTGCACCATGAAGACTTTCGCCCATGAAGCCCCAGCAACGGACCGCTTGGTTGTTTCAAGCGATGCGTTGCCGTCCCGTTGTTGTGCGTAAGTCCTGCCCATGAGCCCTACCAGCATCCTCATCATCGCCCACGCCCCCCTGGCCCACGCCCTGCGCGAGTGTGCGCTGCACGTGTTTGCCGATTGCGGCGACAGCGTGGTGGCGCTGGACGTGCAGCCCAACCAGCCGCCCGAAGAATCGCTGGCGCAGGCGCGCATCCTGCTGGCCCAGTTGGGGGTGGACACCACCCTGGTGCTCACCGATGTGTTCGGTGCCACGCCCTGCAATGTGGCGCAGCGCCTGGTGGAGGGCGTGCGTTCGCGCCTGGTCACCGGGGTCAATCTGCCCATGCTGCTGCGGGCCGTGAGCTACCGCTCGGAAAACCTCGAATCCGTTGTCACCCGCGCCGTGGTGGGAGGCACCCAGGGCGTGATGCAGGTCGCCATCTCCGCACCGCAGAACCAAAACCGCCGTCACCGACATGATCAAGACCCGTACGACCATCAGCAATAAACTGGGCCTGCACGCCCGCGCTTCGGCCAAGCTCACCAAGCTGGCCGGAAGTTTTCCGTGCGACGTTTTCATGAGCCGTGGCGAGCGCCGCATCAACGCCAAGAGCATCATGGGCGTGATGATGCTGGCGGCTGGCATGGGCTCCGAGGTGGAGATCGAAACCAACGGCGACCGCGAGCAAGAGGCGATGGATGCCCTGCTGGCGCTCATCAACGACAAGTTTGGCGAGGGCGAGTGAGCCTGCCCACCCAAGCCCGTGACCTGATCTGACCTTGCCGAACACCTGACCCCCCACCACCATGACCTTCTCCGTCCACGGTCTCGCAGTCGCACGCGGCATCGCCATTGGCCGTGCGGTGTTGGTGGCGTCGAGCCGTGTGGACGTGGCGCACTATTTCATCCAGCCCGAGCAGATTTCGGCCGAGATCGAGCGCGTGCGCCAGGGCCGCAATGCCGTGGTCGAGGAGCTGCAGCGCCTGCAGGCCGACATGCCCACTGACGCACCGCACGAGCTGACGGCGCTGCTGGACGTGCACCTGATGCTGCTGCAGGACGAAGCCCTCACCGGAGGCGTCAAGCACTGGATCACCGAGCGCCTGTACAACGCCGAGTGGGCGCTGACCACGCAGCTCGAAGTCATTGCGCGCCAGTTCGACGAGATGGAGGACGAGTACCTGCGCGAGCGCAAGGCCGACCTGGAGCAGGTGGTCGAGCGCATCCTGCGCTACATGAAAGGCGTGGCCAGCCCGGTGGCGCCGCCGCCCAGCGGCCCGCGCCGGCACAAGCAGCTCGGCCTGCAGCAGGACCTGCTGCTTGACGGCACGGTGGACGTGCCCCTGGTGCTGGTCGCGCACGACCTCTCGCCCGCCGACATGCTGCAGTTCAAGCAGAGCGTGTTCGCCGGCTTCGTGACCGACGTGGGCGGCAAGACGTCGCACACCGCTATCGTGGCGCGCAGCATGGACATCCCCGCCGTGGTGGGCGCCCGCGCGGCCAGCCAGCTGGTGCGCCAGGATGACTGGGTCATCATCGACGGCGATGCGGGCGTGGTCATCGTGGACCCCTCACCCATCATCCTGGCCGAGTACGGCTTTCGCCAGCGCCAGGTCGAGCTCGAACGCGAACGCCTGGCCCGCCTGCGCCACACGCCCGCCGTCACGCTGGACGGCCACAAGATCGAACTCCTGGCCAACATCGAGCAGCCCGGCGACGCCGCTGCTGCCGTGCGCGCGGGCGCCGTGGGCGTGGGGCTGTTCCGCAGCGAATTCCTGTTCATGGGCAAGACGGGCAACCTGCCGGGCGAAGACGAGCAGTACCGCGCCTACTGCGAGGCCATCGATGGCATGCAGGGCCTCCCCGTGACCATCCGCACCATCGACGTGGGCGCCGACAAGCCGCTGGACAGCAAGGCCCACAAAGACAATTACCTGAACCCGGCCCTGGGCCTGCGCGCCATCCGCTGGAGCCTGGCCGACCCGGCCATGTTCCGCACGCAGCTGCGTGCCGTGCTGCGCGCTGCGGCGCATGGCAAGGTGAATCTGCTGTTCCCCATGCTGGCGCATACGCACGAGATTCAGCAGACGCTGGCCCAGGTGGAGCTCGCGCGTGGTGAGCTGGATGCGCGTGGTGTGCCCTATGGCCCGGTGCAACTGGGGGCGATGATCGAAGTGCCCGCCGCCGCGCTCATGGTGCGCACCTTCCTCAAATACTTCGACTTCCTGTCCATCGGCACCAACGACCTCATTCAGTACACGCTGGCCATAGACCGCGCCGACGAAGCCGTCGCCCATCTGTATGACCCGCTGCACCCCGCGGTGCTGCGTCTGGTGACCGATGTGATTGCCGAGGGCGCCCTGCAGGGCAAGAGCGTGTGCGTGTGCGGCGAAACGGCGGGCGACATCGCGATGACGCGCCTGCTGCTGGGCCTGGGCCTGCGCAGCTTTTCCATGCACCCGGCGCAGATCCTGGCGGTCAAGCAGGAAATTCTGCGGGTCGACACCCGCAAGCTGGAGCCTTGGGCGCAGCAAGTGCTGGCGGGCGAAGTGCCGCTGGCCTCAGGTGCGCTGGGCTAAGGCCTGCGCGCCGGATGGGTTTTGCGCGCGCTACCCGTCGATTTGGGGACTCATGTTTTGATAGCTGCTGGCGCTTGATGGGTAAGCGCTAGAGGCCAATTTGAATCAAATTTCCATCAGCGCCGGGCCAAAGCCACTCCCGCCATGGCCAGCACAAAACCCAGCAACTGCACGGGCGCCAGGGTCTCGCCAAAGATCAACCATGCCTCCAGCGCGGCCAGCGGCGGCACGGCCAGCAGCAGCGCCGCCGTGCGGGTGGCTTCGCCCCGGCGCATCAGCCAGATGAGCAGCGTGGCGCCGCCCAACGAGAGCACGCCCACCGCAAAAACCAGGTAGCCCCACAAGGCGGGCGAGCCATCCCAGTGCGGTGTGCCCACCGCCAGCGCCATGGCCAGCAGCACGGCCACTGCGCCCAGGTTCTGCACGGCGCTGGCGCTGCGCAGGTCGTCGTTCGCCAGCCAGGGCGACTTTTGCACCATCGAGCCCAGCGTGAGCGAGAGGATGCTGCCCACCGCCGCCAGCACCACTGGCCATTGCAGAGCGCCCGTATCGGCCGCCGCCAGCCGCGGGGCCAAGACCAGAGCCACGCCGCCAAAACCCAAAGCCAAGCCGGCCCAGGTGCGCGCAGGCAGGTGCTGGCGCAACCACAGCACGGCCACCAGGGCCGTGAACAGGGGCTGCAGCGAACCGATCAGCGCCATCACGCCCGCCGGCATGCCACGGGCCATGGCCCACCAACTGGGGCCCAGGTAGATACCGCTCATCATCGCGCCCGCCAGCAAGTGCCGGGCGATGCGCCGCCAGTCGCGCGGCCAGGCCGCCCGCACCCACCAGGCGGCCGCGCAGAATGCCAACGCCACGCAGGCAAACCGCACCGCCAAAAACCAGAGCGGATCGGCGTGCGCGGCCACGCCGCGCCCCACCAGGAAACCCGTGGACCAGATCACCACAAACACCCCGGGCGCCAGCAGGGCCAGAGGGCTGGGGTGTGCGGCAGGATGGGTTGGCGGGCGGGGTTGTGGGGGCATGGCAGTGATGGGGGTTGAGCGGGCTCAGCGCGTGCGCACGCCCAGCACCGCCGCGCCCAGGATCATGCCAGTGGCGAGCACGATGCTGCTGCTGAACGGCCGACCGCTGACCAGCACCAGCAGCGCCGTGGACGCAAGGGGGGTGATGTAGCTCAGGATGCCGATCTGCCGCGCGTCGCCCAGCTTCAGCGCCTTGTCCCACAAGAAGAACGAGGCCCCCAGCGGCCCCAGCCCCAGCAAAGCGAGCAGACCCCAGTCGCGCCACTGCAGCGTGGTGGAGGGTTCCAGCAGGGCGTGGCAGATCAGCGAGAGAACGCCTGACACCAGGCCAAACAGGCCGATGGCCGTGGTGGGGAATGCAGCCACACGCTTGGTCAGCAGCGAATAGCTGGCCCAGATGAACGCGGCTGCCAGTGCGGGCAGGTAGCCCCAGGACAGTTCACCGCTCAGCTCGCGCCCACCCACAATGGCGATGGCTGCGCCGCCAAAGCCCAGCAAGGCGGCCAGCACGTGGGCTGCGCGCAGGCGCACGCCGGGCAGCAGCACGGGCGCCAGCACCACGATGAGCAGCGGCCACAGATAGTTGACTAGGTTGGCCTCTACCGCCGGAGCGTGGCGCAGCGCGATGAACAGCAGGAAGTGGTAGGCGAACAGCCCGCACACGCCCAGCGCCAGGGTGGACAGTGGAATGCGCCACTGCGCGGGGCTGCGTGCCACAAACGGCCACGCCGGCACGCTGCCGATGATGAGCGCAATCCCCGTGAGCAGAAAAGGCGGAACATGGGTGAGAGACACACCGAGCGAGGCGAGGGATGCCCACATAGCGATGGCACCCAGGGCATACAGATTGGCTTGCATGCCCCAAGCTTAAGTGCCGCAGGCATCGCGCAGCGACGGAGCATCGTCGCGCAATGACGGTGCAGGCCGGCCCGCGGATGCTGTTGCGGTGGCCCAGCCACGGGGCTGTGGCGCCGGCAGCGCCGTCAGCCCTGTTGCCGCCGCAAGGCTGCGGTCAGCGCCGAGGGTGAGCGGTAACCCGTGCGGCGCGCTACCTCGGCCACAGGCAGGCCTTGGTGCCGCAAGAGGCGGGCCTGCTGCAGCCGCAGGCCGCGCAGCCATTGCATGGGGCTCATGCCCTGGTCCTCGCGGCAGCGGGCGGCGAACTGGCTAGGACTCAGATACACACGCGCGGCCAGATCGGCCACCGCCACGGGGCGGTGCCATTGGGCCATGGCCCACTGCTGCAGGCCCCACCAGTCGATAGTGCGGGCCGTCGTGCGGGGCTGTGCAAGCTTGGGCTGGGTGTATGCGGCTGCTGCAGGCGATGCCCAGGCTTCCATCAGCAAGGTGGGGCCGTGCAGTTGCGCCAGGGGCAGCCCTTGTTCCACCGCCTGGCCCAGGTAGCGCGCCAAGGCGAACACGCCGGGGCGGTCTTGCAGATGGTGCACGCGCTCACCCCAGCCATGCTGGCGCGTGTCGAGCACGAGGCACAGGCTGCCGCCAGTGGATTGGAAGTCGTGCCGCGCCTCCGGGGCGATCACACAGCCGTGGCCTGGGTGCAGGCGCAGCCCGCGGCCGGCAATTTCCAGCTCCAGCGTACCCGACAACCCGAGCAGCACCTGGAAATGGTCATGGCTGTGGCTGCCCGGGGACGCGCTGTAGCGCCGCAGCGAGAGCGCTGATGGGGCTGCTGCGGGCGAATGCATGGGGGCGGGCGGAAGCCGCTTGGGTTGAGCGCGCGGCCAGACTCAGACGCCTGCGGCGTGCGCTTGCTGGTCTGCGTGGTAGCTGGAGCGAACCATGGCACCCACGGCCGCGTGGCTGAAGCCCATCTTGTAGGCCTCTTCCTCGAACATCTTGAAGGTGTCGGGGTGCACGTAGCGGCGCACGGGCAGGTGGCTGTTGCTGGGCGACAGGTACTGGCCGATGGTCAGCATG
>PJUL01001257.1_pt1 | contig 11304 bp, 14 predicted proteins | sample 1512221 | NCBI WGS metagenome assembly PJUL01 (sample SAMN08177667, study PRJNA422409) | Feces metagenome, whole genome shotgun sequencing project.
CGACCGCGCCGCCGACGAACATTGCGCCCATGAAGATGGTGTTGAGCCGCGCCCGCGCCTCGGGCCGCAGCGCGAAGACGACATGCTGGTGCGAGACCAGCGCACCCTGCACGCCGAAGTCGAGCAGGATCACGCCGATCACCATGCCGGCGATCGAGGCCCAGAGCCCGGTGAACGCCCAGCCCACCAGCACGCAGACCGCGCCGAGCAGGATCACCGGTCGCGGTCCCTTCCTGTCGGCAATGCGGCCTGCGATCGGCGCGGCGAGCACGCCCACCGCGCCGATCACGCCGAACAGGCCCGCCACTTCGGAGCCGAGCCCGAAGGCCGGCTCCTCCAGCCGCAGCGCCAGGATCGTCCAGAAGCCGCTGAACGCCGCGAACAGTAGCGCCTGGGTGATCGCGGCATGGCGGAGCGCGCCGAACTCGCGCCACAGCCCGCCCAGCGAGCGGAGCAGCTGCGGGTAGCGCAGATCGGAGTCCGGTGCGCTGTGCGGCAATGCCAGCGCCATCACGCCGCCCGCGGCCAGCGCCAGCGGCACGCCCAGCCAGAACATCTCGCGCCAGCCGGCATGGGCGGCGACGAAGCCCGCCAGCGTCCGGCTGAGCAGGATGCCGCAGAGCAGACCGGCCATCACCGTGCCGACCACCGCGCCGCGCTTCTCGGGCGGGGCCAGGTGTGCGGCTAGCGGCACCACCTGTTGCGCCACCGTCGCGGCAAAGCCCACCGCTACGGATGCCGCGATGATCATGGCGGCGCTCGGTGCGATTGCCGCCAGCGCCAGCGCGCCGGCCAGCACGACGAACTGGATCGCGATCAGCCGCTTGCGCTCCACCAGATCGCCCAGCGGCACCAGCAGGAACAGGCCGAGCGCATAGCCGATCTGCGTCGCAGTCGGCACCAGCACGGTCAGGCCGCCGGGAAGGTCGCGCTGCATCACGCCCAGCATCGGCTGGTTGTAGTAGATATTGGCAACCGCGATGCCCGCGGCAGCGGCCATGGCGAAGATCAGTGGACGGCCGAGCGCGTCCGGCGCCGCCGAAGCGGCCTGGGGGGCGGTGCTGCGCATGATTGTCTCCAGGAAATCAGTAGAAGCGGGGGATCGGCCCCAGCTGGGGAGTCTGGTCGGGCAGATCAATCTCGATCTCGTCGACATAGCACCAGCCCCAGCCTTCGGGCGGGTCATAGCCTTCGATGATCGGATGGCGTGTCGCATGGAAATGGGCGCGGGCGTGCCGGTTCGGGCTGTCGTCGCAGCAGCCGACATGGCCGCAGGCGCGGCACAGCCGCAGGTGCACCCAGGGGCTGCCGATCTTCAGGCATTCCTCACAGCCACGCGCACTCGGCGTGACTTCGTTGATCGTCATTACGTGTCGACATTCCATGGTTGCGCCTTTCCCAATGTCCATCCCGCTGTCGCAGAGCGGGGCGCCCGAGCCAATCATACGAAGATGTTCACGCCGGGTCGCCCTCTTCCGGGTAGTCCGGTCACACCTTGGTTTGGGTTGGCGCGGCGGCTCCGGATTCCGATCTGCGCCCCAGCGGGCGCTTCCCCCTTTCTTATGCGCCAGGCATCTGGAGATTCATCATCATGACCGTCATCACCCCCGCCCAGCGCAAGCTCGGCACCCCGACCGATCTCGGCGAAAGCGCCACCCGCGACATTTCGGGCGGTCTCAAGGCGCTGCTGGCGGACGTGTTCGCGCTCTATCTGAAGACCAAGAACTTCCACTGGCACATGAGCGGCCCGAACTTCCGCGACTATCATCTGATGCTCGACGAGCAGGGCGACCAGATCTTCGCGATGACCGACGTGATCGCCGAGCGTGCCCGCAAGATCGGCGGCACCACGATCCGTTCGATCTCGGACATCGCCAGCAAGCAGCGCATCCTCGACAACAATGCCGACTATGTCGATCCGCAGGACATGCTGGCCGAGCTGCATGGCGACAACAAGCAGCTGGTCGCCGCGCTGCGCCGCGTGCACGAACTGTGCGACGCCTATGCCGATGTCGCCACCGCGAGCCTGGTCGAAGTGTGGATCGACGAGGGCGAGCGTCGTGCCTGGTTCCTCTACGAGGCCTGCCGCACGCCCGAGATGGTGTGATCCTGGGCCCTCGCGAGGGCTGCACCCGAAGAGCCGGAATGGCCGTTGGAGATGGATTGTGCTCCGGCGGCCTTTCGGTCACCATCAAGCCATGCGGCTTCTCTTCTGTCTTGGCCTGATGGCGGCAAGCGTGCCGGCGAGTGCATCCCAGCCGGAGATGCGGACGCATGGGCCATGGAGCGTCGTAAGCATCTCCAGCCTTGCTGGCGGTGGCGAGAATGACGCTTCAGTGATCCTGGCCCAGGGCGAGGAACCCGATGTCATGCGGGCGCGCTGGGACGAGGGCGGCCCCGTCTCCGTCTCGATGCATGTCGAGAAATGCTCGGGTGAGGAGGATTATGACGCCTCCTATTCGGTGCCGGTCGAGACCTGGCTGCACATGTCCCGCCGTGACGTCCAGAAGCGCCTGCGGACCGATATGACGGCCTGGCTCGGTCAGGCCAGGCGCGCGTGCCCGGCCGTGTCGGTCAATTCCTTCAAGCTGGCGCGGCTCGACGAGGCGGCAGCCGATTTCCACGATCGCCTGCGCTATTATGCGAGCGGCGCGACAGGCCGGTGAGCAGCTGAGCCTCGCTCAGAGCGGCTTGCCGTCCTTGTCGAGTATCTCCATCCGATAGGAGCAGCCGTACAGCGTCTTGCCCGGATGGGTGGTAGCGTTGGAGATGCTGCGCGCCACCGTCATGTGGCTGCCGAACGCTTCGTCCTTCGTTGCGGGCTGCGTCTCGTCCTTCACGATCCGCTCGCCCAGGAACTTGCGGAACTTGATCTGCGCCTCGACCTCGGCGCGGCTCTTGCCGCTCGAGCGGATCAGGTCCTCTATCATCGGATCGGGATCGAGCTGGTTGCGGACATTCTCTGCGCGGGCGATCTCCGCGGGATCGGCGACGTCGAGAACCGCGAGGATCGCATCCGCGCTGAACGCGATCCGGGTGGTGCGATAGCTGCCCGCCACGGTGATCGGCGCCGGCAGCGCATATTCGCTCAGGAAGGGATTGGTGGACTCGATCTTCTTCCAGTGCCGGGCCTGCGCGATGCCGTCCGCCTCGCTCACCGACAGGACGAAGCCGGTATAGTCCGGCACCGCGAGCCGGCATTCGATCGCGTCGGTCTCGCTGATCCGCGCCGGGTCCGGCGCGTCCTGGGCCGGGCTATGAGAGGAAGCGAAGGAAGCGAGGGCGCCGAGCGCGAGCAAGCGGAACATGGCGCCTGCATAGCAGCGATCGAAGCGCCGGATAAGCAAAAGGGCCCGTCCCGCAGGACGGACCCTTTCCATTCGGCCTGAGGGGGCGTCAGGCCTTCACGAATGCCAGCAGGTCGGCGTTGATCACATCGGCGTGCGTGGTCAGCATGCCGTGCGGATAGCCTTCGTAGATCTTGAGCTCGGCGTTCTGGATCAGCTTGGCCTGGAGCAAGGCCGCATCCTTGTAGGGGACGATCTGGTCGTCATCGCCCTGCAGCACCAGCGTCGGAACAGTGATCGCCTTCAGGTCCTCGGTCTGGTCGGTCTCCGAGAACGCCTTGATGCCGAAATAATGCGCATTGGCCGCGCCGGTCATGCCCTGACGCCACCAGTTGCGGATCACGCCTTCCGATACTGCTGCGCCCGGACGGTTGAAGCCGTAGAAGGGGCCGGAGGCGACATCGAGGAAGAATTGCGCACGGTTGGCGGCCAGCGCCTGGCGGAAGCCGTCGAACACTTCGATCGGGGTGCCGTCCGGATTGGCTTCGGTCTTCAGCATGATCGGCGGCACCGAGCTGACCAGCACTGCCTTGGCGACACGCCCTTGCGGCTGGCCATGGCGCGCGACATAGGCTGCGACTTCGCCGCCGCCGGTCGAGTGGCCGATGTGCACGGCGTTGCGCAGGTCGAGATGCTCGGCGACGGCCGATGCGTCTGCGGCGTAATGTGCCATGTCATGGCCTTCGCTCACCTGCGCCGAACGGCCATGGCCGCGGCGGTCATGCGCGACGACGCGGAAGCCGTTGTTCAGGAAGAACATCATCTGCGCGTCCCAGTCGTCCGACGAGAGCGGCCAACCATGGTGGAAAACGATCGGCTGGGCGTCCTTGGGGCCCCAGTCCTTGTAGAAGATCTCGGTGCCGTCTTGCGTGGTAATGGTAGCCATGACGAATTCTCCAGCGTCAGTAGGGGCAATGGCCGGGGCGGGGGAACCCCGGCCGGCTTGATCGATATCGGGCACTTGATTTGTGACCGCCATCATACAGGGGTTTGGGGGCGCGACGGGCGGACGCGAAAGCGCGCCGGAAGCCCCTTGGGCCGCCGACGCGCTTCACATCGTCCGCTGGTGCGGAAATCAGAGGCGGTGCAGCACGGCGCGGATCCGCTGCAGCAACGTCTCCTCCGGCCGGGTCTGGCAGGTCTTCACCACCACCGGGGTGAGGCGATCGACCCCGGAGACGTCGAACACGGCGTCCTCGGGCTTGTTCGCCTTGGTATAGCCGACGGCATAGGAAACCGCCTGGGGCTGGAAGCGACTGCGCAGGCTCAGAAACTCGCGGCAGGTGATCTTGTCGATCCGCTTGCCGACCTTCTCGGTACGCGTCGTGGTGATGACGCCCTTATGCGCCGAGACGGTGCTCTGCGCGGCGGCGGGGAACGCTGCGGCAACCATGGCTGCCGCAGCGAAAGCAGTGATCTGCAACTTCACGCCGGAACTCCTTACTGGCGCTGGCGGCAATTGTCTTCACGGCCCGGCTTGCAGGCCGGATAGACCTTGAGCGGCGCCGGCGCCGGATAGGCCTGGCTCGGGGTGAGCGTCTGCGGGACGAACACGACCTGGGTGGTCGGGGTCACCGGGCCCGAAAAGGGCGAGGTGGCGGGCTGGTAGCCGCCCGGGGTCTCTTCGGCGCGGAAGCCGTCGGGATCGGTGAAGACGCGGGCGTCCTGCGGTGCGCTCTGCGGCACGTCCTGTGCCTGGGCCATGCCGGTGCCGAAGGCGATCAGGGCGGCGGCGGCGATCATCATTCTCTTCATGGGATCGTACTCCTTACTTCTTGGGGGCTTGGCTTGCTTCCCGAGTATAAGGTCTGGAGATGCGCTCGATCAGAATACGATGGTTTGTGTAAACCATTGTATTAATTGGATCGTTTTGTGCCCATGAGTTCAAGCACTTGCGCCCGGAACGCGGCGATGCGCGCGCGATCGGCGGCGATGTCGTGATCCGGCCGGGCGTTCGCGTTGGGGCAATCGGCCGCGATCAGGATGTCGGTCATTTCGTCGGCGGTCAGCGTCGGCGCGCGGGTGCGCATGTCCGAGATGGCGGTGACGATAGTGTTCGCCCGATCCGGCCCGGCGAGTCGGTGGCCCAGATCGACGAGATAGTCGGAGCCGATCGCGGGCGGCGCGACATCGGCAAGGACGGGGCACTGGACCTGCGCCTGGGGCGCTGCGGAACATCCACAGACGAACAGGGCGGCAAACAGGGGGATGGCTTTCATGCGGGACTCCTCGGACGTTCGGAAACGCCTTCGAGATGTGCCGTCCCACACGGCAGACAATCCAAACCTGAGTTTGGGGTGGTTTGGCCGGCCGGCCTCAGCCGGCGTGTTCGATCGCGTCGAGCAACAGGTCGGCGTCGATCGGCTTGGTCAGGAAGGCGCGGGCGCCGTTGCTGAGAGCCTGGGCCTGCGAAGCGGGGGTGGGGAAGGCCGTCATCACGATCATTTCGCAATCGCAGCCGCGCCGGCCGATCTCCGCCTGCAGTTCGAGGCCGGTCATGCCCGGCATGTGCAGATCGGTGATGATCCAGCCGAATCGAGTCGGGTCGTCGTGGTGCAGCAGATCCTCGGCGCTCGCGAAGGAGACGCTGTCCAGGCCGGCAGATCGGAGCAAACTGTTCAAACTTCCCCGGATTCCGGGGTCGTCATCGACCACCGCGACAAGCGGGGGGTGGGTGTTATCGGTCACGCGGGATACTCATAGTAAGGTTCAGGACTACCCATTTGGGCTAGTCCCGCCCCGCATGCCATCATACTCAGATGTTAAACCTATGCACGCTCTCGTCGCGTACGCCGAGCAGCTCGGCCATGCGCACCAGGTCGGCGAGCGACTGGGCTTCCATCTTGCGCATCACGTTGCCGCGATGGATTTTCACGGTGATTTCGGAAAGCTCCATCCGCGCCGCGACCTGCTTGTTCATCAGTCCGGCGGTGACCAGACCCAGCACCTCGCGCTCGCGCGGAGTGAGCTTTTCGAAACAGTCGCGCAGCTTGGCGTCGCTCGCAGCACCCGCCTGGCGTTCGCGGTCGCGCTCCAGCGCGGTAGCCACGGCGGCGAGCATCTGATCGTCGCTGAACGGCTTGGGCAGGAAGTCGACTGCGCCCATCTTCATCCCGCGCACGGTCATCGGGATGTCGCCATGCCCGGTCATCAGGATCACCGGGATCCCCATGCCCTCGGCTGCGAGCCGCTCCTGGAAGTCGAGTCCGTTGACGCCCGGCAGGCGCACGTCGAGGACCAGGCAGGCCGGCGCGCCCGGCACCCCGGCGGTCAGGAACGCGTCGGCGCTGTCGTGCAGCGCCACCGCAAGCCCGGCCGAGCGGAACAGGCTGTCCAGCGATCCGCGGATACCCGGATCGTCATCGACCACGCATACGCAGCCGCCTTCGAACATCTCGTTCACTTTGCACTCTCCATCTTGCCCGCGGCGGGCAGGCGGAAGCTGAATACCGCGCCGCCTTCGGGATGATTGGCGGCTCCCAGCGTACCGCCATGATGCTCGATGATCGAGCGGCAGATCGACAGGCCCATGCCCATCCCTTCGGATTTTGTGGTGAAGAAGGGGCTGAACAGGCTTTCCGGTTCGACCGCGATGCCGCTGCCGCTGTCGCGGACATGCACGGCCACGGCTTCCGGCTCGCTCACCACTTCGACGACCATCGCGCGCTGGTCGGCCTCGGTCTGGGCCATGGCCTGCTCGGCATTCATCATCAGGTTCATCAGCACCTGCTGCATCTGCACCCGGTCGCCGACCAGCGGCGGCAGATCGTCGGGAATGTTCACCGCGACAGTCACGTCATGGGTGTTGAGGTCGCGGCGCAGCAACTCGATCGTCTCGTTGACCAGCGAGCCGAGGTCGATCTCGTCCTGGCGAGGGTCGGCGCGGCGCGCCAGCGCGCGGATACGGGCGATCACGTCGGCCGCGCGGCTGCCGTTGGAGACGACATGGTCGAGGCAATCGGCCACTTCCGCGGCATCCGGCGCCTCGCGCGCCAGCCAGCGCTTGCCCGATTTGGCATAGGTGATCAGTGCCGAGAGTGGCTGGTTCACCTCATGCGCGATCGACGCGGCGAGCTGGCCGAGCGTGGTGATCCGCGAAACATGGGTCAGCTGGGCCTGGGCCTGGGCGAGGCGCGCGTTGGTCTGGTTCCGCTCGGTCACGTCCAGCGCCATGATCAGCACCTGCTGCCACTCCTTGCGATGGGGCGGCACCGTGATGCGCAGCAGCACGTCGATGGCTTCGCCCTTCGCCGTGACGAAGCGGGTTTCCTCCTCGATCTCGGTCTCGCCCTGCATCAGTGCGCGCAGCAGCTTGCCCAGCGTCGCCTCCGCCGCGGGGGTGTGGAACGACACCAAGGTGCCGCCGATCAGGTCTTGGGGATGGGACAGGCCGAACAGCGTCGCGGCCGCCTGGTTGGCGTCGCGGATCGTCGCGGTGCGCGCGGCGAGCTCGATCACTTCGGGATTGGGCTCGCGCCAGCTGCGCATCAGCGCGAAGGCGCGGGACAGGTCCGCCTCCCAGATCGGGAAGCCGGCCGCGTTGAAGATAGCCCGGTAGCGTTGATTGGCCATGCGGCGCTGCTCGGCGGAGGCGAGGTGCCGCACCGACAGGACCGTGGTGATCGCGATCGCGACCAGCGCCACCGCCAGCCGCACCGCCGCCGATCCCAGCGTCTCGCCGTCATGGCTGATGAAATAGCCCGCCACTGCCAGCAGCGCGCAGATCATCCCGGCCACCATCGTCTGCTCGCGCGAATTGGTGCGCGTCGCGAGCAGCACCACCGTGGTGTAGAGCACCGCGACGGCGCCCTGCAGCGGGCTCAATATGTCGAGCGCGAAAATGGCGAGCGCAAGGAAGACCGTGCCCACGGCTTGCACCTGAGCGGCCAGTCTCTTGGCATCGGCTTCTTGCGCCATCCCGTCCCCGTGCAATGATCCCTCGAAATCGGACCAATACAGCAGGCGCAGCGCGTTGCGAATGGAACCCGGCATCAGTCTCAATGGATACCCACAAAGAGTAGAAAGCGGGTACCCGGTTGAGCGTCGTGATAGCTGCACTGGGCGCCGAGCCGCGCCGCCATCAGCTCCACCAGCCGGCTGCCGAAGCCGGTGCCCTGCGGCGCATCGGCATTGCGCCCGCACCCGCGGTCGGAAACCTCGATCATGTAGCCGCCCATCGGCAGATGGCGCAGCATCACCCGCACCTTGCCCGGCGTGCCCGGGGCATAGGCATATTTGAAGGCGTTGGTGACCAGCTCCGACACGATGATGCCGATCGCGGTCGCGTCATCCGAAGGGACCGAGACCGTGGCGGCATCGACGATCAGCGCGCGCTCCGGGCTCGCCACGGCGCTGCTCTCCAGATCGGCAGCCAGGCTTTCCAGATAGGCGCGCAGATCGACGGTGGAGCTCTCATGCGCCTGATAGAGCTGGCGATGCACGCTGGCGACCGCGGCGATCCGCCGCTGGGTCACGTCGAGCGCGGCCTGGGCCGCCGGATCGACGATCCCGCGCGCTTCTACCGACACCATCGCCGAAAGCAGCTGCAAGCTGTTGGCAATGCGATGATTCATCTCATCGGTCTCGCTCACGCGCGGCGCGGCGGGCAGGATTTCGATCGTTGCACCGCGCGGGGCGGTCGGGGTTGCCAGGTCGAACATCGGACCGTCCTTTGAGAGAATCTGCTGGAACTGAATTCCCGCATCCGGCGCCCGGAGAACATCATACGCTCGTTTAGGGTAAACGTATCTTTGGACGGACGCCGGGTGGCGGGCTCCGATCCGGATGCTTGTGTATTATGTTGCTAACACGCGAGGGTTGGTGCACAATCCCGCTAGCGACATCGATCGGATGTCGAGGGGGGATCACAGTGTCCACAAGCGAACTCCGCGGAGTACCCGCGCTGGAATTGCGTGCGCTCGGCAAGACCTATGGCCGAGGGGCCGGCGCCAAGCGTGCGGTCGACGACATCTCGCTCACCGTGCGCGGCGGCGAAGTCTATGGCTTTCTCGGCCCCAATGGCGCGGGCAAGAGCACCACGATCCGCATGGCGCTTGGTCTGATCCGGCCGAGCGACGGCGAGGTCTCGCTGTTCGGCCGCCCGGTCTCGGACCGGCAGGCGCTGCGCCGCGTCGGCTCGCTGGTCGATGGCGGCACCTTCTATCCCTTCCTCTCCGGCCGCGACAATCTGCGCGTCCTCGCCCGCACCCAGGGGCATGACGGCGCGCGGATCGACGCGGTGCTCGCGCGGGTCGAGCTCAGCCGCGACGCGAAGCGCAAGGTGAAGGGCTATTCCACCGGCATGAAGCAGCGGCTCGGCGTAGCCGCCGCGCTGCTCGACGATCCCGATCTGGTGATCCTCGACGAGCCGGCCAACGGCCTCGACGCCGCCGGCATCCAGGACATGCGCACGCTGCTGCGCGGCCTGGCGGCGGACGGCAAGGCGGTGTTCCTTTCCAGCCATCTCCTCCACGAGGTCGAGCAGATCTGCGACCGGGTGGCGGTGGTCCACAAGGGCAAGCTGCTGCGCGAGGCGACGGTCCGCGAGATGCTCGATCAGGGCGAGGCGCTGCACATCGAGGCCGAACCGCTCGACAGGGCCGCCGCTGCGCTCGACGGGCGCTGGCCGTTCGAGCGCTCCGCCGATGCGCTCAAGGTGCAGGCCGGCCGCGCCGAGGCGCCGGCGATCGCGCGCGCACTGGTAGAGGCCGGTGCCGAGCTGTTCCGCATCGGGCCCGACGAACAGAGCCTCGAGCAGATCTTCCTGACCATGACGAGGGATTCCGATGCTTGATGCCGTCCGCGCCGAAGCGCTGAAGCTCCGCCGCCATCGGGCGACCTGGATGATGGTCTGGATCTATCCGGTCCTCACCACGCTGCTCGTCGCCGGCATCCTGATCTACGGCGCCTTCTCGGCGCATAGCACCGGCGAGGAGCGTATCGCCGCCAAGTGGATCCACGACAGCGCACTGCTGTGGAACGTTCCCGGCTCGGGGCCGGGCCGCTTCCTGATCGCGGGCTTCTCCGCGGTGGTGTTCGCCGGCGAATATGGCTGGAACACCTGGAAGCTGATCATCCCGGCGCGGGCGCGCTGGCAGCTGATCGCCGCCAAATGGGTGGTCGCCTTCGGCTTCGTGCTGCTCGCCTTCGTCGCTGCGGACCTGATCCTGCTGCTCGGCGAGTGGCTGGGCTCGTTCCAGGGCGACAAGATCCCCGCCGGCGTCACGCTGGGGGCCGTCGCCGAGGCGCATTGGAAGGCATGTGCCAATGCGCTGGTGCCGATCCTCTTCACGATCGCCTTTGCCGGCATGTTCGCGATCCTCACCCAGTCGATCCTCGCCACGGTGATCCTGTCGATCGCGCTGGTCGTTATCGAGGGGGTGTTCCCGTTCCTGGCGATCTGGGCGCACAATTATGCACCCGCGCTGGTCTCCGCCCTGACCAAATTCCTGCCTTTCTACCACAATGCCAATCTCGGCGCCTGGGCGAAGGGCGCCGGCATCACGCTGCCGCTCGGGCCGGGCGATGTGGTGGCGTTCAGCTGGAGCGCATCGCTCTGGGTGATGGCCGCCTGGATTCTCGCGGCCGGCGCGCTCACCCAGGCCCGTTTCCTGCGTCAGGACCTGAACTGATCCGTAGATCGGGCGCGGGGTTCGCTCCGCGCCCGGCCTTCGTAAAGATTTTTTGGGATTTGCTGGCTATCCGGGCAATAATGGTCCGTCATTTCGACGTGCCCGTTATCGAAATACATTTGCCCGGAGGTCATGCGACATGCGTGTTACTGTCCTGCTCGCTGCATTTCTCGTTGTCGCCGCGCCTGCCACTGCGGGCGAGCGCAAGCAATATTACGGACCCAAGCAGGGGCCGTTCGGCGAAGGCTATAAGCACAGCGTCGAGAAGGACGGCACCTGGCGCATCGTCACCGAATATCATTCGCGCGATCCGATGGTCGCCCTCG
>PJUL01001260.1_pt1 | contig 11296 bp, 11 predicted proteins | sample 1512221 | NCBI WGS metagenome assembly PJUL01 (sample SAMN08177667, study PRJNA422409) | Feces metagenome, whole genome shotgun sequencing project.
GCAATGGCCGTTCGTCACGGAGACGGATTTTCCACGGGTCCGGATTCAGGCGGCACCAGTATTGCAGGTCCGGCTGCCGAGCTTCTACCCGCGCAAAGAGGCGCCCCTCTTCCCTTCCTCCCCACCCGGCCCTGCGTCGGGACCGCGTAACTGGTGGGATGTGTGGAGGATAGGGGAGGGTGCGAGGGGCGGGGATAGATTTTGTGCGCGCCTCTTCCTTCTCCCCTTGAGGGAGAAGGTGCCCGAAGGGCGGATGAGGGGTATTTGTGCTCCACAAACGCTGAGCGCGCGGATGGGCACCATTCGCGCGTAGCGCTCATGGTCTTCGCTCCTAAATTCGTGCCACTGGCACGAATTTGCCTTTGGCACGGCGCGAAGCCCCTCACCCTGACCTTCCGCTGAACGCGTCAGGTCGTCCCTCTCCCTCAAGGGGAGAGGGGAAGAAGCAGCCGTATCCTTGCCGCCTCCCCTGCGCAGTTGCGGCTAAGTAGTTCTACCGAGGCGCATTTTGGCAGAATCAGATCGATTGGAATTTCAATCACCTGAGGATAGTTTGATGAGCGACCGCTATTACGTAAACAACACGGCTCAGCCCAATGGCGATCATGAGGTTCACAAGGAAGGGTGCTATTGGCTCGGCTTGGCGTCCAGCAAAACCGATCTGGGTTATCACGGCACCTGCCACACGGCTGTAACTGCTGCGAAGGCTTACCATCGCCAGAGCAATGGTTGCATTCACTGCTCGCCCGTCTGCCACACCAGTTAAGCCTGACTATCCGAGTTTGATGACAACACGGCTTTCAGTGTGCATGTTCCGATAGGGGGCAGATGTATGCGCAAGCTGTGGTGGATCGTTTTTGGTTTTATGGCGCTCGCCGGACTTGGCAACCTGATCGGCGGCACAGACACGCCCGCGACGGCGAGAGTTCAGCCCGCAAGCGCGCCTACGAGTGTGCCGGTTATCGTTCCGGCAACGCCTCAGTTCGATGCCGTCATGTATGTGGCGGCCGACACGCTGAACCTGCGCGATGGTCCTTCCACGAGTGCAAATGTTCTTGCCAAGCTGTCGCGCAACTTACAGGTGCGGGCGGGAGCGCGGCAAAACGGCTGGGTGCAGGTGTCTGTTCAGGGAAATATCGGCTGGGTCAGTGGCGACTATCTGTCCGGCAGCGTTCAGGCTGCCCCGGTACCCGTTTATACGGCCCCGGCCCCTCGAAGCCAGCCAAGGCCACAACCTGCCCAATCCGCGCAGTCCTGCCCGTCGCGGCGGTATTGCACGCAGATCAACTCTTGTCAGGAAGCGCGGTTCTATTTGGCGAATTGTTCATGGGGGCACTATCTCGACGGCGATAATGATGGTGTGCCGTGTGAGAAATTGTGTCGATAGCAGACGATACCATTCTTGCCCCACGGAAGGGTGTGCGTGAGATCATCATCAAGCGCCGGGCTCCAGTTGGAGAGGAGGATGGTGGACATGGGAGGAGTATGGAGCCGGACGAACAGGCGTCTATTGAAGAGCTTTTTGTTGGGGAATTGGGATGGGGTGATCACCCTGATACGTATACTTCATCCATAACTAGAAAAATACGAGAAAATGAATGGTAATTTATAAATTCAAATCATGCACTATAGTATACATTATGTTTCTTGACCTTTTTGGCGCTGTCAATAATAGATTTGTATCTTATGTAATCTTGTGTCTTCCCATATACATTCTTGTACCAATGCAGCATGCCGCTAAGTATTTCTTGGTTCTCGTTCGCCCATTGAAAATTTGAAGCCGCCCTATGAAATGCCGCCCGGAATTTTCTACGGCTTGTCTTAGTTAAGGTGGGGTGCGGTCCAGACACGTTCAGTCCAAGAAGAACTTTCTTTGATGCGCATCCACGGTATCTGGTCTTGTTCGGATTAATATCAAATCCATTGTGGCTGAGAACATCGATGCAATAATCTGTTAAGTCGGGTCCATTGAAATTGCTGGATTTAAAAATAAATATGTCGTCGCTGTATCGGATGTAGGAGCATCCCCATTTTCCAGCAAGTATATTAAGCTGATTGTCAAGATTTCGGCAGATCAGGTTTGATATATATGGGCTTGTTGGTGAGCCTTGGCATAATCTTCCTTTGTATGTAGTCAGCTTAGTTAGCAGCCAGCTCGTTTTAGGTAGGTATCCAAGAGAAATATAAAGGCCGTACACCCGTGCAGATGTTATTGATGGAAAGAAATTCCTAATATCAATCCGCAGTATAGCCTTCTTACCGCACAGCTTGCTGCCCGCCATTACCACTGATTTGCCCTTTGAGTAGGCGTATGCACTTTCGCTGATCTTGTGGGGCTCTAGAACAGTTCGTAGTATTAACTTTTGAACGCCTTTTAGATCAATTCTAGGAATGTAGATTTGTCTGGTTCCACCATTCCTCTTTGGGAGTTCAATCGCAGTATATAAATCGTCCGATTTATTTACCAATGCAAATAGATGCTGCGGCGAAACGCCGAGATAAGAAGACAAATCTTCTAAGTCTTGTACGTCTGCCGCAGCCAAATGTTCCTACCAGATTTCTAAATTGCGATTGGACTGGACGGCGGTAATGCGGAGTGTAGCATTACCGGCGGCCAGGACGGACGCCTTCTGCGACCTTTGCTAACCTGTATCGAATCAACACAGTTTCCTTGCGGAAATTCTAGGAACAATTCCGATTTTTTCATTCTTTATATTTAAGTCAAGCAGCTGCCGCTAATTTACACCGAAGCTTGCTAATAGCGAGCGGGTTGAAGTGTGCAAGAGCACTGTCGTCGTACCCGGCGAGTGACGTGTATGTTCCGTTAGAGGTTTTTCTAATCTTGTTGTTAGAAAATAATATCTTCAGGGATGACTTGACTGTATCTGCTGTTAATGATGATCCGGTGCAAATATCTAGAAATGTTGGATCTCTGGTGGCCAGTATTGTTGCATAAACTGCTGCGACGTTGAACTTAATTCTGCTGTAATTTGTACTATGAATATAATGGTATCTAGATTGACTGCTTAGTCCGCGCAATAGTGACTGATATGACCACTTCATATCCTCCGCTAGGAATTTGTATAGGGTAACCGCTCGTCGCACAGAATTTCCGATTAGATCAAAATCTGAAGGATCATAGTAAATGATGCTGTTCAAGTCATTTCGAGCGAGCAGACTAAGTGGGCCTCTGTTGATATAGCTTGATGAATTGAAAAAACGTGACGGGACGAGAACAATCATTCGGCTGCTGACATTTGGCGTAACGCTGAAAGCACCGAGTTCAGCGATGGCTCCAGGAGAGTCGAGTATCAGCACGGTGAAGTCAGTCGAGAATGCAAATTTGTATTCTAGCGTCTGAAGATCTGTTCCGAGATTTTCGTACCCTGGTATTTCTTCTATGTGTTCGCCGTAGGTAACTGATACATTCGGCGCGGCTGTTAAATGCTCTCTTGTCTTCTCTCGCACATTTAAATTTGTGGCATCAAGGCCTGGTCCACATAGAAAAATCTTGGTCTTTTGATTTTGTGCTGATTTTGTCAGAAGATCTGGTTGAAGTAACATTTTCTGTCCTGTCACTCATCAGTAGAAGCAGTATTAATAGAATTGTTTTGAAGAAATCCGATTTAATATGTTGCTAATATTTACTGCGGTCTTGTCGTCGGAACCGGGCTCTCGAATCGTCCCTGTCTGATTATCTTACAACTCCGCTTGGGTGTATTTCGCGCGGTATCGCACATTTTCATATTACTTCGTCGAATTTTGATGGCCGCGGGGTCGGAATAAAGGTGCCTCAAAATCAGTTGTAGTTACCCTCGATTTTGACCCGAAGGCGTTGAATTTTTATATCTGAAGGTCATTGAGGAAGTGGTAGAGTCCTCGGGTCAAGCCCTAGCGTGACGAGCGGGGTGAATGAGCAATGTTAGCTGACCTCGCCCTCCAAAGTATCCAGCTCCATTTCCCGAAGCCGCTTCACCTCATCCCTCAACCTGGCCGCCTTTTCAAACTCAAGGTTCGTCGCGGCCTCGCGCATTTCGCGTTCGAGGTCCTTGATGACCGTCGCCAGATTGTCGCCGGTGACCGTCTTTTCCTTGCCGTCCTTGCCCTTGCCGATGGAGATCGTGACGTGGTCGCGTTCGGCGGTGGAGTCGATGATGTCGTTGATGCGGGCTTTCACCGATTGGGGGGTGATGTTGTTGGCGAGGTTGTAGGCGATCTGTTTTTCGCGGCGGTGGTTGGTTTCGGCCAAGGCGCGTTCCATCGAGCCGGTTTCCTTGTCGGCATAGAGGATCACTTTGCCGTCGACGTTACGCGCGGCGCGGCCGATGGTCTGGATGAGGGAGGTTTCGGAGCGGAGGAAGCCTTCCTTGTCGGCGTCGAGAATGGCGACGAGGCCGCATTCGGGGATGTCGAGGCCTTCGCGGAGGAGGTTGATGCCCACCAGCACGTCGAAGGCGCCGAGACGAAGATCGCGGATGATCTCGATGCGCTCGATGGTGTCGACATCCGAGTGCATGTAGCGCACGCGAATGCCCTGTTCGTGCATATATTCGGTGAGGTCCTCGGCCATTTTCTTGGTGAGGACGGTGACGAGGGTGCGGTAGCCCTTTTTGATGGTCTGGCGGATTTCGTCGATGACATCATCGACCTGATGGGTGGCCGGGCGAATTTCGACCGGGGGATCGATGAGACCAGTGGGGCGGATGACCTGTTCGGCGAAGACGCCGCCGGTCTGTTCCATTTCCCAGGAGCCGGGCGTGGCCGAGACATAGACCGATTGCGGGCGCATGGCATTCCACTCCTCGAAGCGGAGAGGGCGATTGTCCATGCAGCTGGGCAGGCGGAAGCCGTATTCGGCGAGCGTGGCCTTGCGGCGGAGGTCGCCGCGATACATGGCGCCGAGCTGACCGATGGTGACGTGGCTTTCGTCGACGAAAACCAGCGCGTTGTCGGGGAGATATTCGAACAGGGTCGGGGGCGGCTCGCCAGGCTTGCGTCCGGAGAAGTAGCGCGAATAGTTCTCGATACCGGCGCAGGAGCCGGTGGCTTCCATCATTTCGAGATCGAAAAGCGAGCGCTGTTCGAGGCGTTGGGCTTCGAGGAAACGACCGGCGCCGTTGAGTTCCTGCAGACGCGCGGCAAGCTCGCTGCGGATGGCCTTGATGGCCTGGTTCATCGTGGTGCGTGGCGTCACGTGGTGGGAATTGGCATAGACGCGGATGAAGGTGAGATCGGCGCTCTTCTTGCCGGTGAGCGGATCGAATTCGGTGATCGCCTCGACCTCGTTGCCAAAGAGGGTGACGCGCCAGGCGGCGGCTTCATAGTGGGCGGGGAAGATTTCGACGGTATCGCCGCGCACGCGGAAGGTGCCGCGCACGAAGCCGGTATCGCCGCGCTTGTATTGCAGGGCGACGAGCTTGGCGAGCAGCTGGCGCTGGTCGATCTTTTCGCCCTTCTGCACGTCGATGGTCATGGCGGTGTAGTCTTCCACCGAGCCGATGCCGTAGATGCAGGAGACCGAGGCGACGATGATGACGTCGTCGCGTTCGAGGATCGCGCGCGTGGCCGAGTGGCGCATGCGGTCGATCTGCTCGTTGATGGTGGATTCCTTCTCGATATAGGTATCGGTGCGCGGGACGTAGGCCTCGGGCTGGTAATAGTCGTAGTAGGAAACGAAATACTCGACCGCATTGTCGGGGAAGAAGCCCTTGAACTCGGAATAGAGCTGGGCGGCGAGCGTCTTGTTGGGCGCGAGGATCAGGGCGGGACGCTGGGTGCGGGCGATGACCTGGGCGGCGGTGAAGGTCTTGCCGGAGCCGGTGACGCCGAGCAGGACCTGATCGGTCTCGCCGTTTTCGACGCCTTCGATCAGCTCGGCAATGGCGGTCGGCTGGTCGCCGGCGGGCGTATAGGTGGTGTCGAGGCGGAAGGGCTTTGAGGCGCCGCGCTTGGCTGGACGCTCGGGGCGGTGCGGCATCCAGGGGGCGGAGCCTTCCACTTCCTTGCGGCCATGCAGAATGATCTGTTCGAGGGCCTTCACCGTGGCGGTGACGCCGACCGTGGTGGCGCCTGAAACGTCTTCGCCCTTTTTGGCCTTGTTCTTCTTGACCGAGGCGTCGAGCGCTTCGCGCATCTTGGCCATGGCTTCGGGATCGGTGGCGGCAACGCGGGCAATGTCGCGCGCCGTGGCCTTGGTGGCCGGGACGTGGTTGAACCCGGCCTGAGGGGCCTCTCCCATGCCGTCGAAATCGACGCGGTCGACCGAATTGATCTTGGTCTTGCCGGTCTTTTTCGCCATGCCGGTGGCGGTGTCGTGGCTGGATTTGGTGGTGCGGCGCTTTTCGAGCGCGGTTTTGGGCGCGGCCGCTTCTTTCTCAGCAGCATCGGCGCGATCCAGGGCGCGCTTGTTCTTCATCCGCTCGGCATAGAGCGGCTTGCTGGCCTGAATGTCCTCGGCCTTTTCGATTTCGGCGAAGAACTCATCAATGGAAAACTCGGCCTTGCCGGGGCGCGTGGACTTGGGGGCCATGAAAACACCGATGTTCTGGAATGCGACTCAAATGGGAAACGAGGCGCGGGAATGCAATGTTCCCACCAGCATAACGGCTATCGAACGGAGAGGGAACGGGGCCTGCTGACAGTGGGCGTCAGCAGGCAGATCAGATCAGGCCAGCAGCGTTTCCGGCACATTGCCGCCATTAGCGGCGAGCTGGGCGAGAACCTGCTTGTGCAGCCAGACATTCATCGTGGCGCTGTCGGACTTGTCGCCGGTATAGCCCAGCTCGTCGGCAAGCTGCTTGCGTGCGTCGAGCGAGGAATCGAGATTGAGGGCCTTCATTAAGTCGACGATGGAGGTCTTCCAGTTGAGCTTCTGGCCAGACGAGGCGACGGCGGCGTCGAGCACGGCGGCGACATCGACCTGTGCTTCGGCCTGCTTTTTGGCGAGAGCTTCTGCGATCACCTTGTTGGCGGCATCCATGCCCGCATTGACGGCGGCCTGCTGCTGGACCGCGACTTCGGCGCTGCGGGTAGAGGTTGCCGGGGCGGCGGCGGGTGCTGGAGCCCCGAAAATCTTGTTCTTGATATCGTCCAGAAAGCCCATTGGATGCTCCTTTATTCCTGTGGTCAGGCAATGAACCCGAAGTCTGGCATAAAGATCAAGGCTTTGTGATGACTTCAGGCGGCCTTGCCGGGCTTGGTGGCAAACCAGATGAGGTGTCTGGCGCCTTTGCCATTGCTGCGTTCGCGGACGCGGACTTCTTCTATGGCCATGCCGGATTGACCGAGGCGCCTGGTGAAGGCGGCGTCGGGATAGGCTGACCATACGGCCAGGTGCCCGCCGGGGGTGAGGGCGGACTTGGCATTGCCAAGGCCATTGGCGCTGTAAAGACGGTCATTTTCGGGGCGGAATAGGCCATCTGGACCGTTATCGACGTCGAGCAGGATAGCGTCGAAGGGTTTGCGGTCGCTGATGGCGGTGCGCACATCGCCCTCGTGGATGGTGACGCGAGGATCATCGAGGCTGTCGCCATGAATGGGGAATAGCGGTCCGCGGGCCCAGACGATGACGGCGGGTACGAGTTCGGCAATGACGATCTCACTGTCAGGGCCAAAGGCGGCGAGGGCGGCGCGCAGGGTGAAGCCCATGCCCAGTCCGCCGATGAGGATGCGGGCCTTGGGCCGCTTGCCGACGCGCTCGGCCGAGAGAGTGGCAAGCTGTTCCTCAGATCCGCTCATGCGGCTGTTCATCAGGCCGATCGTGCCGGACATGATGGAAAATTCGCTGCCCCGCTGCATCAGCGTCAGCTTGCCGCCGCCGGGCATGGTGGTTTCGTCAAGTTTTTGCCAGGGGATCATGGATGATGCTCAGCGCGGAATGAAGTAGCGGTTTTCGCCTTCTATCCGACCTGAGCGGGCAAGGCCAATGGTGGTGAGTGTGGTTGGAATCTTGATGGACTGCGTGTGGCGAAGGTTGCCGGTGCCGATGCGCCTGTCGAGAGTTGCCCAAACATGAACTAACGTCCGCGGACTAACGCTCCCCGCGGGCTTATTGGTTCTGGAATCGCCGCCAGAGCTGGGCGCCAAGCGCTACGACCAACCAACCGATAGCGATGCCAACCAGGTCAGGAGCAAGATCGGCCAGACGGGGATTGTTGCCGATGGTGGGCATCTGGACGAGTTCCCACCCGATGCCCACCACGAGCGTCAACAGCGCTGCCAGCCAAAGCCGACCGATTCCCACCGCCAGCGCGGCAAGCAGGAAAATCATGAACATCGAGCCGATATGCGGCATCTTCGTGAGCGCATTGGCGATAGCCGGCCAACTGATATCCCAATCGAAGATCGGGTCACGATAGCCTTCCGTCGTGCGTGCCGAAGCCCAGAGGCTTGCAATGCTGATGGCAACAAAAGGCAGCCAACGGGCCGCAGCCAAGATATTCCGCATGTGTTTCACTCGATTTCCGCGCCTTGCATTGCGTTATATCGAATGCCTGCCTTTAGCAAAGCGGTGTGTGAAATGTGAGCTGCGGCGAGGGGGCTAGCGGCCTCGTTTCTTTAAGCTGGGTTATTGCTCCGCATTGGTAATCCTGATGATGCTGGACGTGCCGGACTGGGGATTTTCGGTGACGGCGTAGATGGCCCCGTTGGGGCTGACGCGGACGTCGCGGATGCGAGCGTTTAGGGGAATGCGTTCTTCAAAGGCTACGCGATCATTGTCGAGATGGACGACGACGATGCCGGTGGAGACCAGACCGCCAATGAGGAAGGTGTTTTCCCAATCGGGGAATTCGTCGCCGGTATAAAAGGCCATGCCCGAGGGGGCGATTACCGGATCCCAGTAATAGACGGGCTGCTCGGTTTCAGCATCGGCGGTGATGCCGCCGCCGATCGGGTCACCGCTATATTCGATGCCATAGGCGATATCGGGCCAGCCATAATTGAGGCCAGCTTCGGGGCGATTGAGTTCGTCGCCGCCGCGGGCGCCATGCTCTACGATCCACAGACGGCCTTCGCCATCGAGAGCGGCTGATTGGGTGTTGCGATGGCCGAGGCTCCAGATTTCTGGCAGGGCGTCGGCCGTGTCGGCAAAGGGATTACCCTCGACGGCATTGCCCTCATAGTCGATGTGAAAGACCTTGCCATAGCCGGAGGCCAGTTCCTGAGCCTGGCTGCGCACCGGTGCGTCGGAGCGTTCGCCTACGGTGAGGTAAAGCGTGCCGTCGCCCACGGGCACGATACGCGAGCCGAAATGCTTGTCGCCGTCATAGGTTGGTTGCTGCCGGAAGATCACCTCAACGTCTTCCAGGGCTCCGCCGCCATTGTCGTCGAGGGCGAGGGTTGCAGAGGCGAGGGTTGTGCCGTTGCCGCCGTCGCGGGGTTCGGCATAGGAAAAGAAAATGCGGTTGCTGTCGGCAAAGTCAGACGCGAGCGCGACGTCGAGCAGACCGCCCTGACCGCGCGCATCGATGTCGGGCAGACCGGAGAGTTCGGGGCCGGCCTCGCCGTTTTCGTCGACGATATGCATGGCACCCTGTTTGGCGGTGACCAGCATGCGGCCATCGGGCAGGAATTCCATGGCCCAGAGCTGGGGCAGGTTTTCGGCAATTGTCTCGGTCGTGACCGCCGCGGGAGTGGCGGGCTGCGGCGCGCGGGTCTGGTCGGGGGAGGCGGGCTGCTGGTCCGGCGCATTGGGCGGCGCGGTCTCGACGGGGTCATTGGTCTGGGCGAGAACGGGGGCAGCAATCAAGGCAAAGGAGAGGGCCGTGCCGGCCAGCAATTGAGCGGGTCTGAACATGAAAGGTCCTGTCAAAGCGTGGTGGTTCTGGTGCGGGGTCGGCACCGGCTTAGGGAACAAAGCCCATGAGCGGGGCAATCGTTGCATGGGGGGCGTTCACGAAGCCTCGACCTGTTTCCATGTTCCGTTCGACAAAAAGCAAACGCCGCCCTTTTTGGGGCGGCGCTGTCAGTCTGGCATCAATCGGATTAGCGGATGCGGATCGAGGCGATATATTTGTCGAAATCACCGAGGCTGGCCGCATTGGTGGTGTAGGTGCGGCAATTGCGATAGGCAACTTCCGAACAGACTTCCACGCGGACACGCGATGTATTTTCGATGGACGAAATACGGTCGGTCCAATTGCCCAGATCGCGGACGCTGTCACCCCGCTCAAGGCAGAAGCTCTGGCCGCGGAACGAAGTGCGGTCAAAGAAGCACACTTCGGCAGTGGGCTGCACCACCGGCGGACGCGGTGGCTGGGGGCGGGGCGGGTTCTGATTGCCAACACCGATATTGATCTGCGGGCCGTTTGGACCGCCAATGGTGAAGCCGAAGGACAGGCCGGGATTGCTGGGATTTACCGGACGACCGCTGGCAGCGAGGTAGCTGGAGGAAACCCAGCCCATGGCATTGCGGCCAACGACATAACACCAGGAGCCATCGCAGCGTTGGACATCAACCTGATCGCCGCGGCGAAGGGTGTTGACCACGGCGTAGCTGGTGCCGGGACCCTGGCGCACATTGACATTGGACGTTGCGGTGCCCGGTGCGGCCTGTGCGGCGGGCAGGAAGACCATTGCGGCGGCAGCGGCCACGGCAATGCCGGTGACGATATTCAGCAGTTTCTTGCGAGTCTGACGGTGCATAGCATGCTCCCTTGAGGCTTTGACCTACCGGTTCTGGATATCCAGAACGACGCTGGGCGGCGGCCGTGCCGATAATTATGATTTAGAAACGGAGGCTGGCTGTAAAGAGTTCCCTCTGTGGGCTTTTACTCCACAACAGCGCCGTTTCACCGCGACACCGGTCGGTGCCTTGGGAACAGAAAATCACTTTCTGGCTGAACGCAGTCTGAACGAAAACTAAAGCGCCGGTATGGGGCTCTTCTGGCCGTTTTCGTCAATGGAAACATAGACGAAGCGGCCCTCGGTGACCTTTACCCGGTCATCCTGCCGATTGCGGCGGGCCCAGGCTTCCATGCTGACGGTGATCGAGGTGGTGCCGACCCGCTCGATGGAGGTGTAAACGCATAGGACGTCGCCGACCTTGACCGGGGCGATAAAGGTCATGGCTTCCACGGCGACCGTGACGGTGCGGCCCTTTACCCGTTCATGGGCAGCGATGGAGCCGGCAATATCCATCTGACTGAGCACCCAGCCGCCAAAAATGTCGCCGGCCGGATTGGTGTCGGCAGGCATGGCAAGGGTGCGAATGGTGAGGGCGCCGGTGGGCTCGGTGGCGTTGCTCTGCATGTGTTAGGGTCCTTTTACTGGCCAACGGCCGAAGGCTTCTTCCCAA
>PJUL01001267.1_pt1 | contig 11254 bp, 12 predicted proteins | sample 1512221 | NCBI WGS metagenome assembly PJUL01 (sample SAMN08177667, study PRJNA422409) | Feces metagenome, whole genome shotgun sequencing project.
CGAAGCCGCCCTCATCGCCCACGCCGGTGGCCAGGCCCTTCTCGTGCAGCTTCTTCTTGAGCGTGTGGAAGATCTCCGAACCGCAGCGCACCGCCTCGACGATGTTCTCCGCGCCCACCGGCACGATCATGAATTCCTGGAAGTCGATCGGATTGTCGGCATGCTCGCCGCCATTGATGATGTTCATCATCGGCACCGGCAGGACATGCGCGTTGACGCCGCCGACATAGCGATAGAGCGGCAGGCCGCGCGCATCGGCAGCAGCCTTGGCGGCGGCAAGGCTCACGCCCAGGATGGCGTTGGCGCCCAGGCGGCCCTTGTTCTCGGTGCCGTCGAGCTCGATCATCGCAGTGTCGAGATCAGCCTGGTCCTCGGCTTCCATGCCGACGACTTCCTCGAAGATTTCGCCGTTCACGGCCTCCACAGCCTTGTCGACGCCCTTGCCGAGCCAGCGCGACTTGTCGCCGTCGCGCATTTCCACGGCTTCATGCGCGCCGGTCGAGGCGCCCGAGGGTACTGCGGCGCGGCCGAAGCTGCCGTCCTCCAGCATCACGTCGACTTCGACGGTGGGGTTGCCCCGGCTGTCGAGGATTTGGCGAGCATGGACGTCGATGATTGCGGTCACGAAACGGTCTCCCTAGATATGGGGTAATGAGGGCGCGACGCGGCCTCTAACGGCTCCGGATGGAACTCGCAAACGTGGCCGTTGTTGTTTCGCAAAAGGCATGGAGGGTTTTTGGCATGGCTGACGAAACGACGGGCGAGACGATCGAAGGCACCGCGGAAAGCGTGGAGAGCGCCAAGCGCAACGCCAGCGATACGATCCGCGAAAAGGCGAACGAACTGGGCAGCCAGGCTGCAGAGCGCGCGCGCGCCTTTGCCGGCGAAGGCAAGGAAAAGGCCACCGGCGCGCTCGATGAGGTCGCCAAGATGATGCAGTCGGCCGCGCTCGACGTCGATGCGCGACTCGGCGAGCAATATGGCAAATACGCCCGTACCGCGGCAGACGGCATCGCCGGCTTTGCCGACAATCTGCGCGGCAAGGAAGTCGACGACCTGATCGACGATGTGACTGCGTTCGTTCGCAAGAGCCCTGCGGTGGCGGTCGGCGTCGCGGCGGGCCTGGGCTTCGTGCTCGCGCGGCTGATCAAGTCGGGCATCGATGCGGCGTCCGACGCCGGCGATGCGCCCGAAACCCCGTCCGACAAGGCCTGAGGGGCCTGACGGGGGGTGGACGAACCGCAGACTGAACTGCCGCCTGCCGGTGCGCCGGCGGGCGAGCCCAGCATCGGCGAGTTGCTCCAGCAGCTCGTCGATAACGGGCGTGCCTATGCCGATGCCGAGATCGGCTATTACCGCACCCTGCTACGCTCGAAGCTGCGCGATGCGCGATCGATGCTGTGGATGGGCGCGGTGGCGATGGCACTCGCCCTCGCCGCTTCGGTGGCGCTCGTGGTGGGGCTGGTCCTCACCCTCGCGCCTCTGGTCGGGCCGGGCCTGGCGACTCTGATCGTGGTCGTCACCTTCCTGGCGATCTCCGGCCTGATGGGCTGGCTCGCCTGGACGCATGTGAAGCGTATCTTCAAGGAAAAGCCGTGAGCGAGAACCCGCACGACGTCGAAGCCGCGAAGGCGCGGATCGTCGCGGCCCGGGCGGCGCTGTTCGGTACCCTCGGCCAGGTGCAGGAGCGGCTGAGCCCGTCGAACCTGGCGCAGGATGCGGTCGAGAGCGCGGCGCAAGGCGTCGCAAGCGTGGCGCGCAGAGGCGCCGAGGCGGTTCGCAGCCGTCCCCTCGCCGCCGCCGGCGTGGTCGCCACGATCGGGCTGGTGATGGCGCGCGGCTGGATCGGCGACATCCTGACGAAAAGGCATGAAACTCGCGACCCGGCCACGGGTTTGAAGCGTAAAGGCAAGAAAGGATCCTCGTGATGAGCACCAATCCCGCGAATGAGAAGGCCGAGGGCCTCGCCTCCAATCCTTATGCGCTGGTCGCCGGCGGCGTCGCGCTTGGCGTGGTGATCGGCATGCTGGTGCCGCGCAGTCAGAAGGAGCGCGAACTCCTGGATGCCACCGGCAAGCAGCTGGCCGGCAAGGTTACGGGCACCGTCCAGGCGGTGAAGGACGCCGGCAAGGCAGAGATCGACGCGCTACTTCCAAGCCGCGATCAGGCCAAGGAGCGCGTCGGCGCGCTGTTCGGCAATCTGGTCGATGCGGCGAAGGGTGCAGCCGATGCAGCCAAGGGTGCAGCGCAAAAGGCTTGAGGCCAGCGCCAGCCCTTCCTACAGGCCTCTATAAAACCAGAAAACGCTTTTCGGAGGCCCAATGAGCAAGCTGCACCTCGTCTTCGGCGGTCGCGTGACCGATCCGATGACACTCGATTTCGTCGACCCCACCAAGCTGGACGTTGTCGGCATCTATCCCGACTATGCCAGCGCGGAGAATGCGTGGCGCAGCGCTGCCCAGCGCACGGTGGACGATGCCGAGATGCGCTACGTCGTAGTGCACCTGCACCGCCTGCTCGAGCCCGATCTCGAGGCCTGAGCATTGCCGGACCTGCTGCCCCCGCCGATGCGGGGGTAGCGGTTCAGGCCTTGCGCCAATGCCACATGAAGAGCGGACGGGCGGCAGCCAGTCCCGCGATGAACCCGCCGATTGGCGCCGCAGCGCTCCAGGCAAGCAGCTCGAAGGTCGAGACGCCCCGCGGCGCCGCCTGAAGCAATCCCGTCAGCACGCAGATCACGGCCCAGGCGGCCGCCAGCCAGGCGACGTGCACCGTGCGCGCCGAGAACGGCCCGATCGCGGCATTGCGCGGCTGGCCATAGAGCAGCGCATAGGCGCCAACTACGGCGGACAGCGCACCGTTCATGCCGAGCAGCGGCAGCACCGCATTCGGCGTCAGCAGATAATAGGTTGCGGCCGACGCGAAGGCGCCGATCGCGTAGAGCAGCAGGAATTGCGGCCAGCCTATCGCCTGCTCGGTCTTCTGTCCGGTGATCACCAGGATCAGCACGTTGAAGAAAATCTGCAGCGCGCTGCCATGAATGAACAGCGTGGTCAGCGGTGTGAGAAACGCCGGCACCGCCGGGGTGCCGGGGGCGAACAATTCCGCCCCGGCACGCGCCGGGATAAAGCCCGCCAGCACCGCGGCCTCGGGCAGATAATGGGTGATCAGGATCACGGCGCTAACCAACGCCGTGATCGCCGAAACCAGAATCGTCGCGGGGAAGTCGCGGAACTTCACGCTCAGATGAATTCGATCTTCGACACCAGATAGTAGCGATCACCGGCTGGCACCGAGACCTCGACCTCTTCGTCCACCTTGCGGCCGATCAGCGCACGACCGATCGGAGAGTTGTACGAAATGCGGCCGCGGTTCACGTCCGCCTCGGTCTCGCCGACGATCTGGTACTTGAGCGGCTTGTCGTCTTCGTCGAGCAGGGTCACCGTCGCACCGAACACGACCTTGTCGCCCGAAAGCTCCTTCGGATCGATGATCTGGGCGCGGCTCAGCTTGCCTTCGATGTCGGCGATGGTCGCCTCATTCTGGCCCTGCTGCTCCTTGGCGGCATGATATTCGGCGTTTTCCGAGAGATCGCCGTGCGCGCGCGCTTCCTCGATGGCGTCCACAATCAGCGGACGCTCGATTTTCAGGCGCTTCAGCTCCGCACTGAGCTTCTCATAGCCTTCCTGAAGCATCGGCATCTTATCGACCGTCGCCATCCACCAAGTCCTTCAAAACGCCCCGTTCCACAAGCGCCCCCACTGGAGACGCCCGCACATGGATACTGATTGGGGGAGATCAATTGTGCGAACGCGAATAATAAGCCTGCCGTTGCCGCACTGCAAGGCCAGGAAAATTACGTCGCCGAGGAAGTTGTGATAATAATGCTCCCCGGCCCTTGCCGGGGAGCATCATGATCGATCAGCCGCGCGAGGCGTAGAAGTCTTGCAGCGGCCGCACGTCGAGGCTGTGCTGGGACAATGCCTCGATCGCCCTCGCGGCGGCCACGCCGGCCTGCGCCGTGGTGAAGTTCGGGATCTTGAGGTTAAGCGCCGAACGGCGGATGTCCGACGAGTCCTTGAGCGACTGCCAGCCCTCCGTGGTGTTGAAGATGATCGCGATGTCGCCGTCGAGGATGCGATCGACGATATGCGGGCGCCCCTGTGCCACCTTGTTGACGCGCTCCACCTCGATGCCTTCGGCCTCAAGATAATCCGCAGTGCCGCCGGTCGCGACTATCGTGAAGCCCAGCGATGCCATCAGCTGCACGCCCGGCAGGATCACCGGCTTGTCAGTATCCTTGACGCTGACGAACAGCCGGCCCGACCTGGGCAGCACCGTCCCCGCCCCCAGCTGCGCCTTGGCGAAGCTCGTTGCGAAATCCTGGTCGATGCCCATCACTTCGCCGGTGGACTTCATTTCCGGGCTCAGCACCGGATCGACGCCCGGGAATTTGTTGAACGGGAACACCGCTTCCTTGACCGCGATGTAGTCGATGTTGCGATCGATCTTCGGCAGCGCGGCCAGCTTCTCGCCGGCCATCACGCGGCTGGCAATCTTGGCAACCGGAATGCCGATCGCCTTGGCGACGAACGGTACGGTACGCGAAGCACGCGGGTTCACCTCGATCAGGTAGACCTCGCCGTCCTTCACCGCGAACTGGATGTTCATCAGGCCCTTGACCTTGAGCGCCCGGGCGAGCGCCTCGGTCTGGCGCTCGATCTCGGCGATGATCTCCGCCGGCAAGCTGTAGGGCGGGATCGAGCAGGCGCTGTCGCCCGAATGGACGCCGGCCTCTTCGATATGCTGGAGCACGCCGGCCACGACGACATCGGTGCCATCGGCGATCGCATCGACGTCGACCTCGACGGCGTCGCGCAGATACTGGTCGATCAGCACCGGCGAGTCGCCCGAGACCTGCACCGCGGTCTGGATGTAATCGTCGAGCTGCTGGGTGGAGTCGACGATCTCCATCGCGCGGCCACCAAGCACATAGCTCGGGCGCATCAGCACCGGATAGCCGATCCGCTCGGCGATCTTCACCGCCTCGTCACGGGTGCGGGCCAGGCCGTTGGCCGGCTGCTTGAGGCCCAGCTTCTCGACCAGGTCGGCGAAGCGCTCGCGGTCTTCAGCCAGATCGATCGCGTCCGGCGAGGTGCCAAGGATCGGGATACCCGCATCCTCCAGCGCCTTGGCGAGGTTGAGCGGGGTCTGGCCGCCAAACTGGACGATCACGCCGACCAGCTCGCCCTTCGACTGCTCGACATGCAGGATCTCCAGCACGTCCTCGGCGGTCAGCGGCTCGAAATAGAGTCGGTCCGACGTGTCATAGTCGGTGCTCACCGTCTCCGGGTTGCAGTTGACCATGATCGTCTCATAGCCCGCGTCCGCCAGCGCGAAGCAGGCGTGGCAGCAGCAATAGTCGAACTCGATGCCCTGGCCGATGCGGTTCGGGCCGCCGCCCAGGATCACGATCTTCTTGCGGTCGCTTGGAGCCGCCTCGTTCTCGGGCTCGCCGAAGCTCGGCGCCTCATAGGTCGAGTACATGTACGGCGTCCTCGCCTCGAACTCGGCCGCGCAGGTATCGATCCGCTTGAACACCGGGCGCACGCCCAGCTTGTGGCGGTGGGCGCGCACGTCATTCTCGGTCACGCCGCCGGTCATCGCCTTGACGACTTCGCCGATCAGGCCGGACGACTTCGCCATGGCATCGGTGCCTGCGCGCAGGTTCGCCGACTTGAGCGCGAGGAAGGCCAGCCGCTTGTCGCTGAAGCCCATCGCCTTGAGGCGGCGCATGCCGGCCGCGTCCTGGGGAAGCCCCTTGCTGGCCACTTCGTCCTCAGCCGCGATGATCTCGGCCAGGCGTTCCATGAACCACGGGTCGTACTGGGCAATGGTGCACACTTCACGCACGGTGAAGCCTTCGCGCAGCGCCTGCGCCGCGATCAGCAGCCGGTCGGGCGAGCGAATGGCCAGCGCCGCTTCGATCTCCGCCCGCGGCGCACCGGCGAGCTTGTCGACATTGTTGAAGCCGCTGAGGCCGGTCTCGAGACCGCGCAGCGCCTTCTGCATCGACTCGTGGATGTTGCGGCCGATCGCCATCACTTCGCCGACCGACTTCATCGCGGTGCCAAGCGTGGCTTCGGCGCCCTTGAACTTCTCGAAGGCGAAGCGCGGGATCTTGGTGACGACGTAATCGATCGTCGGCTCGAACGACGCCGGGGTGGCGCCGGTGATGTCGTTGTCGATCTCGTCGAGCGTGTAGCCCACCGCCAGCTTGGCCGCGACCTTGGCGATCGGGAAGCCGGTGGCCTTGGATGCCAGCGCCGAGGACCGCGACACGCGCGGGTTCATCTCGATGACGATCAGGCGACCGTCCTTCGGATTCACTGCGAACTGCACGTTCGAACCGCCGGTTTCCACGCCGATTTCCCGGAGGACCGCGATCGATGCATTGCGCATGATCTGGTATTCCTTGTCGGTCAGCGTCAGCGCCGGGGCGACGGTGATCGAGTCACCGGTATGCGTGCCCATCGCATCGACATTCTCGATCGAGCACACGATGATGGCGTTGTCCTTGCGATCGCGGACAACCTCCATCTCATATTCCTTCCAACCGAGGAGCGACTCCTCGATCAGGATCTCGGTCGTCGGCGACAGGTCGAGACCGGTGCGCACGATCGCGATGAATTCCTCGCGATTATAGGCGATGCCGCCACCCGAGCCGCCCATGGTGAAGCTGGGACGGATGATCGCCGGCAGGCCGACATGCTCGAGTCCGGCCAGCGCCTCGGCCTCGGTATGCGCGATATGGCTGCGGGCGCTTTCGAGCCCGATCTTGGTCATCGCGTCCTTGAACTTCAGCCGGTCCTCGGCCTTGTCGATCGCCTCGGCATCGGCGCCGATCATGATGCAGCCGAACTTCTCCAGCGTGCCGTCATTGGCGAGCGCCAGCGCAGTGTTGAGCGCGGTCTGGCCGCCCATCGTCGGCAGCACCGCATCGGGGCGCTCCTTCTCGATGATCTTGGCAACGATCGCCGGCGTGATCGGCTCGACATAGGTCGCGTCGGCCAGCTCGGGATCGGTCATGATCGTCGCCGGGTTCGAATTGACCAGGACGATGCGATAGCCCTCTTCCTTGAGCGCCTTGATCGCCTGCGTGCCCGAATAATCGAACTCGCAAGCCTGGCCGATCACGATCGGACCGGCGCCAATGACGAGGATGGAGGAGATGTCAGTGCGCTTGGGCATTACCGGCCTTTAATCTCGGAATGAATTTCGTTTGCGACGATCGAGAGGTGCTTTTTCCCGGTCCCTTTGAGCTTTGTAAGGACACAGAAGTCAGCAACCTGGCTCTCACTTGCATCACGCACCACCACCCAACCTTCGTTGAATTTTACGGTATCGCGCGGTGCTCCGCATTTCTTGATGATGCCGTCGATTTCAGCTTGGGAGAAATCGCCGGCCGATGCTTGGGAAGAACAACCACTGAGCACTAATGCCACCGCGGCGGCGGCAAATAGTCCCAGTTTCCCCCTCACCGCATCATCCCCACGAACCGCTCGAACAGATACAGGCTGTCCTGCGGACCCGGGCTGGCCTCGGGGTGATACTGCACGCTGAACGCCGGCCGGTCGGTCAGCTCGATGCCCGCGTTGGAGCCGTCGAACAGCGACACATGCGTCTCGCGGGCGTTCTCGGGGAGCGTCTCGCGCTCGACCGCGAAGCCGTGGTTCATGCTGGTGATCTCCACCGCGCCGTCTTCCAGCCGCTTGACCGGATGGTTGGCGCCGCGATGGCCCTGGAACATCTTGGTCGTCTCGGCGCCCACGGCCAGACCCAGCAGCTGATGGCCGAGGCAGATGCCGAACAGCGGCTTGCCGGTATCGAGCAGCTGGCGGATCACCGGCACGGCATATTCGCCGGTCGCGGCGGGATCGCCCGGGCCGTTCGACAGGAAGAAGCCGTCCGGGTTGAACGCCATGATCTGCTCGAACGTCGCCTGCGCCGGCAGCACGGTCACCTTGGCGCCGGCCTGGACCAGGTTGCGGAAGATGTTGCGCTTCGAGCCATAGTCGAGCGCGACGACGTGCGGGCGCGTATCCTCCTGGCCGCCATCATCATAGCCGAAGCCAAGGCGCCAGACGCCGCCTTCCCAGCCATAATGGGTCTCGGCGGTCACGGTGATCGCAAGGTCCATGCCCTCCAGGCCCGGCCAGGCGCGCGCCATCTCGAGCAGCAGCGGAATGTCGAACTTGCCCTCGGCCGAATGCGCGATCACGCCGTTAGGCGCGCCGGCAAGGCGGATGCGGCGGGTCAGCGCACGGGTGTCGATGCCCGACAGGCCGATGCGGGCATGCTTCTTCATCCAGGCATCGAGATGCTCGGTCGAACGGAAGTTGCTCGGCTCGGTGACGTCCTCACGCACGATCATGCCCAGCGCATGGGGATCGTCGGCCTCGATGTCGTCGGGGTTGGCGCCGACATTGCCAATGTGCGGGAAGGTGAAGTTGATGATCTGGCCCGCGAAAGACGGGTCAGTCATGATCTCCTGATAGCCGGTCATCGCGGTGTGGAAGCAGACTTCGCCCACCGCCTGGCCTTCGGCACCGAAGCCACGTCCCCAAATAACGTCCCCCGACGCCAAAACCAGAACACCGGTAGCTCCGGCAGGCATAGGCGTAGGCGTGGCGTCGGCCATTGAGGGGTGGCTCTCCATTTGAGGTGCAGCAATGTCGCTAAGTGCCGCCCGCTAGACCCCTACCCCCCTCGCGTCAACCGGTTCGCGGGTCTATTGCGGGTTCAAATTCCGATTCACGAGAGATGAAATGATCCGAGACGACATCAAGGCAGCCCAGATCACCGCCATGAAGGCCGGCGACAAGGAGGCTCGCGGCGCCATCAGCCTGATCCAGAGCGCGATCAAGAACCGCGACATCGAGGAGCGCACCAAGTCGGCCCAGATGGACGACGACGCGCTGGTGATCGAGGTGCTGCAGAAAATGGTCAAGCAGCGCCGCGAATCGATCGAGATGTTCGAGAAGGGCGGCCGCCAGGAGCTCGCCGACGCCGAGAAGGCCGAGGTGGCGGTCATCGAGCGCTTCCTGCCGGCACAGATGAGCGACGCGGAGACGACGGCGGCGATCGAGGCGATCAAGGCCGAGCTGGGCGCATCGGGCATGAAGGACATGGGCAAGGTGATGGCCGAGCTGAAGGCACGCCACGCGACGACGCTCGACATGAGCAAGGCGTCCGGGCTGGTGAAGGCGGCGCTGAGCTGAGGGATTTAAGGCAACCCCTCCCCTAACCCCTCCCGCAAGCGGAAGGGGAACAGATGAATCCGAAGCGGAGCAGCAAACGCTCCCCTTCCGTTTACGGGAGGGGTCGGGGGAGGGCATGAAAATCCACGGGAGGAGAACCCGTGGAAGATGCTACCCGCGCCCGGCAGCTACGCAACAACCCAACCGACGCGGAATCCGCTCTCTGGCGGGCCCTCAGCGCCCGAAAGGTCGCAGGGGTCCGCTTCAATCGCCAGGTCCGGATCAAGCCCTATTTCTGCGATCTCGTCGCTCGCACGCCCAAGCTGATCATCGAGATCGATGGCGGTCAGCATAGCGATTCCGCAAGGGATGCGCGCCGAACGCAGTTTCTTGAGGCCAAGGGCTATCGGATAATCCGCTTCTGGAACAACGAGGTCCTCGGCAATCTCGATGGCGTAGTCGCCGAGATCGAGCGGATCATCGCAACCATCCCCTCCCCCACCCCCTCCCGCAAGCGGAAGGGGAGCGATTGTGGCGAGCCTATCCCGACTCGTTCCCCTTCCGCTTGCGGGAGGGGTCAGGGGAGAGCTTGAAACCAGGGCTTGAGATCAAAGTCCCAACCCAAAGCTTGCTCGACCATCCCGGCGAGCGCATGGAAACCAAGTGTCCCTTACCCCCGCCTTCCTCGATGAACTCCGCGCGCGGACCCTGCTGTCCGGGCTGATCGCCAAGACGACCAAGCTCCAGAAGGCCGGTCGCGAATTCCGCGCCTGCTGCCCGTTCCACAACGAGAAGACGCCGAGCTTCTACGTCAACGACGACAAGGGCTTCTACCATTGCTTCGGCTGCGGTGCGCATGGCGATGCGATCCGCTGGATGACCGACCAGCGCGGCCTGCCCTTCATCGATGCGGTGAAGGAGCTGGTCCAGGCCGCGGGCATGGAAATGCCCGAGCAGGACCGTCGCAGTGCCGAAAAGGCCGAGCGTGCCAAAGGCCTCCACGAGGCCATGGAGGACGCGGCGAAGTTCTTCGTCGAGAAGCTCCACGGGATCGAAGGCGCCGAGGCGCGTGCGGTGCTCAAGAAGCGCGGTATCTCCGAGGAGACCGCGAAGACCTTCGGCATCGGCTATTCCCCCGATTCGCGCGGCAAGCTCAAGGAAGCGCTGAAGAGCTACGGCGATGCGATGCTGGTCGAGGCCGGCATGCTGATCCAGGTCGACAAGAAGGACCCGTACGACCGGTTCCGCGGCCGCCTGATGATCCCGATCCGCGACGTGCGCGGCCGGGCCATTGCCTTTGGCGGACGCATCATCGGAGATGGCGAGCCGAAATATCTCAATTCCCCGGAGACGCCGCTCTTCGACAAGGGCCGCACGCTCTACAATCTCGATCGCGCCCAGGCCGTCGCCCGGAAGACCGGCCGAATCATCGCGGTCGAAGGCTATATGGACGTGATCGCGCTCGCCCAGGCCGGGTTCGGCGAAGCGGTGGCGCCGCTCGGCACGGCAATGACCGAGCATCAGCTCGAGCGGCTCTGGCGAATCGCCGATGTCCCCCTGCTCTGCTTCGACGGCGACTCCGCGGGCCAGAAGGCCGCCCTGCGCGCCGCCCACCGCGCCCTGCCGATGCTCGAACCGGGGCGCAGCCTCGCCTTTGTCAGCCTTCCGGACGGGATGGATCCCGACGACCTGGTCCGCGCGCAGGGGCCGGCCGCCTTCGAGGCGCAACTCGCCAAGGCGCGCCCCCTGGTCGATCTGCTATGGGATAGCGAGATCGCCGCCGAACCGCTCGACACCCCCGAGCAGCGTGCCGGCCTCAAGCGGCGACTGGGCGAGCTCGCCGGCGGAATCGGCGATCCCAATGTGAAGCACGAATATCTGGCGGAGTTCCGCGAGCGTGCCGACACCCATTTCGGCCGTGGCCCGCGCAGCTTCGAAAGCCGCCCCCAGCGCGGCAGCGGCGGCTCCGCGCCGGCGAGGGGAAAGCGCGACAA
>PJUL01001268.1_pt1 | contig 11233 bp, 11 predicted proteins | sample 1512221 | NCBI WGS metagenome assembly PJUL01 (sample SAMN08177667, study PRJNA422409) | Feces metagenome, whole genome shotgun sequencing project.
CACGCTGGCGCCCTCGGCGACCAGCTGCATCGCCATGAACTGCGCCTGCATGTCGGTCGCGAAGCCCGGGAAAGGCGCGGTCGACAGCGTCAGCGGCTTGAGCGGGCCATTGGCGGCGATGCGGACACCGTCCTTGGTCTCCTCGACCGTCACGCCGGCCTGCACCAGCGCATCCAGGGTGGCGCGCATATCGCCCGCCGCCGCGCCGACCAGCTCGATGTCGCCGCCGGTGATCGCCGCGGCACAGGCATAGCTGCCCGCCTCGATCCGGTCAGGCATCACCGCATAGGTCGCGCCGTGCAAGCGATCCGTGCCTTCGATCTCCAGCCGCTCGGTGCCGATGCCGTCGATCTTCGCACCCATCGCCACGAGCAGGTTGCACAGGTCGACGATTTCAGGCTCGCGCGCCGCATTGTCCAGCACGGTGGTGCCCTTGCAGGTGACGGCCGCCATCAGCGCATTCTCGGTCGCGCCGACCGAGACCACCGGGAAGCTGAAGCGCCCGCCGGGCAGGCGGCCACCGGGGGCGGTCGCCTTCACATAGCCAGCGGCCAGTTCGATCTCCGCGCCCATCGCCTCGAGCGCCTTCAGGTGCAGGTCGATCGGGCGATTGCCGATCGCGCAGCCGCCGGGCAGCGACACCGTCGCCTCGCCGGCGCGGCCGAGCAGCGGGCCGAGCACCAGGATCGAGGCGCGCATCTTGCGGACGATGTCATAGGGCGCGACCGTCGAGGTCAGCTTGCCCGCGCGCACCGTCATCACCCGGCCGAAATCGGTCGGCCGCGTGCCTTCGATCGCCGTCGAGGCACCCAGCTCGTTGAGCAGGTGGCCGAAGCTGTCGACGTCTGCCAGGCGGGGCAGATTCCGCAGCGTCAGCGGCTCATCGGTGAGCAGCGCGCAGGGCATCAATGTGAGCGCGGCGTTCTTCGCGCCGGAGACGGGGATCTTGCCGGAGAGGCGGTTGCCGCCACGAATGAGAATACGGTCCATGCCGGGCTTCTAAACGCTCACCCGCTGCACGCAAGTGCAGGCGTTTTTTGCGCCCTTGATCGATTTTAATGCATTGATTCAATTGCACTGCTTTGCATCGGCGCGTGGGGGGAAGCCATCGCGTGTCCGGCAGTTGTTTCGCGGAAATACTGAGCAAGCTGGTCGATCTGACCGAGATCGAACGAAAAGCGCTCGAAAAACTGGAGGAACGCCAGCGGCATGTGCGCCGCGGGGCGGTGCTGCAACGCGAGAATGAAGGCAGCAACGAGCTCTACATCCTGCGCAAGGGCCTGATGATGAGCTATGTGCTGCTCGACGATGGCAGCCGCCAGATCCTGCGCTTCCTGTTCCCGGGCGACATGCTCGGCATCTCCAGTGCCATCTATCAGGAAGCCCCCGAGACGCTCGCCGCACTCTCGGACTGCGTCGTCTGCCCGTTCGACCGCAGCGCGCTGGCCGATCTGATGTTCGCGCATCCCCGGCTTTCGGCGATGGTGTTCGTCTATTCGCAGATCGAGCGCGTCGCGCTCACCGATCGGCTGGCCGCGCTCGGCCGCACCAGCGCAAAGGCGCGAGTCGCCGCGCTTCTGCTCGAGCTGCGCAATCGCCTGCGCGCCACCGACAGCAATGTCGCCAATGTCTTCGCGCTCGGATTGACGCAGGAGGAAGTGGGCGATGCGACCGGACTCACCGCGGTGCACGTCAACCGCATGCTGCGTCAGCTCGAGGAAGAAGGGCTCATCGCCCGCGAGGCGGGGCGGGTCACGCTGCTCGACGAGCGCGCGCTTGCCCGCGCCGCCAATTATGTGAACCGGTACGAAGGGCTCGATCTCAGCTGGCTGCCCCGCGCGCACTGAGCGGCATCCGGGGATCCCGGGAAAATTTGGGCCGGACGTCAGCGATGACAAGTCGCGCCGTCCGGCCCTGTGTTCCCGCCCAAAACCCCCCGGTTCTCAGGAACTGGGGACCTTGTACCGATTCGCCGGAAACTTGGGGCGCCCGGAAAAATGCCTAGGGTGTAACCCCTTAGGCGAGGATGTAACGACCAAAAAAGCCCGTCATCCTACGCCTTTTCCAGCGTGCACTGTAGCGGGTGCTGATTCTGCCGCGCAAACTCGATCACCTGCGCAACCTTGGTCTCGGCCACTTCATAGCTGAACACGCCGCATACGCCCACGCCGCGCTGGTGAACGTGGAGCATCACCCGGGTCGCCTCTTCCATGTCCATCCGGAAGAAGCGCTGCAGGCACAGCACGACGAACTCCATCGGCGTGTAATCGTCGTTGAGCATCAGCACGCGGTACGGCGTCGGCTTCTTGGTGCGCGTCCGGGTGCGCGTGGCAAGACCGATCGAGGGGTTGTTACCCCGATCGTCGTCATTGCCGTCCTCGGCCATGCGGGTCTGGAATTTCATGGGATCTGTCACGGTGCGGAAAATATGGGCTCCTGTCCGCTAGGGCAAGGCCACGGCGAACGCGTAAACCCCGATTAGGACCGGATAAAAGGAAAAGGGCGGCCCTTCCCGAAGGAAGGACCGCCCCAATTCCTGACTTCCGGCGGACCGGAAGTGCTTCGCTTACGCGACGGTCTTCGCCTTCTCGGCGGCGACGGCAACGCGGTTCGACAGCGGCTGGGCCGCGTCGCTGGCGAGCTTGATCAGCGCTTCGGTGTTCTTCGAAGCTTCGGCGACGTACGAGTCGAACGCGCCGCGGAAATAGTCGCTCTGCAGGCGGAAGAAATCGGCCGGCGACTTGACGGTCGCGAGGTTCTTCAGCGCGGCGGTCGCGCTCTCGAACGACTTGCGGCCATATTCGGCGGCATCCTGGCCCAGGCCTTCAAAGCCCTTGGCGGCGATGCGGCCCGACTCGACGAGCGCCTCGACATTGCCCTTGGCGAAGTCGTTGGCTTCCTCGACCAGCTTGGTCGACTTCTCGACGGCGGCCTTGGTGCGCTCATTCCACTCGCCGAACAGGGCCTGCGCCTTGCCGGTAGCGTTCTCGATCGTGCTGTTGTCGAAGGTAGTAGCCATCTTCACGGTTTCCTTGACTGCCGGCGCCTCGATCGTCTCCTCGACGGCCTTGGCGGCGGTGATTGCGGTTTCCGTGGCGGCCTCAACTGGGGCCTCGACCACGGCTTCAACGGTTTCGGTCACTTGCTGCGGTGCTGCCTCGAGGACCGGGACCGGCTCGGCGAAGGGCACCGCGACGATCGTCTTCTTGGCGGCTTCGACCGGCGCGGGCTTCTCAGCCTCGGGCACAGCAACCTTCCCTGGCGCGGCCTTGGCGCGCGCCGCGGGCTTCGGAACGGCGGACTTTGGTGCGCCGGTCTTGGGTCCCTTGGTGGCCATGATATGCCTTCCCCATAAAGCTATTGCTGCAATGCAGCATGTAGGGGTTAATGCAGAGCAATGCAAGTGCATTTTGTGCACTGCACAAAAATACACAAACCGTTCAGATATCAGCGAAAATCAGCGCATCCGGACATAGCTTCCCGGGGCATCCTCGATCGCCTCGAGCTTGCCTTTTCCGGGGATCCGCGCCCCCTCGACCGGGACCCTGGTGGCATCGAGCGAGTCGAGCCAGCCGATCCAGTCCGGCCACCAGCTTCCCTTAGTCTCTTTTGCGCCTGCAAGAAATTCGGTGAGCGTCTCAACCTTGTCCGAATTGGTCCAATACTGGTATTTTTGCGCCGAAGGGGGATTCACCACGCCGGCGATATGCCCCGACCCGGCCAGCACGAACTTGAGCGGTCCCTTGAAATAATGGGTCAGCTTCCAGACGCTCTGCGCCGGCGCGATATGATCCTCGCGCCCCGCCTGAACATAGGCCGGCGTCATCACCTTGCTCAGGTCGAGCGGCGTCCCGCCGACCGCCAGCGCCCCCGGCTGGACCAGCTTGTTGTCGCGATAAAGGTCGGTCAGGTAGCTCATGTGCCAGCGCGCCGGCAAATTGGTCACGTCCGAGTTCCAGTGGAGCAAGTCGAACGGGGCATAGTCCTTGCCCATCAGGTAGTTGTTGGTGACGTAGTTCCAGATCAGGTCGCGGCCGCGCAGCAGGTTGAACGTCGCCGCCATGTAACGCCCGTCGAGGAATCCCTCGGTGCCGAGGTTGCGAATCATCGCCAGCTGGTCGTCGTCGACGAACATGCCGAGCTCGCCCGCTTCCGAGAAATCGACCTGCGCCGTGAAGAAGGTCGCGCTCGCCACCTTGGCGGCCTCGCCGCGGGCGTGGAGCACCGCCAGCGTCGCGGCGAGCGTGGTGCCGGCAACGCAATAGCCGATCGTGTGCACGCCCTCGACGCCGAGCAGCTCGCGCACCGTGTCGATCGCGTCGATCTGTCCGCCCTCGACGAAATCGTCCCACACCACGTCCTTCATCGTGGCGTCGGCGGACTTCCACGAGACGACGAACACGGTCAGCCCCTGCTCCACCGCCCAGCGGATGAAGCTTTTCTCGGGGTTGAGGTCGAGGATGTAGAAGCGGTTGATCCAGGGCGGGAAGATCAGCAGCGGCGTGGCATAGACCCGCTCCGCGCCCTCGGCCGGGGCATATTGGATCAGCTCGTAGAGCGGCGTGCGCTTCACAACCTTGCCCGGCGTCATCGCCAGGTTGCGGCCCAGCTCGTATGCGCCCTCCGCCGTCTGGGTCATCTGGCCCTTGGCGATGTCGCCCATCATGTTGGACAGGCCCTTGAGCAGGCTCTCGCCCTTGGTCTCGACGATCTTCTCGAGCACTTCAGGGTTGGTCGCCGGGAAGTTGGTCGGGCTCAGCGCGTCGATGAAGCCCCTGGTCGCAAAGCGCACCTGTTCCTTCTGCCGGGGATCCATGCCTTCCATCGCATCGACGCCGCGCAGCATATGGTCGGCGATGACGAAATAGCTCTGGCGCAGGAAATCGAACACCGGCTCCTCGCGCCATTGCGGCGCCTTGAACCGCTTGTCCCGTGCCTGTTCGGGCGATTCCTCGAAGGGCTCGGCGTGAGTCGGGTCGAGGAAGCGCTGCCACAGCTTCATCGTGTCGGACCAGAAATCGGTGGTCGCCTTCACCGCCGCCGTTGGATCGAGCAGCGCGCCGAACGGCGGCGCCGCCGGCATGTGCTCGACCCAGTCGAAGCCATGCTCCAGCATCATCTGCTGTGCCCGGCCCAGCACCCAGGTCCAGTGCTGCAGGTCTTCCAGGTCGGGAATCGGCGGGGTCGTCGTCTCGGCCATGCGCATCCTCTTCAAGCGCTGCTTTAGCGCACCACAGCCAACTCGTCATTCCCGCAGACGCGAACATGGCGTAGGGAATCCGAACGGTACAGCGTCGTGCCGCGCTCCAACCCCTGAGAGATGAGGAAATGTCCGAAGAATTCTACCGCATGAAACGCCTGCCCCCGTATGTCATCGCCGAAGTGAATGCGATGCGGGCAGCGGCGCGTGCGGCGGGAGAGGACATCATCGACCTCGGCATGGGCAATCCGGACCTGCCGCCGCCGCCCCACGTGATCGAGAAGCTGGTCGAAGTCGCGCAGAAGCCCGACGCGCACGGCTATTCGCAGTCCAGGGGGATTCCCGGCCTGCGCCGCGCTCAGGCGAATTATTACGCCCGCCGCTTCGGCGTCGACATCGACCCCGAGACCGAAGTCGTGGTGACGATGGGCTCGAAGGAGGGCCTGGCCAGCCTCGCCACCGCGATCACCGCGCCGGGCGACGTCGTGCTCGCGCCGAACCCGAGCTACCCGATCCACACCTTCGGCTTCATCCTCGCCGGCGCCACGATCCGCGCGGTGCCGACCACGCCGGACGAGCATTATTTCGAGAGCCTCGAGCGCGCGATCGCCTTCACCGTGCCGCGCCCGTCGATCCTGGTGGTCAACTATCCGTCGAACCCCACCGCCGAGACGGTCGACCTCGCCTTCTACGAGCGCCTCGTCGCCTGGGCGCGCGAGAACAAGGTCTGGATCCTCTCCGACCTCGCCTATTCGGAGCTCTATTTCGACGGCAAGCCGACCGTATCGATCCTGCAGGTCGAGGGCGCCAAGGACGTGGCGATCGAGTTCACCTCGCTCTCCAAGACCTATTCGATGGCCGGCTGGCGGATGGGCTTCGCGGTGGGCAACAAGCAGCTGATCGCGGCGATGACCCGGGTGAAGTCGTATCTCGATTACGGCGCCTTCACCCCGATCCAGGCCGCTGCCTGCGCCGCGCTGAACGGACCGCAGGACATCGTCGAGGCCAACCGCCAGCTCTACCACAAGCGCCGCGACGTACTGGTCGAGAGCTTCGGCCGCGCCGGCTGGGAAATCCCCTCCCCGCCCGCATCGATGTTCGCCTGGGCGCCGCTCCCCCCGGCGCTCGCGCATCTCGGCAGTCTTGAGTTCTCCAAGCAGCTGCTCACCCATGCCAAGGTCGCGGTCGCGCCGGGCGTCGGCTATGGCGAGAATGGCGAGGGCTTCGTCCGCATCGCGATGGTCGAGAACGAGCAGCGCCTCCGCCAGGCGGCGCGTAACGTGAAGCAATATCTCAAGTCGATGGGCGTCAACACCACGGCAAAGGCAGGCTGAGCCCGGGATCGTGCTGCATATCGACCTGCTCTATTCGCTGGCCGGGATCCTGGTCGGCCTGCTCGTCGGGCTGACCGGGGTCGGCGGCGGCTCACTGATGACGCCGCTGCTCGTCCTCGCCTTCGGCTTCCACCCGGCCACCGCGGTCGGCACCGACCTGCTCTATGCCTCGGGCACCAAGGCGGTCGGCACCGCCGTCCATGGCTGGCGCGGCTCGGTCGACTGGAAAGTGGTCCGGCGGCTGGCGACCGGCAGCGTGCCGGCGACGATCCTCACCCTGCTCTACCTCGCCGCCGCCCACCGCGACGCCAAGGATACCGGGCACCTGATCTCGGCGATCCTCGGCGGCACGCTGGTCCTCACCGCCGTGGCGGTGTTCTTCCGCGTCCAGATCGTCCGCGCCGCCGGGCGACGCTTTGCCAAGCTCGACGAGCAGGTCGTCGCCGCGCTCACCGTGCTGCTCGGCGTCGTGCTCGGCGTGCTGGTCTCGCTCACTTCGGTCGGCGCCGGCGCACTGGGCATGACCGCATTGCTCGTCCTCTATCCCGGTTCGCCGGTGGCGCGACTGGTCGGGTCGGACATCGCCCATGCGGTGCCGCTCACCTTCATCGCCGGGCTTGGCCACTGGTCGATGGGCTCGGTCGATCTCAGCCTGCTGGTCGCGCTGCTGCTCGGCTCGATCCCCGGCATCGTCGTCGGTAGCCTGATCGCCACGCGCGTTTCGGACAAGGTGCTGACCCCGATCCTCGCTACCGTGCTGGCGATCGTCGGCTTCAAGCTGCTGACCTAGCCCCCGCCAACGTCACCCCGGCCTTGCGCCGGGATGACATAGGCGATTGTCATAGTTGACGTGCTCCCCACACCGCGCCACCCCGCTCCCATGCGCCCAGGCTTCCAATTCTCCACCCGCTTCCGCGTCCGCTATTCCGAGATCGACGGGCAGAAGATCGTCTTCAACTCCCGCTATCTCGAATATGCCGACGTCACGCTCGGCGAGTTCTGGCGCTGGGCGGACCTGGGCGACATCGGCCCCGACTGGCTCGATGCCGAGTTCAACGTCGTCAGCGCGCGCGTCGACTATCGCAAGCCCTTCGTCTTCGACGACATGGTCGAAGGCTTCGCCCGGGTCGAGCGCGTCGGCACCTCCAGCATGACGATGCGCATCGAGCTCTGCCACGCCGATACTGGCGATCTCCACACCGAAATCGAAATGGTCAGCGTCCATGTCGATCTGGAAACCCGCAAATCGAAGCCGATCCCGGACGGCGTCCGCGCCCGGCTCGAGGCGCTGGGCCGCGCGGACTAACCGTTACTGCCCGCGATAGTGGCTCGGCGAGACGCCCAGCACCCGCTTGAACATCGTCGAGAAATTGCCCGGCCCGTCATAGCCGAGGTCGAACGCCACCGCGGTCACCGATTCGCCCGCCGCCAGCTTGGGCAGCGCGACCGACAAACACGCCTGTTGCCGCCACTCGGCAAAGCTCATGCCGGTTTCACGGCGGAACAGTCGGGTGAAACTGCGCCGGTTCATCGCCATCGCATCGGCCCAGCTGTCGATCGTTGCCGCCGCGCTCGGCCGGTCGAGAAAAGCATGGCACCGCCGCGCCAGCACGGGATGCGCCGGAAAGGGCACGGCGAGCGGGATCACCGCGGCCCGGTCCACCTCGGCGGTGAGCAGCCCCATCACCATCCCGTCGCGCCCCGCCTCGTCATATTCGACCGGCAGGTCGGCGGCGGCGACCAGCAGCTGGCGCAGCAATGGCGAGACCGCGACCACCTGGCAGACATTGCCGCGCCCGGGACACTCGCCCACCTCGAACAACACGCTGCGCGTCTGCACCGCGCCGACCATGCGCACCGAATGCGGCGTGCCACCCGGGATCCACACCGCGCGCTCGGGCGGCGCGACCCAGGCGCCCGCCGGGGTGCTCACCACCATCACCCCCATCGCCGCATAGAGGAACTGGCTGCGGCGATGGCGATGCTCGGCGAGCTCATAGGACGTCGGATAATAATGGCCGATCGCCACCGCCGGGCGGCGGACATGGTCATTCTCGTCCGGATAGAAGGGCAGCTGTCCCACTTGCATAAACGAATGTCTCATACGGCGAAGCGGGAAGCTCGTCACCCTGCTAGCGCGGCTGCCGAACGATAATCTTCCGCGCGTTCGCCAAGCCCGACGCCATCTGCCGGGACCGCCTTCGATCGCGCCGCATCCCGGAGCCCTGCCCGTGAACATCCGCGCCGCCTTCGCCCCCGCCCCCGCGGACGGCCCCGCGATCCCGCCCGCCCGTCCGGCGCAGCGGTTCGTCGTCGAGATCGTCGGCGCGGTCGCCTTCGCGCATCTGCTCAACGACCTGATCCAGGCGGTTCTCCCGGCCATCTATCCGATGCTCAAGGACAAATATCATCTGAGCTTCGGCGAGATCGGCTGGCTCGCGATGGTCTATCAGTTCACCGCTTCGCTGCTGCAGCCCTGGGTCGGCTTCTACACCGACAAGCGGCCGATGCCCTGGCTGCTCCCGCTCGGCATGTTCGCCACGCTGATCGGCATCGGCGGCCTCGCGCTCGCCAACAGCTATGCGACGCTGCTGCTCGCCTCCGCGATCATCGGGATCGGATCGGCGACCTTCCATCCCGAGGCGTCGCGCGTCGCACGCATGGCCTCGGGCGGCCGCTTCGGCACGGCCCAGTCGGCTTTCCAGGTCGGCGGCAACAGCGGCTCGGCGATCGGTCCGCTCATCGCCTCGGCGGTCATCCTGCCGTTCGGCCAGACTGCGGTCGGCTGGCTCGCCTTCGTCGCGGTCACTGCGATCTGGGTGCTGTATCTGGTCACCCGCTGGCGCCTGCACCACCCGGCCGCACAGGCGATCCGCAACGCCGGCGAAGCCCTGCCCCGCCACAGCCGCGCGACCATCACCCGTGCGCTGGCAGTAATCAGCCTGCTGATGTTCGCCAAGTTCATCTATATTGGCTCGTTCACCAACTACTTCACCTTCTACCTGATCGAGCGCTTCGACCTGTCGGTGCGGGAGTCGCAATTCTATCTGTTCTGCTTCCTCGCCGCGGTTGCCATCGGCACCTTCGCCGGCGGGCCGGTGGGCGACCGGATCGGGCGCAAGGCGGTGATCTGGGTGTCGTTCCTCGGCATCGCGCCCTTCGCGCTGGCACTGCCCTATGTCGGCCTGTTCTGGACCGCGGTCTTCGCGATCGCGATCGGCCTGATCCTCTCCTCCGCCTTCGCCGCAATGGTAGTCTATGCGCAGGAGATGGTGCCCGGCCGGGTCGGCGCGGTGTCGGGCGTGATGTTCGGGCTGATGTTCGGGATCGGCGGCATCGGCGCTGCGGGGCTGGGCCAGCTCGCCGATGCGCATGGCATCGTCTGGGTCTATAAATTCTGCGCCTGGCTGCCGTTGCTCGGGCTGGCGACCGCGCTGCTGCCGCGCGCGCACGACGGACACTGAGGGGCGGCGGTTATTCCGCCGCCTTCACCTCGATCGCGTCCTCGTCGCTGACCACATCTTCGGGCAGTGCCCAGAGCAGGTCGCCCTTGCCGAGCACGCGCCCGTCATGGCTCAGCACCTGCACCGGCAGGATCGGCCGGCTGTCGCGCGCGTCGACCAGCACCGGATAGGCCGGGGTGCCGGTCTCCCAGCGCTCGCCCCATTGCCGCAGCGCGATCATCGCCGGCAGCAGCGCATAGCCCTTGTCGGTCAGGCGATATTCGATCTTGCGGCGATCGTCGGCGCAGGGCTCGCGCACCAGGATACCCTTGTCGACCAGCCGTGCCAGCCGGTTGGCCAGAATGTTGCGCGCAATGCCCAGCTCGGACTGGAATTCCTCGAAATGGTGGAGCCCGTTGAACGAGCCGCGCAGGATAAGGAACGACCAGCGCTCGCCCATCGCTTCCAGTGCCGCCGGAAGGCTGCAGTCATTCGCCAGCTGGCGCAGGGACTCTCGAATGGCACCGCCCATGACTTGTCACCCTATCGCAAATCGTGACGCTACGGAATGCCGTAACTTCTTGCATTGCAGCAATAGTTTCTCGTTGCAACTTACCTTTGTGTCAATTAGATATTGGTCCGCAACACCCGTTGTATGTGATTCGACCCCAGGAGGTTTCCATGACCCGCTTCTTCGCCGCAGCGGCCGCGGCCACGCTGGCCCTCGTCCCCGCCGCCGGCATCGCGCAGGGTGCCCCGAACGGCTATTACGCCGCCACTCCGGTGGCCGCGCCGGCCAAGACCAGCCTCGTCACGCGCTCCACGCTGTGGAAGTGCGGCGCCGGCACCTGCACCGCGGCCAAGGCCAATGCGCGCGACGGCATCGTCTGCGAGCTGGTCGCCCGTGAAGTCGGCAAGCTCTCGGCCTTCCGCGCGAACGGCGCCGATTTCGACGCCGACGCGCTCGAGAAGTGCAACGCCAAGGCACACTGAGCCTATGGCGCCAGCGCCACACCAGCGCAGGTAAAGTGATTGAGCGCGGTCCGAAAACCTCGGATCGCGCTCAATTTTATTGCAAAGCAACAGCACCGGGCCCCATCTAGTTCCCGTGCTGCGTCAATATGAACTTGTAGACCGGGTCCTAAGCTACGACCCCGATGCCGATGAAGCCATGCTCAACCGGGCCTATGTCTTCTCGGTGAACGCGCACGGCACCCAGAAGCGCGCCAGCGGCGATCCCTATTTCAGCCACCCGA
>PJUL01001269.1_pt1 | contig 11200 bp, 12 predicted proteins | sample 1512221 | NCBI WGS metagenome assembly PJUL01 (sample SAMN08177667, study PRJNA422409) | Feces metagenome, whole genome shotgun sequencing project.
ATCGTCGCACCGCTCGCCTGGTGGGACCGCCGTGTCACCGTGCCGGCCATGCTCGTCGTCTGGGTCACCGGGGCGACGATCGCCGTCGAGGCCGGATGGTTCGGCAGTCTCTGGCTATGGGCCAAGCTGGCCCTGGTTCTCGCTCTGACAGGCCTGCACGGCGTCCAGGCCGGCAAGCTGCGGAAACGCCGCAGCGCAGATCAGCCGGCCGCGCCCCAAAGCCTTCGAGCTGCAGCGTTCATTGGCATATCGGCCGCGACGATCGCCCTGCTGGTAGTGGCAAAGCCCTTCTGACGCTTCCGCGGCTCAGCCCGGGCAGCGGGTCGCCATGAAATCGCGGATCGCGGGAGCGATGTCCTCGCGCTCCAGTGCCACGGCGATGTTCGCCTGGATGAAGCCGGCCTTGTCGCCGCAATCAAACCGGGTGCCTTCGAAGGTCACGCCGTGGAAGCGCTGCGAACCGATCATCTGGGCCATCGCGTCGGTCAGCTGGATTTCGCCCCCGGCACCCTTCTGCTGCCCCTCAAGCACGCGCATCACTTCGGGCTGGAGGATGTAGCGACCTATCACCGACAGATTTGACGGCGCCGTGCCCGGCGCGGGCTTCTCGACCAGCCCCTTCACTTCCGTGAGAGCGCCATCCTGCCGGCCCGGCGTAATGATGCCGTAGCGGTGGGTCTGGTCGTCCGGCACGATCTCCGCGCAGATCAGATTCCCGCCCACCTTGTTATAGGCATCGACCATCTGCTTGAGGCAGCCTGGCTTGCCCATCATGAAGTCGTCGGCGAGCAGCACGGCAAACGGCTCGTCGCCGACGATGTCGCGCGCGCACCACACGGCATGGCCGAGCCCCATCGGCTCCTGCTGGCGAACATAGGCGACGGCACCGGGCTTCAGTCGGGTCGCGTCCAGGATCTCGAGCGACTTTCCGCGCGAGGACATCGTGTTTTCCAGCTCATAGGCGATGTCGAAATGGTCCTCGATCGCGCTCTTGCCGCGGCCGGTGACGAAGATCATCTGCTCGATGCCGGCTTCCAGTGCCTCGTCGACTGCGTACTGGATCAGAGGCCGGTCGACTACCGGCAGCATTTCCTTCGGCATCGCCTTGGTGGCGGGCAGGAAGCGGGTACCGAGGCCACCCACGGGAAACACGGCCTTGCGCAGCGGCTTGATAGTCATACGCCGAATATATCTCCGAAATTCTGGCGCGCTGCTACTAGTCAAATGCATCTCGTGCAATCTGATGTGATCGTGCAGGGATCGGAACCCTCTCGCATTGCACTGCAACATGTGACAGGGAGGCCAGTGTGCAACACCGGATGCTCCGCCTGTTCTTCATTCTCGTGACCGCTCTGGTCACGTTCCTGGCGCTGACGCCCGGCCCGCTCGGCCAGCTGGTCGAGTCCGGACCTGTCCGACATCTGCTTGCCTTCGCCGCCCTGCCCGTACTGAGCAGCCTCGCCTGGCCGCGCATCGGAGCTCTCTGGCAATTCTTCGGCTACGCCGCGTTCGGCGCAGCGATCGAGATAGCGCAACTGCTGATGAACATCGGCCGCGTGGCCGAATGGGACGATTGGGCAAACGACCTGATCGCGACGGCAATCGCACTGTTGCTGGTCTCGGCCGGACGCGTCTTGAGTGCGCGGACCGCAGGGTTAGAGGCGCGTTAAGCCCGGTCTGCTATGCGGCTGCCATGACACAGCCGACTGCCCGCCGCCGCGTTCTTCTGATCTTCGGCACCCGTCCCGAAGCGATCAAACTTTTCCCGGTCGTCCGCGCCCTCGCCAACATCCCGGGCCTCGACGTGCGCACTTGCGTCACGGCCCAGCATCGCGGTCTGCTCGATCAGGTGCTGTCGATCGCCGGGCTCACGCCGGACATCGACCTCGACCTGATGGAGCCCGGCCAGACGCTCGACCAGCTTACCGCCCGGCTGCTCACCGGCCTGGGCAAGGTGATGGACGACGAAAAGCCGGACCGGGTGATCGTGCAGGGCGACACCGCCACCGCCATGGTCGGCGCGCTCGCGGCCTATTATCGCAAGGTGCCGGTCAGCCATGTCGAGGCGGGCTTGCGCTCGGGCGACATCTACCAGCCCTGGCCCGAGGAAGTGAATCGCCGCATCGTCGCGCCGATCGCCGACCAGCATTTCGCGCCGACCGAGACCGCAGCCGAGGCGCTGCGCCGCGAGAACATCGCGTCCGACACGATCCACGTCACAGGCAATACGGTGATCGACGCCCTGCTCGCCACGCGAGCCCGCATCGAAGCCGAACCCGAACTGGCAGCCGGTCTCGACCTCATTTCTGCCCGCTTCGCCGGCAAGCGCATCGTCCTGGTCACCACCCATCGCCGGGAGAATTTCGGCGGCGGCATGGAGGATATCGCCCGGGCGCTCGGCCGCATCGCCGATCGCGACGACAGCGCGATCCTCTTCCCGATGCATCCCAATCCCAATGTCGTAGCTGCGATGGACAAGGTGCTGGGCGATCGCGCCAATGTCGCGCGCATCGAGCCGCTCGACTATCCCCATTTCATCCGCGCGCTCGAACTGTGCGACGTGGTGCTCAGCGATTCGGGCGGCGTGCAGGAAGAAGCGCCCGCGCTCGGCAAGCCGGTGCTGGTGATGCGCGAGACGACCGAACGTCCCGAAGGCGTCGTTGCGGGCACGGCCAAGCTCGTAGGCACCAACCCCGAGCGTATCGTTTCCGAAATCTCAACCCTCCTCGACGTACCCTCCGCCTATTCGGCCATGGCCCGCGCCCACAATCCGTTCGGCGACGGCCATGCATCCGAGCGGATTGCAGGGATCGTCGCACATGGTTTCGGATTCTGAGCTCAAGGTCTGTGTTCTCGGCCTTGGCTATATCGGGCTTCCCACGGCAGCAGTGATCGCACGCACCGGCGCAAGGGTGCTGGGTGTCGACGTACACGAATCGGTGGTCGACACCGTCAATTCGGGCAAGGTCCATATCGAGGAGATCGATCTGGACGGCCTTGTCTCCGGCGTCGTCGCGCGCGGCAATCTGCGCGCCTCGCTGCAGGTGGAAGAGGCGGATGTCTTCGTCATCGCCGTCCCCACGCCCTTCGGCGAGAATCACGCCCCGGACATCGGCTATGTGCTCAAGGCCGCCACCAATGTGGCGATCACGCTCAAGGCCGGCGATGTAGTGATCCTCGAATCGACTTCGCCGGTAGGCACCACCGAAAAGGTCGCCGAACTGCTCGCGAAGCTGCGTCTCGACCTCAAGATCCCCGGCCATTGCAGCGGCAGCGCCGATGTGGCGATCGCCTATTGCCCGGAGCGCGTGCTGCCCGGCCGCATCCTGGTCGAGCTCATCGATAATGACCGCGTCATCGGCGGCATCACGCCGCGCTGCGCACGCAAGGCATTGCAATTTTACCGTCGCTTCGTGCGCGGTGCCTGCGTCACCACCACGGCGAAGGCTGCGGAGATGACTAAGCTCACCGAGAATGCCTTCCGCGACGTCAACATCGCTTTCGCCAACGAGCTGAGCCTCGTCGCGGAGAAGATGGGCGTCGATGTGTGGGAAGTGATCCGCCTCGCCAATCGGCATCCGCGCGTCAACATCCTGTCGCCGGGCCCTGGCGTCGGCGGCCACTGTATCGCAGTCGACCCCTGGTTCCTCGTCAGCGCGGCGCCAGAACAGACTCCGCTGATCCGCACCGCCCGCGAAGTGAATGACGGCAAGACCGATTATGTCATCGGGCATGCCGCCGCGATGATTGAGTCGAACCCGAACGCGCGCGTCGCCTGCCTCGGCCTCGCCTTCAAGGCAAATATCGACGATTTCCGGGAGAGCCCCGCGCTCAAGGTCGCCGCGGCCCTGGCCCAGCGTTTCGGCGACCGCATCCAGATCGTCGAGCCTTATGCGAACGCCCTGCCGTCGCCCTTCGACGGCACCGGCGCGGAGCTGATCGATGTCGACAGCGCGATCGAAAGCTGCGGCATCTTCGTGGTGCTGGTCGATCACGACGTGTTCAAGTCGGTCCCGCTCGACGAACGCGCCGACAAGCTGGTCTATGATACACGCGGTATCTGGCCGGATCAGCCGCGCGCCGCCTCCGGTGAGCCGCTTCGCCTGGCGAGCTGAACGCTAGCGTTCAGCGGTGGCTGATCAGTATCGACTGCCAGTCACCGTCCAGCGGCTTGTCGCGATCAGCGACCAGACCAGGCACCAGCGGCCGGTTGGGTGACTCGTCGATCTTCACTGCCTCCGCCTCCAGCGTCGCCACCCGGTCACGCCAGGCCGGATGCGAGCGACTGCGCAGAATGCCGCCGGCCTTGCTCGGCCCAAAATGCTTCCAGAAAGCGATGCTGGCCCGCGCCGGATAATGGGCATTGGCAAGCAGATAGGCCGATAGCAGATCCGCCTGGACTTCGGTCTGGCGGAAGTATTTCACGTTTCCGCCAAAGCCGGACAGCAGCCCGTAATCGACGCCTCGCGCCTCCAGCCGATCGCGGTGATGCAGGATGTTGTGGGCGAACTCGTGCGCCATCACCGCCGCGAGTTGATCGTCGGGATATGCGTCCAGAAACCCGGATCCGATCTGCACCATGGTGCCGTCCGCCGACGCGCCGAACCCGCCATCGAGCTCGAGCTCGAAGCGCGATTTGCAGATTTGCACCGGCTGCAGCGTCATATGCACGGGCGCACCCTGCCGTATTGCGTCGATCTCGATCGGCGTTTCCGACGGCAGTGCAGCAATCGCGAGTTGCGCAGCGACCAGCCGATCGGTGGTTCCCGCCTTGCCAGCCAGAGCGGCCATCTCGACCGAGCCGACCCGCACCAGTGAATCGTCGGCGCGCAGCCCTGCGGCCTCGGCGGGACTTCCGGCAACCACCCCTTCGACCGCGACTGGCGCTGCAAAACCGAAATGTACCCGCGCTGCTTCGCGCATAGTCGCGTCGAACTGGTCCAGCGTGTGCAACTGCAACCCGGTCCCCGCCTCGAGCCTGTCGCACAGCGTGCGATTCGCGGCAGCGAGGCGCCAGCCTATCCCCGCAATACGCATGTCCGCGGCACGCACCTGCTCGAACAGATCGGGATTCGTATCCGCGAGAACCGGGACCGGCCGATACAGGAACAGGATGGACGTGCCGGCCAGCACGCCCAGCAAACCGATTCTGCGAGGGAACTTCATATGGGCTCCTCTACGATCTTCCCGCGCGGTCCGCCACCAAAGCCACATGAATCCGATGCGATTCGTTCTACCTGCACCCAATTGGTCCATTATGGTTTTTATTGCGCTGCAGTTCTCCCCTTTTTATCGGAGACAATGCCGGTCCGGCAGAAAGCACGCTCTAACCATCACGAAACAAGGCCGTTTTGGCGATGACGATTCATTAATCCCCTTGGCTATATTGCTGCAGCGCGTTAAGGACGGCTCCGTAACCACCTGGTACGGGTCGGCCGGCTGTGGAAGTGGAGTCCGGGCCAACCGGGCCTGTGTTGCCAAAGGGCCACGTCGGGAAGTTTCTCGTCGCGGCCAAAGTTTGAGGTGTTGCGGCAGGTTAGGTCCTATGGCATAGGCCGGCCTGACGAGAGCACCAGAGCTCGAAAGAGGGAGAAAAAGAGTGTTCACTAAGCTTCTTACGGCTGCTGCTATCGCTTCGATGGCAACCGCCCCTGTTCTGGCCGCTCCGACGAGCGCTTCGAAGCTGTCGCTGTCGGGCGTTCGCGCTTCGACCTCGGCTTCGAAGAAGAGCGAACTGGCTCCGGCCGTTCTGATCGGCGTTCTCGCCACCGTCGCCATCGTCGGCGGCGCTGTGGTTCTCGCCGACAGCGACGACTCGCCCGACAGCCCGTAGTATCGGACTGCGCGAGCAGAATTCGAAGTGGCGGCCTAACGGCCGCCACTTTTTTATTGCCCGCTCGCCAAGCGTGCCGCGCCCGCTAAAAAAACATGTCGCGCCCGCCCAAAATTCCATAATGGCCAAACAGTTATGTTCGCCAAACTCTTCCGGCCCCGCACAGCCGCATCGAATGATCCCAAGGGCAGCATTCCCGACGGCCAGCGCATTTACGCCATTGGCGACATCCATGGCCGCCTGGACCTGCTCCGCGAGCTACTGGCCCGCGTAGAGCAAGACGACGCCAGCCGCCCGGCAGCGGAGACCCTGCTGATCTTCCTGGGCGACCTGATCGACCGCGGTCCGGAATCCGCGCAAGTGGTCGAGCACCTCAAACAATATGCAGCCTCACGCCCCGCAGGCAGCGTGCGCTTCCTGGCCGGCAATCATGAGGAAGTCTTCCTCTCCTGCCTCGACGGCGACGAGAAGGCCCTGCGCTTCTTCACCAAGATCGGCGGCAAGGAAACCATCCTGAGCTACGGCTTTTCCGACGCCGAATATGGCGCGCTGGACTATTCCGAGCTCTCCACCGAACTGCAGAACCGCGTGCCGGCAGCACATAAGACATTCCTCACCGAGTTCGAGGACATGATCGTGGCGGGAGACTATGCGTTCGTCCATGCCGGCATCCGCCCCGCCGAACCCCTCGCCCGCCAGCGCACCAAGGATCTGCGCTGGATCCGCAGCGAGTTCATCGAGCATGCCGGACCGTTCGAGAAGATCGTCGTCCATGGCCACACGATCACCGAGACCGTCGAGACGACCCGCTATCGCATAGGCCTGGATACCGGCGCCTACGCCTCAGGCAAACTCACGGCGATGGGATTCGAGGGCGAGGAACGCTGGGTGCTGGACACCGCAGCCTGACCGAAGCCACAGACAAACAAAAAGCCCCGGCGAAGCGATTCGCCGGGGCTTTTTGTTTGAAGATACCAGCCTGACTCAGTGGCCTTCCGGGCCAGCCGGAGGAGGACCGCCCTGCGGGCCGCCCGGACCACCCGGCGCACCACCGCCCTGGCCCTGCTGCTGCATCATCTGCTGCATCATCATCTGCTGCAGAACTGCGGCCGGGATGATCTCCTTGATCTCGAGATCGAACTTCAGGAGCTTGCCGTAGAGCGGGTTCTGCGGGCCGGCCTTTTCATAGGCCAGGTTCGCCGGGATCCAGATCCGCAGCTTCGAGCCCTTGCTCATCATCTTGAGCGCTTCGTCGAAGCCCGGGATTGCGCCGCCGACAGGCAGGCGGATGTCGCCGGCCGGCTGGAACACGGTGCCGTCGCGCAGCGTGCCGATGGTCCAGACCGAAACGCCGTCACCTTCCTGCGCCTTGGGACCCGTGCCTTCCTTCAGCACCTGGTACTGCAGGCCGGACGCCGTGGTCTGCACCCCGAGCTGCCCCTTGTTCCAGGCGAGGAACTGGGCATCGTCGCCGCGCGCGACGACCGGCGCACGCGTGCCAGTCCAGGCCAGCGCCACCGCAATGGCGATCGCCAGCACCAGACCGGCCCAGAGCCAGATCTTGTAGCTGCGCTTGACGGGCTGGAGCGGAACGGCGGTCACGGACATGCGATGAGCTCCAGGCGCGGGTATTCAGCTACCCGAAAGTCACAAAAGTCACGACAGCCAACGCGCGAGGACCGCGCGCTGGCCGAATCGCGAATCAACGGGCGCTGTCGCGCTCCATGCGCTTGCGCTCAAGCTTGCGGGCGCGGCGAACCGCGGCAGCACGCTCGCGAGCACGCTTCTCGCTGGGCTTCTCGTAGTGACGACGGAGCTTCATCTCGCGATACACGCCCTCGCGCTGCAGCTTCTTCTTGAGTGCGCGCAGTGCCTGGTCGACGTTGTTGTCGCGAACGATGATCTGCATAAGCCCGTCAGTGCTCCGGTCAATTCAATAGAAAAGGGTTCGCCGGAACGCGAGAGTTGCGGCGTAAGTGCGGCCACCTAACAGCGAGAATCCAATTTTACAAGGGCGAACCGCCCCTGGACCCTCCGCAAGGTGGCAAAGCTTCGTCAGGCAGAGGGCTTGCCGGTGCACAGGCCGACCCGCTTGCCGTAGACGCGCATCCGAATCGCGGCATAGCCAGGCTGGCCCTGCACGCCGCTCTTCTGATCGACGGTCACGTCATAGGCCTCCTTGCCCATCGTGCCGGCATAGACCAGCACCGTCTTTGCGCCGCTCGCCTGGGTGCATTCGATCTGTACGTCGAGCTTCCCGCCCTTCTGGACGAAGCGCGGGAAGGTGCAGGTTCCAGCGACCTTCTCGAGATTCTCGATATCGAGCGGCTTGAGATCGCTTGCCGTCTGGCATTTCACCGCATGCCGCTCCTGCTTGCGCACCGCCGCCAGCTGCTCCGCCTTGTCCGGCCCGTCGGTAAAGTCCGCCGAGAGCACCTGCATGCCCGAGTCCCAGGTGCCCGGCTGCATCAACGACTTCGAGTGCGCGGCCTTGGACAAGGCCGAGACTTCCTTCATCGAGGCGTTATGCACTTCGAACTCGCCGGTGGCGGCAGCCTCACGCTCCGCGGCGGACTGGCAACCGGCGAGCGCCAGGGCGCCGACGAGCAGGATGGCACGCATCTTCAGGAAATCCCTCTCCAAATTCGTCGGGCCACTCAGCCGATATTGCAGGCAAAGACAAGCGCGATTCCTGCCGCCATAGTGGCCCGATGACGCCAGCAGACACCACCCCACCGCACCGCCACCGCCTGCGCTCGATCCTGGGCGGATCGGCGGGCAATCTGGTCGAGTGGTACGACTGGTACGCCTATTCTGCCTTCACCCTCTATTTCGCCCCGCATTTCTTCCCCAAGGGCGACCAGACCGCGCAGCTACTCAACGCCGCCGCGGTTTTCGCCGTCGGCTTCCTGATGCGGCCGGTCGGCGGCTGGCTGATGGGCATTTACGGCGATCGCCATGGCCGCAAGGCGGGCCTCACCTTGTCGGTGACGCTGATGTGTGCCGGCTCGCTGTTGATCGCCGTCACCCCGAGCTATGCGACGATCGGAGTCGCCGCCCCCGCGCTGCTGGTGCTGGCCCGGCTGATGCAGGGCATATCGGTGGGCGGAGAATATGGCGCCAGCGCCACCTATCTCTCCGAAATGGCCGGCAAGCAGCATCGCGGCTTCTGGTCGAGCTTCCAATATGTCACGCTGATCTCGGGCCAGCTCGTCGCCCTGCTCGTGCTGCTCGTGCTGCAGTCGCTGCTGAGCGAGGCCGCGCTCGATGCCTGGGGCTGGCGCATCCCCTTTCTGATCGGCGGCGTTCTCGCAGTGGTCGTGTTCTGGCTGCGTCGCCGCCTGGCCGAGACCGAGAGCTTCGAAAAGAAGAGCGGCGGCCGATCGAGCCTCTTCGCGCTGTTCCAGCACCATCCGCGCGAAGCGGCCTTGGTGATGCTGCTCACCGCCGGCGGCACGCTCGCCTTCTACGCCTATTCGATCTACCTCCAGAAATTCCTGGTCAACACCGCCCGCTTCGACCGCGCCACCGCCTCGCAGATCAACGCGGCGGCGCTGTTCGGCTTCATGCTGATCCAGCCGCTGGCCGGCGCCCTGTCGGACCGTATCGGGCGCAAGCCGCTGATGATCGGTTTCGGCGTGCTGGGCGTGTTGCTGACCTGGCCGATCTTCACCACCCTGGAGAGCGTTCGCAGCCCGTATCTCGCCTTCCTGATCATGTTCGGCGCCCTGGCGATCGTCAGCGGCTACACTTCGATCAACGCCGTGGTGAAGGCCGAGCTGTTCCCCGCCCATATCCGGACGCTGGGTGTCGCCCTGCCCTATGCCATCGCCAATGCGCTGTTCGGCGGAACGGCCGAATATGTCGCGCTGTGGTTCAAGGATGCCGGCTGGGAGCGCGGCTTCTATCTCTATGTCACCGCGATGATCGGCGTGTCGCTGATCACTTATCTGTGCATGCGGGACACTGCGAAACACTCGCAAATCCTCGAGAACTGATGCGCTATTGCTAATCGTTAGCAGATGTCGCAAAAAAGCTTTGCGGCTTCCGTCTTTCCGCTCCGTCTATATGTTTCCGCGCGTTGCAGCCGTGCAATACCGGCGTTAGGCTCGACGCCTACACCGACAGGATGCCACAAGCAGCTTTAGCGCCCGCCTTGGATATCGAGACCCGCCTGCTGATCGTTGACGACGATCCCGGTATCCGCGAGCTGACCGCGGCCTTTTTGTCGCAGCATGGCTATGTCGTCGACACCGCGTCGGGCGGCGCCGAGATGCGCACGCTCGTGGCCCGCCACGATTATGCGCTGGTCGTGCTCGACGTGATGATGCCGGGCGAGGACGGGCTGACGATCCTGCGCGCAATGGACCGCGAAACCGGCCCCGCGGTGATCCTCCATTCGGTGATCGGCGAGGACATCGACCGGATCGTCGGGCTGGAGATGGGCGCCGACGACTATGTCCCCAAGCCGGCCAATCCGCGCGAGCTGCTCGCCCGCATCCGCTCGGTGCTGCGACGTAGCCTGACCGATCGCACCGCGCCGGCGGTTGTCCCCACCCGCGCCTTTCTGCGCTTTGCCGGCTGGCGGCTCGATCCGGTAGCGCGCCAGCTCTGGGACCCGGACGAGGTGATCATCAACCTGTCCGATGGCGAATTCCGGCTGCTGCTCGCGCTGGTCGAGCGGCCGCGGCGGGTGATGACCCGCGACATGCTGCTCGATCTGTCGCGCGGCCCCAATGCCGAGCATTTCGATCGAGCGATCGACGTGCAGATGAGCCGCCTGCGCAAGAAGCTCGCCCGGCCCGGCGCGGAAGACCTGATCCGCACGATCCGCAACGAAGGCTATATGTTCGTCGTCGAAGTGACGACCAAGTGATGCGTCCGTGACGCGCCGGTCAATCACCGTACCCATCGTCCTGCTCGTCATCGCCGCCGCGCTGATCGCGACGACTACGCAGTTCACGATCATGTTCAACGGCCCGCCGCCCGGGCCGGGGCCGCTGCCCCTGACCCGCGTGGCCGAGGCACTGCGCACCGGCGTGGTGCCACCGGCATCGCGCGGCCGGATGGCACTTCGCCAGACAAGCAACGACCAGTTCGGACGCGAGGACGAGCATCCCTCCAACGCTCGCGACGCAGCGCTGGCACGACTGCTGGACGTCCCGGCGGAACGGGTCCACGGACTGTATCAATATCCGGCGCGCGATCCCGAACAGGACATGCACGGCAGCTTCACCGTCGCGCTGGAAAGCGGCAACGGGTGGCTCGTCGCCTCCAGCCTGCCGCGTCCCGCCTTCACGTCCTGGCACCTCGCCCGATTGCTGGGGATGCTGGGCACGTTGCTCGTGCTCTCGCTGCTGGCCTGGG
>PJUL01001271.1_pt1 | contig 11151 bp, 9 predicted proteins | sample 1512221 | NCBI WGS metagenome assembly PJUL01 (sample SAMN08177667, study PRJNA422409) | Feces metagenome, whole genome shotgun sequencing project.
CACGGTGAAGGACATCGAGAAGGCCGTGAACTACCCGAACGCGACCAAGGATGCCGCCGGCCGCCTCTGCGTCGCCGCCGCCACCACCGTGGGCGACAAGGGCTTCGCGCGCACCGAGGCGCTGGTCGATGCCGAGGCCGACCTCATCGTGATCGACACCGCGCATGGCCATAATGTCGAGGTCAGCCGCGCCGTCGAGCGCGTGAAGAAGCTCTCCAACCGCGTTCAGGTGATTGCCGGCAACATCGCCACCGCCGAAGCCGCCAAGGCGCTGATCGGCGCGGGTGCGGACGGCATCAAGGTCGGCATCGGCCCGGGCTCGATCTGCACCACCCGCGTCGTCGCCGGCGTCGGCGTGCCGCAGCTCACCGCCGTGATGGAAGCCGCCAACGAAGCCGCCAAGCATGACGTGCCGGTGGTCGCCGATGGCGGCATCCGCACCTCGGGCGACGTCGCCAAGGCGATTGCCGCCGGTGCCTCGACCGCGATGATCGGCTCGCTGCTCGCCGGCACCGAGGAAGCGCCGGGCGAGACCTTCCTCTACCAGGGCCGCGCCTACAAGTCGTACCGCGGCATGGGCTCGGTCGGCGCGATGGCGCGCGGCTCGGCCGACCGCTATTTCCAGCAGGACGTCAAGGACCAGCTCAAGCTCGTTCCCGAGGGCATCGAGGGCCAGGTGGCGTTCAAGGGGCCGGCCAAGGACGTGATCCACCAGCTGGTCGGTGGCGTGAAGGCATCGATGGGCTATGTCGGTGCCGCGACCATCGCCGAGTTCCAGAAGAAGGCTCGCTTCGTGCGCATCACCAATGCGGGCCTGCGCGAGAGTCACGTCCATGACGTGACGATCACCCGCGAGGCGCCGAACTACCCGACGCGGTAACGACGGCACTGCCGGCCGCGTCGCCTGGATGGGCGACGCGGCGGGCCGGTTCGGTAAATATCTGGCAAGATATTTTGCTCCATTATGGAGCGATGTCACGGCGTCTCGATATTCTCACCCGGCATCATGATCGCCTGATCGAGATTATGGTCACCGCCCGCGGGCAGATCACCGACTCCGTGAAGGACGCTGATCTGGAGGCACTGCGCCATCTCCGCCGCGAGATGGTCGAGGCGCTGGCCGCCTATCAGCGCTTCGTCCATGAAGAGATCTACGAACCCGCGCAGCAGGGCCTCGGATCGGCGGACGCGCACCGCGACGCGCAGGCGCTGAAGATCGACTGTATCGAGCTCCAGCGCGATTATGATGCCTTCTGCCAGCGCTGGGCGCGGCGCCACGTCCTTGAGAACTGGCCGGAATATCGCCTGAGCGCCAACCTCATGATGAAACATGTGAACGACCACATCCTCCACGTCTGCGAGCTGCGAAAAGGTTGGAGCAGCGGGCAGGCAGCCTGAGGAGTACTGGTGCCCGGGCCAGCCCGGGCCAGGGGCGGGACGGCCACCTTCTATCCGATTGCACGACTTGGGTAATTCGTTACCCTGTGCCCGGTGCCAAGTTTCGTTCGTGCCCGGCTCGCGCCGAGCCTCGCCATTTCTCCGTCGCTTCCCGACGGAGCGCCCCGACGATCCGCAGGATCCGCCCGCGGCTTCTCGCCTGCACAACTGTGGAGCGCCCTGGGCCTGAGCATTGCGATCTGCACGGTGCTGCTGTGGAAGGCCGGGCTTCGCGTCGATTTGCTGCTTCCGGCCAACATCGTCTATTTCACGGCGATATTGCTGCTCTTCGCCGTCCGGCCGGCATTGTCCCGCACCAGCCGCCGCTGGGCGCCCGGCCTGGCCGATCTCGCGGAGAATGTCGGGCTCTTCATGACGATGGCGCTCACCGGCGCGGTCAGCACCTATCCTCTGGCAGCGCTATCGCACGGTTTCGCAGATGCGCCGTTGCAGCGGATCGACGAGGCGCTGCACTTCCACTGGCTCGCCTGGTACGAGACGGTTTCCGCGCATCCGAGTCTCCAGCGGCTCGGTGTGGCCGCCTATCAGTGCATCTATGTGATCCCGGCCGCGCTGTTCATCACTTTCGCGATCCGCGGCCAGCGACGCGAAGCGCATCGCTTCCTCGCCGGATTCTGGTTGGCGGCGCTGATCACGCTGACCCTGTACCTGTTCATGCCCGCCGTCGGTCCGCTGACTTATCTCTGGAAGGGGCCGATCCCCTATATGCCCACGAGCGCGCTCTGGCAGGAACAGCTCATTCCGGCCCTGCGCGCGCATCAGGTCGGGCAGGTCAACCTCAACGAACTGCGTGGCCTGGTCTCAGCACCGAGCTTCCACACTGCCTCGGGCGTGCTCTACATTGCCGCGGCCTGGCGCACGGGAAACCTGCGCTGGCCGCTGATCTTCCTGACTCTGGCGATGCTGCTGGCGACCCCCATCGAAGGGACGCACTATCTGTCGGATATGATCATCGGGGCGGGAGTGGCGCTTGTCGCGCTTGCGGGAGCGTCGAAGCTGGTGGAGAAATGGGGACGATCGCGTCCAGAGGCATCGGGCGCGGCTTGATATCGAGAGGGGCACATGCGTCCAGCGCACATATTTGTCGCGGCGATCTTCGCATTCACCCCTTTCACCGCATCCGCGCAGGCGCGGTTGTCGCTCGCCGAGCGCGTGGCGAATCTGCCCGACCGCGAGTTCATGAGCTGGTTCATGACGATGCTATCCGGGGGCTATCATCGCATGCCGGGGTGGGAGCGCTACTTCGGAGATGTCGGACCGACGGAGGGATGTGAGCCACTCCGCGAAATCGCGGCGACGATCGCAAGGCGAGATCTCGCGCTGTACCGTTCCGCGTTTCTCGACATGATATCGAAGAGCTTTCGGCCGGATGCTCTGATCGACGTTCCAGACAATTCCCTTGCGGCGAATCTAGGCGCGCGTAGCGCTTCCTTCGGGGAAAAGCTGGCACCTATGGTGCAACCACGCGTAGCCGAAATGGCGGTACGAGCCGATGGCTGGATCGATGCGCACGGGTATCGCGGCCGTCGCCTGGGATATAACAGCGCGGGCATAGCCTATTGGGAAGGACGGTATGGCGTCGCGCGTCTCATCTGCGCCATGCCGGCCGGGAATGCCCAAGGCGTTCTGCGCGGATGGAAGGAAGGCAGCCCCGCCAAATAAGCGGATCAGCCACTATAGCCTATCCGCACCTTGCCCGCTGCTTCGGCGGCGATTCGCCGAGCCGCATCAGTATCGCCCGCCAAAGCAAGCGCCACACCCATCCGGCGATACGGCCGTGAGTTCGGCTTGCCGAAGATCCGCACCTCCACTTCACCGCCCTCGGTCGCCAGCGCTTCCGCCAGACCTTCATAGGACAGCGTCTCGGAGGCCCGGTCCGCGAGGATCACCGCCGACGCCGACGGCCCGCGCAGCGCGATCGAGGGGATGGGCAGGCCCATCACCGCGCGGGCATGCAGGTCGAACTCGCTGAGATTCTGCGAGATCAGCGTTACCATGCCGGTGTCATGCGGGCGGGGCGAAAGCTCGGAGAAGATCACTTCTTCGCCCTTCACGAAGAACTCGACGCCGAAGATGCCGTAACCGCCCAGATCGTCGACCACCTTGCGCGCCATGTCCTGCGCATCCGCGATCGCCTGCGCCGACATCGCGGCGGGCTGCCAGCTCTCCTGATAGTCGCCACGCTCCTGGCGATGTCCGATCGGTGGGCAGAACAACACGCCATCGCGCGTGCGGATGGTCAGCAGGGTGATCTCATAGTCGAAGTCGACGAATTCCTCGACGATCACTCGCTTGCGGTCGCCGCGCATATTGGCGACGGCATAGTCCCAGGCGGCCTCCAGCGCGCCGGCATCGCGCACCGTGCTCTGGCCCTTGCCCGAGGACGACATCACCGGCTTGATCACGCAGGGCAGGCCGGTGTGTTCGGCGCCTGCAAGCACCTCCTCGAGGCTTTCGGCATAGCGGTACCGCGAGGTGCGAAGGCCCAGCTCGACGGCGGCGACTTCGCGGATGCCGTCGCGGTTCATCGTCATCTGGGTGGCGCGCGCCGACGGGACGATCGTGAAGCCTTCCGCTTCCAGCTCGGCCAACACCTCGGTGCGGATCGCCTCCACCTCAGGAACGACATAGTCGGGCTGGTGCTTCACCACTGCGGCGCGGAGCAACTCGCCGTCGAGCATCGAGAAAACCTCGAAGCCATCAGCCACCTGCATGGCCGGCGCCCCTTCATAGGCGTCGCAGGCAATCACATGGGCTCCAAGTCGCTTGGCCGAGATCACGAACTCGCGGCCGAGTTCGCCCGAGCCGAGCAACAGGATTTTCGCCGTGAACGCCATGTGCCTGCCTTCCTGATTGGGTTTGGCGCGGCTGTGGCGGGACGGCGTTCGCTTGTCCATTCCCAACGCTACATTCTGTCAGGTTGAACCAACGGAACCCGTTTCACGGCGAAAGCCGGGGCCCAAGTTTCTCCTCTGTCTCGCATGTTACGCCAAGCCTAGGCTTCTGCCGGCGAAGCGGGCGGGAACGCGGTCCCGCAATTTCCGCTACCAATGTAGGAAATCTTCTGCTTCTGCTCGATCGATGCCATGCGCGCCGAAAATATGCCTGCTTACCCGCCGTATCGGGCAGGGCAGCGCAAAGTGGAATGATTTGGCCCGACTCCCTTCACTTTGTGGGGTGAGTCAATGAACCCCGCCGCCCGTCTCCAGGCCGCGATCGACCTGCTCGACAGGATCACCGCCGCCGCCCGTGATCAGGGCGGGTCGGCCGACACGATCATTGCGCGCTGGTTCGCCGAGCGCCGCTACGCCGGCTCGAAGGACCGCCGGGCGATCCGCGAGCTGGTCTACGACGCGATCCGCATGTTGGGAGAGCGGCCCGAGACTGGTCGTGCGGCGATGCTCGCGCTTGTCGAGCGTCGTCCGGAGCTGGCCGAGCTGTTCGACGGTTCGCCCTATGGTCCCGCTGCCATTGTCGCCGGCGAGCCGGTTGCCGAGGCCGGCGTGTTGCCGCGCTGGCTGGCCGAGGCCTTCACTGCGTCTGGCCTCGATGCAGCCGAGCAGTCGGCACTGCTGGAGCGGGCGCCGCTCGATATTCGGGTCAACACGCTCAAGGTCGATCCGGCGACGATCCAGGCGGAGATTCCCGGCTCGATACCGCTGCCCCACCTGCCCGCGGGACTGCGGGCACCCTCTGACACGCCGGTGGAGCAGCTGCCTGCCTATAAGGACGGCCAGTTCGAGGTGCAGGATGCCGGCAGCCAGTTCGTAAGTCTCGCGGCGGGCGTGGAGCGTGGCCAGCACGTTATTGACCTGTGTGCGGGCGGTGGTGGCAAAACGCTCGCGCTGGCAGCGGCAATGGCCAATCACGGCAGCATCCTCGCCTGTGATATCGACAGGCCGCGGCTTTCCCGCCTGATGCCGCGCGCCGAGCGGGCAGGGGTGGGCATCGTCGAGACCCGGCTGCTCAATCCGAACCAGGAGCGCGCCATGCTCGCCGATCAGGCCGGCCGCGCCGATGTTGTGCTCATTGATGCGCCCTGTTCGGGCACCGGTACCTGGAGGCGCAATCCGGAGGCGCGCTGGCGCCTCAATTCGCAGCGGCTGGCGCGCTATGTCGAGACGCAGGCGGCATTGCTGGATATTGCCGCCGATCTCGTCCGCCCCGGCGGGGTGCTGGTCCATGTCGTCTGCTCGCTACTCGATGCCGAAGGTGCCGGACAGGCGCAGGCATTCCTGGATCGCAATCCCGGCTGGACCCTTGAACCGCTGGCGCTTGGCGCCGGCACCCCGCGCGGCCCGGGCGTGCGCTTCACGCCGCTAAGGGACTCGACCGACGGCTTTTTTGTCGCGAGGATGCGCCGGCCATGATAGCGATCGGCCAGCTTTCGGAGAATGTGATGCGTTTCACTGCGATTGGGGCTGCCGGCGCGTTGCTGCTGCTCTCGGTTTCCACCTCGCTGATGGCGCAGCGGGCCGACAATCAGATCGATCCGCGCTCGGTGGAACTGGTCAAGCAAGGCCGGGCGATGCTCGCCGGGGGTAATGTCGAGGGTGCCGTTGACGTGCTGGAGAGTGCGCTGGCGGTCGACCCGCGCAATCGCGATGCCTATCTCGTCCTCGCCGAAATCGCTCGCAAGATCAGCCTGCCCGGCAAGGCGATCCGCCTCTATCGCGAGGCGCTGAGTCTCGAGCCCAACGATACCGCCGCACTGCGCGGCCAGGGCGAGGCGATGGTTGCCAAGGGCGCGATGGAACGGGCCAAGGAGAACCTCGCCAAGATCGAGAAGCTCTGCGCCAAGGGCTGTGCCGACGCCACACAGCTCTCCGCCGCGATCGCCAAGGGGCCGCCGGTGACGACTGCTCAGGCCGAACCGGCTCCGGCTCCCGCTGCTTCGCCAACGGCCAAGCCCTGATCGGCTTGTAAAGTAGGATTTCGTCGGGTTGGATGGAGCGGTTCGGCGAATGCCGGGCCGCTCTTTGACAATCTGCAGGCGCTGCAAGAATGCGTTCTTGGCGCGAGTTTTGTGAACTTTGGGCGGGTCAGCCCAGCGTCCGCGCGAGCGCGACGAACTCGGCGACGGTCACCGTCTCGGCCCGCCGGGCTGAGTCGATGCCCAGCGCCTCCATGGCGTCGAGCGCGCCAGGCACGCCCTTGAGGCTCTGGCGGAGCATCTTGCGGCGCTGGCCGAAGGCGGCGGCGGTCAGGTTCTCCAGGGTCTTGAGCCGCACGCCCTCCGGCGCCTCGGCGGAGACGATATGGACGACCGCCGACATCACCTTGGGCGGCGGAGTGAAGGCCGAACGATGGACGTTCATCGCGATCTTCGGAGTCGAGCGCCACTGGGACAGGACTGCAAGGCGGCCATAATGCTCGCTGCCGGCCTCGGCGACGATCCGCTCGGCGACTTCCTTCTGGAACATCAGTGTCAAGCTCGCCCACCACGGCTCCCACTCGGCCGATAGCCAGCCGACGAGCAGCGCGGTGCCGACATTATAGGGCAGGTTGGCGACGACGTGCGGCTTGCCCTCGAACAGCGCCGGGGCATCGACTTCCAGCGCATCGCCTTCGATGACGCGGAGCTTGTCGGGGAAGAAGCTGCTGAGCTCCTCCAGTGCGGGAATGCAGCGCCGGTCGCGCTCTACCGCGGTGACACTGGCGCCGCCCTGGAGCAGCGCGCGCGTCAGGCCGCCGGGGCCGGGACCGACTTCGAACACTTCGGCGCCGTCGAGCTTGCCCGGCACCTTGGCGATGCGAGCGAGCAGCTGATGGTCGAACAGGAAATTCTGGCCCAGCGCCTTGCTCGCGCTGAGACCATATTTGCTGATGACGTCCCGTAGAGGTGGAAGCTCGGTCACGCCGCTGCGTCTGCCCTACGCTGGGCGGCACTGGCGGCCATCTTGATCGCGGCGATCATCGCGCCGGGATTGGCTTCGTCCCTGCCGGCGATGCCGAAAGCGGTGCCATGGTCGGGAGAGGTGCGGACGATGGGCAGGCCGAGGGTGATGTTCACGCCCTCGTCGAAATGGAGCGTCTTGATCGGAATCAGCGCCTGGTCGTGTGTGGGGCAGAGCGCGGCGTCATAGGCGGCGCGGGCACGGGGATGGAACATCGTATCGGCGGCGAAGGGGCCTACGGCGTCGATGCCTTCCTCGCGGAGCCGGGCGATGGCGGGCTGGAGCACGTCGATCTCCTCCCGTCCGATCTCGCCGCTCTCGCCCGCATGCGGATTGAGGCCGGCAAAGGCGAGCCGCGGCCGCTCGATGCCGAAATTGCGCAGCAGGCCGCGTGCGGTAACGCGTGCCTTGGCGAGTATGAGGTCCACGGTGAGCAGGCGTGGCACATCGGCGATGGCAACGTGCACGGTGATCGGTACGACCCGCAATGTCGGGCCGGCGAGCATCATCACGGCATTCTCCGGCGAGATGCCGCAGCGCTCGGCGACGAACTCGGTCTGGCCGGGATGGGTGAAGCCGATCTTGTAGAGCTGGGCTTTGGAGACAGGGCCGGTGACGACGCCTCCGGCAGCGCCGGCATTGGCAAGACCGACGGCCAGCTCAAGGGCCTGGAGCGCGGCCTTGGCGCTGGCTTCATCAGGGCTCCCGGGCGTCACGGCGCAGGTGTCGCCTACCGGAAGCACCGGCAGCGCGGTCGCGAAGGCCGCCTCGGCCTGGTCGGGATTGGTGATACGGGCGATCGGCCCGTCCCACACCTTCTCGACCGCATCCGGGCAGCCCACGGCAAAGAAGGGCGCGAGCGAATGCAACTCGCGTGCCTTCCAGGCCTTGGCGGTGATCTCGGGGCCGATTCCGGCCGAATCGCCCATCGATATGGCGAGCGGCCGGATCACCTCAGCGATATTCGATCAGCGCGTCGCGCCGCAGGTCGCGGAGCATGCGCTGGGCGCGCAGATTGGTGCGCTGGTCGGCGACCTGGTCCTGGATCTGCTCGAGCGAGGGCTGCCCCGGGGGCGCCGGATCGTCACGGCCGCAAACGACCAGGACGCGGACGCCGTCCTCGACCGTGCCGAACGGCTGGGTCACCTGGCCGACCTGCAGCGGCAGGATGATCTGCTGGAGCGCCGGCGGCAGATCGCCGATCACGACGCCATCCTTCTCCACCATCTCGGCATTCTGCGCCGCCGCGACGCTGGCCACGTCGCCGCAGCCCTTGATCGCCTGGGTCGCCTGGGCGAACTGGCCGGCACGCGCCGTTGCCTGAGCCTCGGTGGTGCCCTTCGGGAAGCTGATGGTGATCTGACGGAGCGAGAGCTTCGCGCCGCGCGGATCGGCCATGCCGATCTTCCGCTTGTCGGCGAGGTAGACGATCGAGAAGCCGGTCGCGAGCGGGATCGGACCCGCCACCTGGCCGGGCTGCATGTCCTCAACCGCCTTCGACATCTCGTCCGGCAGGATACCCGGAGCGAGGCGGACCCAGCCGAGATCGCCGCCCTGACCCTTGGTCGAGCTCTCGGAATAGGTCTTGGCGAGATAATCGAAGGGCGCGCCTTCCTTCATCTGCTGGATGATACGCTGCATGCCCGCATAGACTTCCTGCTTACGGTCGTCCGTGGCGTTCATGTAGATTTCGTAGACGTGATATTCCTCGCTGCCCTGTGCGGCCTTGAGGCGATCGAGGATGGCCTTGGCCTCTTCCTCGCTCACGTTGATGTCGACCTTGCGGCGAAGCAGGCGGCTCCAGGCGACTTCGCCCTCGATCTGCTTGCGCATCGTGCGCTCGGACGCGCCCGACTGGCGCAGGAACGCGCGCATCTGCTCCGGAGTCTTCTGCAGGCGACGGGCGACACCGCCGAAGCTCGAATCAATTTCCTTCGGATCGACGGTGATCTCGTTGGCCTTGGCCTCCTGGATCTGCAGCGTCTCGTCGATCAGCTGGCGCAGGATCATCATGCGATACTGATCGCGCTCTTCCGGCTTCAGGTTGAGCTTGTTGAGCGCGATGATCAGGTTGAGCCGCTGATCGACGTCGGTGCCGGTGAGCACCGTGTCGTTCACGATCGCGGTTGGCTTGCGGATATTGGGATCGGCCTTGCCGAACAGCTTGAGACCGGGCGGCAGATCAAGCTGCGCGGCCAGCGCTGCGGAGGCGTCTTCCTGAGACTGCGGCGCGGCCTGCTGGCCGGCCGGTGCGGCGGGCTCCTGCTGCGGCGCGGACGGAGCCGTTTGCGCCATTCCACCCGACGACAGGCTGGAGACCACGAGCGCCAGAACGGACAAGCGGCCTGCGCGGATCGCCTTGGTAACACCAATGTTCACGTGAATCCGTACCCTCAAATCTGCCGGAAGCGTGGCGCTTACTGGTCAATTGTGCCTGAACTTAGGCTTACCGGCGGTTCCCCTCTGCCGGAAAGCCTAGCGCCCGAGATTCTTGAACGCCAGTGACAACAGGAAGGAGTTGCCGGCCGACGCGTCACCCGTGGTGGCATAGTCGCGCTTCCAGGTGAAGCCCAGCCGGAGACAATCGTCCTCATAGGTGATGCCCACACGGTGGCGGACCGGCTCGAACCCGTCGGCAAGCGAGGTCGGGTCTTCCTTGCGATCGGTAAGATCGACGAGCGTCGAGCCCGACAGCGACCAGAAACGCGCGACCTGGATGCGGGCGCCGAGGCGAAGTTCCTCGCGATCCTGCAGATCCTCCAGCGCCGGACCGATATTCCGGTTGAGGCGCAGATAGCCGATCTGGGCATAGGTGGCCCGCGAGCCGACCGTCATGTCGATCTCGTTCCGGCGGAAGGCGAGGTTGTCCTTGTCCAGCCGGTAGCGGTGGGTGAAGCTGACGAAATCGCGGAAGCGGATCACGGTGCGGCCGACGATATCGGAGACCCGGCCGGTCAGACCTGTCCCATCCGGGAACAGCGTCGGGCGCGAGGAGAGCCGGTAGCTCTGGCCGATATTGGCGTCGATCGAGAAGCCGGTCAGGTACAGCGCATAGTCGAGGCCCCAGGTGAACCGGGTCGAATCCTCGAAACGGTCGTAGCCGGGGAATCGGTTGAGCGCGAACAGGTTCGAGTCCTCGAGATCCACCGCGCGGGCGTCTTCGTTCGGGACTTCCAGATTCGCGATCTTGGGCGAGGCAACCACCTGAAAACGCGGCGTAATGCGCTGGGTGCCGCCGAACAGGCCGCCGACCAGCGGCCATTTGATGTCGACCGCGCCGGCAGCGATGCCGCGAGTGTGGAACCCGTCCTCGCCGCGATAGCTGACGATCGTGGTCAGCATCGTGTCCGACGCGTTGTACAGATCGCCGCGGGCATAGGCGGTCAGGGTGATCTCCTGACCCCAGTCGGTCAGGCGGCGGAGGTCCCAGCGGGCGCTGGCGAAGGCGCGCTGCGAATCCTGACCGTCGGAACGCCCGATCGCCAGCGAGTTCAGCTGGAACTCGAAGCGGCCCCCGATGATCCCGTCGTCCATGCGGCGGCGATAGTCGATCTCGGGCAGCGCATAAGGCTGGAGGCCCTGGCGCTCGCCAACGCGAAGCGTCTGGACGACCCAGGCATTGATCGAGAAATAGCTATCTGGATCAATGCGTTCGACGCGAATGTTATTACGCAGTCGGTCGTCGCGCGAGATGTCGTAGCGGCGCAGGAAGGTGCGGTCGGTGGTCAGCCGGAACGATGCGCTGGCGCTCCAGTTGGGATCCAGCTGGAAATTGCCGACCGCGTCGAGATAGCCG
>PJUL01001274.1_pt1 | contig 11135 bp, 7 predicted proteins | sample 1512221 | NCBI WGS metagenome assembly PJUL01 (sample SAMN08177667, study PRJNA422409) | Feces metagenome, whole genome shotgun sequencing project.
GCCCCTGCCATGCACCAAGGGCGCGCGCACGGGCTTCCTGATGGCCCACCAGTCTTTCCGGATAGCCCGGGGCGCCGCCTCCATCGAAATGCAAGGCGTGGATTTCAGCGTCCCGCAGAGAGGCGAGCTCGGGAACCCATTGCCGGACATAGGCGGCCATGTCGAACTTCTCACTCTGGAGATGCGGCGCCATGATGCGCGAGAAGACGGGTGCGTCGACCCCGGTCCCGGCGACATACTGCCAGTTCATCGCATTGGAGCCGAGGTCCGCGTCGAGCAGCGTGTCCCAGAACCAGCGTTCTCCACGGCGCCAGTCGATCAGCAGGTGCTTCACGAGGAAGGAGGCCGCGACCATCCGTACCCGGTTGTGCATCCATCCACTCTGCCACAGCTCGCGCATGCCAGCATCGACGATCGGATAGCCGGTCCTGCCGCCGGCCCAGGCCAAGAAGTCGCCGTCCGCCGCCGCATCGCCGCGCCACTGCAGCTTGTCGAACGCCGCCCGCCCGTTCCGGTCCGGATAGTCCGCCATCTGGTCGAGAAGGTTGGCGCCGTGGTCGCGCCACGCGAGTTCTCTCCGGAAGGTCGCGGGCCCGGAGCCGGTTCGCTCCGCCAGCGCTGACCAGAGCACACGCGGTGAGATTTCCCCGAAATGGAGATGAGGCGACAGGCGCGAGGTGCCCGCAATCGCGGGATAGTCGCGGTCGCGCGCATAGCGGTCGAGCCGCCGCTCGAAATCGCGCCAGCGCCGCCAGGCGCCTTTTTCGCCAGGGCACCAGTCCGAGAAACCGGTTGACCAGTCCGGACTGCGTGGCAGGAGCTGCCACGCCTCGAGGTCATCAGATGCCGGCAGAAGCGGCGGCGTCGCGATCCGGTCGGGCGCGGCAAGCGGCGGCAAAGGCTGCACGGCCTCGGAAAGCTTGCGATACCAGGGTGTGAAGACCCTATAGCGCGCGCCACTGCCATTGCGCACCATGTCGAGCGGAGTGAGGTGATTTCCTTCGTGCAGGTGGAGTTCCACCTCGCGTGCGAGCGTCTGCTCCGCCAGCCGGTGCCGGGGCTCATAATGGCGGATCGCATGGATCTGGTCGGCGCCGGTTTCGCGTGCCAGCGTGACCAGACTGCGGACCATATCGCCGCGGCGCAGGATCAGTGCCGAACCGCGCTTGCGCAGGCTCAGGTCGAGCGCCTTGAGGCTATGGTGCAACCACCAGCGCTGCGCGGCACCCATCGACCAGGCGGCGGACGCATCCTCGTCGAGGACATAGACGGGCAGGACCGGCCCAGCTGCCAGTGCCGCGGCGAGGGCGGGCTGGTCCGTTAGACGGAGATCCTGGCGCAGCCAAAGCAGCGAAATCGACACCGTACGAGCGCCTCCGTTGGTCGGGCATCCAGCTAGCCCGCACCGCCAGGCGCGGATATCCTCCCTTAAGGACAGGTCGTCCGGCCTTTTCGCCTACGCCGCAGTGCGGAAGAACGCCCACGGCAGGCCTGGCCTGCGCGCCAGCACGCGTGGGCCGCCAGAATAGGTCCACCCGGAAGAAGCCTCGGATTCCCTGTATCCCCACATGTCTTTTAGTCCGAAAGCCGATCTCTGCGCTCTCGCCGCCATGACAGGTCAAATCGCCTGGGCATTCGAAACCGGGACTCGCACACAAGCATTGCAATGAGAGGAGCACAAACCGCCTTGCGAGGCTCCCTTCGATCGACCTCCGCTCTGCACATCTGCGGTCGGGTTGCTATGGCAGCCCGCTTTGACGGCGCCGGAACCACACTCGTCCCACATCGTTGAAAGCAAGCGGCATCAGATATGGGGATCCGGTCACCACCGTCCCTATATCCGGACAGGACGTGTAGTTTGCCCTCGCGTCCTGTCCGGCTTTCCCGCCGCCTTAAGCCTTTTCAGCGTCTTTTGCCTGCGAGTCGAGGCACCTGGATCCCTTCGCCCCTTTTGCGTTCGCCCTCTGTGTTGACGATCACACTTGAAGGGGGCGGCTGGAGACCGTGCTGTGGGCCGTTTGCCGAAAGCAACCAAAAAGGGCCCGGCTGGATAGCCGGGCCCAGGCACTCAATAGTCCATCGCCGGCATCGCTGCTGGCTTGTCTTCCTTGGGCAGCTCGGCCACGAGTGCCTCGGTAGTGATCAGGAGCGAAGCAACCGACGCCGCATCCTGAAGCGCGGTACGTACCACCTTGGCCGGATCGATGACGCCAGCCTTGACCAGGTCCTCATAGGTGCCGGTCGCAGCGTTGAAGCCCTGGTTGTAGTCGTCGCTCTCAAGCAGCTTGCCGACAATCCAGGCACCATCCTCGCCGGCATTGTCGGCGATCTGGCGTGCCGGTGCGCGCAGCGCGCGGCGCACGATGTCGATGCCGGACTGCTGGTCGTCGTTCGCCGCCTTGAGGCTGTCGAGTGCCTTCAACGCACGCAAGAGCGCGACGCCACCACCCGGCAGAATGCCTTCCTCGACTGCGGCACGGGTCGCATGCAGCGCGTCGTCGACCCGATCCTTCTTCTCCTTCACCTCGACCTCGGTCGCACCTCCGACGCGGATCACCGCGACGCCTCCGGCGAGCTTGGCGAGCCGCTCCTGGAGCTTCTCGCGGTCATAGTCGCTGGTGGTCGTCTCGATCTGCTGGCGGATCTGCGCGACACGGCCGTCGATATCGGCCTTCGTGCCGACGCCGTCGATGATCGTGGTGTTGTCCTTGTCGATCACCACCTTCTTGGCGCGGCCGAGCATCCCGACGGTGACATTCTCGAGCTTGATGCCAAGATCCTCGCTCACGAGGTTGCCGCCCGTCAGGACGGCGATGTCCTCAAGCATCGCCTTGCGACGATCGCCGAAGCCCGGCGCCTTGACCGCGGCAACCTTGAGACCGCCGCGCAGCTTGTTGACGACGAGCGTGGCGAGCGCCTCGCCCTCGACATCCTCCGCGATGATGAGCAGCGGCCGGCCCGACTGGACGACCTTCTCGAGCAGGGGCACAAGCGCCTGGAGGTTGGCCAGCTTCTTCTCGTGGATCAGGATATAGGGGTCGTCGAGCTCGACCTTCAGCTTTTCGGCATTGGTGACGAAATAAGGCGAGAGATAGCCGCGGTCGAACTGCATGCCCTCGACGGTCTCGAGCTCAGTCTGCAGGCTCTTGGCCTCCTCGACCGTGATCACGCCTTCGTTGCCGACCTTCTCCATCGCCTCGGCAAGGATACGGCCGACTTCGGCATCGCCATTGGCGGATATAGTCGCGACCTGGGCGATCTCGCTATTGGCGCTTACCTTTCTCGCGTGCGCCTCGAGATCCTTGACCACGGCGCCCACCGCCAGGTCGATGCCGCGCTTGACGTCCATCGGGTTCATGCCCGCAGCGACGGCCTTGGAGCCCTCCCGGACGATCGCCTGTGCCAGCACGGTTGCGGTGGTGGTGCCGTCGCCGGCTTTGTCGTTCTGCTTGCTGGCGACCTCGCGCAGCATCTGCGCGCCCATATTCTCGAACTTGTCGGCGAGCTCGATCTCCTTGGCGACTGTGACGCCGTCCTTGGTGATGCGCGGCGCGCCGAAGCTCTTCTCGATCACGACGTTGCGGCCCTTGGGGCCCAGCGTGACCTTCACTGCATTCGCAAGCGTATCCACGCCGCGCAGCATGCGATCACGCGCGTCCGACGCAAATTTCACTTCCTTGGCAGCCATATCGGCTAACTCCTTTCTTGTGTCCTTCCTGATGGTTTGAGGGGAGGCGGGCGCTTATGCCGCCTGCTTGAGTTCGGCCTGGGTCTCGATCACGCCGAGGATGTCGCTCTCCTTCATGATGAGAAGGTCCTCGCCGTCGATCTTGACTTCGGTGCCCGACCATTTGCCGAACAGGATACGGTCGCCGGCTTTGACCGCCAGTTCGACAAGCGTGCCGTTCTCATTGCGCACGCCTGGGCCGACGGCGACGACCTCGCCTTCCTGCGGCTTTTCCTTGGCGTTGTCGGGGATGATGATGCCGCCCGAGGTCTTCTCCTCGGCTTCGATACGGCGGACGACCACACGGTCGTGCAAGGGGCGGAAATGCATGCATAACCTCCGGTTGCAAAAGCATGATGTCAATATGCCCGGCACTCCCTAGCAGCGACGAGCGGCGGTGAATTGGGAAGCCAGATTTTTCCGTTCAAGACCCGCGCGCGAATTTTTTTGCCGCTCGGGAGCGTGGCATTAAATCCCCCGATCTGTGATACTTGGCCGGCTCGGGCTCTTGACGAAAGGCAGCTTAAACACCAAAATTTGCGCTGGCCAGACGGCCAAGAGAAGGAGCGACCGCAGGAAAGGAGGACGACCATGTCGCAACCCGTCTCCCGATTTCTCCACCCCTTCGAGATAGCGCATCACCCCAGCCCGGAGCCTGAAGTGAAACGCGCGATCCTGGCGCGTTGGGCCTCGGACCGACCCGCGGCCCCAGCCGGGCCGGCGCCGCGCAAAGCGCCAGGCGCAAAAAGAAGGATCCGGCTCGATAAGGCCGCATCGCCTCCGGGGATCCTCGATACCCCGAACGGTAAGGCGGGCACCGCACCCTGATGACCGACAGCGCCTTCATTGCACGGCTGGACGGCTATGGGCTCACTACTGCCGAAATCCATTACCATCGTCCCGATGCGCCCTCGTTGCTCCAGCTGTTCGTCTGGCAGCAGTACGATCTGGCACCGGGCTTTCCCGTGCTGTTCGACTTTCTTGATCATTGGCGCCGCGAGATCCGGGCGGCAGTCCATTCCGTCCGGATCGTGCACGACCGTCTCCTCCGCCCGGCGGAATGGCGCGCCGTGGATGGGGTGTTCAAAATTCGATGAGGCCGAATCTGCGCTGGCGAGTGCGGGGGGGGGGGCGGGTTGCCAGCCTCGATCCTGGCGTGGCACCCGACCTCGGTATCGCCGGGCGGATGATCCGGTTGATCAGGCTGAATAGCGGGCGTAGGGCGTTTCGCGCTGCGCACGATCGCTCTCTATTGCGCCGCGCTTCACCGAGCCCTTCGGTCTCGATCGCCAAGACGGTGACGATCGCATAACGCGAGCGTCGGCAGGGGCCGGCGATGATGAACGCGGTTCGATTGAGCGCACACTGGCGGCTTCCTGCGGAACCACCAGGGTTCGCAGCTTTCCTTGTTCCCGCGTCGCACACTCGGTTCGGCCGGAGGGCATGGCGACGGCTGGCGCACGGCCCGCCCGCGCACGCCGCCGTGCCGGCCATCCGAACGCGAGAGTGCTTGTTTGCTGGCGCCTCCGGCGCGCGCTTTGCGCGGAAGATCTGCGGTCGGCGCGTTGCGCCGGCGTTGTTGGTCCGGCCGCGGCCAAGGGGGTGGGCGTCGCTGCCCTTTAGTCCCGCCGCGGCGTGCCTGCCGGTTCGCTCCTTGCCGCCCACCCCCTTCGCCGGGGCCAGTGTGCGATTTCAGAAAGGAGCAAGCATCATGGAACTCAAGCATATCGACATCGCCAAGCTCAGCGTCTCGCGGGTCAACATGCGGGGCATGAAGAAGGCGCCTGACCTCACCAACATCCTGCCTTCCGTGCGGGCACGCGGGGTGCTGGTGCCGCTGATCGTGCGGGCAGTGCCCTGTCTCGAGCCTGTCGAAGGAGGGGCGCCCGACACCCATGAGATCGTCGCGGGATGGCAAAATCGCGGTGATCTACATAGTCAAAAACCCCGACAAGCTCGTCCACATTTCGTCCACGATCATGTCCGCCGATCCTGGAAGGTAGTGACGGGGCCCGTCTCCAGTCCCGGTCGATCTGAGCACTGCGTAGAGCTGGATGAATGCGTGTCAGCTTCCGGGAACATATTTGCCCAACCTGAATGACCGGGATGGGGCAGCACCCCCATGCCGCCTTTGGTAACCGCAGAGAGCTGGCTCGACCAGTTCGGAAACGCGGGAGGAAGTTGAGAGTTCCGCATAAGGAATTGAAATCGTTTGAACAATCTTCGGATCAGCACGAACGGCCCACCACTTTTCCTACCACTGTATGTGCGATTTTCTGGCCGACATGGCGCAGCTTGCGACCGCTAAGCGCCCCAATATCGGACGTCCGGGGTAGCTTAGCGCAGTCCCGAGAGCTGCCATTCACAATGCCCCACCCGGCCGGATCGCATGCGAGCGCGGTTGCGAGCCATCTCCCGCTCAATCGCAGAATACCTTGCGCTGGTGGAATTCCGCCCGAATCGCCTGCTCCGGAGCTGTGCCTTCGCCCCCTTGATGAGCCCCGCACCTGCTGCCTCTGGCACGGTCAATCGCTTAAACCAAACTGGGCGGCGGGGGCATCCGGTGGTGGGGCATGCCGTGAACAAGATTGGCCAATGCTCCTTGCGGATAGTGCTGAGTTTAGCGCCGTTGGGCACGCGATCAGATCGTCGTCTTTTTCTGCCTCCTACGCGCGTTCCAGCGGCTAGACGGGAATGTGCTCAGAGGAGGACTGGAGACCTCGCGCATCATAGCGGGGCGTATGTATCCAGTGTGTAGAGAAGTGGCGAAATTCTTTCCACGGCAGTGGCTTGTGTGATGATATTCAGGGAAAGCTCTGTGTCTCGGGATTCTTGAAACCTCGGTCTGATTTTTCTACGGATCGCAATATTCAGGACAAGAATCCAATAGAAGCATGTCAGGTTCGGCAATTTTTGGACTGACGTCCTTGCCGGTCGGAACGGGGGAAATAATGGAAGCTGTTGAGAACGCAGTGCTTTGCGTTGGTTCTGCGCGCGTGTGCACACGAATCGACCGGCGCCGGCAGCTTTCCTTCCTTTCGGCATGCGGTGTGATGGCGCTGATCGCGACCCCGGCGGCGGCGCAGACTGTGCCGGATGCCGGCAGCCTGCAGCGCGAATTGCGCCAAGGCCTGCCCGGTGGTGCGCCGCGCACCGCGCCGCCGGCGCCCCCGACGGCACGCGAGGAAGCTGGTCCGGTCGGCGATACCGTGCAGGTTCAGCGCTTCGTGATCGAGGGCGCGACTTTGGTGCCTGTCTCCGAGTTGGAAGCCGCCGCGGCGCGCTATGCCGGCCAGCCGCTCGACATGCGCGGGTTGCAGGCGGCGGCGCAGGCGGTGGCGGACGTCTATCGCCGGCACGGCTATTTCGCGCGCACCTTGCTGCCGCCACAGGACGCCAGTTCGGGCATTGTGCGTATTCAGGTGGTCGAGGGGCGCTTCGGGCAGCTGCTGCTCGACAATCAGGCGAAGCGCGCGGATGCGGACTTCGTCGCCAAGGTGGTTGGCGGGCGGCTGGTGGCGGGGCAGCCCTATTCGTCCGATGCGCTCGAGCGCGGGATTCTGATCGCCAATGACCTGCCTGGCATCCGCGCCGATGCCACGCTCAAGGCGGGCAGTGCACCGGGGACCAGCGATCTTGCGCTGGTCGTGCGCGATGGGCCGCTGGTGAGTGGCAGCATCGGGGCGGACAATGGTGGCGTCGATACCACCGGCCTCTATCGCGGCATCGCGTCGCTGGCGTTCAACGACCTGACCGGGGTGGGCGACCAGCTTACTTTGCTTGGGCTCGGATCGGAGCGGCTGGGCTTCGGCCAGATCGGCTACAGCTTGCCGATCGGCAGCGGCGGTTGGCGAGCCGGCGTCTATACCAGCTATCTGCGCTACACGCTGGGCGGCGATTTCGCGGCGCTCGACGGGCGTGGCAATGCCGATACCCAGGGTATCGAGCTGACCTATCCGATCCTGCGCAGCAGCGCGGCGACGGCGCGGTTTCGCATCGCTTACGAGCATGGCCATTATCACGACGAGCTGTTCGGCACGGTTGCGCATCGCAAGCAGATCCACCGGGTCGCGGTGTCGCTTTCGGGCGATGCCGGCGACAGTTTCGGCGGGGGCGGGCGAACCCGATACGATGTCGGGATGACGCTCGGCTCGCTCGACCTGTCGGGTGCCCCGCTCGACCGGCTGTTTGACCGACTGACTGCCAATGCCAATGGCGCGTACGGCAAGCTCAATGCCGAGCTGACCCGCGACCAGCGGCTGGGAGGCCCGGCATTCCTGCGGGTGCGGGTCAACAGCCAGCTCTCGCTCGCCAATCTCGATTCGAGTGAGCAGTTCGCACTGGGCGGCCCCTACGGCGTCCGCGCCTATCCGGTGAACGAGGCGCTGGGCGATCGTGGGGTTACCGCCAATGTCGAGGTGCACGTGCCGGTGAGCAGCGTCGATTTCTACGGCTTTGTCGATGGCGGCATCAGCCAGCGCCATGCCGAGACCTGGCTGGGCTGGGGCGGGCCGGGCGACAAGAACAGCTATGGGCTGGCCGGCGCGGGTGCCGGCGTCTCCTATGCGCTGCCGGGCGGCATCCTCGTCAGCGGTGTGATCGCCGCGCCGATCGGCGCCAATCCGGGCGGCCCCGATGACCGCCACAACCAGGATGGCAGCCGCCGCCGCGTTCGCGGCTGGTTCAACCTCTCCAAGACCTTCTGAGCGGAGTTACGCGCATGATCAGCACCTCGGTCCGCCACCTCTCGCGTTCCATCCTCCCCGCCGGCGTCTCGCTGCTCAGCCTGATGCTGGCGACGCCCGCCTGGGCAGGGCCCGATGGCCCGACCACCACGACGCTGCCGACCGGCGGCGAAGTCGTTGCCGGGCAGATTTCGATCGGCACCAACGGTTCGGCGATGACAGTCACGCAGGGGACCAAGCGCGGGATCATCAACTGGCAGGGCTTCGATATCGGTGCCGATGCCTCGGTGCAGTTCGTCCAGCCCGATGCCACCTCGGTCACGCTCAACCGGGTGCTCGGTGGCAATGGCAGCACGATCGCCGGCAAGCTCTCGGCCAACGGCAAGGTCTATGTCGTCAACCCGAACGGCGTGCTGTTCACTTCGACCGCGCAGGTCGATGTCGGCGGGCTGGTTGCAGCGGCGGGCGACATCGCGAACAGCGATTTCCTGGCCGGGCGCGATGTGTTCACCGCGAGCGCCAATGGTTCGGTGATCAACCAGGGCCGGATCAGCGCGCGGGATGGCGGCGCGGTGGTGCTGGTCGGCGGCAGCGTGTCGAACCTTGGCGCGATCAGCGCGAGGCGCGGCGATGTCGTGCTGGCGGCGGGCAGCAAGGTGACGCTCGATGCGGGTGCCGACGGGCATCTCAAGGTCGAAGTCGATCGCGCGACCAGCCAGGCGCTGGTCAGCAATGGCGGGCTGATCGCGGCCGGCGGCGGGCGGGTGCTGCTCACTGCGCAGGGCGCGGGCGCGGCGGTATCGTCGGTGGTCTCGAACAGCGGCACGATCGAGGCGCGGACGCTCTCCAACCAAGCGGGGCGCATCCTGCTGCTGGCGGACATGGACCACGGCCTGGTCAATGCCGGCGGCACGCTCGATGCTTCGGCGCCCGACGGTGGCGATGGCGGCTTTGTCGAAACCTCGGCGGCCAATCTCGGCTTTGCCAGCGACCTGAAGGTCTCGACGCTGGCCGCTTTCGGCAAGACCGGCACCTGGCTGATCGATCCCTATAACATCACGATCTCGAGCAGCGCCAGCAACAATGCCTCGGTCAATGTCGGGTTCAATCCTTGGGTAGTGAGTCCGGCTGGAAGCGGCGCCAATATCAACAACACGACGCTTTCCGCTTATCTTGCTTCCAGCAATGTTGCCTTGGGCACGATCGGCGCCGGGAGCGAGGCAGGTAATATCACGGTCAACGCTGCGGTGAGCTGGAGCGCTGCCACCACATTGACGCTCAATGCCGATGCAACGACCGGCGGCATCTTCCTCAATGCGGCGATCACCGGATCGAACGCGAGTAGCGGCCTGGTGCTCAGCGCCGGCGCCGGCGGCATCAACCAGACCGCCAGCGGCACCATTACTATCGGCACGCTCACCGCCAATGCAGGCAATGGCGGGTCAGTCGCGCTCGGCTTCTCTAACCAGATCGCGCGGCTCGGCGCCTCGTCGGCGGGCGCGGACTTCCGGCTTGGCAACGGCACGGCGCTGGCCATAAACGGCGCAGTGACCAGCGGGACCGGCTTCGTCTCGTTCGTGACGGCGGGCGACCTGACCGTCAACGCGGCGCAGTCGAGCAGCGTGTCCAACGCGGTCCTCCGCTTCCTCTCCAATGGCGGCACGGTTACGCTCGCCAAGGATGTGACGCTGACCGGCAGCAACGCGAATCTCATCCTCACCGGCGCGAACGGCTATGCGCTCACGGGCGGCGCCCGCGTCACGCTGTCCGGCCTGTCATCGCAGCTTACCATCGGCAGCGACACCTATACGGTGATCCATAGCGCCGCCCAGCTTCAGGCAATTCCAGCGAATACCACCGGCTATTATGCACTCGGCAACGATATCGATGCCTCGGTCACCGCTGGCTGGAACGGCGGCGCCGGCTTCAACCCTGTCAGCAGCTTTGCAGGCACCTTCGCCGGCCTGGGCCATGCGATCGACGGCCTGACGATCAACCGACCCGGCCAGACCCAGACCGGCCTGTTCGGCAGCACGGTGGGCGCCACCCTGCGCGATTTCACGCTGTCGAACGCAAAGATCACCGGTGCCGCTCGCGTGGGGGCCGTCAGTGGCGATACCTTCAACAGCCAGCTCAGCAACATCCATGTCACGGGATCGGTGACGGGGTTTCAGGAAACTGGCGGAATCGCCGGCTGGCTCGGCGACAGCAGCATGACCGGCGTTTCGTCCGCAGCGTCTGTGACAACGACCCAGAACAACGCCGGCGGCCTGGTGGGCTATGGCTATTACACTAACAGCATCGTCGACTCCTATGCCGTCGGTCCGGTTACCGGCGCCGCAGCAATAGGCGGGCTGATCGGCGGCCTCGACAATAACTCCGACCTGACGCTCACCCGCGTCTATGCCAGCGGCAGAGTGACCGGCTCGGGCTCCTTTATCGGCGGCCTGGTCGGGATTTTGGGCACCGGCACCACCACGCACATCTCCGGCGCGCTTTGGGATGCGGGTTCGACCGGGCAGGGGACCAGCCCGGTCGGCATCGGTTTCGTCAATGGCATTGCCTATGACAAGACGACCTATGCCGGCTTCGGCTTTGACTTCGCCAACACCTGGGTGATGTTGCCGGGCGATACCCGGCCGATGCTGCGCAGCGAAGCCTCAAGCGTGATCTTCACGCCGCATGCGCTCCAGCTCATGGTGCTCAACCCGGCGGGCAGCTAC
>PJUL01001276.1_pt1 | contig 11121 bp, 8 predicted proteins | sample 1512221 | NCBI WGS metagenome assembly PJUL01 (sample SAMN08177667, study PRJNA422409) | Feces metagenome, whole genome shotgun sequencing project.
CGCAGCTGGACCTGCATGTCGGTGTCGATCACACCGGGAGCCAGAGAGCATACCTTGGCGCCATGCGGCTTGATGGCTTCGTCCAGCGCCACGCAGCGCGTGAAGTGGTCCATGCCCGCCTTGGCGGCGCAGTAGGCAGCCTGCGAGGCCATGGCACGTCGGCCGAGGCCCGAGGAGATGTTGAGCACCTTGCGCGGCACCGTCCAGCTGTCTGTTGCGCCCAGGAAGGCGGCAGTGAGCTGCATGGGCGCTTCCAGCCCCACACGCAAGGCGGTGGCCAAGTCGTCCACATCGCTGTCTGAGAGCGGCGCGATGCGCGGGATCATGCCAGCGTTGTTGATGAGGGTGGCGCTGGCAAACGCCTGCGGGCCTTGCGCCTGCAGCCAGGCCTGCAGCTTGTGTGCGGCTTGCTCGCCCTGCGACAGGTCCTGTTGCCATTGTTCGACAGCGACGCCCGCCGCCTTGGCCTCGGTGGCTAGGTCAGGGTTGGCGCCGCGCGCGATGCAGAGCAGGGTGTTGCCGCTCTTCAGCAGCTGTTGGGCCATGGCCAGGCCCATGCCGCGCGAGGCGCCGGTGAGGATGTAGAGGTGGTTTTGAGGCATCCCGCCATGTTACTGCGCAGTACGCAGCGGCGGGCGCTTGACCTGGCGTGGGGGCACTCCAGCGTGGTGCTGCCGCTGGGCCCCCATGGGGGATTGGACGGGCTGGTTGGCCCCCGTGGCGTGGTGGGCAGACCCGCCGCTGCCCGCGCTCACCGCTGCCAACCTGGCGGGCTACCTCTATCTGAGCGTGGTGGGGGCCTTGTTGTCGTATGCGCTGTGGTTCAGGGGCGTGGCGCGGCTGCCGTCGGTGGCCGTGTCGTCGCTGCTGCTGAGCCCGGTCACAGCGGTGGTGCTGGGCAGCATTCTTGCGGCGCAATGGGCCATGTCGAGGCCGCAGAACGCAGGAGCTTGGTTGCTACTCGATTCATAGCTGGTAGCGCTTGCTGGATAAGCGCTAGAGCCATTTTTGGCCCAAATTTTCAGAAATCGGCATCCCACACCCACTGCACCCACTCGCCAAGCGCTGGGTGTTCCAACGCCAGGTGGCTGGCATGCAGGAGCAGGCGCGGTGACAAGGCCTGGCTGGTTGCATCGCCATACAGCGCATCTCCCAGAATCGGATGGCCGATGGCGGCCATGTGCACACGCAACTGGTGGGTGCGGCCGGTGACGGGCTCCAGCTGCAGGTGCGTGGTGCCGGCCGCACGATCGTGGGCCACGGCGCGCCAGCGTGTCAGGCTGGGTTTGCCCGTGGCATGGTCGATGACGCGCAGCGGGCGCCTTTCCCAGTCTGCAGCGATGGGCAGGTCCACCGTGTTCCAGGTGCCGTTTTCGGTGTCGTCCTGCCCGTTGTACTGCGGGTCTTTGTCTTTCGGGCCGTCTGGCGCCAAGTCCTCGCCCAGCAGCCCCTGCACCACGGCTTGGTAGCGCTTGTGCACCTGGCGTTCGGCAAACGCATGGCTCAGGCGCCGCAGCATGTCGATGTGGCGGGCCATGAGCACCAGGCCGGAGGTGGCCTGATCCAGCCGGTGGACGATGAGGGCACCGGGCCAGCGCTGTTGCGCGCGGGCGCTCAGGCAGTCCTGCTTGTCGAGGCCGCGACCGGGCACGCAGAGCAGGCCGGCAGGTTTTTTGAGCACCAGCAGATGCTCGTCTTCGTGCACCGCCTCCACCGCTTGCACCGTCTGCACCTCAATCGCGAGGGCGTCAGGCAGCGTCATGGCCTGCGGCGTTTTCGGAGATCAGCCGCTGCACGGTGGCACACAGCTCTTCCACATCGTTGGGCTTGTGGATCAGCGCACGCGCGCCCTCGGCCCGCGCGGCTTCTTCAATTTCTGCGGTGACGTAGCCGGACGCGAGGGCCACGGGCAGATCGGGGCGGATCAGGCGCGCCTCGCGCACCAGGTCCACGCCGCAGAAGCCAGGCATGTTGTAGTCGGTCACCAGCAGGTCATAGCAGTGGGGCGCACCGCGCAGTGCGGCCGTGGCCTCGTGCGGGTCGGTAAAGCCGCTGACTTCATACCCACGTCGCCGCAACAGCCGCTGCACCAGAAAGACCAGCGCCTGGTCGTCGTCCACATACATCACGTGCGGCTTGCGGGGCGGGGGCGTGCAGTCGGGGTTGTCTGCGGTGGGGGCGGGCGGCGTGGTGGCCGCGGCTGCCTGCGCGCCAGCCTCGTCCACCATCGGTGCGCCCGCTGCCGCCGCACCATCTGTTGAGCTTTGCGGTGCCACCGGAAAGTACAGCGTGAACTTGCTGCCATGCCCGGGCGCACTTTGCACGTCCACGCCGCCTTCGTGCGTGCGCATCACACCGTGCACCACGGCCAGGCCCAGGCCGGTGCCCTGGCCCACGGGCTTGGTGGTGAAGAAGGGCTCGAAGATGCGCTCCAGCGTGGCCGCGTCCATGCCGGGGCCGCTGTCGCGCACGGACAGCGCCACGTATTCGGCTGCAGCCAGGCCCAGGCGTTCGCTCAGGCGCAGTTCGGGCTGCAGGGCGAAAGCTTCTACATGAATGCTGCCGCGCTCTGCGCCCTGGCCCTGGATGGCGTGGACGGCGTTGGTGCACAGGTTCAGCAGGGCTTGCTCCACCTGTGTCGCGTCGCCCAGCACGGGGGGCAGGCCCTGCTGCAAGTGCATGTGCAGCTCGATGGCGGGGGGCATCGTCACGCGCAGCAGGCGCTCGGTGTCGTGCACCACCTCGGCCAGTGAGACGGCGGTGCGTTTGGGCGGCTCGTTGCGGCTGAAGGTCAGGATCTGGCGCACCAGGTCGCGCGCGCGGCGGCCGGCCTTGTCGATCTCCAGCAGGCTTTCCAGCACGGGCGAGCCGGGTGCGCAGTCGGCCTTGGCCAGCTCCACGTTGCCCAGGATGGCGCTCAGGATGTTGTTGAAGTCGTGCGCAATGCCACCGGCCATGGTGCCCACGGCCTGCATCTTGTGCGACTCGCGCAGTTGGGCTTCCAGCTCATTGCGGTGTGCCTCGGCCTTCTTGCGGCCGGTCAGATCGCGCGCGAACACCGTGGTGGTTTCGCCCCCGCCCGCGCTTTCTGCATGGCGCTCGAACGACACGCTCACCTCCACCGCAAGCTCCTTGCCGCTGGCCGTGAGCGCCGTCATCTCGCCGAGCAGCGCCTGGGTGGTGAGCTGCGCAAACGCCAGCGCTTGTGCCGCGTCGGGCAGAAAGCGGTCGAGCGTGCTGCCCAGCGCGTCACCGGCACCACACTGAAACAGCGCGGCCGCCGTGGGGTTGAACACGGTGATGCGTTGGTGCTGGTCCACGCAGATGATGGCGTCCAGCGCCGAGTTGATGACCGCCTCCAGCCGCTTTTCGCTGGCGCGGATCTGTTCGTTGCGCTGCTGCAGGGTTTCGGCACTGTGCTGCAGGGCCTGGCGCTCGGCGAGCAGGGGGCCCTGGTCGATCACGGCGCACAGAAACTGCGACAGCGGCGGGCCGCTGGTCTGGGGCGCCTCGATGTGCGCAATGTGCAGATCGCCGGTGATGCGCGTGGCATCGCTGATGGCAAAGACCACTTCCTTGGCTTCGCTGTGGCCCAGGTCATGCGCCTGGCTGAAGGCATCGCGCACGCGCGCTGCGTCTTGCGGGCACACAAAAGGCATCAGCGCCGTCAAAGGCCGGTCGCGTTCAGTGGGCTGAAAGGAGCGGTGTGCCATCGAGTTGGCCTGCACCACCATGTCCTGGTCGTCCACCACCATGAGGGCCAGTGGCACGCTGGCGAACAGGGTTTCAAAGCGCTCATACGCGCTTTCGGCCACGGTCTGGCTGTAGCGCAGCACCTTGTTCTGGTTTTCCAGCTCGGCCTGGTAGGCGCGCAACTCTGCCACCAGCGTTTCAGCGGGAGGCCGGGGCGCTTTGGGCGGCGTGCCAGACGGTTGGCGGGTCTGCGCCGCCTGCGCTGGCTGGCGTCCATCCGGGTCCAGAAAAGACAGGTCGGGTTCGCTCATGGAGAGTGACGTGAGATAGGCCGGCGCAGGAGGCGCAGCGGCTGCAACGGCAGCTGCGCGGGACGCGCCAAGACAAGTTGGCGAGTGTACGCGCGCACCTTGCAGCAGTGGCTGCGGCCGCCACGGAATTACCCGGTGGGTGCCGGATGCAGAAACGCCTTGGAAATCGGTGCGGGAGGGATTTTGGGCGCGCTTGAAGGCTTGATTGTTGACCGATTGCGAACAATCCTTTTCCCGGGAAGGCCTTACCGAAGGCTGGGTGCCAGCCTAAAGTTCATGCACGCCGCATTTTGTTGTGCGGCCCCTGACCAAACTTCATCCAACACAGGACCGATATGACCACCCAACTTGATACCCAGGCCACCGCTCAAGCCGACGCTGCGCAGCCCCTGCTGAACACACTGCAATGGCGCTATGCCGCCAAGAAGATGAACCCCGCCAAGGCCGTGCCTCAGGAAAAGGTCGACCGCATTCTGGAAGCTGCCCGCCTGGCGCCCACGTCCAGCGGCCTGCAGCCGTTCGAAATCATCGTGGTGACCGACCCCGCCGTGCGCGCCAAGATCCAGCCCATCGCTTGGAACCAGGCCCAGATCACCGACGGTTCGCACCTGCTGGTGTTTGCGGCGTGGGACAACTACACGGCCGAGCGCATCAACATGATGTTTGACATGACCAACGACCAGCGCGGCTTCAAGAACGAAGGCTGGGAGAACTACCGCCAGATGCTGCTGGGCATGTACCCCCAGCGCGATGCCGAAGTGAACTTCCAGCACGCCGCTCGCCAGGCCTATATCGGCCTCAGCGCAGCGCTGATCGCCGCAGCGTTTGAAAGGGTGGATTCCACACCCATGGAAGGTTTTGACCCCAACGCGCTGGACGAGATCCTGAACCTGCGTGCACGCGGCCTGCGCAGCGTGGCCATCTTGCCGCTGGGCTACCGCGCCGACGAGGGCGACTGGCTGGTGAACCTGAAGAAGGTGCGCCGCCCACGTGAGCAGTTCGTGACCGAAGTCTGAGCGTGCAGCCTGCTTTTTGAGCAGGGTTCAACGCCCATCAAAAAGACAAGGGCCGCACAACGCAGTGCGGCCCTTTTTATTTTTGGGATGCGTGCACGAGTCTGCGTACCGCTCAGCGCCCAGCCGCCGGTGCATCAACCACCCTGCGCATGGGCGTGAACAGCAGCGCGAGCGCGGCCACCACCACCAGCGTGCCACCGCTGGCGGCGAACAACTGGGTGAGCGTGATGCTTTTCATCACCCAGCCGGTCACTGCTGCAGAGATCGGCGCCAAGCCCATGAAGATGAACATGAACAGGCTCATCGCGCGCCCCAGCAGGGCAGGGGGCACCCGCTGCTGGATCCAGGTGAACACGCTCACCTGCATGTAGCCGCCCAGCAGCCCGATCAACAGCATCAGCACCGCCCCTTGCCAGAGCGACGTGATGAGGCCCATCGGCATGAACAGCAGGCCGATGATGGTGTCGAACACCAGCACGGTCATGCCCAGGCTGCCCAGCCGCAGGCGGGGCAGTGCGCCGGACACCACCATGCCCAGCAACGTGCCTGCGCCGTGAATGCCGACCATGGTGCCAAAGGCTGCGGCACCCAGTTGCGGCGTGCTGCTGGCCAGCACCGGAATGGCGATGTGGATCGGCCCCATGATGAACAGCGCCACCGCACTCCAGTAGATAAAGCAGGTGCGCAGTTCCTGGTCACGCCAGAAGTGCACAAGCCCTTGCGCCACGGAGGACCAGACGGCCTGCGGTGCCGCCGCCGGGCCGGACGGCTGCGCCATCGGCTGCACCTTGGCAAGCGTCCACGCGGACAAAATGAAGCTCAGCGCATCGAGGCCAAAGGCGATGCCGATGCCGATGCCGGTGGCGCTGCCCATTGGGCCCGCCGCTGCCAGGCTGGGTGCCGAAGCAGATGCCCCGCCTGCACCGAACAGCGCGATCAGCAAGCCGGCCAGCAGCGGGCCGAGGAACATCGACACCTGGCGCAATCCCAGGCTGAAGCCATTGGCTGCCTGCAGCTGCGCGCGCGGCACCACGTGCGGCATGATGGCCGTACCGGCAGGAATGCTGAAAGCCGTGGCGACGCCGATGCCCAGCGAGAGCGCGTACACCATCCACAGCGTGAGCGCGCCGGTCAGCACCAAGGCGCTGAGCAAGGCCAGCAGAGCGAAGTTGATGTACTTCGTCAGCATCAACACCTGCTTGGGCGAGTGGCGGTCTACCAGCGCGCCGCCGATCAGGATGAACAGCGCGCGCGGCACGCTGATGAGGGCCAGCACGGTGCCCAGCACCAGGGTGTCGCCGGTCATCTGCAGCACCAGCCAGGGCAGCGCGATCAGTGTGAACTGGTCGCCCAGCATGGTGAGGGCCGAGCCCGAAGTCAGCCATCGGAAGTTGCGGTTGGACCAGAGCGCCTTGCGCGGGTCCGGGTTTGCCTCTGGGCCGGATGGTCTGGCAGGGGCAGTGGGGTGGTGGTGTGTGGTCATGTCAGTCGGTCTCTGGAAGAACGTCGACTGTGGTGCCTCACGTAGCGTGAGGGTCAAGCGCGGTGCGGCCCGTAGCGTGGGTAGGCGTGGGGTGTTTGCCACAGGTGTGGTCCGTGTGGTCCGCTAGGGCCACCCCATCACCGCCAAGCGCGTCACTGGGCGTGGGGGTGGGCTTTCGTTGCCTTCAAATCGGCAGAGGCAGTCGATGCGGCCAACGCCGCCATGACGTAGGCCCTCACCGGCGCGCTGAGTGGCGAGCCCGCCTGCAGCAGCGGTTCGCTGGCCGAAGCCAGCAGCAGCTTGTGCCGCAAGCTGGCGTTGTGTCGGGTCAGCGTGTCGAACAAGGCGCTCCAGCGCTGCGCCACGGCCTGGCCATCGGCGTGGGTGGGAGGAACTTTCCTGTCCATCAACCGCAGAACGTCATCTTCCAGCGCTTGCCAGTCGGTGTAACGCACGTGGCCCAGCTTGCGCAGATCGTCGCGCTCCATGTACTTCATCAGCAGGGCCATGCGCAGTTCGATGGCCGCTTCCACGTACACGATCATGTCGCCCGGCGGTGCGCGGTTGCGGCCATGTGTGCTGGGCTCGGTGCGGTACATGTGACCCCAGCGTTCCAGCAGGTCCATGTCGCCATCCATCCAGTGCAGCATCAACGCCATCCATCGGTACGCCAGTGCCTGGACTTCAGGATGGTCTGCTGGCAGGCTGCGGTCCATGGCGTGGCGCACCTTGTCTTTGACGACGAGCCAATCGGCCTCGATGCGCTGCCAGTTCTGAAAGATGCGCTTGAGTTCCGTCGCGCTGAAGTAGCGCCCATAGGTGGTCATCAGCGCGAGCGCTTCAAGCCAGTTGCCCATGTCGGGCTCGGCCCCGGACACGAGACCGTCCTGCAGCATGGACAAGCGGCCGCGCAGCTCGGTGGCCTGGGCGATCTGCTGGTCAAGCAACCGAATCTGTTGGCCGATGATCCGCTCGGGCGAGCCGCCTTCGCCGTCCAGCAGGGCAGCGATATCGCCCAGCGCCAGACCCATCTGGCGCATGGTCTGTATGCCATGCAGCCGTTGAATATCGGCCTGGCCGTAGAGCCGGTAGCCAGACTCCGAACGCGCCGAGGGTTTGAGCAGGCCGATCTCGTCGTAATGGTGCAGCGTGCGCACCGTAAGGCCGGTGCGCCGCGCGAGATCGCCTACTTTGAGCAGCATGGCGGGAGTGGGTACCGGTGCGGGGCAGGTCAGCGGCCGACCGAGATCAACTCAACCTCGAAGTTGAGCGTGGCATTGGGCGGAATCACACCACCCGCACCCGCCGCGCCGTAAGCAATGCTGGGCGGGCAGGTCAGCTTGGCCTTGCCGCCTGGCTTCATGCGTTGCACGCCCTCGGTCCAGCAGGGAATGACGCGGTTGAGCGGGAACGAAGTGGGCTCGCCGCGCTTGTAAGAGCTGTCGAACTCCTTGCCGTCCAGGAACATGCCCTTGTAGTGCACCTTCACGGTGTCAGTGGCTTTGGGCGAATCGCCCGTGCCTTCTTTCAGCGATTCATAGATGAGGCCGCTGGCGGTGGTGACCGGCTTGGCCGTTTGTGCCTGTGCCTGAGCAGCAGGGGCCAGGGCGAGCGAGGCAAGCAGGGCGAGAAGAATGCGCATATCAATCCGATAGGTGAGTAAAAAGGAGAGACCCCGATCGTAGGGCCTTGCCGAGTGCGGCGGCGAGCCATGGCTCTTAGCTGTCGCAATCAGCTCAATCCGCGCCATTTTGGCTGTGGGGTGATGCGTCGAACTACCGTGAATTGATCGTGACAGCGCGGCCGTCCCATCTTCACAGCGTGGTGATGCTTCTCAAGGCCCGTCGCGATCCAAAGCGCTGGCCTCTGTACAGGCAGATAAGGCATTGCTGATGACGCCCGTTAGCCAGGCAACATCATTGCGCCCAAACCACGTGCCGACTTTCACCACGAGCCCCCCTGCGACCAGCATGCACACGCCAAAAAGCGGGAAGTACCAACGTTCCCCATTCCCAGAAGCGATCACGAACCAAGAGGCCGCAGCAGTCCAAAGAAAACAGAAGCTGATCCAGATGGTGACAAGCGCTTTGATCACCCAAGGCATGGTGAAACGGCCGACAAGGCGAGTGCCGCTGGCGGTCGGCTCAAAGCACCCCACGAAGCAAGGTTTGAACGGGTTTCTGACAGACGGAATGACCCGTTGAAGCGAAACATCCTGTTCTGAGACCCTGCCTACGGCCGCCTGTGATGTGAGTGCGTCCAAAGCGCTGGGCTTGGTGACCGCACGAAGGCGTTCCATCGCATCGTGGACGCCATAGGGACTTGTGAAGGATGCGGAGGTTGAGGTGTAAAGCAACGACTGAAATTCTCGAAATATGCTGGGGCCTGCATTGTCTTAGCTGAGCGACGGGGTAGACCGCAAAACGGAAGCCGACGACAACCAGCAGCATCGTTGCTGCCGAAATACCAAGGAACTTCGCCAGTTGTGGGCGCAGAAGGTTCATGCAGCTAACGTTCGACATGAGCGACAGGCGAAAGACGAAAGACGAAAGACGAAGCCTTTTGACTGTCCGCTCGATGGAGGGGTTAGCCGTCTGCGCGACTGCGGGCTTGTTCAGCATGTGCGTCAACGATGAGCATTCCAACCACTTGAGAGAAGCTGTTGAATCGCATTCCACGCTCCCCGGTTGAAAGGACACAGCGCATATTTCCCTGAAAGAACTCCGTGGACCGTTGCGGCGTGAAGACGAACTGGGTGGCGTAGTTGACGACGTATTCGATCTCACCAGGCTGGTGGTGTCCTGTCAGCAGTGCAAGAGCAATGCGTCTGCCCATGGCTGCTTTGACCGCGCCGGCTTGGAAGCCGACGGTCGTTATAAGAATGCCCTTTTGTGCTCCGATGTCGTCGATCTTCGAGTGGAACTCTTCTATGTCATCTACGGGAACACGATGGTTGTAGTGCTTGCATTCAATGAGCACCAGCATGTCCGCGCCTCCTGCAATGCGAAGCACAAATGAAACGTCTACCTTGATCTTTCGCCTTGTGATTCGGCCCTCGAATTCTCGGCCGTGGAAGACGTCGACACCCACAAGCGATTCCACGACCTTGCGAACGAACTCTTCGTATTTGAGTGGAGTGCGCTTGCTCATTCGATGTAGGCGGCTAACGTTCGAATTAACGGGCGCCGCCAGGCGTCCCGTTGAATGAGGGGTTAGGCCGCTCCCCGTTCAGTTGTACAAGAACTGATTCATCGGACTCAACGACTTCAAACAGCCCTTCTTCACGTTCGTAGACTTCCCCGGAAAGCATGCGAATCGTCTCGGTTCCGATACTCAGCTCAAACTCAATAATCGAGTTTGATTCAGCGCGGCGGAGGATGCTGACCCTGGTTTGACCAACTGGCAGCTCAGTGAGCTCTCGCGACCTGTAGATGCAGCCCGGCCGGGGTTCTTCCGGCACTTCGATCTCAGCAACCCTAAGAAGATAGAGGCCATGAAAGCCGCTACCGTCTTTGTGTTGAGACAGCAAGCGGTATGCGCTTCCGTTTGCAAGCTGGACGTCAATTCTTGTGAACTGCGCAAAGGGTATGACGTCGGAAGCCCAAACGACCGGCGTTTCTAACCAGTTCCTGTCTTCTGGAGTGTCTTCGCTCACGATCGATATTCCCCCACCAAGTGCCATTTCCGTTCCCGTCCAGCGCACGATTTCCTGGCCGTCGAGATCGGCGGGGCTATGAACGAGTGGTGCCATGCTGAGGCCTAACGGCCGAGGTAAGCCGGCCGCCGTAGGCGGATCGGCTTGACCGGATGGTTAGCCCAGAAGGCCAGAAGGGAGCGCCACGATGTGCAGAGGTGCGCGGCCCACGGAAAAGCGCTGTGCCACGGAAGCAAGGCAGCACTGCAAGAAAGATAGCAGGTGGCGCTGGATAAACGAGCGCTAGCGGCCAAAAAGGCTTGAAACCGACCAAGCGAATGAAGGCGAAGCCCAGCACAGCGCCCAAACACCCAAGGAGAAACCATGGAGAAAGGCGAAGCGCTGGAATGAATGCGGGCCTGCATGACGCGGAATATGAGGCGGCTAACGTTTGAGCTAACCGGCCCGGTGCGGCAAGGCCGCTTGGCCCGGTTGGCGAAAATGTACTGCGTACCGCCGACCGGGCCAAGCGGCCTTGCCGTAGCGGGTCCGGTTGAGCGAAGGGTTAGGCAGCACTGCGCAAGCTCTCGAAGGCTTGGCGGGATTGAGCCATGTAGACGGCCGGACCGTCGGGCGTGGTGATGACCTTCTGCTGCACAAACCCCGCCTTCTCATAGCATCGGATGGCCCGATGGTTGTTTGGAGCGGGATCGGTTTGAATCTTCGTCACGGCTGGATCCGAGAACAGCAGTTCAACGAGAGCACGGACAAGCTTTGTTCCAAGACCTTGGTTTAACTGAGTCGGGTGGGCCAGCGACTGGTCTATTCCGCGCACTCCTGGATCAGTTTCTTCTTCCCACCAACATGAATCGCCCCGGTTTTTCAGGAGGCTCAACACTCTGAGAGGATTGAGCCATGAAGAAGACGAACAAGTTCTCGCCCGAGGTGCGTGAGCGCGCAGTGAGAATGGTGCAGGAGCAGCGC
>PJUL01001278.1_pt1 | contig 11086 bp, 10 predicted proteins | sample 1512221 | NCBI WGS metagenome assembly PJUL01 (sample SAMN08177667, study PRJNA422409) | Feces metagenome, whole genome shotgun sequencing project.
GCAAGCCCGACAAGAGCGTGCCCGCGCAGGCCCATGACACCCGCTACAAGGAATGGGGTTTCGGCGAGCTGCCCGAGCTGATGGAAATCAAGAAGGGCGGCACCACGCTGATCGGTTTCCCGGCGCTGATCGACCATGGCGATGCCGTCGGCATCGAGGTGTTCGACGAGCCCGAGGTGGCGGCTGCCAAGCACCGCGTGGGCCTGCGCCGCCTGTTTGCGCTGCAGATCCGCGATGCGCTGAAGTACCTGGAAAAGAACATTCCCGATCTGCAGAAGATGGCCGTGGCCTATATGCCGCTGGGCACGCAGGAGGAGCTGCGCGGCCAGATCATCGACGTGGCCATTGACCGTGCGTTCCTGCAGGACCCGCTGCCGGCCAACGAGGCCGATTTCAAGCAGCGCGTGCAGGACGGCCGGGGGCGCCTGACCCTGATCGCCAACGAGGTGGCGCGCATGAGCGCCACCATCCTGACCGAATACGCGGCGGCCGCACGCAAGATCAAGGACACCAAGAACGCGCCCGAGGCCACCAAGGATGCGGGCGAGCAGCTGCACAAGCTGGTGCCCAAGAATTTCATCGCCGTGGCGCCGTGGAGCCAGCTGGGCCACTACGCGCGCTATCTGAAGGCCATCACCACGCGGCTGGACAAGTACCGCGCCGACCCGGCCCGGGATAGCGCCAAGCTCAAGGAGCTGCAGCCCATGGAGCAGCGCTACTGGCGCCTGGTGGCCGAGCGCAAGGGCCAGGTTGACGCCCGCATGCAGGAATACCGCTGGATGCTGGAAGAGCTGCGCGTGAGCTTTTTCGCGCAGGAGCTGCGCACGCCGTACCCGGTCAGCACCAAGCGGCTGGACAAGGTCTGGCAGCAGCTGCAGCACTGATGCGCCGAGCGCAGCACGACCACGCAGAAGCCCCATGAAAGCCCCATGAGAAGCTCCATGCTCTGGCGCCGCCTGCTGCCCGCTGAACAGGGCTTTGTGCTGCAGCACTTCGGTGCGCAACAGGGGGGCTGGCTGGCGCAGCAGGTGCGCCTGGGCCTGCGCCGGGTGGGGGATACGCGGCGGGCGCTGTGCCTGAACGGTGGCTGGCTGTCGTTTCCGCGCGCCTGCTATGGCGGCGCAAGCCTGCAGGCGCCGCTGCGCCTCGACCATCCAGCGGTGGCGGGCCTGTTCGCCCATGAGCTGCTGCACCAGCTGCAGCGCAGCCAGGGTCTGCCGGTGACGCGGCAGGCCGTAGCCTTGCACGCGCGCCAGCTGCTGCCCGGGTGGCTGGGCGGGCGGGACCCTTATGCCTACCGCGCCGGCCATTCCGCCAGGGCGCGGCTGCGGCAGTTCTGGCAGGCCCAGGTGGAGCAGCAGGCGCAGATGTGGCAGGACCATGTGCAGGCCCTGGTGGCGGGACGGCCGGACCCGGCTTGGGCAGGGGTGGCCCGCGCGGTGCAGGCCGGGCGCTTGCGCCGGCGCTGAAGCGCAAAGTCCAAGCGCGCCGGTGGCGCGGCTGTGGCGGGTGTGCAACCGTTCGTCCGCGTGGCTGTTACAGTTTGTCCAAGTATGGCCTGGGCAGTGCCCCCAGGTCCAGGGCGCCCGCACGGGCGCGTGCACAGGGAGGGGTGTTGCGATGCAGATCACGTTTTACGGGGCCGCGCAGACGGTCACCGGTTCCTGCTTTCTGGTGGAGTTGGGGGATTGCCGCTTTCTGATCGACTGCGGCATGGCCCAGGGCGGCCACGGCGCCCAGGAGCACAACCAGCAGGCCTTCGGCTTTGATCCGCGCCGCATCGACTTTGTGCTGCTGACCCATGCCCACATCGACCACAGCGGGCTGCTGCCCAAGCTGGCGGCACGGGGCTTTCGCGGGCCCATCTATGCCACGGCGGCCACCGCCGATCTGCTGGATGTGCTGCTCAAGGACAGTGCGCACATCCAGATGATGGAGGTCGAGCGGCAGCAGCGCCGTGCCCAGAAATCGGTCGGCAAGCACGCTGCCCGGGAGCCGCGCCACGGCCGGGAGCCGGCGCTGGAGCCGCCGCTCTACACCGTGCAGGATGCCGAGCTGGCGGTGTCGCTGGTGCAGGCCAAGCCTTACAACCAGACCTTTTCTCCCCACCCCGCGGTGAAGGTGCGCATGCGCGATGCGGGGCACATCCTGGGCTCGGCCATCCTGGAGATCTGGCTCAGCGACGCACTGGGCGGCACGCGCAAGCTGGTGGCCAGCGGCGACCTGGGCCAGCCCGGGCGGCCCATCCTGCGCGACCCCACGCCGATTGCCGATGCCGATGTGCTGCTGATCGAATCCACCTACGGCGACCGCCTGCACAAGGACAGCAGCTCCACGCTGGAGGAACTTGTGGAGGTGGTCAACCGCACCGTGCCGCGCGGCAATGTGGTGATTCCGGCCTTTGCCGTGGGGCGCACGCAAGAGCTGCTCTACCACTTTGCCCAGCTGGCGACGCAGCAGCGGCTGGCGCCGATGGAGATTTTTGTCGATTCGCCCATGGCGGTGACGGCCACGGCCATCACGCTCAAGCACTTTGCCGCTTTTGACGCCGAGACCCGGCAGCTGCTGGGCAGCCCGCAGCGGCTGGCGCAGTGGCGGCAGCTGCACTTCATCAGCGATGTGGAGGATTCCATCAAACTCAACCGCATCAAGAGCGGTGCGGTGATTCTGTCGGCCAGCGGCATGTGCGATGCCGGGCGGGTGCTGCACCACCTGCACAACAACCTGGGGCGGGCGGAATGCGCGGTGCTGATCTGCGGCTTCCAGGCTGCCGGGTCGCTGGGCCGCCGCCTGGTGGATGGGGAGAGGCGGGTGCGGCTGATGGGCGACGATATTGCGGTGCGGGCCTCGGTGCACACCCTGGGCGGGTTCTCCGCCCATGCCGACCAGAAGGCATTGCTGGACTGGGCCGGGGCGTTCACCCAGGCGCCGAAGCAGACGTTTGTGGTGCATGGGGAGGCGAAATCGGCTACCGCGCTGTCCGAGCGGCTGCAGGCGCTGCCGGGCTGGGGCCAGGTGACGATTCCGGCCCTGGGCAACAGCTACCGGCTGTAAGCGGCTGCGCCGCAGCCGGCACGTGGGCGGTCAGGCCGACAGCCGGGACCAGAGCTTGCCTAAGCGGGTGGTGGGTGTGGTGGGCAATGCAGGCAATGCAGGCGATGCAGGCATTGCGGGGTGCAGGGGCGATACGGACGACACAGGCGTTGCTGGCGCGCTGGTGGCCGATGGGCGGATGCTGGAGGCGGCTTCGTCCAGGGTGGCGGCGGGAGCCGGGGCGTGGACGGGATGCGGGCGGCTGGCGCTGCATGACTCGGTGGCGCTGCGGCCGATGTGGATGCAGCCGGTTTGCAGCAGGGCGCGCAGGGCGGCCTGCACATCGTCTTTCGGAGCTTGCACCAGGGGGGGGATCAGGTGGGACGCACGGGGCTTGCTGGACAGCAGGGTGCAGATGCGGTGGACCAGCCGGTCGCGTTCGGTCAGCTGTGTCAGTTGCTCGGGCCAGTGGGTAAGGTAGAGCAGGCCAATGGTGGCTTCGCGGTGCAGCGGCTCGGTGGCACGTGTCGACTTGGGGCGGCGGGTGTCGGCGAAGGCTGCGGGGCTCATGGGGGATCCTGGTTCGAGGGCGGGAAGGCGGCAGCGGGGGGCTGCAATGCCTGTGTTTTTTTGTAAGTTTCTTTTCCTGGAAAGACATTTTTTGTCAGGCGCGGCTGACACGCCGGGCAGGAAAGCAGCCTGCCCGGCAGTGGGGCGTAGCGGTAGTGGCTGGTCAGGCGGGCGCCAGGGGGTGGTGGTGTGTTTGGTTGACGTGCAGGTCAGATCGGGTCGCACAAGCGACGCGGGCTAGGGTGCCGTCCTAATGTCGAGGGGGCTGGCGCGGCCTAGTCTCATGGGGTGTCCAACCCGTAGAAGAATCTCTCCGTCATGCGTCCCCATCACGCCTTCTGGCCTCGCCGCCTTCCCCACGCGCTGACTGTGCCTGCCACCTCCCTGTGGGACAACCTGGAAATCAGCGCGCGCCGCTATCCGGACAAGGCAGGCCTGGTGTTCTTCGGGCGCCGCATCAGCTACCGCGAGATGGCCGATACCGCCGAGCGCCTGGCCGCCCACATGCATGCCCAGGGCGTGCGCAAGGGCGACCGTGTGATCCTGCTGATGCAGAACATGGCCCAGCTGGTGATCGGGCACTTCGCCATCCAGCGCGCCAATGCGGTGGTGGTGCCGGTCAATCCCATGAATCTGGCCGAAGAGCTCAAGCACTACATCACCGATGGCGGCGTGAAGCTGGCCATCACCACGGCCGATCTGGCGCCCGAGCTGGCCAAGGCCAGCAATGCACTGGCGGCCGCTGACCGCCTGTCGCACATGGTGGTTACCCAGCTCAACGACTACCTGCCCGAAGGCGCGGCCTGCGAACCCATGCCCGAAGCCTGGGAAGCCTGGCTCAAGCCCACACGCGCCCTGCCTGCGCTGGACGGCGGCAGCGTCAGCAGCTGGAAGGACGCGGTCGCGACCACGGCCCCGGTGCCGGCGCTGGAAGTGGGGCCGGACGACCTGAGCGTGCTGCCCTATACCAGCGGCACCACCGGCCTGCCCAAGGGCTGCATGCACACGCACCGCTCCATCATGCACAACGCCATGGCCAGCTCGGTCTGGGGCGGCAGCACCAGTGAGAACGTGACCCTGGCCGTGGTACCCATGTTCCACATCACCGGCATGGTGTCGATGATGCATTGCAACATCGTGCTGGGCGCCACCATGGTACTGCTGCCGCGCTGGGACCGCGAGGTGGCGGGCCGCCTGATCTCGCAGTACCGGGTGACGCACTGGACCAACATTCCCACCATGGTGATCGACCTGATGGGCAGCCCCAACTACCGCAGTTTCGACCTGAGCAGCCTGGTCTATATCGGTGGTGGCGGCGCGGCCATGCCTCAGGCCGTGGCCCAGCGGCTCAAGGACGAGTTCGACCTGTCCTACCAGGAAGGCTACGGCCTGACGGAGACGGCCGCGCCCTCGCACAACAACCCCTATGACCACCCCAAGCAGCAGTGCCTGGGCATTCCCTTCATGGGCACGGAATCGTTTGTGGCCAACCCCGACACGCTGGAGGAAATGCCCCAGGGCGAGACCGGCGAAATCCTGGTGCACGGCCCGCAGGTGTTCCAGGGCTACTGGAACAACCCCGAAGCCACGCGCGCGGCGTTCGTGGACATCGGCGGCAAGAAGTTCTTCCGCACCGGGGACCTGGGGCGCATGGACGAGGAAGGCTATTTCTTCCTGACCGACCGCCTCAAGCGCATGATCAATGCCAGCGGCTTCAAGGTCTGGCCGGCCGAGGTGGAGGCGCTGATGTTCAGCCACCCGGCCATCCAGGAAGCCTGCGTGATCGCCGCCAAGGATGCCTACCGTGGCGAGACCGTGAAGGCGGTGGTGGTGCTGCGCCAGGCCTTCAAGGGTCAGGTCAGCGAGGAAGACATCGTCCAGTGGTGCCGCGAACACATGGCGGTCTACAAGGTGCCGCGCATTGTGCAGTTTGCCGACGCTCTGCCCAAGAGCGGCAGCGGCAAGGTGATGTGGCGCCAGCTGCAAGAGCTGGAGGCCGCCGCTGCCCCGGCAGCGGCCAACGCCTGACCCGGCGCGGTGGCGCTGTGCCGCCACCGCAGCCTGTCATCGCAAAAGAAAAAAGCCCGAAACCGGTTTCGGGCTTTTTGCATGGTGGGTACGTTCGGAAGGCGGTGCTGCCAAACGGGCGTAGGCCGGGCAGGGGCGCCGTTGCGCGTGCCCCTGCCTGACAGGGTGCGCGGCGGACGCTGTCAGTCCCCGGGCTGCGGCGGGGCCTGCAGCACCTGCAGCAGTTCCTCGTGCGCGACATCGCGCGCGGCGCCAAAGCCGGCGATGTGGCGTGCGGCCAGCGGCGCCAGGCACACCAGGCGGAAGTCGCCCAGCTCCATCATGAAGCCCACATCGGGAAAGCGCGCCAGGTAGGCGCTGCGGGCGGCGTCCCAGGCGGGGCTGCCGCGCTCGGGGGTGCTGGCGCGCACCTGCAGCGTGGCGCGCTCCAGCGCATGGACCGGGGCGTCGGCCGACTCCGGCTGGACCACCATCAGGCTGGCCAGCGGCTGGGCCTGCAGCTGCTGCGTGTGGGCCGCCAGACCCGACAGGTGCAGCACCAACTGGCTGTGGGCGGTGTCGATGGCATAGGGCACAAACGACACGAAAGGCGTGGCCGGTGTGCCGTCACCAGCCGGCTGGAGGGTGGCCAGGGCCGCCGTGCGGTGGTGGTGCAGCAGGGCGCGCAGGCTGCGCATCAAACGGGGTTCGTGGGCCATGGTCAGGGGAAGCGAAAGCGATGGCGCATTCTAGGCAGCGCGGCGCAGGCGGCTGCGGGGCCATGTCAATGTGCGTGCGCAGACCCCGCGGGATGCGCGGGCCGCCGTGGGGTGCCGCGGGGGGCGTGCGGGGTGCTGCGGCCGGGCCGGGGAGTGGCGTGTCTGGCACGGACGGCTTGCGCATGGCCTGTGCCTGGCCTGCACACAGTCTGCACACGGCCGTGTTCCGCTGCGCGCAGCCCGGGCGCCGGTGCGGGGGGCAAGGCGGTTGGGCGGTGCCGGGCATGCCAGCCGCTGTCCCACACAGGGCGCCCCAGTGACGGCAAAAGACGGGCAGATTGACGCAACTGCTCCAAGCCGGCCTGCAGCCGGAGTAAGCTGTAGGCCACCATGTCCCAATTGAGCTTTGCCCCCCCTTACCACTCGCCTGCCCATGTGGAGGCGCAGATCCGTGACCACGGTTTTGCCGTGCTCCAGCCTTCCGATGTGGCGCTGTGGCTGGGGACCACGCTGGGCGAGCTGCACCAGATGGACCCCGACTGGTCCGACCTGCCGCCCGATGCCTTTTTGCGCGATGGCGGCCGCTACCGCTTCCGCCGCCATTCCTGCTTTGTGGTGGAGCAGGGCGTGCTGCGCCAGGTACCCCACCGTGCCCACTGGCAGCCGGTGGAATACAACGCGCTGCATGGCGGCATGCAGCGCATGTTTGCCCCCATGTCCGATGCCACGGTAGCGCTGCCAGTGTGGCACCAGCTGGTGGAGCAGCTGGCCGCGCTGTCCAGTGCGCTGTTCGATCCTGCCCCTGTGCCCGGCCCCTGCTATGTGGAGGCGCACCAGTTCCGCATCGACACGGCCCAGGGCATTGGCCGCCCCACGCCCGAAGGCGCGCACCGCGACGGTGTGGACCTGGTGGCAGTGTTCCTGGTGAACCGCGCCCACATCAAGGGCGGCGAGACCCGCGTGTTCGAGGCCAATGGCCCCGCCGGCCAGCGCTTCACGCTGACCGAGCCCTGGTCGCTGATGCTGATGGACGACGCGCGCATGATCCACGAGTCCACGCCCATTCAGCCCTTGCAGGACGGCGGGGTGCGCGACACCCTGGTGGTGACCTGCCGCCGTGGTGAATTTCAGGGTGACAAGGAATTGCAATCCGTTCAAGATTGACGGAAGTCAAGATGCCCGCAGCCGCGAGGCTGCAGACTGTGTTTCAAGGGCGCGCAGTGCGCGCCGGAACGTTTCCATTGGAATAAAACAGGAGTTCTCTGCCATGTTCAAGCACATTCTCGTTCCCGTTGATGGTTCTGAAACCTCGCTGCATGCCGTGGCCAAGGCCGCCGGTCTGGCCAAGGCCTTTGGCAGCGAAGTGACGGCCGTCTACGTGCTGGACCCCTATCCCTTCACCGGCGTGGGCGCCGATTTCGCCTACGGCCAGGCCCAGTACCTGAGCGCTGCCACCGCCGAAGCCAACACCGCCCTGGAAGCCGTGAAGAAGCAGATGGACGAAGCCGGCGTGGACGTGAAGACCATGGTGGGCGAGGGCCACGCGGTGCACGAAGGCATTGTGCGTGTGGCCGACTCCGTGGGCGCCGACCTGATCGTCATGGGTTCGCACGGCCGCCGTGGTCTGGAAAAGCTGGTGCTGGGCAGCGTGGCCCAGCGCGTGCTGAGCGCAGCCCGCATCCCCGTGCTGGTGGTGCGCCAGTAAAGCGCAGGTGCATCCGCGCTGCGTGGCCTGGGCCATGCAGCAGCCAACCAGAAAAGGCAACTTCGGCTGCCTTTTTGCATGGGTGCATGAGCGCATGGGTTGGTGGGGGCGTTGCTGGTACGGCAGCACCGCAGCACGGTGGCCGTGCGCGGAGCCGCTGTGCGGGCGACGGCATGCCGCAGGCACCAGGGAGGGCTCATGCAGTGGGGCGCCACAGGGTCTGCTGGCCCCGCAGGTCTTCCCGACAGGGCGTTGCCGCTGTGCGCCGGCTGTCTGCTGCCGGGCGGCCGCCCATGAAAAAAGCCCTTGCCGCAAGGCAAGGGCTGTGTGCGCCAGCGCGGGGACGCGCTTACTGGATCTTGGCGCCCGAGGCTTCGACCACGGCCTTGGAGTGGCTGAAGTCGGCCTTGTACATGGCGTCGAAGTCCTTGATGGACAGGGCCTGGGGCTCGGCGCCCTGGGCCAGGATGGCTTCGCGCACTTCGGGCAAGGCCAGCAGCTTGTTCACTTCGGCGTTCATCTTCTGGGTGATGGCGGCCGGGGTGTTGGCGGGCATGAACAGGCCGTACCAGGTGCTGACGTCAAAGTTCTTCATGCCGGCATCCTGCATGGTGGGCACGTCGGGCAGCGAGGACGAGCGCTTGGCCGAGGTCACGGCCAGCGGGCGCAGCTTGCCGGCCTTGATCTGACCGATGGCCGAGGGGATGGATGAGACCAGCAGGTCCACGTTGCCAGCGATGGCGTCCATCAGCGCGGGGTTGGAGCCCTTGTAGGGCACGTGGGTCAGCTGGATGCCGGCGGCCTTCTCGAAGATGTGGCCGGCGATGTGGATGCTGGTGCCGTTGCCGGGCGAGCCGTAGGTGATCTTGCCGGGCGTGGCCTTGGCAGCCTTGATGACGTCGCCGATGGTCTTGTAGGGCGAGTTGGCGCTGGTGGCGATGATCACCGGGGTGTAGGCGATGTGCGCGACGGGCGTCAGGTCCTTGGTGGGGTTCCAGGGCAGGTTCTTGTACAGATAGGGGCCCAGGATCAGGTTGTCCTTCTGGCCCATGACCATGTCATAGCCGGTGGGCTGGGACTTCACGGCTTCGGTGATGCCGATGGTGCCGCCGGCGCCGGCCTTGTTCTCGGGCACCACGGTCCAGCCGGTGGCTTCGGTCAGCTTGTTGGCGATGACGCGCGAGAGGATGTCGGTACCACCACCCGGCGGGAAGGGGATCACCAGGCGGATGGGCTTGTTGGGGTAGTCCTGGGTGCCGCCTTGTGCGAATGCGTGGGTGGCAGTGGCGCCCAGGGCCAAGGCCATGGAGGTGCAGGTGATCAGTTGGCGAAACATGGAAAAAAGGCTCCGGTGACAAGGGTCAGACTGGGACTGCGCAGGCCGGACAGGGCCAGGTGCAGATCCATCACAGAGTGGGCTGTTTCGATGATCGGGGAGGGTGGGTCCGCCATCAAGAGGGTTTGCTCCGGGTTTCGGAGCTTCAGGTCCCGGCGGTTGTGCCGGGGCGACCCCACGGACATGCATGCTGTGCCTGCCGGGGTTGCCAGCGTGGCGATGGTTGGTGGCATCTGTCCGATCGGGAGCAGCCGCCACAAGGCCCACAAAGCACGCAGTTGCGTGGGGAAGGCAGGCATATTAGCTGGCATTCCCCGTTGTGGTGAGCACCGGGGCACCAAAATGCGCACCGCCCCGTGTGGGTGCGGTGCACGCCGGGCAGAGGGCGTGGGCGCCGCTGGCCCGCAGCGCGCCGGGCGGGGTGTGGGATTCGCTAGAAAAGCGCAGTCTGGCTGAATAACTGGCTAGCCATGGCGCGCTGCGTGGTGGCTCTGGCCGCTGGCGCAGTGCCGGGCATGGCCCGGGCCAGGTGAGGGCCGGGGCCTTGCTTGAAGGTGTCGTTATTTGCGATGGCCTGGGTCGTGGGGCGCGAACCGGTCCATCGCCGCCACACTCTCAGGGCTGGCGCACGTCGGCCACGACCTGCTGGCCGAAGTCGGCCCGCTCCAGCCAGGCCAGGTTGCGGGCGGCCGCATCCTGGGGCGAGGTCAGGCTGCCGCTGGCGTGCAGCTGGGCAAAGCGTTCCACATCCGGGAAGTCGGTGGCGGCGCTGGTGCGCAGCTGCACCTGCATGTCGGTGTCGATCACACCGGGTGCCAGCGAGCAGATGCGTGCGCCGTGGGGCTTGGCGGCTTCGTCCAGTGCCACCGAGGCCGAGAAGATGTCCATGCCGGCCTTGGCGGCGCAGTAGGTGGCTTGCGAGGCAATGGCGCGGCGGCCCAGGCCGGACGAGATGTTCAGCACCTTGCGCGGCTGCGTCCAGTGCTCGGTGGCCTGCAGAAAGGCACTGGTCAGCAGCATGGGCGCTTCCAGGCCCACGCGCAGGCCGTTGCTGACGGCCGACCAGTCGCTGTGCGACAGCGGGGCAATCGGCGGGATCACGCCGGCGTTGTTGATCAGGGTGGCGCTGGCGAACTGCGTGGCGTCCTGTGCCTGCAGCCAGTCGCGCAGGGCGGCGGCAGCCTGCGCAGGGGCGGCCAGGTCGTGCTGCCACTGCTGCAGCGGCACGCCCAGGCGGGCGGCCAGATCGTCCAGGGCAGCGTTGCGCTGGCGGGCGATGGTGATCAGCTGGTGGCCTTGCTGCAGCAGCTGTTCGGCCATGGCCAGGCCCATGCCGCGCGAAGCGCCGGTGAGGATGGTGAGGGGGCGGTTTTGCATGCTGCCGATGGTAGCGGCTGCAGCGGCAGCTCCGCGTCACATCGGGGGCCGAAACCGGCGGTGGGGGACACCCGGGCCAGGGCCGCCGGGCGGGCAGGCGCAAAAAAAGGGCAGTGCATGGTGGCACTGCCCTGTTTGTCCGCGTGGCCCGGCTTGCCCGAACCGCCCGGGCCTGCGGCGCGGGGCCGGCGGGATTCAGCCGCCCAGGTAGGCCCGGCGCACCTGGTCGTTCTTCAGCAGGTTCTCGCCCGTGTCTTCCAGCACCACCTTGCCGGTTTCCAGCACATAGCCGCGGTCGGCAATCTGCAGCGCGCGGTTGGCGTTCTGCTCCACCAGGAA